>Ga0102924_1006396_pt1 | contig 11067 bp, 8 predicted proteins | sample PaiPotPPM11metaG_FD_80116 | JGI IMG/M metagenome (GOLD analysis project Ga0102924, IMG submission 80116) | Iron sulfur acid spring bacterial and archeal communities from Banff, Canada, to study Microbial Dark Matter (Phase II) - Paint Pots PPM... ...
GCAGCAGCCCGCCCAGCCCGTAGGTGAAGCCGAGCGGGGGAGTGCCGGTGAATACGTCGTCCCGGTGCGGCTTGATCAGGTAGTGGGAGAACGTGTCGCAGGTGGCCAGGATGTCCCGGTGGAAGTGCATGGCCACCTTGGGCTGCCCGGTCGTCCCCGAGGTCGACGCCAGCATGGCCACGTCGTCGGCCGCGGTGAGCACCGGCGTGAACGCGCCGTCCTTGGCCGCGCAGCGGGCGGCCAGGTCATCGGGCCCGTCGCCGCCGTAGCACACCGTGGGCAGCCCGGGCGCGCCGAGGGCCAGGTCTTCGGCGATGCGGTGGTCGCAGATGGCCAGGCTCGGCTCGGTCAGCCCGGTGATGGTGGCGATCTCCTTCGGGCGCAGCAGCGCCATGGTGGTGACGGTCACCCCTCCGGCCTTGATCACCGCCAGCCAGGCCGCGGCGAGCCAGGGGCTGTTCGGGCCGCGGAGCAGGACCCGGTTGCCCGGCTGGAGGCCGAAGTCCTCGGTCAGCACCTGCGCGAGCTGGTTGGTCAGGCGGACCGTCTCGCCGTAAGTCCAGGTTTGCGTGGGGGAGCGCAGGCAGGGCCGGTCCTGGCCCTCGCGGGCGGCGGTCGCGTCGAGCAGTTCCGCGGCGCAGTTCAGCCGCTCGGGGTACCTGAGCTGGGGCAGGTCGTACAGGAACTCCGGCCACTGGTCCTGCGGGGGGAGCCGGTCACGGCAGAAGGTGTCGGTATACGCCGAAGGGGAGAGCCGCATCTGGCCGCACTTCCTTGTGTCCCGTAAGGTTGATCAAGAGTATTTACCTTTTGTGACGGCAGTCAAGAGATCGCCATACCTGGAGCGCCGCAGATGAGTCCGTTCCGTGCTTCGGCCCCGCTGACCAGCCAGTGGCAGCACTTCCGGTTCGCGCTGGCCGACGGCGTGGCCACCGTGACCCTTGACCGCCCGGATAAGCTCAACGCGCTCACGTTCGAAGCGTACGCCGACCTGCGGGACCTGCTCGCCGAGCTCCCGCAGCGCGGCGACGTGCGGGTCCTGGTCGTGCGGGGCAGCGGCCGGGCGTTCTGCTCGGGCGGCGACGTCAACGAGATCATCGGCGCCACCTTGTCCATGTCCCCGGACCAGCTGCTGGTCTTCACCCGGATGACGGGCGAGGTCATCCGGGGCATGCGCGAGTGCCCGGTGCCGATCATCGCGGCCGTGCACGGCATGGCGGCCGGGGCCGGGGCGGTTATCGCGCTCGCCGCGGACTTCCGGGTCTGCACCCCCGCGGCGCGGTTCGCGTTCCTGTTCACCAGGGTCGGGCTGTCCGGCGCGGACATGGGCGCGGCCTACCTGCTGCCCCGGCTGGTCGGGCTCGGGCACGCGACCCGGCTGCTGATGCTCGGCGACACGGTCCACGCCGACGAGGCGCTCCGGATCGGGCTGGTCTCTTCGCTGGTCGAGGCCGATGAGTTCGAGGAGGCCGTGAGCGGGCTCGCGAGCCGGCTCGCGTCCGGGCCCACCCAGGCCTACGCGCAGACCAAGGCCCTGCTGACCCGGGAGCAGGACATGAGCCTGTCGGCCGCGGTCGAACTGGAGGCGATGACCCAGGCCCTGCTGATGAAGGGCCAGGACTACGCCGAGTTCCACGCCGCGTTCACCGCCGGCCGCCAGCCGCAGTGGCAGGGGCGCTGACCGGGCCTGCCTTCTAGGCTGTGTCTGTGGAGACCTTCACGTTTCTTTTCACTGACATCGAGGGCTCGACCGCCCTGCTGCGGCGATTGAGAGAAGGTCTCTACGCGCAGGTACTCGCCGATCATCGCTCGCTCATCCGGTCCGGCCTGGCCGCTCACGGCGGCCGGGAGGTGGACAACCAGGGAGACGGGCTGTTCGCCGTGTTCTCCTCACCGAGCGCCTGCCTGGCCGCGGTCATCGACATGCAACGGGCTCTGGCGGCTCATGCCTGGCCCGCGGGGGAGCGCGTCCAGGTGCGGATGGGCATCCACACGGGCGAAGCGTCGGCGACGGGCACCGGCCTGGTCGGCCTGGATGTCCACCGCGCCGCCCGGGTGGCCGCGGTGGGGTACGGCGGTCAGGTCCTGCTGTCGGAGTCGGCGTCGATCCTGGTCCGCGATTCCCTTCCGGCTGACGCGGCGCTGAAGGATCTCGGCGTCCACCGGCTGAAGGACCTCGGCCGCCCGGAACACATCTTCCAGCTCCAGGCCCCCGGCCTGCGGGCCGACTTCCCCCCGCTGCGCTCGCTCGGCAACCTGGCCTTGCCGAACAACCTCCCGGCCCAGCTCTCCACGTTCATCGGACGCGCCCAGGAGCTGTCTGAGGTCCGCGCCCTGGTGGATTCCTCGCGCATGGTCACCCTGACCGGCGCGGGCGGATGCGGCAAGACGCGGCTGAGCCTGCAGGTCGCCGCCGAGATGCTCGACGGCTGCGGCGACGGGGTGTGGCTGGTCGAGCTGGCCGCGGTCGCCGATCCGCAGGCGGTGCCGGCGGTCATCTCCGGAACGCTCGGGATTGTCCCGCAGCCCGGCCGGCCGGCCCTGGAGACCCTGCTCGATGCCCTGGTCCCGCAGGACATCCTGATCGTGCTTGACAACTGCGAGCACCTGATCGACGCCTGCGCCAAGACCGCCGACGCCCTGGTCCGGCGGTGCCCGCGGCTGCGCCTGCTCAGCACCAGCCGCGAGCCGCTCGGCATCGGCGGCGAGACCATCTACCGGGTGCCATCGTTGTCGCTTCCGCGAGCCGGCGACCCCGGCTCGGTGGTACCCGGGTCCTCGGACGCGGTGGCGCTGTTCGTCGACCGGGCCCGGGCCCAGGGCATCGCGCTCACGGTCGACCAGGAGACGGCCCCGGTCATCGTGTCGATCTGCCGGCGGCTGGACGGGCTGCCGCTGGCCATCGAGCTCGCCGTCGCCCGGTTGCGCTCCCTGTCCCTAAACGGCCTTCATGATCGCCTCGACCAGCGCTTTCGCCTGCTCACCGGCGGGAGCCGCACCGCCCTGGCGCGACAGCAGACGCTGCGGGCGACCGTCGACTGGTCCTATTCGCTGCTCAACGGCGCCGAGCAGATGCTTTTGCGCCGCCTGTCGGTGTTCGCCGAGACCTTCGACCTCGACGCCGCCGAGGCGGTCTGCGGTTTCGGGGACATCGAGGTGTTCGACGTCGCCGAGCTGCTTGGCGCCCTGGTGGACAAGAGCCTGGTCGTGGCCGAGCCGGCCGGCGGCGCCCTGCGCTACCGGCTGCTGGAGACGATCCGCCAGTTCGCCGCGGAACGCCTCGGCGAGGCAGGCGAGGACGAGCCCGCCGTCCTCGCGGCGGCCCATAGCCAGCATTACCTGTCCGTCGCCGAGGCGGCGGCCCCTCATCTGAGGGGATCCGACCAGGGAGGCTGGTTCGCCCGGCTGGACGCCGATCATGCGAACCTGCGGCATGCGGCCCGCTATGCGTCCCGCGTCCCAGACGGGACCGAGCAGATGCTGCGCTTCGCCGTAGCCCAGAGCCGCTACTGGCTGGGACGCGGCCGGGCCGGTGAAGCCCTGGACCTGCTCACGCCGGCGCTCGAGCGGCCCGATGCCCGGGCGGACCCGATGCTGTTTGGCGAGGCCCTGGTCGTGGCCGCGAGCATCTCCCGCGTCACCGACATAGCCTCGGCGCAGCGGTACGGCGAACGGGCGGTCGAGTTCGCCCGCCAGCTGGACGATGGCCGGCTGCTCATCGAGGCCCTGGCCAACCTCAGCTCGGCCTGCTATTTCGCTGGCGAGGCCGAGCGTGGCCTGCCGCTCGGTCAGGAAGCCGTCGAGCGGGCCCGGCCCCTGGCCGATGACGTCCTGCTCGCCGAGGCCCTGTCGGGATACCTGATGTGCATCGACCTGGTCGACCCGGTCCGTGCCTGGAACCTGTTCAACGAGGCCATCGCCTGCACCCAGCGCTCCGGCGACCAGCTGTTCGCCTGCATCCTTTACAACAACGGAGGCGTGCACGCGCTCCGCGTCGGGGACATCCCCGCCGCCCGCGCCTATCTGGAAGCGGCGGCCCAGGCCGCGCAGGCGACCGGGGAGAACAGCGACAGCGTGGCGATCAACCTGGGCTGGGTGCGGCGCCTGGACGGCGACCACGACGGAGCGCGGTCCAGTTTCGAGGCCGCGCTGCGGATGAGTCGCCGCAGCGGCCATCGCTCCGATATCGCCTACGCCGTGCTCGGCCTGGCGTGCGTGGCCGAGGATGCGGGCGAGTGGCCGCGGGCCTGCGTGCTCCACGGCGTCGCGCAAGCCACTCTCGACCGGACCGGAGAGCCCTGGCAGGAGCCCGAAGGTCGCTATCGCCGTGAAAGCCTCGCGCAGCTTCGCGCGCACCTCAGCCCGGAGCAGTTCGACCGGGACTACGCCCGAGGCCTGGCGCTGAGCCCCGACCAGATCGGCCCGGTAGCGTACGGGCATGGCATCGACTGAGAAGATCGCGGCGTTCCTCGCCGAACCGCGCAACGTCGTCGTGGCCGGGATCCGCCGCGACGGGCGCCCGCACCTGAGCCCCAACTGGTTCTACTGGGACGGCGAGCGCTTCTACGTCTCGACCACGCGAGGCCGGATGAAGTACGCGATCTTCCGGCGTGACCCGCGGGCCCAGCTGCTCATCGATGACCCCACCGGCTTCCGGGCCGTGCTGGTCCCGGCCACGGTCGAGATCCGCGAGGACCTCGTCGCCGAGCTGCCCCGCTTCCGGGCCATCCGGGACAAGCACGGGATGAAGATCCCGGAGGACCAGGAGCATCTGCGGGCGCTGGAGGCGGAGGGCCGGGTGCTGCTGGCCATCACCCCCGACACGCCGCCGTCGGGCTGGACGACCTGGGGCCTGGACTGAGCCTTACTACCCCGCCTTCCGCGCGATCCCCAGGATCCGCGGTGCCACCGGCCAGGCCAAGGCGTCCGGCGGGAACCGGAAGCCACGGATCCGCTCGATGGTGAACACCCGGTCGATGGCCGCCTGGGTCTGACGCTGGGGATGGCACCCGCCCATCAGCCGCGGCCACACCAGGTCGGCGGCCTGCTGGAACCCGGCGAACAGGACGTCGCGGCTGCGCACGTGCTCGTAGAAGCGCAGCTCGCCGCCGGGCCGCAGGACCCGGTGAAACTCGGTAAGCGCCGCCGCGGGGTCGGCCACCGAGCACAGCAGTCCGGACACGACCACGGCGTCGAACGAGCCGTCCGGCGCCGGAAGCTCGTCCGCGGACCCGTCCGCGACCCGGATCGGGACCGGGGCGGCCGCGGCCGCCTCGACCGCGCGGCTGCGCAGGTACGGCTCGGGTTCGACCGCGACGACCTCACGTACAGAAGGCGGATAGTGCGGAAAGTTCAGGCCGTTGCCCGGGCCGACCTCCAGCACCCGGCCGGACAGTCCGGAAAGCATCTCCTTGCGGAGCTCCCGGTTGCCGCGTTCCTCGTTACGCCCGCCGAACCGGGCGAAGTACCGCGCGAAAAGGGGATTGTTCACCAGCGCCATGCTCCTCTACCTATCACGCCTCGCTTCGGGCTAGGTGGGGTAGAACTCAGTTATGAAGGCAACGCTGGTAGCACTGGCCCTGGCCGCGGTGGCCAGCTGCGCGACCCAGAGCTCCGCTGCCGCAGCCCCCGCGGGCTGGCACACGGAGCGCAGCGGCACCACCAGCACCCTGTACGACGTCGGGTGCCTGTCCGCGTCGCACTGCTTCGCGGTCGGCGACGCCGGGACCCTGCTGGCCACCACGGACGGCGGCCGCACCTGGCACCACCAGGCCAGCCCGACTCGGGCGCCGCTGTACCGGATCGCCTGCGCGCTCCCGGCCTCCTGCTACGCGATCGCCCGGCCGGACACCATTGTGATGACGCACGACGCCGGGGCTCACTGGACCAAACGAACGCTTCACGTTCACGTCCCCGGGCTGTCGCTGGCGGGATGCGTGATCGGCGATGGCACGAGTCCGCAGGGGGAGATGCCGTGCCGGCTGGGGTTGCTGGACATCTCCTGCCCCAGCGCCTCCACCTGTTACGCGGTCGCCACCGTGGCCAGCGGATGGGACACCGATCCCATTTCCCCGGGCAGCGGCGCCGCACCCGGGAGCTCCCTCTGGCTCACCCGGAACAGCGGGACCACCTGGACCCACCAGCCGATCCCGTCCGGCGTGGTCTGCAACGGAGACTGCAGCCAGCCGTACCGTTACCCGCTGGAGTGGGTATCGTGCGCGCCCTCCGGGCCATGCTGGGCCGGCGGCAACCAGCTCATCGGCAGCCACGAGGGGTTCGCCTCCGCCCTGCTGGTGACGTCGGCTCCCGGCCGTCCCTGGCGCCTGGAGCCGGGCTGTTCCGCGAACAACCCCTGCTCGGAGCCGCCCACCGACCTGGGTTCCTGCCCGGCCAGCACCGGCTGCTACGCGGTCAACAATTCCAACCCGTTCGGCGACGGCAGCAGCACCATAGGCATTTACACCGCTACCGGGCGGAACGGCCCCGGCGTCACGGTGCCGTCCGGCCTGTACATCGACGACATCGCCTGCCCGGCCGCCCGCACCTGCTACACGGCCGGCGCCGGCGGGACGATCACCCGCACCACCAACGGCACCAGGTTCGCGAAGGTCAAGACCCCGGTCCGGCGGAACCTGAACGGCATCACCTGCATCACCACGACCGCCTGCTACGCCGTCGGCGCCGACGGCGCCATCGAGGCCTACAACACCGGGTAACGCGACGGCTATAAAGCTCAGCGGTACAGCTCGCGGGCGATGATCGAGCGCTGCACCTCCGAGGCGCCCTCGTAGATGCGCGGCGCCCGCACCTCGCGGTACAGGTGCTCGAGCAGGTGTCCCTGGCGCAGCGCCCGGGCCCCGTGGATCTGCACCGCGGCGTCCACTACGAACTGGGCCGCCTCGGTCGCGAACAGCTTGGCCATGGCGGACCTCGCGGTGATCCGGGCCTCGCCCGCGTCGTAGGCCGCCGCCGCCGCGTAGACCAGCAGCCGCGCGGCCTCGGTCCGGGTTGCCATCTCGGCCAGCAGGTGCGCGATGGCCTGCTGATCCTTCAGCGGGCCGCCGAACGCCGTCCGGCTGCCCGCGTGCCGGACAGCCGCGTCGAGGGCGGCCTGGGCCATGCCGACCGCGAACGCGCCCACACTGGGCCGGAACAGGTCCAGCGTGCGCATCGCGACCCGGAAGCCGCGGTCCGGTTCGCCCAGCAGCTCGGTCCGGTCCACCCGCACGCCGTCGAAGGTCAAGGTGCCGATCGGGTGCGGGCTGATCATGTCCAGGTGCTCGCCGTGCAGCCCGGCCCGGTCGCCGGGCACCGCGAACGCGCTTACCCCCCGGGCTCCCGCGCCCTGGGTGGTCCGGGCGAAGACGGTGTAGACGTCGGCCTCAGGGGCATTGGAGATCCAGGTCTTCTGGCCGGTCAGCCGCCACTCGCCGCCGTCCGGCTCGGCGCGCAGGCTCAGCGCGGCCGCATCCGAGCCGGCCTCCGGCTCGGTGAGCGCGAACGCCGCGACGGCGTCCCCGGCGGCGATGGCGGGCAGCCAGCGCCGGACGGTGACCTCCTGGCCGGACTGCAGGATCGGGTACGCGCCCAGACCCTGCAGGGCCAGCGCCGTCTCCGCCTCGGTGCTCTGCGTGGCCAGCGCTTCCCGCAGCAGGCACAGGTCGGTAGCGGCGGCCTCCCTGGATACGGCGTCGCCGGTGATTCCCGGAAACAGCCGCGCGAGCAGGCCGAGCTCGCCCATCGCCTTGATCAGCTCGCGGTTCACGTGGCCGGGCGGCCCGGCCGCCGCGATCGGCCGCAACTGCTCGGCTGCGCTCGCCCGGACCTGGTCGGTGAAGGCCCGCTGCGCCTCGGTTAGCGCGAAGGCGGTCATGACGCGGCTCCGGGGCGCCAGCGGGCGTGCGCGGTGTGCGGCGTCCCGGCCCGGATCAGCTCGAGCCGTGGTCTCGGCCCGTCCGTGCGCCCGCCCTGCGGCCTGCGGCGGCCCGCGGCGAACGGGTCCGGCCAGACCGCGCCCTGGCCGGCGTACCCCTGCTCGGCGGCGGCGTGCAGCGTCCACTGCGGGTCATACAGGTGGGTCCGGCCGAGCGCGCACAGATCGGCCCGGCCCGCCAAGATGATCGAGTTCACGTCGTCGTAGGAGGAGATCGCGCCGACGGCGATCACCGCTACGCCGTACTTGGTGCCGATCTCGTTCCGGATCCGGTCCGCGTACGGGGTCTGGTAGCTGCGGCCGAACGCGGGTTTCTCGTCGCTGACGACCTGCCCGGTCGACACGTCGACGCCGGCCGCGCCGTGCTCGGCGAACGCGCGGGCGATCTCGACCGTGTCGTCGATGTCCAGGCCGTCCGGGTGCCAGTCGGTGGCCGAGATCCGGACCGTCATCGGCCGCTCTTCCGGCCACACCGCGCGGATCGCGTCGAAGACCTCGAGCGGGTAGCGGAGCCGGGCGGCCAGCGGGCCGCCGTAGGAGTCGGTCCGCTGGTTGGTCAGCGGGGACAGGAACGAGGACAGCAGGTAACCATGCGCGCAGTGCAGCTCGAGCAGGTCGAACCCGGCCCGTGCCGCGGCCATGGCCGCGGCGACGAACTGGTCCTTGATCTCGGCCAGTTCCCCGGCGGTCAGCTCGCGCGGGGTCTGGTTCCGCGCCGAATAGGGCAGGGCTGAGGGTCCGCAGACCTCCCAGTTGCCCTCGGGCAGCGGGACGTCCATCCCCTCCCACATCAGCCGGGTGGAGCCCTTGCGGCCGGAGTGCCCGAGCTGGATGCCGATCTTCGCCCGGGTCCGGTCGTGCACGAAGCCGGTGACCCGGCGCCAGGAGTCCTCCTGCTCGGCGGTGTAGATCCCGGTGCAGCCGGGCGTGATCCGCCCGGTGGGGGAGACGCAGACCATCTCGGTCATGACCAGCCCCGCGCCACCCAGCGCCTTGCCGCCCAGGTGCACCAGGTGGAAGTCGCCGGGCACGCCGTCGGCCGCCGAGTACATGTCCATCGGGGAGACGATCACCCGGTTGGCCAGCTCCAGCCGGCCGATCCGGAACGGCTGGAACATCGGCGGGCACGCCTCGCGGGCGCCCTCCTGGCTGGCCGCGAACCACCCGTCCATCCCGGCCACGAACTCAGGGTCACGCAGCCGCAGGTTGTCGTAGGTGACCCGGCGGCTGCGGGTCATGATGTTGAACGCGAACTGGTGCGGATCCTGCCCGGCGTACTGGCCCAGGTTCTCGAACCACTCCAAGCTGGCCTGCGCGGCGCGCTGGGTCGAGGCGACCACCGGCCTGCGCTCGGTCTCGTAGGCGGCCAGGCCGCTGTCCACGCTGTCCTGTTCATGCAGGCACGCGGCCAGGGCCAGCGCGTCTTCCATGGCCAGCTTGGTGCCCGAGCCGATGGAGAAGTGCGCGGTGTGCGCGGCGTCGCCGATCAGCACCACGTTCTCGTGCCGCCAGGTCTGGCACCGGACCGTGCCGAACGTGGTCCAGCGTGAGTTGTTGGCGAACAGCTGGTGACCCTCGAGCAGGCCCGCGCACAGCTCCCGGATGCGGGCGATCGAGGCCTCGTCGCTCTGCCCGGGCACCAGCCCCGCGGCCTCGGTGAACCCGGCCCGCTGCCAGACGTCCTCGTGCATCTCCAGGATGAAGGTGCTGGCCTGGTCGCTGTACGGATACCCGTGCACCTGCATGATCCCGGCCGGGGTGTCCAGGATGTAGAACTTGAACGCATCGAACACACGGTCCGTGCCCAGCCAGATGTACTTGCAGCGTCGTTTTTCAAGATTTGGGCCGAACGTACCGGCGTGCTTCGCCCGGGTCAGCGAGTTCGCTCCGTCGGCCGCCACCACCAGGTCGTAGTCCGCGGCCAGGGCCGCCACGTCCGGCGCCTCGGTGCTGAACAGGACCCGGACGCCGAGCTCCGCGCAGCGGGCCTGCAGGATGGCCAGCAGCCGCTTGCGGCTCATCGCGGCGAAGCCGTGCCCGCCCGAGGTGAACGTCGTACCCCGGAAGTGCACGTCGATGTCGTCCCAGCGGGCGAACTCGCGCCGCATGGCCGAGAAGATCTCCAGGTCGGCGTGCTCGATGCCGCCCAGGGTCTCGTCGGAGAACACGACGCCGAAGCCGAACGTGTCATCGGCGGCGTTGCGCTCCCAGATGGTGATGTCATGCCGGGCGTCGAGCTGCTTGGCCAGCGCCGCGAAGTACAGCCCGCCGGGACCGCCGCCCAGGACCGCGATGCGCACGCTGCTCCTCCTCTTGGCCTCCCTGCCGATCGTATGCCGGAACTTCTACGATCGTCAACAGAACGCTATATTTAGCGCCACTCGCCGGGCCTGGCCGGGCTACCCCTAGGGTTCACCCATGAACGTGGAGCGGATCAATCCGGCCGAGCTCGCCCGGCCCTCTGGTTTCTCGCACGCTGTCGCCGTTACCGGCGGCCGGACCGTGTTCCTGGCCGGCCAGGTCGGCATGGACCGCGACGGGAAGCTGGTCGGCGGCGGCCTGGTTGCCCAGTTCGAGCAGGCCCTGGCGAACCTGCTCACCGCGCTAGCAGCCGCCGGCGGTCAGCCAGCCGACCTGGTCAGCGCGACCATCTACATCGTCGACCTGGCCGACTACCAGGCCCACGCGAAAGAGATCGGCGCGGTCTGGCGGCGCCTGGCCGGCGCGCAGTACCCGGCCATGGCGGGCGTGGGCGTGACCCGCCTATGGGATCCCGCGGCCCTGGTCGAGATCCAGGGCATCGCTGCCGTCAGCCGCTGAGGGCCCGCTGCGCGTAGGTCCGGGCTGGTTCCTCCAGCAGCGCGTGCAGCGCGAAGAACTCCTCAGCGGCCCGGATCCCGCTCCACCCGGGAGGGAGCAGCTCGGCCGGCAGCCCGGGATCCAGGTAGGGGAGCTGCCGCCAGTCGGTAACGGCCCGCACGTAGTCGGCGAATGCCTCGCGTCCGTCGCCCTCGGTGTTTTCCACCCAGCGACGCACCACGGGCTCGTACGCCTGACTGAACGCGGCGTACCTGGCCTCGATCTCATCCAGGTCCCACCAGCAGCGGACCTTGCCCGCCGGGTCGCCGAAGGCC
>Ga0102924_1006398_pt1 | contig 11067 bp, 12 predicted proteins | sample PaiPotPPM11metaG_FD_80116 | JGI IMG/M metagenome (GOLD analysis project Ga0102924, IMG submission 80116) | Iron sulfur acid spring bacterial and archeal communities from Banff, Canada, to study Microbial Dark Matter (Phase II) - Paint Pots PPM... ...
GGTGCCCTGGCGCGTGAACACCGGAAAGTCGTCGCCCCGGTCGGCGAGCGATTCGGCGCCCTCGGTCGGCACCTCAACGTAGTGGTTGAGCGCGGCGTCGAGATCGCCTTCCCACACCTCGCGCGGCAGTTCGTACAGCAGCTCGACGCCGTAACCGTTCGGGTCGCGGATATAGACGCTGTGCGTCACCCCGTGCTCGACGCGCCGCTCGAACGCGACGCCGTTGCGCTGCAGGAACGCGAGCTGCCTGAGCCAAGCCTCCCGGTTCGGCATGGCGAAGGCGATATGGGCGATCGCGCTGGGCGGGCTATTGTCGGTTGCGGGCGCCGGCAAAGCCGGGTTTTCAATCAGCGCAATGTCGTGGTGATGCACCTTGCCGGCGCGGTCGCCGCTGTAGAAGCGCATCGTCCCGCGCCGCGGCACGCCGGCGGCCTGCGACTTGAACTCGCCGACCTGCCGGAAGCCGAGCATTTCGGTCCAGAACCGGTGCGATTCCTCGATGTCGCGGACATTCAGCACGATGTGGTTGATGCCGCGCGGAGCGACCGCCCGCGGCGCTTCGGACTTGCGATCTGACATCGTCTCCTCCCTGGCTTATGCGGGTTTCTCTACTCTTCCGAGCCGAACCGCACAATCGCTCGCGGTTCGGCCTAGAAATCGGGCGGCGGCAGCGGCCGCGCCGGATCGCGGATCACGATCGGCGGCGGCCGGTCGTCGTCGAGCGCATCCCAGCCCCATTCGAGCAACGGCAGCACGGTGCGGGCGAATTCGACGATACGCTCGACCACCTGCGGCGACCGCATCTCGGTGTCGGTGAGCCTGCAGCCCGCGGTGAACGATTTCCACAACACGAACTCGGCGGCGCGGCTGCCGCTCAGCGCCTCGAAGCCGCGCGGCAGCCGGGAGGCCTTCGCATCGCTCGCCAGCGGATGACCGGCGGCGGCGCGCCGGCCGGCCATCTCCAGAAACCCGTCAGGATCGTCGAGGATCGCGCGGCGCAGGCGGGCCAGCAGCGGCGCATCCGGATGCCAGAACCCGGCCCCGGCCCGCGACCCGCCAGGCTCGAAATGGAGATAGAGAAGGCCCGGATCGCGCTTGCCGCCGGTCCGGGTCAGCACCGCGCCGGCATGCGTCTTGTAGAGCCGCTTGTCGGGCGAGAAGCGCACGTCGCGGTAGATGCGGAAGAGGCCGCGCTCGGGATCGCCGACCAGCGGTAGCCCGGCCTCGGCCAAGGCGGCCGACACCGCCGCAAACAGCGCCCGGAACGGCGCCAGCACCTCGGCCTCGTACACCTCCTTGCGCGGCTTGAACCAGGCCGGGTCGTTGTGGCTGCGCAGCCCTTTGAAGAAGGCGAAGGCCGCCGGCCGGAACCCGGCAAAGGCGCCGATCGCATCCGCCATCGTCGTCCCCCATTTGAATTCGAAGCGGTTCTTTAGCCTATCCGCGCCGGGCGCCGATCAGGAACTCACGGTTGCCGGCGGGGCCGAGCACCGGGCTCTCGGCGATGCCGATCACGGTCCAGCCCGGCTGATTGCCGAGCCAGGCGGCGATGCGGCCGCACACCGCCTGGTGCACCGCCGGGTCGCGCACGACCCCGCCCTTCCCGACCTGGCGCGGGCCGGCCTCGAATTGCGGCTTGATTAGCGCCACGAGCGTCGCGCGCTCGGCCGCCAGCGACAGCGGCGCCGGCAGTACGGTCTCCAAACCGATAAAGCTCGCATCGCAGACGATCAGGTCGACCGGCTCTTCGATCTCGACGCGGCTCAGATAGCGGGCGTTGACGCCCTCATGCACAATGACGCGCGGGTCCTGGCGCAATTTCCAGGCAAGCTGCCCGCGGCCGACATCGACCGCATGCACGCGGGCGGCGCCATGCGTCAGCAACACGTCGGTGAAGCCGCCGGTCGAGGCGCCGATATCGAGGGCGGTGCAGCCCGTCGGGTCGAGGCCGAAATGATCGAGTGCAGAGGCGAGCTTCAGCCCGCCGCGCGATACCCACGGATGGTCGCGGCGGGCGAGCGCGAGCGGCGTGTCTTGATCGAGAGGAGTGCCGGCCTTGTCGATCCGCCGGCCTCCGGCGCTGACCAGGCCGGCGAGGATCAGCGCCTGCGCCTTGGCCCGGCTTTCGGCGAGCCCCTGCTCGACCAGCAGCTGGTCGGCGCGGCGCTTCGCCAAATGCTCCCGCTAGGCCGGGTTCAGTCAGGCCCGGGCCGGCTGCTCGGCGGTTTCGCGGCCGAGCGCGGCGAGGGCCGTAGCCACGATGTGCTTCGCGTTGAGCCCGGCGGTGTCGTACTGAGCGTTCGGCGAATCGTGGTCGAGAAACACATCGGGCAGCACCATCGGCCGGATCTTCAGCCCCTGGTCGAGCTGGCCGGTCGTGGCGAGATGGTGCAATACATGGCTGGCAAAGCCGCCGATCGCGCCTTCCTCGATCGTGATCAGCACCTCATGCTCGCGCGCCAGGCGGTTGACCAGATCGGTGTCGAGCGGCTTGGCGAACCGGGCGTCGGCGACGGTCGTCGATAGGCCGTAGGCACCCAGTTCCTGTGCCGCCTTCAGGCATTCTGCGAGACGCGCGCCGAGGCTCAGGATCGCGATCGTCGTGCCCTCGCGCAGGATCCGGCCGCGGCCGATCTCGAGCGGCACGCCCTTCTCAGGCAGCGGCACGCCGACCCCCTCGCCGCGCGGGAAGCGCACGGCCGACGGCGCGTCGTCGATTGCTACGCAGGTCGCGACCATATGGACAAGCTCGGCCTCGTCGCCCGCCGCCATGATCACGAATCCGGGCAGGCTGCCGAGATAGCCGATATCGAACGAGCCGGCGTGGGTCTGGCCGTCATTGCCGACCAGGCCGGCGCGGTCGATGGCAAAGCGCACCGGCAGTTTCTGGATCGCGACGTCGTGCACGACCTGGTCGTAGCCGCGCTGCAGGAAGGTCGAATAGATCGCCGCGAACGGCTTCATCCCTTCGGATGCGAGCCCGGCGGCGAAGGTCACCGCATGCTGCTCGGCGATGCCGACGTCGAAGGTGCGCTTCGGGAATTTGTCGCCGAACAGGTTCAAGCCGGTGCCCGATGGCATCGCGGCGGTGATCGCGACGATGCGCTCGTCGGCCTCGGCTTCCTTGATCAGCGACTTGGCGAAGACGGTGGTGTATTGCGGTGCCTTCGGGGACGATTTTGCCTGCGCCCCGGTGACGACGTCGAACTTGGCAACGCTGTGCCACTTGTCCTCGGACTGCTCGGCCGACAGATAGCCGTGGCCCTTCTCGGTCACGACATGGATCAGCACCGGCCCGTTTTCTTTGCTGTCGCGGACGTTCTTCAGGACCGGCAGCAGGTGGTCGAGGTTGTGACCGTCGATTGGGCCGATGTAGTAGAAGCCGAGTTCCTCGAAGAGGGTCCCGCCCGTCACGAAGCTGCGCGCCAGTTCCTCGGCGCGCCGCGCCAGATGCTCAAGCCGCTTCGGCAGATGGCTCGCCGCCTCGCCGGCCAGTTGCCGCAGCCGCATGAACGATTTCGACGACAGGACCCGCGACAGGTAGGCGCTCATCGCCCCGACCGGCGGCGCGATCGACATGTCGTTGTCGTTGAGGATCACAACGAGGCGCGAATCCATCGACCCGGCATTGTTCATCGCCTCATAGGCCATGCCGGCGCTCATCGCGCCGTCGCCGATGACGGCGATGACGTTGCGCTTGTCGCCCTTGAAGTCGCGCGCCACCGCCATGCCGAGCCCGGCCGAGATCGAGGTCGAGCTGTGCGCGGCGCCGAACGGGTCGTATTCGCTCTCCGAGCGCTTGGTGAAGCCGCTCAGCCCGCCTCCCTGACGGATCGAGCGGATGCGGTCGCGCCTTCCGGTCAAGATCTTGTGCGGATAGGCCTGGTGGCCGACATCCCAGATCAGCCGGTCATCCGGCGTATTGAAGACGTAGTGGAGGCCGACGGTCAGCTCGACGACGCCGAGACCGGCGCCGAAATGACCGCCCGTGATCGACACGGCGTCGATCAGCTCGGAGCGCAACTCGTCGGCGATCTGGCGCAGATCGGATTCGGGAAAGCGTCGCAGATCGGCCGGCGTCTCGATCTGATCGAGGAGCGGCGTCCGGTTCGAAATCTGGCGGCTCGGCTTTTCGTCCAAGGCTTTCGCTCCTCACGTTCGGCGGTTTACGACGAATCGTGCTATCTGTCGTAAGAGTTCCGCCCTTTGCGTGAACAAATCAAGGTGGGCAACGGCTTGGCGAACCAATAGTTCAGCCTGCGCCCGCGCTCTTTCGACGCCGAGGATAGAGACGAACGTCGCCTTCCCCGCGACGGCGTCGGCGCCGACCGGCTTGCCGATATCGGCGGCCGACCCCTCGACGTCAAGCAGGTCGTCGGCGATCTGGAAGGCGAGGCCGAGATCGTGCGCGTAGCCGCGCAGCGCGGTGCGCAATTCGGCCGGCGCCTTGGCAAGAACCGCACCGGCCTCGCACGAAAAGTCGATCAGCGCGCCGGTTTTCATGCGCTGCAACCGGGTGATCGCGCCGATGTCGAGCGGCTGCTTCTCGGCGATCAGGTCGATCATCTGGCCGCCGACCATGCCGGCAGCGCCGGCCGCCCGCGCCAGCGCCGCGACCAGCTCGCAGCGCACCGCCGGGTCGCCATGCGTATCGGGATCGGCCAGCACGCCGAACGCCATCGTCAGCAGCCCGTCGCCGGCCAGCACCGCGGTCGCCTCGTCGAATTCCTTGTGGCAGGTCGGGCGGCCGCGGCGCAGATCGCTGTTGTCCATCGCCGGCAGATCGTCGTGGATCAGCGAATAGGCGTGAACCATCTCGATCGCCGCCGCCACCTGCAAGGCGCTGCGCCGGGCAACGCCGAACAGCCGCGCCCCGGCCAATACCAGCAGCGGCCGCAGCCGTTTCCCGGGGGCCAGCGCCGAGTAGCGCATCGCCTCGTAGACCCGTGCCTCGAGGCCGGGCGGCGCTGCCAGCAGCCGGTCGATGACCGTGTCGGTCAGTTCGGCCGCGATCGCCGAGGCCTCGGCAACCGTCGCGTCGTCGGACCACAGCGCTTCAGTCACGGCGGATCCTGTCGCGGCTCATGCGGCAAAACTTAATCGAGCTTCGCCGGCTCGGCCGATACGCGGCCGTCGGCGCCGATCACGATGCGGTCGACGCGCTGTTGCGCCTCGTTCAGCTTGTTCTCGCAATGGCGCTTCAACAGCGCGCCCCGTTCATAGGACTGGATCGCGTCATCGAGCCTTACCTGTCCCCCCTCCAGCCGGCGGACAATCTGTTCCAGCTCGGCCAGGGCGTCTTCAAAACTCATCGTCCCGATGTCGTCGGGGATCGTCGGGTCGGTCATCTGGCCCCTTCTGAACGAAAAACACAGGCTGATGTGGCGCCGGTTCTTTGTCGGAACGCGCGAATGCCGGGTGCTGTTGCAAAAATAATACAGGCCGGCCTAAACGGACATCAACACGCGAACATGAGCTGCTGCGCTCGCCCCGAGCGCGCGCAAATCATAGCCGCCCTCCAGCGTTGAAACCACCCGGCCGCGCGCATGCGCCTGGGCGACCGCAAGGATCTGCTCGGTGGCCCATGTGAAATCCGCCTCGTCGAGCTGCAACTGCGCCAGCGGGTCGCTCTTATGCGCATCGAACCCGGCCGAGATCAGCACCAGCTCCGGCCGGAACTGTTCAAGCGCCGGCAACACGGTTCGGGTCATCCCGAGGCGAAACTGCTGCGAACCGGCCCGCGGCGGCAGCGGTACGTTGACGATGTTGCCGACCCCGGTCTCGCTTGCCGCGCCGGTGCCGGGATAGAGCGGGTACTGGTGCGTCGAGGCATAAAACAGGGTCGGATCGTCGGCGAAGCGCGCCTGCGTGCCATTGCCGTGATGGACGTCGAAATCGACCACCGCGACCCGCGCCAGCCCATGTGCCTCGCGCGCCCGCAAGGCGCCGATCGCGACGCTGTTGAACAGGCAGAACCCCATCGGCCGCAGCGGCTCGGCGTGGTGGCCGGGCGGGCGGACGGCACAGAACGCGTTGTCGGCCTCGCCGGCAACCACCGCATCGACGGCCGCGACGACGGCGCCCGACGCGCGCAATGCCGCCTCGCCGGAACCCGGCGACATCACCGTGTCGGCGTCGATCCCGGCATGGCCCGCCTGCGGCACCGCCGCGAGCAAGCGCTCGGCGAAGGCGCGCGGGTGCACCCGGCCGATATCGTCGAGCGCCGCCAGCGGCGCCTCGCGCCGTTCGAGCCGAGCGAATTCCGGCGCCGCCAAGGCGGCCAGCACGGCCCGCAGCCGGTCCGGCGATTCCGGATGACCGCGGCCGGGATCGTGTTCGAGGCAGGCCGGGTGGGTAAATAGGAGCGTCGTCATCGCAGGCTCATCGGGTTCATCGGGTTCGGGGGGTCAGTATCGGACATGGCGCGGAGGCGCCGGAGCGCAAGCCTCATCGCCGCCGGAACGCCAGCACCGCCAGCGCCGCCCAGCCAAGCATCAGCGCGCCTCCGCCCCACGGGGCCACCCAGCCAATCCAGGAAGGCGCGCCGAGCGCCAGCGCGAAGAGGCTGCCGCTGAACAGCACAATGCCGGCGGCAAAGCTCGTCCCGGCGACCGCGGCGGCGCCGCGGCGCGGCTCGCGCCCCTGCGCCAGAGCCATGACGGCGAGCAGAGCGGTGGCATGCACCATCCCGTAGAGCGCGCCGGTGCGCAGCAATTCGGCCATTCGCGGGTCGCCGGCGACATGCGCCGCGACCGCGCCGGCAAGCACCGAGACGAGCCCGCCGAAGCCGGCAACCGCGAGCCAGATCGGGATCATGCCCGCGCCTTCCGGTCCGCCAAAATCACCCGGTACAGCGCCAGCGTCTGCTCGGCGACGACCGACTCTGCGAAGTCGCGCTCGACCAAGGCCCGCCCGGCGGCTCCCATACTCCGCCGTGCGGCAGGGTCCCGCATCAGCCTGGCGAGCGCCTCGGCGAGAGCGCCGGCATCGCCCGGTGGGACCAATAGCCCGGTCTCGCCGTGCCGCACGATTTCGCGGCTGCCGGGCATGTCGGCGGCGACGATCGGACGGCCGCAGGCGGCCGCTTCGAGCAGCGCCTTCGGCACGCCTTCGCCATAGGTCGAGGGGAACACCGCGACACCGGTCCGGGCCCACACCCCGCGCACATCAGCGACGGGGCCGAGCCAGCGCACGCCCGGCTCGGCCGCGAGCGCCGCCAATTCGCCTTCGCCGAGCGAATCCGGGTTATCTGGATCTGCCGGCCCGGCCAGCAGCAGCTCGACCGGAAGTCCGTCCTTGCGCAGCCGGCGGACCGCCGCGACCGCGTCGAGCACGCCCTTGCTGCGCAGCATGCGGGCGACGAGGGCAATCGTGAATCCCGGGTCAGTCGGCTCGGGCAACGGCCGGAAATGTGCGGTATCGACCCCGGAGCCAAGGATCAGCGCGATCCGCTCGCGGCCGATCCCGAACCCCGCGAGGGCGTTGCCATCGTCCGGGTTCTGGACGATGACCCGGCCGCCGCCCGCGGCGATCCGCACCGCCCAGCCCAGCAAACGCGCCGTCCAGCCGCGGCCGAAGCGGGAGCCGAGGCCCATTACCGCCGCCAGCGGCTCCGGCCGGCCGGAGCCGAACGGAAAACCAAGTCGCAACGCAAGCCCGCCGAGCAGCACCGGCTTCAGCGCGACGTGATGCACGATGTCGGGCCGCTCGGCACGGTAGAGCCGCGCGATGTCGGCAATCGCACGCAGAGCGCCAAGAACGCCGTCGCCGCGGCGGCGCCAGGCCAGCGGCCGCAGCGAAAATCCCTCGCGCCGGATCGCCTCGCCGTGTTCGCGCACCCGAGTAGCGACAACGACCGCGAAGCCGGCGTCGCGCGCCGCCCGCGCCACCGGCAGCCGGTGCGAGCAGAAATACCAATCCTCGGTGACCAGGAAGAGCAGCGTCGGCCGCGCCGGCCCGCGCGTGGCAGCGATCTCCGGCAAGTCGGCAAGGACGGTCGAGGACAACAGGATCGGACCCGAACAGCGCGGGGATTGCCCCGCCGTTGCACCATCATTAATCCATCGCCAGGGCAATCGCTCGCGGAAATGCAGCGCGAGATGGAGGGATTGTGGCGCGTATCCTGGTGACCGGCGCGGCGGGGTTTATCGGCGGCGGCCTGTGCCGCGGCCTGGCCGAACGCGGTCACCGGCCGGTCGCCGGCCTGCGCCGCCCGGCGCCGCCATCGAGCACGGTGGAGGGAGTGCTGCTCGGCGACATCACCCCGAACCGAGACTGGAGCCGGGCGCTGCGCGGGGTCGGCATCGACATCGTGATTCATCTGGCGCAGCGCGCGCACAGCACCGCCGATCCTGCCGGGCTGGCGCCCGAGCCGGCCGCCGCGGCGGCGCTCGCCCTCGCTGCGGCACGCGCCGGCGCCCGCCGCTTTGTCTATCTCAGCTCGGTCCTGGCGCTGGGCGCTGCGACCGAACCCGGGCGCCCGTTCCGCACCGGCGACGAGCCGCACCCCGAAACCGCGTACGGCCGCAGTAAGCTCGCCACCGAGCAGGCGCTGACCGAGGCGGCGCAGGAAACCGGGATCGAGCTTGCGATCATTCGCCCGCCGCTCGTCCACGGACCCGGCGTGCGGGCCAATTTCCGCGCGCTCCTGCGCCTCGTCGCCAGCGGGGTTCCGCTGCCCTTTGCCGCGCTCGACAACCGCCGCAGCTTTGTGTTTCTCGACAATCTGGTCGATCTGATCGCCACCATGGCGGTGCACCCGAATCCAGCCGGGACCTGGCTGGTGCGCGACGATCCCGACCTCTCGACCGCGGACCTGATCCGCGCCCTGGCCGGCGGGCTGGGCCGCCCTGCGCGTCTGTTCCCGATCCCGCCCGCGGTCTGGCCGGCGTTGCGGGCGCTTCCAAGAGCCGGGCCGCGCCTTGCCTCGCTGACCGGAACGCTGCAGGCCGACGATGCCGCGACCCGCGCTGCCTTCTCCTGGGCCCCGCCGATCCCCGCCGCCGCGGGTCTCGCCCGCACCGCCCGCGCCTTTGCCGAAGTGCATCGTCGCGCCTGACGCGAACCGCAGCGCCTCCCCGCTCGTTCGTCTATCGGGAGGACTGGCGAATGATCGTGCAGACAGAGAACACCAAGCTTGCCGCCGAAGCGCTCGCCTATGTCATCGAACTCTACCGCGAATTGACCGGCGAAAACGGCGCACCGACCCTGGGCACGCAGAACCAGGCGGTCGAATTCATCCTCGCCGACCCGGAATTGAGCGCCGCCGTGGCCCGCTGGGCCGACGGCAGGGAGCTCGACGAGGCGACCACCGCGCCGCCGCAACGGCTGCCGGGAGACGCGCTGTTCAGGCAGGTGCGCTCCTATCTCGAAGAGATTAGCAAGCCGCCGGTCCTCGTCACGCGCTGGCCGGCCCACTGATCGCATCCGCCATCTGCAACCGGCCGCGCGGCGGACTATATTTGGCCAGTCCGTCCGTTACCGGGAGCCGCAGGTGCCGAGTTTCGATATCGTCTCGCGGATCGATATGGCCGAGGTCGACAACGCGATCGCCGGCATCGGCCGCGAGATCACGACCCGTTTCGACTTCAAAGGCAGCAAATGCACGATCGAGCGCAAGGAGGGCGAACTTGTCCTCGCCGCCGATGACGACCTCAAGCTGAAGCAGATGCATGACCTGCTGAAGGTGCACCTGACCCGGCGCAAGGTCGAGCCGGGCGCGCTCGAGTTCAAGACGCCGGAGAAGGCCTCCGGCAACACGTTGCGGCAGTCGATTCTGCTGCGCCAAGGGGTAGACGCCAATCTGGCGAAGCAGCTGGTGCGCGAATTGAAGGACAGCAAATTGAAGGTGCAAGCCTCGGTGCAAGGCGGCGAGGTGCGCGTCATCGGCAAGAAGCGCGACGATTTGCAGGCGGCAATCACGCTGGTCCGCGGCCTCAAGATCGAGCAGCCGCTGCAATATGTGAACTTCCGCGAATAGCCCTGGGGCGGCAGGGAGTCCCGCACTGCTTGATCGCGGCGGCGACAGCAGCTATCTACGACCCCGCGCCGGCAAGACGCATGATCGGGTCCCCTTCGTCTAGAGGCCCAGGACACCGCCCTCTCACGGCGGCAACACCGGTTCGAATCCGGTAGGGGACGCCAAAATCTCCGCTGGCGCGGCGTTCTATCCCGCTGACGAGAGTATCGAGTGAGCATATTCGCGACGCTGCGCCCTGCCCTTCTGGTCCCTTCCATTCTTCTTCCGGCATTGCTCCTGGCGTCCTGCCAGAGCGAGCCGCTGCCGGTAGCGACAGTCCAGCCGCCCCTCAGCAACCAGGGCATCGATCTGCCGAGGGATGCCAGCGACGTGCTCAACGAACTGCGGGGCAGCGGCCTCGGCTTTGTCGCGCGGTACTATCGCAACCCGGAATCGCGCTGGCCCGCCCTGACGCCGAGTGAGGCACAGCGGCTGTCATCGCTCGGGCTCAACATCGTCGCGGTCTGGGAATCGCATTCCCATGACCCGGCGTACTTCTCCTATGCCTCCGGTTACAACGATGCACTGTCGGCATCCAGGCAAGCCCGGGCCGTCCGCCAGCCGGCCGGCAGCGCGATCTATTTCGCCGTCGATTACGATGCGCAGCCGGCGGCGCTCGGATCGGTCATCGATTATTTCCGCGGCGTCTCGGCCGGTTTATCCGCCGCGAGCGGCGCCATGCCCCTCTACAAGGTCGGGGTCTACGGCTCCGGCGCCGTCTGCGAGGCGGTGAAGCGCGCCGGGCTGGCGCATTACAGCTGGCTGTCGAACTCGACCGCGTGGGCCGGCTCGCTCGGCTACCGCGGTTGGAACATCCGCCAGACCGGACGCCTGTCGAATCTCTCGTTCGACCACGACGCCGATGAAGCCCGCGACGATTACGGCGGGTTCCGGCTGGCGGCCTATCGGGCCGCCGCCCCGGCCGCGAGCGCACCGCCGCCCGAGGCCGCCGCCCCCCGCCCGCAAGACGGCCAATGGCTGACGGCCATCCGGAGCGCTTTCTCCCTGTGACGTTCCGGCTGGCCGGGGGTTTCTGCTAATCCGTCGAA
>Ga0102924_1006399_pt1 | contig 11066 bp, 8 predicted proteins | sample PaiPotPPM11metaG_FD_80116 | JGI IMG/M metagenome (GOLD analysis project Ga0102924, IMG submission 80116) | Iron sulfur acid spring bacterial and archeal communities from Banff, Canada, to study Microbial Dark Matter (Phase II) - Paint Pots PPM... ...
GCCCAGGGCCTCGCGCACCGCGGCCACGCTCAGTAGTGGCCGGCTCACTGAATCGCCGATCGTCACACACGCTATTGTCGGCCTCGAGGGGTTCCGCGCGCCGCCGGGGGGCGGGCGCGGGCCAACCCCCGGGGCTCACGCATGCATCGTGTCGCGACTCTGCGTTATCGCGCCGATGCGTACCGTGTTGGCCAGCGGCGCAGGAGTCGAGGAGAGCAGTGCCCGATCTCAGGGTCAACACCCGGCGCGGCGCGCGCGAGCAGCCGACCGCGCCGGACCGGGCGCCGGGGCCGCCGCGCGGCCTGGCCGGAATCCGCGCGGCGGCGGCCGGGGCGGCGCGCCGGGCCGCGGCCGTGGCGCGGCCGGGTGCGCTGTGGCGCGGCCACCGGCTGCTGGTCATCCTGCTGGCCGCCTCGCTCGTGCCGCGGGTGCTGGCGGTGCTGGCGTTCCGGCCCGCCCTGCTCACCTCGGACTCGTTCCTGTACATGCAGGAGGCCACGCACGGCGCGCTGGGCGAGATCCGGCCGTCCGGGTACTCCTGGTTCCTGGACCTGCTCCGGCCCCTGCCGGACACCCTGACCGCCGTCACGATCGCGCAGCACCTGATGGGGATGGCCATCGCGGTCGTCGTCTACGGCGTGCTGCGCTACCGGGGCCTGCCCGCCTGGGGCGCCGCGCTGGCCGCCGCCCCGACGCTGTTCGACACCCGGGAGATCGCGCTCGAGTCGTACATCCTGCCCGACACGGTCTACGCCGCGGCGCTGCTGCTGGCCACCGCCGTGCTGCTGACCAGGCGCACGCCGCGGCGCTGGCAGTGCGTGCTGGCCGGGCTGCTGGTGGCCTACGTATGCCTGCTGCGCGGCAACGGGCTCCCGCTGGCCGCGGCTTTCGCGGTCTTCCTGCTGATCAGGCGGGTCGGCTGGCGTGCCGTCACCGCGGCCGCGGCGGCGTTCGCGGTGCCGGTGCTGGGGTACGTCCTGGCCTTTCACGCGCTCTACGGGTCGTACAACCTCACCGAGAGCGACGGCATCTTCCTGTGGTCGCGCACCACGAGCTTCGCCAACTGCGCGGTCATCAAGCCGTCGCCGCGGCTGGCGCCGCTCTGCCCGAGCCGGGAGAAGAACGCCCCGAAGGGCCCGGCGCCCGCCTGGTCGATCAACGCGCTGGTCAGCGCGCAGACCCCGGCCGACTACCTGTGGGCTCCGGACGTCTGGTGGCGGCACGACAAGTACCCGGGGTTCAACCCGTACAACAACAAGCTCGCGCTGCACTTCGCGCTGCGGGCCATCGAGGCGCAGCCGCTCGGCTACCTGCGGGTCACCGCCCGGGACGTGATGCTCCTGTTCGTGGCCAACGACCGGCCGCTGGCCCACAGCACCATGAGCTTCACCGTGACGCCGCACATCGCGACGCTGCCGGCCGGCTACGCCCGCGACGAGGACGAGTACGCGGGCAGCCGGGCCAACACCCACTACGTCCAGCCCTGGACGTACTTCCTGTTCCTCTACCAGATGCCGGTCTGGTTCCCCGGCGTGGTCTTCCTCGGGGTGGTGATCACCGGGCTGGTCGGGGTGCTCAGGAAGTGGCGGAGCTGGGGCGGGGTCCAGGCGCTGCCCTGGGCGCTGGCCGCGGCCAGCATCGTGCTGCCCGCGATGCTGACCCAGGCCCTGTACCGGTATGCGATCGTCGCGATCCCGCTGGCCTGCCTGGCCGCGGGCCTGGCGTTCGTCAGGCCGGAGCGGGCTGACTCGGCCGACAGGTGAACCAGGGCGGGCCCGGCCCGTTACGAGGATTCGGAATGAGCGGTACGCCGGGATCCGGCGTGCCGGGCCCGGAGCACCAGCGCGAGCTCGAAACGCGCGTCCGGGTTGTCCAGCTGCTCCCCGAACAGGTCCTGGAGCTTGTGCAGCCGGTAGCGGGCGGTCTGCGGGTGGATGAACAGGCGGGCGGCCACGCTGCTGCTCTTGCCCGTTTCCAGCCAGGCCAGGAGGGTGTCGGCCAGCATGTCCTGGCGGCCCTGGGCCATGCCGTGCAGCGGGGCCAGCCGCTTGGCCCGCAGCCGTTCGAGCAGGTCCCCGCCCCGGCGCAGCACCAGGTCGGTCAGGTGGTCGTCGCAGTGGATCACCGAGTTGTCACCGAAGGCCCCCTGCTCGGCCAGGCCAAGGGCCTCCCGGGCCCAGTTCAGCGACTTGGCCGCCTGCCGGAGCGCGACGGGGGGGCCGACGGCGGCGCGGATCCCGCGCAGGCCGGTCTCGAGCATCTGCCGCCGGCCCGGGCCGCCGGGGTCCGGGACGATCAGCACCGGCGGGGCGTGATCGAGGTCGGCCAGGACCTCGCCGGGCAGCACGGGAGCCCGCCCGTCGCACAGGTCGAGGCCGGCCAGCACGACCGCGGACACCAGGCGTGGCGGCCGCCACCGGGCCAGCCGGGCCAGGTCATTGACCGCTTCGGCGGCCGCCGGCGGCTCGGCCAGCAGCAGGCTGACCAGCCTGCGCCGCCGCCGCTGGAGCTCGCCGGCGACCTGGCCCCGGGCCTGGGCGTACCCTTCGGCCGAGAGGGCGGCGATCTTGTCGAGGAAGACGAGCAGGGCCTCGGCCAGGTAGCCCAGGGTCTCCACCGGGGCGTCGGCGAACTGGGAGGCCTGGGTCAGCCAGCGCAGCGCCACCCGCGCGCCGGCCCGCAGGGCCGACTCGAGCGCCTCCAGGCTGCGGCCCTCGCTGGCCTCGGCCGCGCCCAGGCTGCGGAACACCGCGGCCGCGCTGTCCCAGGGGGCGTCCGGGCGGGCGATCCGGTCCAGGAACAGCCGGGCGGCCTCCTCCGCGCCGCGCCGCACCGCGTGCGCATACCGGTCGTCGCCCGGCCGGGCGTATTCCGCGACCGTCCGGTGGACCTCCGCGGTCATCTCGTCCACTAGGTCGGGCAGCAGCGGCCGGAGCCGATCCGCGATCTCGGCCGGGATGACCGGCCACGGGTCGGCGGCCCGGCGGGCCCGGTCACGCGCGCGTCTCCCCGGGCCGTCCGCCGGGGTGAGCGCGGCGGTGATGCCCCGTGCTGCAGAGGCCGGTGCGGCAGATGCCAGAGCCATGCCAGGGACGCCTTCGGTAGCTACTCGCGAGTAAGTTAACACTTGCGACGGTAGTGACGTTCCGGGCAGATGTCCAGACGGAGGTTGCCGGGGCTAGTTCCCGGTGCGCCGGGCGGCCAGGGTCCTGAGCAGGGCCAGGCCGGCCCCGGCCACCGCGGCCGCGGCCAGCGCCACGCAGGTCACGGACTCGGCGTGCGCCGAGAGCAGCCGGAACGCCGCCGCGCCGTGCCGGGCCGGCAGCGGGCCGGCCAGGTTCAGGTACAGCGTCCCGAACGTGGCCACGCCGACCACCAGCGCGAGCTGGACCACGGTCACGATCATCCCGGTCGCGTCGGCCGCGTCGGCCACCGGCACGCGCAGCAGGGTGCGGGCCATCAGCGGGCTGTAGGCGGCGGCCATGCCCGCGCCGAACAGCGCGGCGAGCAGGTAGGTGGCCGCGCCGCCGTCGCTCCCGCCGCGCAGCAGCGCGGCCAGGCCGAGCAGCGCGGCCGCGCAGGCGGCGAACCCGGCGATGATCAGGCCCTCGTGCAGCCGGCCGGGCAGCCGCCGCCAGTTGAGGCTGACCAGGGCGAACGTGGCCGCGGCCGGGGCGAAGGTCAGGCCCGCCCGCAGCGCGGACTCGCCCAGGCCGCCCTGCAGGTGCAGCGCGAACGCGAAGAAGTACCCGCCGAACACCGCCATCGTGACGAACAGGGCCGCGATCGCGGTGGCCACGCCCGGCAGGCGCATGATCCGGCCGGGCACGATCGGCGACCGGCCGGCCGCCGCGACGCGCCGCTCGGCCACGGCGAAGCCGATCATGAGCGGCACGCTCCCGGCCAGGCTGGCCCAGCCCCAGGCCGGCCAGTGCTCGGACTGGCCGAGCACGAGCGGCACCACGAAGGCCAGCACCGCGGGTGACAGGAAGGCCAGCCCGGCCGGGTCCAGGCCCCGCTGGCGATCGGCCCGGCCGTGCGGCAGCAGCCGCGCCCCGGCGGCCAGCAAGACCAGCCCGATCGGCACGTTGACCAGGAAGATCGGGCGCCACGAGCTGCCGAACAGGTCCGCGCTGATCAGCAGGCCGCCCACGACCTGCCCGACCACGGCGCCGCCGGCCAGCACCGCGGAGTAGATGCTCATCGCGCGGGTCCGGGCCGCGCCCTGGTAGGTGCGCTGGATCAGGCTGAGGACCTGCGGGATCATCGTGGCGGCGCCGACGCCCTGGAGGAAGCGCAGCGCGATCAGCGAGCCCGCCGCCGGAGCGAGCCCGCAGCCCAGCGAGGACAGCGTGAAGATCACGAGTCCCGCCAGGAACACCCGGCGGTGGCCGAGGATGTCGCCCAGCCGGGCCCCGGTGACCAGCAGCACCGCGTAGGCGATCGTGTAGCCGGCCACCACGAGCTGGAGGCTGGCCCCGGAGGCGTGCAGGCTGGCCTGGATGGTGGGGATCGCGACGTTGACGATCGAGGCGTCGAGCAGCGCCATGAACTGGGCCACCAGGACGATCGTCAGCAGGACGCCGGGCCTGGACGGCCCGCGCGGCGCCCGCCCGCGGCGGGCCGCGATGTCGGGGGAAGCAGCGGCCGTACCCTGGCCGCTCAGCACGGTGTCTGTCATGTCCTCGAGCCTGCCGCCGCCGCGATGCCAGTACCAAGAGCCCCCTTATCCTGGTACCAGCACCACCTGGCAAGACCGGCCCGCGCGGGTCAGGATGGGTACATGAGCGAGCCGGGAGACCCAGCGTGACCGCGGTGACGCCGGTCGACGGGCGGCGCCGGCGGTCCGAGCTCGCCGCGTTCCTGCGCAGCCGGCGCGAGCGGATCACGCCGCGGGACGCGGGGCTGGCCCCGGGCATCCGGCGGCGTACCGCCGGGCTGCGCCGCGAAGAGGTCGCCCAGCTCTCCGGGGTCGGCGTGACCTGGTACACCTGGCTGGAGCAGGGTCGTCCGATCAACGCCAGCACCCAGGTCCTGGACGCGGTGGCCCGGACCCTCAAGCTCGACCAGGCCGAGCGCGAGCACCTCTACCGGCTCGCCGACGTCCCGCGGGCGGCGCCCGCGCCCGAGGCGGTCCTGCTGTCCAGCCCGGAGATCCAGCAGATCCTCGACGCGCTGACCACCCTGCCGGCCTGCCTCCTGAACGAACGCTTCGACCTGCTGGCCTGGAACGCCGCGTACGCCGCGCTGTTCCCGACGACGGTCCGGGTGCCGGCGCCGGACCGCAACACGCTGTGGCTGTGCTTCACCCAGCCGGACTGCTGTCACCCCTACGTGAATCGCGCCGATCAGCTCGGCCGGCTGGTCGCGCAACTGCGCGCGGCGTACGGGCGGCACGTCGGCGAGCCGGCCTGGACCGGATTCGTCCGGCGGCTTCAGGCGGCCAGCCCGGAGTTCGCCCGCATGTGGGCCGAGCACGAGGTGGGCAGCCCGACCACCTACCTGAAGATCCTCCGGCATCCGGCCCACCCGCGCCTGGCCATGACCACGAACTCACTGGCCGTGCTCGCGGCGCCGGGCACCCGGGTGGTCGTCTACACCCCGGCCGACGACCCGACCCGCCGCGCGCTGGCCGACGTGATCGCCGGCGGGTTCACTGACGCGCGGTTCGACTGCTGGCCCCGGCACGCGCAGACCGGCTAGCCGCCTGGCCGGCGGCCGGCCGGCTGGCCGGGACTAACCTGTGCGGCATGGTCACCGAAGTTCCCCTCCCGGCCGGAGACGACGGCTCCGGCGCCCCGCACACGACGGCCGGCAAGATCGCGGACCTGGAACGACGCCGGCACGACGCGATCCACGCCGGTTCCGAGCGAGCCGTCGAGCGGCAGCACGCGCGGGGCAAGATGACGGCCCGGGAACGGGTCGATGGCCTGCTCGACCCGGGATCGTTCACCGAATTCGATGAGCTGGCCCGGCACCGCGCCACCGACTTCGACATGCCCGCCAACCGGCCCTACGGCGACGGCGTGGTCACCGGGTACGGCACCATCGACGGCCGCCCGGTCTGCGTGTTCAGCCAGGACTTCACGGTGTTCGGCGGCTCGCTCGGCGAGGTCTACGGCGAGAAGATCGTCAAGGTCATGGACCACGCGCTGAAGACCGGCTGCCCGGTGATCGGGATCAACGACGGCGGCGGGGCGCGGATCCAGGAGGGCGTGGTGGCCCTCGGACTGTTCGCGGAAATCTTTTATCGGAACGTCATCGCGTCGGGCGTGATCCCGCAGGTTTCCCTGATCATGGGGCCCTGCGCCGGCGGCGCCGTCTACTCGCCCGCGATCACGGACTTCACGCTGATGGTCGAGGGTACCTCGCACATGTTCATCACCGGGCCCGACGTGATCAAGACCGTGACCGGGGAGGAGGTCAGCTTCGAGGAACTCGGCGGCGCGCACGCCCACAACGTCAAGTCCGGGGTCGCGCACTACCAGGCCAAGGACGAGGACGACTGCCTGGCCTTCGCCCGCGAGCTGCTGTCTTACCTGCCGTCCAACAACCTCGAGGACCCTCCGGTGCTCGGCCCGGGCGGTCTGGGCCCTGTGCCATTGGCCACGGCCGCCGAACCGGCCATCCTGGACATCACCGAGGTGGACGAGGAGCTCGACCGGCTCATCCCCGACTCGACCAACCAGCCGTACGACATGCACGGCGTGATCACCCGCGTGCTGGACGACGGGGATTTCCTGGAGATCCACGCGGGCTTCGCGCAGAACATCGTGGTCGGCTTCGGCCGCGTCGAGGGCTCGTCGGTCGGCGTCGTGGCCAACCAGCCGATGCACTTCGCGGGCTGCCTGGACATCAACGCGTCGGAGAAGGCCGCGCGCTTCGTGCGGACCTGCGACGCGTTCGGGATCCCGGTGCTGACGTTCGTGGACGTGCCGGGGTTCCTGCCCGGGACCGACCAGGAGTGGGGCGGCATCATCCGGCGCGGGGCCAAGCTCATCTACGCTTACGCCGAGGCGACCGTGCCCAAGATCACCGTGATCACCCGCAAGGCCTACGGGGGCGCCTACGACGTGATGGGCTCCAAGCACCTGGGCGGTGACGTCAACCTGGCCTGGCCGACCGCGCAGATCGCGGTGATGGGCGCGCAGGGCGCGGTGAACATCTTGTACCGCCGCGAGCTGGCCGCCGCGGGCGGCCCGGAGGAGCAGGCCGCGCTGCGGTCGGCCCGGGTCACCGAGTACGAGGACACGCTGGCGAACCCGTACGTGGCCGCCGACCGGGGGTACGTGGACGCCGTCATCCGCCCCGCGGAGACCCGCACCCAGGTGCTCCGGGCGCTGCGCACACTGCGGACCAAACGGCAGACGCTACCGCCGAAGAAGCATGGCAATATTCCGCTATAGCGGTCGATCCGGGGGCAGGCCGGAACCGCCCGGCCCGTGTGAAATCGCAGGCGGGGGGCGGTTCGGCGGGATCTTGGGCGGCGAATCGGCGCGGCAGTCACTAGAGTCGAGAGCACCATGACCGAAACCGGATCCCCGCTTCCGCTGCTCTCCCGCTACGCCATCATGGTCGACGTCGGGTACATCTACGCGTCCGCTGGCGAGCTGTTGTTCGGCGCGGCCTCGCGCCGCGAGTACAAGGTCGACGCGGACAGCCTCATCCAGGCGCTGACCAAGCACGCGGACGACATGGTGCGCGGCGAGCTGCTGCGGGTCTACTGGTACGACGCGGCGCGGGACCGGGTACCCACCATCGACCAGCGGGTCATCGCCCAGATGCCCTGGGTGAAGCTGCGCCTGGGCAACCTGAACGCGCGCGGCCAGCAGAAGGGCGTGGACGCGCAGATCCGGGCGGACATGGAGGCCCTGGCCCGGCATCGCGCGATCACCGACGCGGTCCTCGTGGCCGGGGACGAGGACATGGTCCCCGCGGTGGAGGCCGCCCAGGCGTTCGGCGTCCGGGTCCACCTGTGGGGCATCGAGCCGCCGTACGGCACGAACCAAGCCGAGCGGCTGGTCTGGGAATCGGACACCGTGGAGGTGCTCGAGCGCGCGTTCCTCGACCCCTACTTCGTCCGGCAGCTTGTCCCCGAGCCCGCCGCGACCAACGGCCCGGCCCGGACCGGCCCGGGCGTGCTCGCCCCGGGCCTGCTCACGCCGGGCGGCCTCGGCCCGCCCGGGCCCAGCCCGGGCGGATTCACCGCGCCCTCGCCCGCGCAGGTGTTCGGCGAGCGGCATGCGCCGCGGCCGGTCGCACCGGCCCGGACCGGGCCGGGCGCGCACGCCCCGACCGGCGGTTACTCCCCCGCCGCGCCCGCCCGGCGCGGGCCGGAGAAGGAACGGGTCGAGGAGGCCGGCGAGCACGTGGCGCAGAAGTGGATCCTGACCCGCGGCGAGGACAACATCCGCGACCTGCTGCCCGGGCCGATCCTGCCCCCGGTCATCGACAAGGAACTGCTGGTGGACGCCGAGAAGGAACTCGGTCTCTCGCTGCGGGCCTACCAGGAGGCCCGGGAGTGGCTGCGGGACGCGTTCTGGGCCCGGGTGCACCGCCAGTTCGGCATCGGCGTCGGCAAGTCGCGAGGCTGACGACGATGAGCGAGCCCCATAGTGGCAGACCGGAGCCGGTGCTGAGGGTCGTCGCCGGCCAGCCCTCGGCCGAGCAGATCGCCGCGCTGGTGGCCGTGCTGGCCGCCCGGGCGGCGTCGCCGGTCCCAGGCCCGGGCACCCCGATGCGTTCGGAATGGTCACAGAGGTCCCGCCTGCTGCGCGCGCCGCTGCTGCGCACCCCCGGCGGCTGGCGGGCCAGCGCCCTTCCGCGCTGACCGCCGGCTCGCCAGCGGGCGCCCCGGGCTCGCCGCCTGGCACTTTCTCACTAGACTCCTCGCAGGCTGAGAGGAGACAAACCCGTGCGCAAGGTCCTGATCGCTAACCGGGGCGAGATCGCGGTCCGGGTCGTGCGGGCCTGCCGCGACGCCGGGCTGGCCAGCGTCGCCGTCTACGGCGAGCTGGACCTGGACGCGCCGCACGTGACCATGGCCGACGAGGCCTACGCGCTGGGCGGGCAGAGCGCGGCCGAGAGCTACCTGGACATCGGCAAGCTCCTCAAGGCCGCCGCGGAGTCCGGCGCGGACGCGGTGCACCCCGGCTACGGCTTCCTGGCCGAGAACGGGGACTTCGCCCGCGAGGTCATCGCGGCCGGGCTGACCTGGATCGGGCCGCCCCCGGACGCGATCGACGCGCTGGGCGACAAGATCGCGGCCCGGCGGATCGCCACCGCGGTCGGCGTGCCGCTGGCCGCCGGGACCGACGGGCCGGTCTCCGGCCCGGAGGAGGCGGCGGCGTTCGCCGCCGAGCACGGCCTGCCGATCGCGATCCAGGCCGCCTACGGCGGCGGCGGGCGCGGGCTCAAGGTGGCCTGGACCATGGAGGAGATCAAGCCGCAGTTCGATTCCGCGGTGCGCGAGGCGGTCGCGTCCTTCGGCCGCGGCGAGTGCTTCGTCAAGCGCTACCTGGACCGGCCGCGGCACGTCGAGACGCAGTGCCTGGCCGACTCCCGCGGGCACGTCGTGGTGGTCTCCACCCGGGACTGCTCGTTGCAGCGCAGGCACCAGAAGCTGGTCGAGGAGGCCCCGGCGCCGTTCCTGTCGGCCGAGCAGGAGCGCGTGCTGCGCGAGTCGTCCCGCGCCCTGCTGCGCGAGGTCGGCTACACCGGCGCCGGCACCTGCGAGTTCCTGGTCGGCCAGGACGGCACCCTGTCGTTCCTCGAGGTCAATACCCGGCTGCAGGTGGAGCACCCGGTCACCGAGGAGGTCAGCGGCATCGACCTGGTCCGGGAGATGTTCCGCATCGCGGACGGCCAGGAGCTGGGCTACGACGACCCGGAACTGCGCGGCCACTCGATCGAGTTCCGGATCAACGCCGAGGACCCGGGCCGCAACTTCCTGCCCGCGCCCGGGACGATCACGGCCTGGCGGCCGCCGTCCGGGCCCGGCGTCCGGCTGGATGCCGGCTATGCGGGCGGGATGACCGTACCGCAGGCGTTCGATTCCCTGATCGCCAAGCTCATCGTGACCGGCGCCACCCGCACCGAGGCGCTCGAACGCTCGCGGCGGGCCCTGGACGAGTTCGAGGTCGGTGGCATGCCGACAGCGCTGCCGTTCCACCGGGCCGTGGTCCGGGATCCGGCGTTCACCTCGGAGCCGTTCGCCGTGCACTCGGAGTGGATCGAGACCGAGTTCGCCGGGAACCTGCCGCCGTATTCCGGTGACGTCGGCGAGCCGGGCGGCTCGGTCGCGGAACGCGAGCGCATCACGGTAGAGGTCGGCGGCAAGCGCCTAGAGGTGGTGATCCCGGCCGGGCTGGGCGGCCTGAGCACGGCCGGGCCGGGGGCCGGGGGCGTGCCCGGGCGGCCGGCGGCATCCCGGCCGCGCCGCGCCGGCGCGCACGGCGGCCGCGGCGGGGCGTCCAGTGGCGGCGGCGCCGACGGCGACGCCCTGGTCAGCCCCATGCAGGGCACGATCGTGCAGATCGTGGCCGAAGAAGGCCAGCGGGTGTCGGCCGGCGACACGATCGTGGTGCTCGAGGCCATGAAGATGGAGCAGCCGCTGACCGCGGACAAGGACGGCACCGTGACCGGCCTGGCCGTGCAGGTGGGCCAGACCGTCCCGGCCGGGGAGATCATCTGCCGCCTGCAAGACTGAGGACATGGCGCGCCTGCCGGGGGATCCCGGCGTGTTCCGCTGGTTCTGGTTCGCGGTGGGGTTCCGGCTTCCCCCTGAGAACCGCGACTGGGTCCGGCACGAGCTGACCGACGCGGGCTGGCGCTTCCGCACGGTCGTGCGCCATCTGGCGGTCATCGTCCCGATCTGCGTGGTCCTCGCGGTCGTGCTCACCACGCTCCTGCCCGCCCCGCTCTGGCTGAGCCTGACCATGGTGCTGCTGATCCTCTCCGGCAGCATCTTCACCGTGGCCGCCTACGCGGACGACATCCGGGCCTCCCGCCTCCGCCAGCACGGTCTAGACGTCCCCGACGACCCCGACCTAGGCCACCCCGCCCAC
>Ga0102924_1006402_pt1 | contig 11062 bp, 3 predicted proteins | sample PaiPotPPM11metaG_FD_80116 | JGI IMG/M metagenome (GOLD analysis project Ga0102924, IMG submission 80116) | Iron sulfur acid spring bacterial and archeal communities from Banff, Canada, to study Microbial Dark Matter (Phase II) - Paint Pots PPM... ...
GTTCGAGGCTTGGCCGGGTTCCGCGTCGCAGCGCGACCTGCAGGAAGCGGAGCAGGTAGGCCGGTATGTGCGCGAGGCGCAACACGAGGCGGCGGCGGCACGCCGGGCGGCGCCCAGCATCGCCATCCTGGTGCGCGCCCGCACCCACCTGCCCGCCATCCTGGCGCAACTGCGCCGCGACGGGGTCAGTTACCGGGCGCACAAGATCGCCGCCTTGCTGGAGCGGCCGGTGGTGCAAGACCTGCTGGCCCTGACGCGGGCCCTGTTGCACCCGGCTGATCGCATTGCCTGGCTGGCCGTGCTGCGCGCCCCGTGGTGCGGCCTCACCCTGGCCGACCTCGCCGCGCTGTGCGCCGATGAGACGCCGGTCACGCTCTGGGGTGAGCTCCACACCGAGCGTCGCCTGATCACGTTATCGATGGACGGCCAGACGCGTGCGGGCGACCTGTGTCGGCGCTTGACGCCGGCCGTCAAGGATGCCGGCAGGGTGCCGCTCCGCCCCTTGGTCGAGTCGGCCTGGCTGGCGCTGGGCGGCCCGGCTTGCTCCAACCAGGTGGGGGGCGGCTTGGAGGACGCGGCTGCCTTCTTCGCCCGGCTCGAGCAGGTCACCGCCGGTAGCGCCCAACTCGACGTGGCCGGTTTCGAGCAAAGCCTGGAAACGCTGCATGCCGCCGCCGACGTGGACGGGAGCGTTCAGATCTTGACCATGCACGAAGCCAAGGGCTTGGAGTTCGACGTCGTGATCGTCCCCGGCCTGGGCCGCAGCTCGCGTGGCGAGACCAGCCAGTTGCTGCTCTGGTTGGAGCGCGACGCGAGCCCGCAGGGGTTGCTGCTGGCGCCCGTCAAGGCGGCCTGCGAAGCCGCCGACGCCACCTACGACTACCTGCAGCAAATCCGCCGCGCGCGGGCCGGGTTCGAGAGCACGCGCCTGTTGTATGTGGCCGCCACCCGCGCCCGCGATCGGCTGCACCTGCTCGGACATGTGGCGGCCCGCGAGGGCGGGGCGCCGGACGCGCGCTCGCTGTTGCGGGCCATCTGGGCCACTGCATCCGCATCCCTGCAGGATGCGGTCCGGCTGGAGCGGGCGATACCGGATGAGGTACAGCGGCCGGCGCCGGGGCTGCAACGGGTGGCCCCCGACTGGCAGGTTCCCGCGCCGCCGGCGGCGGTGGCGTGGACCGCGCCCGCCCCCCCGGGCGGGGAGCACGCCGCGCTCAGCTACCGCTGGGTGGGCGAGGTGCAGCGCCACGTGGGCACCGTCACGCACGCCGCCCTGCTACGCCTGGCGACCGTGGCCCCGGCGGGGCGTGCGGCCGTGGCCGACGACGCGGCCGCCATCCGCGCCGCCCTGCGCGCCGCGGGCGTGCCCGCGCCGCAGCATGACGCCGCCGTGGTCAAGGTTCAAGACGCGCTGCGTCGCACCCTCGCCGATGAGCGCGGCCGTTGGATTTTGGCGGCCCACGAGGAGGCGGCCGACGAATTTGAGCTGGTCGGCCCGCTGGCCGGGAGCGTACGACACCTCAAGCTCGACCGCACCTTCGTGGAGGGCGGGGTGCGCTGGATCATCGACTACAAGATCAGCCCCCACGCGGGCGGCGACCGGGAGGCGTTTCTCGACCAGGAACTGGCCCGCCACCGCGAGCAGTTGGAAACCTACGCCCAGCTCATGGCCCGGCGCGACCCGCGGCCCATCCGCCTCGGCCTGTACTTCCCGCTGCTGGGCGGCTGGCGCGAGTGGAGCGGCGGGCTGGCGCGCGGCATGGGCGTTGCATGATGCCGCGGAACGTCGCTCGTCCCACGCTGGCGTTGCGGTCCTTAACCCGGGTATTTCTGCGCCGCTTGCTGGATGGCCACTCCCGCCTTGGCCAGGTCCGCGGCGGTGAGCGCCGGGTGCACCTCAACCTTCGCGTTCAAGCCCAGAAACAGCGGCTCGACCATGGCCGGCATCTGGGACATGTCGTCAAAGTTGACCACCACGATGCCGGTCCGCTCGCCGTGTTCCTCGATGAAGTAGGCCGCCTCGGGCTTGAGCTCATCCATGATGGCGTGGATCGTGGCGCCCAGTTTTCCCGTCCGGGTCAACCGATTGCCGGTTTCCATGGGGATCGTGAACTTCAGCAGCATGCGCATGTCAGGAACTCCTTGCAGTGACCCGGGGCATGGTAGCAGTGAGCGATAACGTGAACCACCGACGGTCCGAGGACCTTTTCAAAGGGGTCGAAGCCCCGATCGCCATCACGATCGTGGGGTGCCGCCTCGCGAGCCAAAGCGATGCTGCCGGTCTCAAACGTTGGAAGCGGTTGGGTTGACGCTCTCCGACGCGGCTGGTACAAATCCTTTATTCGATCCGGCCTCAACCATTGCCATGTTGCCACTGTCTCCTCTCTCGCCGCGTCGCTGTCGCTTGGTGTTACTGGTTACCGCCCTGGCCGCGGGCTTGGGGTGGGTCCGCCTGGTCGCCCTGGCGCCGCCGCGCGGTGTGGCGGCCGCGTCCCTGCAGACCCGGCGGCTGGGCGCGCTCCAGCCCGGCCGGGCTTACGGGCTGACGGTGTCGCTGCGTCATCCGGAGCGGGTGAGCGGTGCGGCGGCGGTGCAGGTGGTGGTCAGCGACGCAGCCGGGACGGTGCTCGCGAAGTCGCTGCACGCCGGCGACCTCGATCTCTACCTGACGCTGGCGCCGCGGGTGGCGGGGGCGTCCCAGGTGACGCTGCAGGGGCCGGCGGCGTTGATCGCCGATGTGGCGCTCACGCTGCGCCCCATGCCCGTCGGGGAGGCGGACGCCGAGCCCGCCGTGATCGCCGCCCAGCCGAACGGTAGCTGGCAGTCGGCGCAGGGCTTTCGATTTGGACAAACCATCTTCGGCAGCGCCGATGAGCGCCCCTACATTCCCGCCCCCAATGAAGACGCCTACCAGGCGTTGCTGAAGGGCTTCCAGTGGTTCAAGTTCACCTTCCAGGGGGCGGCGCCCCGCCTGGCGTACTTCGTCCTCGACGTGACCGACCGCGACGTGCCCTTCGACGTCGATCTGTTCCAGCTCAAGCCGGACGGCAGCGACGTGCAGCCCTTCACCACGGGACAGTTCGTCTACCTGCCGGAGGCGACCCAGAACTACCCCGGCATGTACAAGTTCCGCACGCGCATCCTGCAGCCGGGGCAGACCTACTACGTGCGGGTCTACGCCAACCATCCCGCCTACCAGCTGCACACCTACGACTACCCGCTCAGCCCCAGCCGCGATGCGCAGACCGCGGTGCGCACCGGGATGGATTTCCTCATCAACATGGGGGACAGCTGGCACTCCAACACGCCGCGGCGGGGCACGGTGGCGCTGCGCAGCACCATGGCGCACTCCGAGACGCAGCTCTGCATCGCCTGCCACCCGACGCAGTTCACCACGCGCGGCTACCTTACCGCGGTGGCAAACGGCTACCCGGTGCGCCAGCGCCCGTCGCTGGAGTTCATCACCGACCGGCTGTACAACAATCCGCGCCCGCTCTACGGCGAGCCCGGAACCAACTGGGTGCGGGTCATCTACTCGGCGCGCACGGTGGCCAGCCGCCTGCCGGTGCTGCTCGACATGTTCGAGCGCGACGTCACCCACGACGCGCCGCGCGCCGGTTACGACGAGAAGTTCGCCAGTTTCCTCAAGATTCACTACCACGGCCTCACCGCCATGCCGGGCGACGAGCCGGACGGCTGCGAACCCAACATCAGCCCCTACGAGATCGCCACGCAGAGCTGGCAGACGTTTGACCTGTTGTGGCAACGCACCCACGATCCGCGCTGGCGGACGGAGCGGGAGCGCGTCACGGCGCTGGCCGTCGGCTACCAGCCCGTGAACGTCATTGATCTGAACTGGCGCATCACCTTTCTCGCCACCGCCGATCGCCTGAAGTTCGCCCGCGAGCTGCGCGCCGACATTGCGCGCCTCTATAGCTTGGAGCGCCCCAACGGCACTTGGTCGATGCTCTTTGATCCGGCCAGCAAGTCGGCGGATTTCGTCAGCTTCCACAGCCTCTATGCGCTGGCCGTGGCCGGCGAGCGACCGGAGAATAACCCGCAGTTGGCCAAGGCGGTGGCCTACTGTCTGAACGCCCAGCGACCCGAAGGCGACTGGCAGGGCGACCCGGTCTACAAGGGCTTCAACACGCCCTTCCGCGACACGCAGTTCGCCGTGATGGCGCTCTCAACGCTCTACCCCGGTCCGTACGCGAAGCGCCCGGCGGCCCCCTCGTCCTGGGCCACCGGCTGGCCGGCGGTGCCCACCCAACTGGCGGTGCAGGATCTGCCCCGGCTGCTCTTCCAGTTGGATCAGTTCTGGGACTTGGCGCCGGAGACGACCCTGCGGCAGATTCGCGACGTCCTCGCCGGTAGCGACCAGCCGTTGGCACGCGAGGCCGCGGCGCGCGCCCTGGGACACATGGCCGACCCCGGCGCCATCCCGCAGTTGGTCGCGGCGCTCGGCGACCCCAGCAAGCTGGTGCAACGCAGCGCGGCGTGGGCGCTGCGCGAGGTGCTGGCGCGCCGTCCCAAGCAGGCAATTGATGGACGCGCGCAGTTGGTCGGCGCCTTGCAGTCGCCGCGGGCGCGTGTCCGCTGGGGCGCCACGCGGCTTTTCAACCAGCACTTCAAGTATCTGACCGCGGACCCGGCCCTGCTGCACGCCCTGGAGGGGACGCTGGGCGACCCGGTGCCAATGGTCCGCTTCCAGGCCGCCAGCGGCCTGTGGCGCTGGTACTACTGGCAGGTTGACCAGCCGGTGGAGCGCGATGCCATCCTGCGCACGCTGGCCACGCGGCTGAACCTCGAAACCGACCCGCTGGTGCGGCGCGGGGTCCAGGAAAGCATCTACGACCTGCTCGACGAGAACACCGGCTACCTCGCCGCCTGGGTGAAGACGGCCACCTCGAAGCAGGACAAGGACCGCATCGACGACGGCTACGAAGCGGTGGTACGCGGGCAGGCGCGGGTGCTGGCCGCGGTGCTGCGCCGCGCGACGCCGCGCGGCCGGCTCGGCATTTTGAACGCCATGTGGGACTTCCACACCCGCCACATGTCGCTGCCCACGCTCAAGCAGGACCAGGTCGCGGTGGGCCTGCCGCGGGTTCTCACCACCTACGTCGCCGGGCTCCCCGACCTGCACCGCCCGGGCTACGAGTACCCGCCCTACTGGGAGACGGTGAACTTCAAGTACGCGCCGGAGAACGGCTTCTACCAGACGCGCATTGGGAACGACAGCGACCTGATCCACTTCTTCGCGAGCAGCGGGCCGGAGCTGGAGCAGGCGCTGGTGGCCTGCCTGCTGGGGGCGGATCGTGACACCAAGATCGAGGTGCTGAAGGCGGGCAGCACGCTCAGTGCCGCCGGCACGGCGCGCTTCGCGGCGGCCGCGCTGCGCCTCAGTCTCGATCCCGACGCGGCGGTACGGCGCACGGTGTCCTATGTCTACGCCAACGGGCAGCGCGGCATCTTGAACCTCGACCAGCCGCGCACCCCCGACCCGCAACTCTCCCGCACCATGGTGCGGATTCTGGCCAGCGCCGACCCCGACGGCCAACAGGTGGTGCTGCCGCTGCTCTACGCGCTGGCCCCCGGCTCGCCGTGGACCCAGGATGCCGGCCTGAGCGGGGCGGTGGCGGAGCTGTTGCAGCGCCGGCCGCGGCCTGCAAACTATGCCGCGGTGCTGCGCGCCGCCTCCTCGTTCCCGGCGCTGGTCGCGACGCCGGCGTTCCGCGCGCAGGTCGTGGCCGGGTTGCGCGACCCCCAGGCCGACGTGCAGCACGCCGCCGTCGAGATCGCACTCGAGCGCCTGCTGCCGGAGGCCACCCGCGACCCGCACGGGGAGCCGGCGCGGGCGCTCGGGCAGGCCTTCACCGACCTCGCCAGCGCGGCGCGCGGCGTGCTGATCGAAGAGGTGTCGAACCCGTTGTTTTTGAAGCGCTACCAGCGCACCGCGGGCGGGGCGCGTTCGCAGGACAGCAACTACTTCGGGCAGGAGCGCTCGGCCTATCAGGATCCGCATTACCTGGCGCAGCCGCTGGTGCGGCAGACCGTGGTGCAGGGCGTGCGCGATCCGAACCCCACCGTCCGCTCGGCGGCGCTCGACCTGTTGCGCCATGCCCCCGGGATTGAACGCGACCCGGCATTCCAGGCCGCCATCCGGGCGCTCGAAAACGACGGCAATCCCCGCCTGCAGGCCATCGCCCGCGGCGTGCTGGCGGGCAAGACGCTGGATGCGGCGCTGCACGGCGCCGCCGAGCGCGACCTGGTGGACTTCGATTACTTCGTCAGCAAGGTGGAGCCCATCCTGGCCACGCCGGGCCCGGACGGCAAGGCCTGCGTGGAGTGCCATGCCTCGCATGCCATCTTCCGGCTGCGTCCGCCGGGCCCGAACGGGGTGTTCGCGGAGGCCGACAGCCGGGAAAATTTCCGCTACGCGCAGCACGTCATCGACCTCGCCGACCCGCAACACAGCCTGATGCTCATCAAGCCCACCCGGCCCACCGACAGCGTCGGCAACGTGGCCGATTACCTGGCCACGCACAACGGCGGCCAGCGCTGGCCGGGCAACGAGTCGAGCTGGCAGTACCGCACCATCCTCGACTGGGTGCGCGGGGCGCGACTGACGACGGCGCGCTGAACGCGGCTGGTCGGGAATGTGCTGACGCCAAAATCCCGGGTTGTCCGTACTGCACGCATGTGTCAGGCTTCCATGGTGAGACGCGGCGCGGCATGGTGGTTGCTGGGTGCGCTGCTTCTGCCGATCGCGGCTGGCTGCGGTGCAGGAGTGGCGCCGAGTTGCGGCGCGAGTGCGTCTTGCCGCGCTCCGGTTGCGATGTGCACGATGCACGCCAACATGCCGGGACACGTGCACGCCGCATGCTGCCCCTGTACGCTATCTGCACCCTCGACCGCTGCGCTTCTGCCTCCATTCGTTGCCGTGTTTTGCACGCCCGTTTCAGCTATGTACCGCCAGCCGTGGCCACCGGGTGGGGTGATTCCGCGTGTGCGGTCCGCCACGCTGTTGGCCGGCTTTCACCCGGACATTGATCACCCGCCGGCGAATCGGGCTTGCGCCTGATCGTCGGGGCCGGAAGGCCCGTCCTTTTCCCGCGATACATCCGTCGGGGGTGAACCCACGCGTGGCACAACCCCGGCCTGGCGATCGCGCTGCGTGGTGATGCCTTCGCGTTCACCAAGGCGAGGCGTGCAATGGTTTCCCTGAAAAAAGCGGCCGTGCTGTACGGAGTGCTCGTACTGAGCGCCGCAGTCGCAAGCGCCCGCCAGGATCATGCCGGTCTGGTGCAGGGGATAGTGCATGACCCGCAACACCGACCCGTGGCGGGCGCCAAGGTGCGGCTCGCGGCGGCGGGTAGGGCGGACGCAACGGTGCGCAGCGATGCGGCCGGAGGATTCCGATTCGCGGCGCTTCCGGCGGGGACGTATACGCTGGTGGTGGTTGCGTCAGGGTTTGCGTCGGTCACGAGTCGCGTGTCCGTCCGCGGCGATGCCGCGCCCATCTTGCACATCGAACTGCGACTCGAGTCGACGCGGGCCGCCGTCGAGGTGCACGATACCAGCACGGCTCTGGCGACGGTGACTGCGAGCACCACGGTCTTGAACCGCGCCGAACTCAGCCGTACACCGGGGGGTGACCGCACCAACAGCCTGGCCATGATCACCGACTACGTGCCGGGGGCCTACCTGGTGCACGACCAGTTGCACATCCGCGGCGGGCACCAAGTGAGCTGGCTGTTGGATGGGGTGCCGATTCCGAATACCAGCATCGCTTCTAATGTCGGCCCGCAGCTCGACCCCAAAGACGTGGATACGGTCGAGGTGCAGCGCGGCGGCTATTCGGCTGACGCCGGCGACCGTCTCTACGGGGTGATCAATGTCATCCCGCGCACCGGCTTCGAGCGCAATCGCGAAGGGGAGTTGGTGGCCGGCTACGGAAGTTGGCAGCAGACCGACGATCAGATCAACTTCGGTTCCCACACCGCACGTTTTGCCTGGTACGCCAGCCTGAACGGCAATCGGGCCAATCTCGGGCTGCAGACGCCTGCCGTGGCGGTGCTGCATGACCGGCGTGCGGGCCTGGGCGGGTTCACCTCGTTGATCTTCAACTTCACTCCGCAGGACCAGTTCCGGATCATGGCCGCCGCCCGCCGTGACGATTACCAGGTCCCCAACACACGCGCCGACCAGGCGGCGGGCAAACGCGACGACGACCATGAGCGCGACGCGGTGCTCAACGGCTCGTGGTTGCATACCTTCGGGCCGAAACTGTTGTTGACCGCTGCGCCCTCATTCCACTTCAACCGCGCCGCGTACGTGGGTGGGGCGGCTGACACCCCGTTCATCTCCAGCCAGGACCGGGCGTCCCACTACCTCGGCGCCACGCTGGAGCTGGCGTACACCTCACCCGTCCAGCACGCCGCCGTGGGTTGGAGTGGTTTCTTGCAGGACGACGCCGAACGGTTCGGGCTGACCGCAAGTCAAGGTGGAGATCACCGGCTGCAGCAGGCGCAGCGCGTCACGGGCGCCGAGCAGGCGGGGTTTGTGGACGAGCAGTTTCACCCGTACGCGTGGGTGCGCTTGGGCGCCGGGCTACGTGTCAGCCGCTTCTCCGGCCTGTTGCGGGAGCACGCCCTAAGCCCGCGACTGAGTGCCGCCCTGACCTTGCCCCGCCTCCACTGGACGCTGCACGGCTCCTATGGGCGCTTCTATCAACCGCCGCCGCTCGATACCGTGGGTGGCCCGCTGCTGCAACTTACATTGCAACAGGGGTTCGCGTTTCTCCCGCTGCGCGGCGAGCGGGACGAACAGCATGAACTCGGTATCGCGGTGCCGTGGCGCGGATGGGTATTGGACGCGGTGCAGTTCCGCACCGGGGCGCGGAACTACTTCGACCATGACGTGTTGGGCAACTCAAATATCTTCCTGCCGCTGACCATTGCCGGCGCGCGCATCCGGGGTTGGGAACTCAGCCTCGGATCCCCACCCGGCGGACGACTGCGGTACGGATTGGGTGGCGTTCACGCTGCCTACTCCCACCAGAAGGCGGAGGGGATTGGGGCGGTCAACGGCGGACTGATCGCCTTCGTGCCCCCCGCCCCAAATTACTTCTTTCTCGATCACGACCAGCGCGACACGCTCTCTCTCCAGTGGGAACGCGGATTGCCGGCCCGCTCGTGGCTGCATACCGGCATGGCTTACGGTTCGGGCTTTCTCAGTGTCGATGGGCCTGCGCATCTCCCGTCCCACCTAACATTCGACCTCGCCTTGGGCAAGGCATGGGGGGAGCGGTGGTCAGCGGTGGGGAGCATCCTCAACCTGACCAATCATCGTTACCTGCAGGATGTGAGCAACAGCTTCGGGGGCACCCACGTGGCGGATCCGCGACAAGTCGTTGTGGAACTCCGCTACCGGTTCCATTTCTAGGCCAGCAGCCGAACTGGTTGGGTTTACGGTGGTTCGATTCTGGGGGTTGGTGGTTACCGCACGCGGTCCGGCGGACCCTTGCGCCAAGGTGGTTCAACGTCGGGTGTGGCGTGGCCGACGCGTCCCCAACTGGAAGCGCCAACAACCAACAACCAACAACCAACCACTAACAACCATCGGACCGCGCGTTCACTCGACGGGGCGCAGCTTCAGGCCCTGGGGATTGCTCCACTCCAAGACGACCTGCTGGCGGCGCAGCTCCTGCTGCAGGGCCCGGATGTCGACGTCCTGCACGGCGGTGTGCGGCGCCATGGCGAGGGTGGCGGCGATGCCGGCCGCCTGTCCCATCTTCATGTAATCGGGCTCGAGGCGCAGCCCGCCGTAGGCCACATGGCTGGCGGCGGCGCAGACCGGAACCAGCAGGTTGCCGCACTCCTCGCGGCGCGGTACCAGGATGCGGTAGGGAATCTGGAAGGGAATCACTGGCAGTTGGGTGTCGCCCTCGTTCTGCACCGTGCCATCCTCGCGGACGTAGCGCTGCGCATTGTGCGCGTCCATGTTGTAGGAGCCGAGCGCCACGACGTCGGTTTTAAGGAGGTCGGTTTCCGCGTCGCGCTGGGTGAAGACGGTGTCGCCGACCATGCGGCGCGCCTCGCGGACGTAGAGCTGTGCCGGCCAGTGCCCGCTCTCGGTGAACTCATCCGCCGCCAGGCCCCAGGTCGCCACCTCCTTCCGCAACGGTCGCGGGACCTGCGGGTCGTGCTGCAGAAACCAGAAAAAGCCGGCGGTGTACTCGTGGTGTTCCTGCCAGATCGCGGCGCGACGGCGGTACCCGGCGGTCGGATAATCCCAGCTTCCGCCGATGAAGTCGGTGGAGAAGGCGCCCTGGTTGTTGATGTCGGTCTTGCCGCCGGGCAGGGGGGACACGATCATCAGTTGGGTCATGCGCGGCGGACGGCCGAGGCTGCGGGTTTGGGCGGTCAGCAGGCGGGCCAGCAAGGCGTAGCGACGGGGGTCGTAGGCGGCCGGCTTGGGGAAGGGTGCCTGGTTGTCGCGGCGCTGGGTCAGGCAGAGGCGGAAGTTGTAGGCCTGTACCTTCCAGTCGGCCCCGCCGAGCGGCCCGCGCGGTTCCGGGGAGATACTGGGGAGCAGCACGCCGGAGTCGTCCCGGGCGGCGACCGGAAGCAGGAAGCGGTGCTGGCCGTAGCGGTCCTCGCCGCGCACGCCGGCGAAGGACTCGCCGTAGGTCTGCCGCGACTCGCGGCCCCAGGCGTACGACACGCCGGCCTGGGCCAGCAGGTCGCCTTCGTAACTGGCGTCGATGAAGACGCGCGCTGGAAAGCGGGCGCCGTTCTCGGTGACCACGGCGCGCAGGAGGGTCCCCTGGCGGGCGACTCCGCCCTGTTCCCGCATGCGGTGGCGAAAAAACACCTGCACGCCCGCCTCGCGGGCCATCTCCTGCAGGACCTGGGCCGCCACGTGGGGCTCGAAATCCCACACGACGGGTTGGTGGTAGCGGCGCCCCACCCGTTGAAAGAACTCCAGTGGCAGGCCGCCGATGGTCTCGATGCGACCGTGATCGGTGTGGCCCAGTCCCCCGGAAACCATGCCGCCCAAA
>Ga0102924_1006403_pt1 | contig 11060 bp, 11 predicted proteins | sample PaiPotPPM11metaG_FD_80116 | JGI IMG/M metagenome (GOLD analysis project Ga0102924, IMG submission 80116) | Iron sulfur acid spring bacterial and archeal communities from Banff, Canada, to study Microbial Dark Matter (Phase II) - Paint Pots PPM... ...
ACATGATACATGCGGGAAATCCCGCAACCCTAAAGTCAGGCTTTCGGCGGGTTAGGTCTTCCCGAGGTCCTCGAAGAAGCGCCGCATCGCCGTCCGGACCGGTTGCGCCTCGGCGGGTTTATCGACGGCGGCCGATGACGCGTCCTGCCCGCGGATGGCCCGCAGCTCAGTTCGGTTCTGCTGCCAGACCGCCCACACCCGCTGGACGGCGGTGAAGTTCGTGCCCACCGCCAGGACCAGGAGCGCCACCGTCAGGGGCGACCAGGAAGCGATCCTGATCCCGATCGACTCGAGCAGCAGGCCCGCCACGATGATCACGACCCGCTCCGGTCTGGCCAGGATCCCCACGTCACAGGTGAAGCCCAGGCTTTGCGCGCGCGCCCGGACGTAGCTCACCAGGAACGACCCGGCGAGGGCGATCAGGACGATGATCGGCTGCAGGCCGTCGTGCTGCCGCAGGAAATAGATCAGGATGCCCAGGTAGACGACGCCCTCCGAATAACGGTCGACGGTAGAGTCGAGGAACGCGCCGTAGCGGTAGACCTTGCCCGAGGCCCGGGCAAGCGCCCCGTCGAAGACATCGAAGAAGCCGGCGACGGTCAGCACCAGGCCGCCCAGGAGCAACTGGTTGATGGCGACGAGAAAGGCGCCGGCGCCGGTGATGACGAGGCCGAACAGCGTCAGCATGTTGGGCGTGATCGGTGATTCGCGGAAGACGCTAACGAAGCGCTCCGCCCAGCGGCGCACCCATGCCTGGAATTTCTGCGTAAACATCAGCGCGAGCTCAGGCTGGGTTCGAGGCGCACCGAGGGCGCAGGCTGCGCCCCGTCGTGCGCCTGCCGGTAGACGTCGGTTACTTCGTCGATGACGCGCTCCCAGTCGTAGCGGCCTGCCTTCTGAAGTCCGGCCTGGCCCATCTCCTGGCGAAGTGCCGGGTTGTTGATCAGGGTTTGCAGCGCGTAGGACAGTTGCCGGCTGCTCTTGCGTTCGACCAGCAGCCCGTCGCGGCCATGAGTCACGACTTCGCGGAATCCGTCGATGCTGGTGGCGACGATCGGCTTCCCGGAGGCCATCGCCTCCAGCAGGACGATGCCGAAGCTCTCGTCGCCCGTGGCCGGTGAGCAGAAGACGTCGCAGCTGGCGTAATAACGGGCCAGCTCGGCGGCGGGCACGTAGCCGGCCATTACGACATCGTCCAGTTGTTTGCGGGCGAGGAAGTTGCCGTACCAGCGGCGTAGCGGCCCGTCCCCCACGATGATGAGTCGCAGATTCGGATACTGTGGCTTGAGCTGGGCGAAGGCGCGCAACAGGTAACCGAGTCCCTTGCGATACTCCAGCCGGCCGACGAAGAGCAGGTTGATCATCCCGTCGCGCAGCTCCGCGTAGGGTGCCTGGTTCTGAAAGCGACTCACATCGATCCCGTTAGGAATGACCCGATAGTCGCCGGGGAAATAATGGCGCACGAACTCGCGAGCCGGGTTGGACACGGCAATGCGCGCATGGAGGCGCCTGACATAGCGCTTGAGCAAGGGCTTGCCGTAGTAGTAGCCGATGTTGGAGCGGGCGAAGGCATGGAAGGTCCCGACATTGCATGTTTTGGAGAGGCGCAGCGCGGTGACCGGCAGCACCGGCATCAGCGGCTCGTGGTAATGAAGGACGTCGAAGCCCCCGTCGCGGACGTAGTGCTTGATCTTGTTGGTGAGATGGAGGCTGACCGTGATGCGGGCAACCGAGCCGTGCATGGGGATAGGGAAGGGCCGGCCGACACGGATGAAATCGCTATCACGTTCGGCCAACTCCTTGTCCGAGCATGGCGCAAAGACGGTGACGTCATGGCCCCGGCGCCGGAGCCCGGCAGCGAGATAGCGTACGTGCTCGGTCACCCCGCCCGGGTGCGCGTAGTCATAGGCCGAAACGAGGCCGATCTTCATGAACGGCTTCCCCTCATGTGCCCTAGCCTCGGGCAAAGGCTCGAACGGCCGATCGTCCCATGCGGGCCCAGTTGCGGCCGATCCGCCGGAACTTCAGCTGGGCGATGCGCCGATGCGTCACGAAATCCCAGTACTCCCCGAAGGCCTTCGTCTGATTTGCGATCAGGGCCTTCCTCAAGTCCTGAGCGTCCTTGCCCGGGAAGGTCGTATACCCGGTGCCGATTCCCTGGAGGTGGTGGCTGTCCGAGCAGCCGACCTCGGGGAGATGGAACCGGCTCTTGTTCAGCCGGTCGATCTTCGCGGCGCAGGTGCGGCCGGCGACCGATGGATTGAAGGTCTCCACCGCGTCGAAATAGATGTCCGGCGACGAATGCTTCATGATGCCGTCGAAGGAGCGGAAACCGATGCTCCGGGTCAGCATGGAGAAGGGATGAACCGCAATCGCCAGTCCGCCCTGTTCATGAATCTTGCCGATCGTCCAATCGAGCGGACGCCACATCGGGATGGGTTTTTCGATGAAGAGCGCCAGCAGGTGGCCGTGCAGCGTGGTGATCTCGCAGCCGGTCATCACCTGGAAGGGATACTCGTTGGCGATCTCGAGGGCCTGGTAGCTGCCGGTGAGGCGATCGTGGTCGGTGATCGCCATCACGTCCAGGTCTGTGTGGTCGCGAACGTAGTCGAGCACCTCCCGGACGGTGGCGGTCCCGTCGTTCAACGATGTGTGGATATGGAAGTCGGCTTTGCCCACGAGTTCCTCCTTAATCGCCCACAGCGGCTTGCGCCGGCGGTGACGGAATGGTGACGGCCGGGACGACGGGCTTCTCGGGCCAGATCGGCTCGAGGACGTGCCACTGGTCCGGATACCTCTTTATATACCGTTCAAACGTTGCCAGGATCTGTTCCATGGCACCTCGGACGTCCGCTCGATGATCTTCACTTGGGGTGAGGAAGAGGGGCGGCTCGCCGATGGCGATGTAGGCGTCGTTGCGGTCGCGGATGCAGAAGGCGGGCAGGATCGGTGCCCCGGTCTTGAGGGCGATCTCGACCGGGCCGGTTGGAAACGTGGTCAGCCGGCCGAAGAACTTGAAAGGTTGGCCGGTGTTCAGGATGTCACGGTCCATGGCCAGCACCACCATCCGGCGTTCCTTCAGCATCCGCATGATGTCCCGGGCCCCGGTGCGGCTCAACGGGATCACTCGGATGTTCATGCGCGATCGAAGCGCGGACACGTGATCGAAGAGCCGGCGTGGTTCGATCTGCTCGACCATTACTCCGATCTCGCCGAAGGAGGCCGCCCAGCTGGCCGCGGCCAGCTCCCAGGATCCCATGTGGGGGGCCACCACGATGACCCCCTTACCGCTGGCCATCGCGGCGTCGAGGTTTTCCAGTCCCATCGGGGACAGCAGCGCGCCGAGCTTGCGACGGTCCATCCGAGGAATCTTGAAGAAATCGATCCAGGCCTTCGTGTAATTCAGCCAGTTGCGCCAGGCCAGCTTGCGGAGTTGCGGCCCGGGCATCGCCGGCAACACGTGGTGAAGATTTGACTCCAGGGCCTTGCGCTGGCGGGCGAGCAATGGAAAGGCCAGCGTGCTGGTCACGACGCCGATCGCGTAGGCCAGCCGGCGCGGAAGCCGCGCGAGGACGCCCTCGATCAGTCGGAAGCCCAGGTAGGTGATCACGACGGGTCGAGGACAGGCTGCATCGGTGAGCCGGGGGTTTGCGGGGCTTGCTCGAGCCGCCAGACGGGAAGGAAGACGAGCCACTGGTCGGGCTCGCGCCGGATGATCCGTTCGAAGAACTGCACAATCCGCTCCGTGGTCAGCTGGATATCCCGCTGGGTGTCGCCTGTGCGGCTGACTTCGATGGGCGCCTCCACTTCGGCGACGTAGAGGTTATCGGTCTGGCGCCGGCACCAGACGGGCAGGATGGGCGCGCCCGTCTTCAACGCGAGTGCGGCCGGACCTGAGGGAAACATCGCGGGCCGGTTGAAGAAGGGCACCCGGACGCCACGGTCCCCACTGTACAGGTCGCTCGCGAGCGCGACCAGCTCATTTCGTCCCAGCGCCTTGATGATCTGGCGCAGGCTCCCGGGACCGAGCCCGATCATTTTCATCCCGATCCGCGCGCGAGAGGCGATCACCAGCTCGTTGAGGCCACCGCTCGGCAGGTCGTTGGTCACGGCGCTGATCGGGTAGCCGTACACCGCCGAGGCGGCCGCCAGGATGTCCCAATTCGATACATGGGCGGTGACGACCACCACGCCCTTCCCTTGGGCCAGCGCCCGGTCGATGCGTTCGCGCCCCTGGGGGCGCACCATCCGCCGAATCTGTTCGGGGGTGAGCGTATCCATCAGCATGAAGTCGGCGAACATTTTGAAGTAGTTGCCGAAGGCGTGCCGGGCGGTGCGCTTGACCAACGGGTCGTGCCAGGGCAAGCCGAGCACCTGGCCAAAGTTCTCGAACGCGACCCGGCGCCGCCGGGGCATCAGGTAAAAGGCACAGCGCCCGGTGATGGCCGCCAGCGGGTACCGAACTCGCGGCGGCAGAGCCCGCATCACGAAGTTCCCCAGCCTGAACAGCCGAGGGAGCAGCATTAGCGGCGCGCGGTCCCTTCCGGGGTGGGCACGGCCTGAACGCGTTCGGTCGCCTTGCCCTCGACCTGAGTCCCGGCGATGAACACCTCGGTCAACTGATGGGCAACCGCGTCGGTGACCTGGGTTGGCGGCGACTTCATGAAGTAGGACGACGGCCCATCGAGGGCGCCGCCCAGCTTGCGATCCAGGCCAAGCTTGCAGCAGCGGATGGCGTCGATCACGACGCCCGCCGAGTTCGGTGAGTCCCAGACCTCGAGCTTGAGCTCTACGTTGAGCGGAACATCGCCGAACGACCGCCCTTCCAGCCGGATGTAAGCCCATTTCCGATCGCCCAGCCAGGGCACATAGTCGGAAGGCCCAATGTGAATATTGTCGGCGCCGATATCCGCCTTCATCTGCGACTTGACGCTGTTGGTCTTCGAGATCTTCTTCGAAACCAGGCGTTCCCGCTCCAGCATGTTGAGGAAGTCGGTGTTGCCACCGAAGTTCAGCTGGTAGGTCCGCTCCAGCTTGACGCCCCGATCTTCAAATAGGCGGGTCAGTACCCGATGCACGATGGTGGCGCCGACCTGCGACTTGATGTCGTCGCCGATTATCGGTACGCCGCGCTTCTCGAAACGACCGCGCCAGTAGGGCTCGCGGGCGAGGAAGACCGGCATGCAGTTGACGAAGGCGCAACCGGCCTCCAGTACCTGCTCCGCGTACCACTTGACCGCTTCCTCGCTGCCGACCGGCAAGTAGTTCACCACGACGTCTGTCTTCGTCTCTCTAAGGATGCCCACGATGTCGGCCGTCGGGCCGGGGGCCTTCGTGATGATCTCGGAGAGGTATTTGCCGAGCCCGTCGTGGGTCATGCCGCGTTCGACCTTGACACCGAGGTACGGGACGTCGGCGAACTTGACCGTGTTGTTGTGCCCGGCGAAGATCGCATCGGAGAGGTCCTTGCCGACCTTCTCCTTGTCGATGTCGAAGGCGGCGGAGAACTCGATATCACGGATGTGATAGCCGCCCAGGTCGACGTGCATCAGGCCAGGGATCGAATCACCTGGCTTCGCGTCCTTGTAGTACTCGACGCCCTGGGTCAGCGAAGAGGCGCAGTTGCCGACGCCGAGGATCGCGACCCGCACCTTGCGGCGCGACCGAGAGTCGCTTCGAACAGTCGTCTTGCGCGGCGCCCGGCCATTGAGCCGTGCGCCGTTCTTATCAGTTGCCATCGCTTGTTACACCTCGCTCCATTCGTGTTGCAGCGCGCGGACCCGCGGTCGGGGCGCGATCAGAATCGCCAATTCTCGATGGAAGGCATGTACCCCTTCCCGGTTGAGGGAGTAGTGGACGGCACGTCCGACCCGCCGTGTGCGCACCAGCTGGCCGCGTCGCAACATGCGCAGATGCCAGCTGAGGCGGGGCTGGCTGATTCCGATCACTTCGGCGAGCTCGAGCACCGTGATCTCGGGAATACCGGCCAGGTATTGAAGGATGCGAAGACGCGTGATGCTCGCCAGGGCCTGGTAATGCGCTCGGAACTCGCGAAGGGAAGGATTATTGAGCAGGGTGGAAGAGCTCATATAAAGGATTCTTTATGCATTATAGCAGCCGCCGGACGAGTGTCAGGGAATGGGCTAGATCAGCAGGTCCCGGGGCAGGCGCACGCGAATTCGCAGTCGGTCTTGTAGCGGCATTCGTTGATGCCTTTCAGGCCTTTCGCGATGATTGCCTGCAGCTCTAGGATCTTCTTCTGCTGTTCGGTTTCTCCCGCATCCATCGGAATCGCTTCCATGACGTGAACTGAGACCTGGCGGCGACGGAATGCGACGGACGAGAAGTGACAGCCATGCTGTCGGAAACGCCAACAGGATAGGAGTGTGGCTCGGCCATCGTCAAGGAAAGACTTGTTAAGGTGGGCAGCGTGCCAGCCTCGCGGACTCGTCGCAATAGCCCGGTCGTTGCTCGCGGTTTTGCGGCGATCGCCGGGCATGAGCGCGCGATCTCGATTCTGCGAGCTCACCGGCGAGCCGGCCGCCTGGCACATGCCTACTGCCTGACGGGCGAGGAAGCGATCGGCAAAACGGCGGTCGCGCGGGCGCTCGCTGAGGAGTTGCTGCTGGGCGAGGGCCAACCGTCGCGCCTGGCGGTTCACCCGGACTTCTGGGAGGATGACCGGCCGGAGGCGATCAGCATCGACGAGATCCGATTCCATCCGGAGCGCGGCGCGCCGACGCACGACCAGTCGCTGCAGCAGTTCCTGAGCCTCAAGCCATTCGTGGCCCCACTCCGCGTGGGGCTGCTGGCCAATGCGGAGCGGATGACGGAGCAGGCGCAGAACTGCGTGCTGAAAACGCTGGAAGAGCCGCCCCCCAACACCGTGCTCGTGCTGACGACAGCCTACCCCGATCATCTACTGCCCACCTGTCTGTCGCGCTGCCAGCTGATTTCGTTGTCGCCAGTGGGGCGCCCGGCGATGGCAGAGTTCATCAAGGCGCGTCAGCCGAACGAAGCCGAAGCCGAGGCGCTCGTCGGCCTGGCGCACGGCCGTCCGGGTTGGGCGGCACGCGCGCTGACGGATCGCGACTGGGTCGCGCGGATGGACCGTTGGGCGGAGCAGCTGGCTGCGCTGGCATTCGAGGATGTCGACGGAGTGCTGACGTTCGCGGCGCGCTTCGGACAGGGACCGCAAGCCGAGATGCGGCTGGTAGCCGGGGATGCGCTCCGCGGCTTCACGGCCTTTCTGCGCGACGCCATGCTGCTCCAGGCCGGTGTGCTGAGTCCGATGCCCTCTGACCGCAAGGCCGCGCTTGAGGCCTGGTCGGCCCGGGTTCCCCCGGACCACATTCGGGTATCGTTGGCCGCCGCCCAACGCACCCAGCTGCTGATCGATCAGAATGTGAATCCCCGACTCGCCATGGAAGTCATGCTCCTCGACCTGCGGGTCCGTCGCCCGCAATGAGCCGGGTCTTCGTCACCCTACCCTTGCCATCGCCCGGGATCGACATGCTCAAGGAGCGCTTCGAGGTCACGGTCATGGAGGCCGAAGGCGTGCCGCCCGAAACCCTCAAACGGCACATTGTCGAAGCCGATCCGATTGGCATCGTCGGCATGGTCAACGTGCCGATCACCGATGCCATCATGGCTGCGGCGCCCCAGCTCCGGGTGGTGGCGAACTACGCTGTCGGCTACAACAACGTCGACGTGGCTGCCGCCACCCGCCGCGGCGTGCTGGTCACCAATACGCCTGGCGTCCTGACCGACGCGACCGCCGACCTTGCGTTTGCGCTCATCATGGCGGTGGCACGGCGGGTGGTGGAGTCCGACCAGTTCCTTCGCGAGGGAAAGTTCAAGGGCTGGAAGGCCGACCTCCTGCTCGGCACCGACGTATACGGCCGGGTGCTGGGGATCATCGGCTTCGGTCGAATCGGGCAAGCCGTCGCCCGGCGGGGCTTGGGCTTCAACATGTCGATCCTCTATTCGGACGCGCGGCGCGCAAGCCCGGAAGTCGAGTCCGAGCTGCGCGCCCAGTACGTCCCACTCGATGAGTTGCTGCGCAAGGCCGACTATGTGACGATTCACGCCGACCTGAATGATCAGACCCGCCACATGATCGGCGAACGGGAGCTGAAGTTGATGGGGCCGGACCATTACCTCATCAACGCCGCTCGCGGCCCGATCGTCGACGAAAAGGCCCTGGTGCAGGCGCTCAAGGGAGGGTGGATCAAGGGCGCGGGTCTGGATGTCTACGAGCGAGAACCCCAGATGGAGCCCGGGCTCACCGATTGCTGGAACGCCGTCCTGCTGCCCCACCTCGGAAGTGCGACGGTGACGGCTCGCGCAGCGATGGCCGAGACGGCGGCGATCAGGTTCTTGGCCGCCGTCGAGGGGCAAACGCCGCCCAACCTGGTCAACCCGGAAGCGCTCGCCGTCCGTCGCTAGGTGCGCATCCGGCTGCTGGCCATCGACCTCGATGGCACGCTGGTCAACGACCGCCTGGAGATGGATCCACGGGACGTCGCCGCGGTCAAGGCGGCGACCGGCGCCGGCGTCACGGTGGTGCTGGCTACCGGCCGCATGTTCACGTCGTCGCTTCGGTATGCGCAACCCCTCGGCCTGACGGGCCCGATCATCAATTACCAGGGAGCGGTGGTTCGCGAGATCGCCAGCGGCGAAATCTGGTATCGATGCGAGCTGACCGTGCCGATGCAGCAACGCGTGCTCGCGCTAGCCGAGCCGAAGGGCTGGCACGTCAACACGTACCTGCACGAACGCGTGTACACGGCGCGCGCTCGGCCTGAGGCGGATCTCTATGCCCGGATCGCCATGGTGCCCTATGAAATCGTTGGGCCGCTCTCGAAATGGGTCAAAGAGGATTCGACCAAGATGGTCCTGGTCAGTCTGGAACCGGCGGACGTGCCGGCGCGGATGGCGGAGCTGACCGCCTGGATGGGGGACATCGGGCGCGTGACGCGGTCACTCGATTGGTTCGTCGAAGTGGTTAACCCCGAGGTTTCTAAGTCGCGGGCGCTGTCGATGGTGGTGGACCGCCTTGGCATCGAGCGGGCGGAGGTCTGCGCCATCGGCGACAACCTGAACGATGAGGACATGGTGGCTTGGGCCGGCCTCGGGGTGGCGATGGGTCACGCCCCGGACGCCTTGAAAGCGGTCGCAAAGTACGTGACCCGGCCAATCGGCGAGGCGGGGGTTGCCCAGGCGATCGAGCGTTTCGTGATCGGCAAAGAGGTTCCGCCTCTCCGCCCGTAAGCCCGCGCGACCTTATATATACTTGGGCTTCCGCGGCCCCGTGGTGTAGCGGTCTAACATGCCTCCCTGTCACGGAGGAGATCGGCGGTTCGAATCCGCTCGGGGTCGCCACTCCCACCCGAGGTTGCAAGGGTCGGCCCAAGGGCTCGTTAGTCGGCTTGGTGGCCGATCAACTCGCCGTGAGGGCAAACCGTAACGAGGGGCCGTTCCTCGACATTCGTCCACAGATTCCGTGGCTGCGATACGCGCTCATCGTGGGCTGCGCGTCGCTATGCGTTGGGATCCCGCCGCTCTTCAAACTCGGAAGGACCTCCTGGCGTCCCTTCGTACCGAAGCCTACTTCGCCGTATGCGGCGTGGTCCTGGCTTGCTTCTTTGTCTTCGGCATGCGCCTCTACCTGCAGCGCGCCTGAAAACCGTCTGGAAGCCTGACCTTAGCAGGGCAGGAGACCCCAGGTCTGCTTCGCCCGGAGAATCCGGAGCGCCGCGTCGTCGACCCGCTGGCGAAAGCCCGGGTCGGCGGCGGCGCGTGAACGGATCGCCAGCACCATGGCGTGAGCCGGCGCCGAGGTCTTCGAGATGAGCATGTCGCCCCCCGCCGAGAGGAAGTCGATCGCGCGAGTAGCCGGTGGGATGCTCGCCACCGCTACGGTGTCGCCAAGGTCGTCGGAGATGATGACACCGTTGAACCCCATCGTCACACGCAACATCTGCGTCATCACCACCGGCGAGAAGGCGGCAAGATGAGTCGGGTCGATTTGCGTGTACCTGGCCAACGCCACCATTACGAAGTCCGCATTCGCCGCCATGCCCTGGGCGAAAGATTGCAGGTACGGATCGGTACTCGTGGTCTTCGTCTCGGTTGCCGTGGTGAAGTCGGTGTTGCCGGCAACGCGCCCCAAGCCCGGGTAGTGCTTGAGGCTTACGGCTACGCCGGATTGATGCATGCCGGTGAGGAAGGCAACGCCGTGGCTCCCAGCTGTCGTTGGATCATGCCCGTACTCGCGCTGCAGCGCGCCGATCGGCTGGTTCTGCGCATCGGTTCCCGGCGGGACCACATCCATCACCGGAGCGAAATTGAAGTTGATGCCGGCGGCGCGAAGCTCCTGTGCCCAGCCCGCGGCGCGGCTCTGCAGGAGGGCCGGATCCCAGCTGCCTTGCACGACGGCCGACGGGATCTGCGAAAAGCCGGGGCCCTGCATCGCCTGGATTATGCCGCCCTCCTGGTTGGCGGCGATGAAAAAACGGATATTGGCGGTTGCAGTCGTGGAAACCTGTGCCTGGACCGCCGTCGTGACGGCGTGGATGCCGTTGACCCCCGTATAGCTTCGGTCGACAAACCAGACCGATCCGATGTGATCGTTCTGGATCAGGTTGATTTCGGTGGGTCCAAGCCGATCGCCGGCTAGACCGAGCTCGAACAGCTGCCCGATCCGCTGATCGAGCGTCATCGTCGGAAAGACCCGGTCGGCGCAGGCAAGCACCGGCGTCGGGGTCGGACTGGCGGTTGGAGTGGGTGTCGGTGTCGGTGTGGTCGTCGGGCTCGCCGAGGGGCTGTGCGAGGGAGTTGCCGCGGGCCCACATGCGGAACCGGCCACGACGATCAGTAAGAGAACCGCCGCGAGCCGCGCACGAAGCATCGCCGATAGAACGCGGAAGTCGCCCAGTCGGTTATTGCGATTCGCCATGCGACCGTTCAGTATGCCGCGAAAAGGTGTTGGCGCTCGGCATCGGGCCAGGATGTGCCCCTGTGGCTGGCTGGGCAGGATGGCGGCCCCCACCCTGCCC
>Ga0102924_1006404_pt1 | contig 11060 bp, 8 predicted proteins | sample PaiPotPPM11metaG_FD_80116 | JGI IMG/M metagenome (GOLD analysis project Ga0102924, IMG submission 80116) | Iron sulfur acid spring bacterial and archeal communities from Banff, Canada, to study Microbial Dark Matter (Phase II) - Paint Pots PPM... ...
GTCTTTGGCCTGTTGCGATTCCTCCAACAACTTGGCAACGTGCAGCAACGCTTTCGAAGGAATGCAGCCGCGGTAGAGGCAGACTCCGCCCGGATTTACTTCCGGGTCGATCAGAGTGACTGTCATGCCAAGGTCGGCGGCAAGGAAGGCAGCGGCGTATCCACCGGGGCCGCCGCCGACGACTGCAAGGTTGAGATTGGTTTCAGGCATGAGCTTTCAATGAGACGGCTTTAACTCCAAGGGGCACGAAGGTCCACGAACGAGGAAATTCGAAGCGTGCCGGGTTGCAGCTTTCCTTCGTAAACCTGCGTGTCCTTCGTGGTGCATGGTTTTGATTCTTATCCCTGGACCGACAGCAGGAATGGCTGCTCAAAGGCCTCGGCGATCCAGCGCAGGAAGCGGGCCGCGTCGGCACCGTCGATCAGGCGATGATCATAAGAAAGCGACAATGGCAGGATGAGCCGCGGCTCGAACTTGCCGTTGATCCATTCAGGTTCCATGCGCGACCGCGACAATCCAAGAATCGCAACTTCTGGAAAGTTCACGATCGGCGTGAAGCCGATGCCGCCGATGCCTCCCAGGTTCGTGATGGTGAAGGTTCCGCCTTCCATCTGGGCCGGCGTGAGCTTTTTCTCCCGAGCTTTCTTCGAAAGCTGCGACAACTCGACCGCCAGTTCGACAATGTTTTTTTTGTCTACGTCTGGAATCACGGGAACGAGCAATCCACGATCCGTGTCGGCGGCAACGCCGATGTTGATGTACTGCTTGTAGACGATTTCTTCTTTCTCAATGTCGATGCTTGCATTGAATTGCGGGAACACTTTGAGGGCCGCAGCGCAAACTTTGAGCGCAATGGCTGTGACTGTCATTTTGCCGCCGGCTTCTTCCGCTTTGGGTGCAAACCGAGCTCGGAGTTGCTCGAGTTCCGTGATGTCGGCGCGGTCATGCTGCGTGACGTGAGGAATGGTGTTCCACGCTTCGGCCAGATGCTCAGCGGTCTTGCGGCGAACTCCCCGCATGGAGACGCGCTCAATTTTGCCCCACTTCGCGAAGTCGGGAAGCTGCGGCTGCAGGAAGTGGCCCGCGCGCGGAGTCGTTTGTACGGCTGCCGCCGACAAGAGAGCCTTGGCATGCGCTTTGACGTCGTCTTCGCTGATGCGCCCGCCCGGTCCGCTGCCTTTTACTTCGTAGATATCGACGCCCACTTCGCGGGCCAATCTTCGTACGTGTGGAGCTGCCGCGACGGGCTGGCGATGCTCCGTGCCGGCCACTTTGCCGAGCTGAGCGGGCATGCTAAAGGCTTGAGCAGTTTGCTGGGGCTGATCGGGGGGCAATGCCTGCTCTTCGGTTTTGCCTTCGGCGCGAATCGCCGCTTGGAATGCCAATCGTGCGCCGTGTTGTCCGGAAACGTGCTCCACGGGCGCGGTGCGCGGACGAGCTGGCTCGGCGGAGGAGGCCCCACCTTCCAGCGTGAAGATCACCTGCCCGACTTTGATCTTCTCGCCTTCCTTGACCTTGAGTTCCTTGACGATGCCGCTTACCGATGAAGGAACTTCGACGACAGCCTTGTCGGTTTCCAACTCCATCACAGGCTGGCCTTCAGAGACCTTTGTTCCGGGCGAAATCATGAGACGCACGAGGTCGCCCTGCGAAATATTTTCTCCCAGCTCAGGCAATTTGAACTCGGTCGGACCTTGCGTGGCTGGGGAGGCAACACGCCGCTCCGCGGTTGCTGTTGGCTCCGGTGTCGCCTTGGGCTCTCGTGCCGGAGTGGGAGCTGCGGCGGTTTCTTTCTGGCTGGGCGCCGGCGCTACAGCCGCTTTGGCGGGAGCAGCTGCGGCAGATTTCGCCTCGGCTCCGTCAACCGTGAAGATAACCTGGCCGACTTTGATTTTGTCGCCCTGCTTGACACGAATCTCTTGTACGGTGCCGCTGACCGATGAGGGCACTTCCACCACAGCCTTGTCAGTTTCGAGCTCCATGACAGACTGGCCGGCATTCACCGTTGTTCCAGGCTCTACCATGAGGCGCACCAGGTCGCCTTGCTCGATGTTCTCTCCCAACTCGGGAAGTTTAAATTCAATCACTGCGTCTGGTCCTTTGTGTAACCTATTTGCAAACTGCGTGTCCGATGCAGATGCGACGACCAACAACTAGCTGATCGCCGGGTTTGCCTTGTCAGGATTGATCCCCAATTCCTGGATCGCGCGCTTCACCACATCCGTTCCCACTTTTTTCTCGCGAGCTAACGCACCCAGGGTCGCGAGCACGATATGTTTCGCATCGACTTCAAAGAAGTCGCGCAACGCAGTACGGCTCTCGCTACGGCCGAATCCGTCAGTGCCCAGGGAAACGAGTTGTCCAGGCACCCACTTGCCAATACTTTCCGGAAGAACCTTCATGTAGTCGGAAGCCGCGATGAATGGCCCCTCAGCATCCTTCAACGTCTGCGTGACGTAGGGAACCTTCGCTACTTCCGCCGGATGCAACATGTTCCAGCGCTCGCAATCGTTGGCGTCGCGGTAGAGCTCTTTGTAGCTGGTAACGCTCCAAACGTCTGCGCCGACTCCATATTTTTCTTCCAGAATCTGCTGCGCTTTCAATACCTCGAACATGATCGTGCCGCTGCCGAGCAGCTGTGCTCGCAGCTTTGAATCACCTTTTCCCGAAGCTTTGAAACGATAGACCCCTTTTAATACCCCATCACGAACGTTTCCTTCCGGCATCCCCGGCATCGGCAGGGGCTCGTTCGTCACAGTCAAGTAATAGAAGACCGATTCCTGGTCGATATACATCCGCTTGATGCCTTCTTGAATGATGATCGCGATCTCATAAGCGAAAGCCGGATCGTAAGCATGCAAGTTCGGTACCGAGAGCGCAAGCACGTGACTATGGCCGTCCTGATGCTGAAGGCCCTCACCCGCGAGCGTCGTGCGGCCAGCAGTACCCCCCACTAGGAAGCCGCGGCAGCGCATATCGGCGGCAGCCCAGATCAGGTCGCCGATCCGCTGAAATCCGAACATCGAGTAATAGATGAAGAAGGGAATCGTGTTGATTCCGTGATTCGCGTAGGCGGTGCCGGCGGCGATCAGGGAGCACATCGAGCCTGACTCGGTGATTCCTTCCTCTAGAATCTGCCCGTTCTTCGCCTCTTTGTAATACAGCAGCGTATCCATGTCGACAGGCTCGTAATTCTGTCCAACGCTGGAGTAAATGCCGACCTGGCGAAACAGCGCCTCCATGCCGAAGGTGCGAGCCTCATCGGGAACGATAGGAACAATGTACTTGCCGAGTTCGGGATCGCGCAGCAACTTGGCCAGCAGCCGCACGAAAACCATCGTGGTCGACACTTCGCGGCCTTCGGTGCCTTTGTGAAATTCCTCAAAGTGCGATTCGGGGAACGGCTTCAGCGGCGTGGCTCGTACCTTACGCTGCGGCATATATCCGCCGAGTTGTTGTCGGCGCGCCTGCATGTATTTGATCTCGGCGCTGTCGTCGGCGGGCCGATAGAACGGCGCCTCGTGCAGTTCGTCATCCGGAATCGGAATGCCGAAGCGCGAGCGGAACATCTCCAGTTCGTCTTCATTCAGCTTTTTCTGCTGGTGAGTGATGTTCTTGCCTTCGCCCGCTTCGCCAAGACCGTAGCCTTTAATCGTCTTGGCCAAAACGATTGTGGGCGAACCAGTGTGATCGACTGCCGCGCGGAAAGCCGCGTGAACCTTGATCGGATCGTGTCCGCCCAACCGCATGCGTGCCAGTTGATCGTCGGAGAGGTGCTCGACCATCTTCAACAGGCGAGGATCGGTGCCGAATAGATTCTGCCGGAAGTAGGCCCCGCTCTCGACGAAATACTTCTGATACTGTCCGTCGCTGACTTCACCGAGGCGCTTGACGAGCAGTCCATCCCGATCGTTCTGAATCAGGTTGTCCCAGTCGGATCCCCAGATGCACTTGATAACGTTCCAGCCGGCACCGCGGAAAATCGCTTCGAGTTCCTGAATAATCTTTCCGTTTCCTCGCACCGGGCCGTCGAGCCGCTGGAGGTTGCAGTTGACGACAAAGATCAGGTTGTCGAGCTTTTCGCGGGACCCTAGCGTGATTGACCCCAGCGACTCCGGTTCGTCCATTTCACCGTCGCCAAGAAACGCCCAGACTTTCCCTCCCGTAGATTGCTTCAGTCCCCGGTTCTCCAGGTACTTGATGAATCGCGCGTGATAGATCGCCTGAATCGGACCTAGGCCCATCGAAACCGTAGGAAACTCCCAGAAGTCGGGCATGAGCCAGGGATGCGGGTACGAGCTCAGTCCGCCACCGGGCTTCAGTTCGCGCCGGAAGTTCTGCAATTTTTCTTTTGAAATCCGGCCTTCCAGATACGCGCGGGCGTAGATGCCTGGCGCAGCGTGTCCTTGAAAGTAGACGATGTCACGATCGCCATTTTCGGTTTGCGCGCGAAAGAAATGATTGAAGGCAACTTCATACAATGTAGCGGCGGAGGCGAACGTTGAAATATGTCCGCCAATTCCTTCTTGAATTTTGTTGGCACGAACCACCATGGCCAAGGCATTCCAGCGAACCAGGCTCTTGATGCGCCGTTCCATTTCCTGACTGCCTGGAAAAGGAGGCTGTTGACGCACGGGAATCGTATTCTGGTACGGCGTGGTCGCCGTAAAAGGGAGGTTGATTCCAGCTTCACGCCGCGCGTGCAATGCCAGTTGCTGCAGCAAGCGGCCAGCGCGGTTGGGACCGCCGTGCGATAGTACATAATCCAGGGAATCGACCCACTCCCGGGTTTCCAACACTTCCAGGCCATCAGTTTCCGTCTGAGCCACGTATGGTTTCTCCGTCGAAGAATGCAGAATACTCCATCATACCAATTGCCGGGAGATTTGCTGATAGGCCATCGGCGCGGGTGATTTAGAATCGTTCGCGACCGTCTTGTGGCGCGGAGGCTTCTATGTTACGCATCCTGTTGCTGGTCATAGTCGTAGCGGCTCTCGTAATTCTGGTTCCGCGATTGATGTCCCGTTCAGCCATGCCGGCAGCCGGAACTGATGCTCCAAATTTCACCTTGCCTTCGCAGGAAGGTACCCCTGTCAGCCTGAAGGATTATCGAGGCAAGTGGGTTGTGCTGTACTTCTATCCCAAAGATCAGACTCCGGGTTGCTCACGAGAAGCGCACAACTTTCAAGTCGATCAGCCGAAGTACGCGGAACACAATGCCGTGGTTCTGGGAGTGAGCGTCGACAGTGTGGATTCGCACAAAAAGTTCTGCACCAAAGAAGGACTGAACTTCAAGCTCCTCGCCGATACCAGCCACCAAGTGACAGACTCTTACGGATCGTTAACCAACCTGGGACTGGTAAAATTTGCCGCTCGCCACACCTTTTTGATCGATCCTGTCGGAAAGATCGCGAAGGTGTACTCGAGTGTCGACCCCGCCCGGCACAGTGCTGAGGTTTTAGCCCAGTTGGATGAACTGGAAAAAACCACTGCGGCCACGCGATAATTCATCCATTCCGAATTCAGGATTGCTGCAAATAATGTCGCGGTTTTCTCTTCTCAGGAAATCTCAGCCTTCTGTGAGCCGGACTCGATCTCCGGATGATTCGGTCGAGGCGTAAACTCAAAGTCATGGGGACAGCGGTTCGCAACGGCAATCCCGCGACTGTCAGCGGCAGGGGCGAATACCGCTTCCCGCACGGCATGCGGCGGAATCTTCTCTGGTTTGCGTTTCGCAAACTCCGCCCTGCCAATCCGATTCTTCTTTTCCAGCACCTTGCCGAGCAATACGGTGACATTTGTCACTACAAGATTGGGTGGCATCACATCGTTTTCCTGAATCATCCTGACTACATCCGCGAAGTGTTGGTTGTGCAGAACGACAACTTTGTTAAGGAGCGCACGGTTCAGCGCTCGAAGATGCTGCTGGGCGAGGGCATGATCACCAGCGAAGGCGCCCAGCACCGTATACAAAGGCAAGTGGCGCAGCCGGCATTTCACCGGCAGCAAATTCCGGAATATGCAGGTGCGATGGTGAGGGAAGCTGTGCGTGTGCGCGAGGGCTGGAGCGATGGTGAGCAGCGCGACATCGCCATCGACATGATGCATCTGACACTGAACATCGTTGCCGAAACGTTGTTCGCGACCGATCTGCGCGATGAAGTGAACGAGTTAGCCGACGCGATCAACCGCATTATGGGGCTCTACAATTTTCTGGTGATGTTGCCTGCCGCGGAATGGCTGGTGCATCTGCGGCCTCCGGGGTTAGCAGCGTTCGTACGGGCGCGCAAGCGAATCGATGCCGTGGTCTATCGCATGATCGAAGCACATCGGCGTCAGCGCTCGGATGGGGGCAGCCTGCTCGATCTGATGCTGGCCGCGTCGCCCGACCGAAGCGAAGAGTCAGAGCAGTCGCTCCGCGATCAGGTGATCACCATCTTCCTCGCCGGATACGAGACCGTCGCTAACGCGCTTTCATGGACCTGGTACTTGCTGTCGCAAAATCCTGTCGCTGAGCGACGCTTCCACGACGAGATCGACCGCGAACTCCAAGACCGGCTGCCTACGTACGAGGATGTCCCACGCTTGCGCTATGTTGAGATGGTGCTGGCCGAATCGATGCGGCTTTATCCACCCGCGTGGGCGATGGGGCGCTATGCTCGCAATGATTTTCAACTCGGAGATTATTTTCTGCCTGCTAAGACCACGGTGCTGATCAGCCAGTTCATCACGCATCGCGATGCCAGGTTCTTCCCTGATCCTTTTCGCTTCGAACCGCAGCGGTTCGCGCCGGAGGCGAAAGCACGACGCACAAAGTTCACCTATTTTCCGTTTGGCGCGGGATTCCGCCAGTGCATTGGGGAATCATTTGCGTGGATGGAAGGCGTCCTGGTGCTGGCAACTTTGGCACAGCGCTGGAAATTCAAGCTTGTGCCGAATCACCGCGTCGAACCGGAGCCCCTGATTACGCTGCGCCCAAAATTCGGGATGAAGATGCACGTCGAAGCCCGGCCCCGCCCGTCGCAGTAATGCTGTTACTTTTTCGCAAGATAGAGTTCGGCGACATGCCGGGTGATCTTTCCCGGCTCAGCCCCTGCCAGGTTCGTGAGCGCGACGACCGTCAGCTGATCGTCGACATACCGGTCGATCGCAGTCTCGAATCCTTGCCAGGATCCGTCATGATGAACGCAGCGATGCCCGTCCCGAACTTCGATGAACCAGCCAAACCCGTAATTCCCTTTGTTTACCTTGCCGTTTTTTAGCTTGACCGGCGTCCACATCAAATCCAAGCTGGAGCGCTTGAGCAGTTTCTCGGTGTAGAGCGCAGCATCCCACTTGGCCAAATCCAGCGTCGTGAAGTACAGGCTGCCATCCGCGGTGGTATTCACCATCGGCGCTACCCACTCCTGATTCTTCAGTGCGCCTTTTACCAGGCGGTATCCGGCAGCACGGTTGGGGATGATATCTGCCTCGCTGATAATTCGCGTGGACGCCATGTCGAGCAGCTGAAAAATTCGCTGCTGCAGGAAGTCGCCATAAAACTCGCCGCTCACTCGATGAATCAAAATGCCAAGAGTGAGATAGCCGAGATTGCTGTACTCCCATTTCGTGCCCGGCGGGTAGGCTAGAGGAATGCCTTCGACTAACTTCAGTAATTCATCCTCAGTCCAGTCCTTGCGGAAGTTGAAGTCTTTCGGATAGTCGCCGAAACCGCCCGTATGACTTAACAATTCGCGGACGGTTACGTCTTTCCAACTGGGCGGAGCATCCTTGAAATACTTGGTCAGCGGATCGTCGAGGTTGATCTTGTTTTCTTCGACCAGCATCATGACGGCTGTCGCCGTGAACTGTTTGCCGACGGATCCGGATTGGAAAACAGTCTCCGGCTTGACAGGTACTTGCAACTCCACATTCGCCAGTCCGAAGCCTTGGGAGCGCACGATCTTGCCGTTTTTTACAATCAGCAGCGACAGACCAGGGATCTGCTGCCGCTGCATCTCGGCTTTCGCATAGTCAGTGACGGCCGAATCTATCGCGGAACTCTGCGGGTAGGCCGCGGAAGAGGCGATGAGGACAAGACAGGATATTTGGAAGAAGACGCAGGCGCGGCGAAGGTTCATGAACATTGGTGGAGTTTCGCGGCCCTGAGTCTACAGGCTATGTAGCTCAACAACAAGTTCATCACGAGCTAATGAACGCGAGCTTACTTCGAGTCTCCCGACGTTTCCAACCGATGTACCCCGGACCGACGGAGTGCAAACAGAATCGCCCAGCCAATGAACCCCGCAGCATAGAACGTTACGGACAGCAAGACAATCGGTGGCAGCAAAGTCGAGTGCACAGGTTGAATAGGGCCAATCTGAGGATTCGAGTGCGGTAAGGACGCGGCGATTTCCTCACCTCTCTTGATGGCCACTACGACTCCGGCGAGGATAATTGTCATTAACACCGCGGTAGTTTTTGGAAACCGAAATCCGTTGCGCATAGTGAAACTCCTCGTGGATATTGAAAACTCGGACTCTCGGCCCGGAACAATTCGGAGGCGTTCCCCGACTGCGCCGCGAACCAGTCCGGCAATTTCACGGAAAGCAAAAACTGTTCGAGTGAACGGCTTCTTCTTCGCGTTATCTGCACTGAGATCCAGGAAAACGGAAAGCATCTCTTCGCCGAACTGCTCGCGATATGCGGCCGGGTAGAGGCGAAGAAGTTGTTTATAGACCGTAAGCATGGTCATCTCTCTTTTGCCGCAACCCGCAGAGTGGCCAACCGTGTGAGGCGTTTCATTCGATCAATCTCAGCCTGCAAATTGCAGCGTCCTGCTGGCGTTAACCGATAAGCCTGGCGCCCACGGGAGGTTTCTTCCTCTTCGAATCGCTCAATCCAATCGTCATCGAGCAAGCGGCGTAATGCTCCGTAGAGGGTGCCTGTGCTGAGCACGACCCGGCCATCGCTCATTCGCTCGACGTCTTTAAGAATGGAGTAGCCGTGTTGGGGTTGTCCCGCCAAGCCCAGGAGAATGAACAGAACCGGTTCGCTCATCGGAGGATTTCGTGCTATGACTGATCGCGACATGTCGTATGACGCCATATTGAACCGAAACGAAACTTTCGTCAAGCGGTAAGTTTCTCGGGCAACAGCAAGAAGTTGATCTTTTTTAGATCGAGAGGCTGCAAACGGCTACCGATTACTCGCCAGCTTTCACAATCTCGTCTGCAGCGCGGTAGCCACTCGCGATCGCCCCGTGGACGGTGCCATTGTTTCCCGAAGTATCGGTAGCTTCGCCCGCGAAAAACAATGTGTTGTCCAGAGCAGCGCCGAGGGCACGCTGTGCACCGTCGCACCCGACTTTTCCGTAACTATAGGCGCCTCGAGAAAAGGGATCGGATTGCCAGTCATGAAAATCTACTTCAGTAAGCAATTTCTCGATTGCGTCACGGCTTACACCCAGCTCGCGGGACAAGCTTTGTATGGCTCGCTGGGTAACGAAGGAGCTGTCCTTGCCCGATAAGTTTTGGCCCGCGCGGAAGGGGGCCCAGCCAGTGAGAATCGGAGATTTCTCAGGCAGAGTCGTCCACCAGGTTGGAAACCAGGGATCTTCCGAGAAAAGAAAACTCATCTCCTCCAGTGACTTCCCGGACGACGGCTGAATCGTATCCCAGAAGCGTTCGCGGAAGCGAAGGACAACGCGAATCACTTCTCCCATCGCAAGCTTGTCGAGAGCGTCACCCTTCTCCTGAGGCAAGGGTGGCGTAAATCGAATGGTGCCAGTTTGTCCCGCAGCGGCTTTCAGAATAGCCAGGGGAACCGTGATCAGAACCTGGGGAGTGAATCGGGTTGAAACGCCTTCGGTACTGCGACTCCGTACTTCGATGTGATTCTTTTTCCAGTCAACGCTCTCAACGACCGTGTTCGTATGAACCGCAACGTTGGAGCGCTCGATTTCCTTACGGAATATTGTGAGTAAATCTTCGTACCCATTCTTGCAACGAAAGGCACGATCGCCTTGAATCCTCTCTTCGGTACGCATTTCCTGCACAAGCCAATGCACTCCGACCAGCGCGGGGTCGGCAGCATTGAAGCCACTGACGTACGCCAGAGCATGTTTCCTGGCCTCTTCCAGCCGAGCGTCATGCTTTGGATTCGGAAAACGCCGTCTCAAAAAGTCCAGAAAGGACTCGTCGGGGTACGAATCATCCATCTTGTCGAGTACGGAATCGATATCAGAGAAGAAATCACACGGTTTCAGCACGTCCTCGGAAACACACCAATTGTCGCCATCGACTTCAGAGGTCTCGATCCGATGCTGTCGAAGAGGTTTCCATATTTCCGGCGGAAGTCCGTGAATGAACTCGGCGCCCAGTTCGATCGGGGCATCACAATCTGGAACTCGCTTGGTAAACACGCGTCCCCCAATGCGGTCGCGCGCCTCAAGAATGGTTACCGTGAGGCCGGCTTCGCTCAGTTTGGCGGCGGCCGCGAGTCCGGCAACTCCTGCCCCGATGATGATGACTTGGTCGCCAGTGCCCATTTTTTGTCTACGCAAGTTTTCGAAGTTGCCAAATAATTTTAGATGCTAAGGTGGAATGCGTTTGACCGAAATTTCGGGCCGGCAGAGATACCGCGAATTACTGATTGCAGCCTCCGTTCCTCGGACCGACACTTGGAGAGAGATGAACTTTTTCCGCGGGATTATGAGTCAGAACTGCGTACCAGTAGGTAGTCCTGCCTCTCCTAGTCGCAGCAGTCACCCTTTGAAAGGATGATCGTCTTATGTTCAAAGAATGGCCTCTAATTCAGCAAATAAAGGGTGGATTGCGTGGAACCGGCCGCGAGGCGATGACATCGCGCACTAGGAATTTGTCCACGAAAATTTCGGGAGCCGATGTGACGCAGTCGATCTGTCCTTACTGTGCTGTAGGTTGCGGCCAGTTGATCTTCCACAAGCGCGGCAAGCTGGTTTCCATTGAAGGAGATCCCGCATCTCCGATTTCGCGCGGCCGGCTTTGTCCAAAAGGCGCAGACACCTACGAATTGCACACGCACCCGAACCGGCTGAAGAA
>Ga0102924_1006405_pt1 | contig 11059 bp, 10 predicted proteins | sample PaiPotPPM11metaG_FD_80116 | JGI IMG/M metagenome (GOLD analysis project Ga0102924, IMG submission 80116) | Iron sulfur acid spring bacterial and archeal communities from Banff, Canada, to study Microbial Dark Matter (Phase II) - Paint Pots PPM... ...
CGCAGACGCTGCTCGCGACCAGGGAGGGAATTACCAAGACGCGAGGGCGCTGGTTCAAATACGACACCGGAAGCCGCGAGATCCGCGCGCTCGCGACTTATCATCCCGCCTTCCTGTTGCGCAGCCCGCTGCAGAAGCGGTTCGCGTGGCGCGACTTTCTCGCGCTGAAGAAGGCGCTGGCGCAGTAGGTCTCGGCTATTTCGGGCTGGTGATCTCGACCTTTCCCTACATCGTGCCACCGGACCTGACGATCCGCGAAGCCGCGGCGGCGCCGTCGAGCCAGACCTTCATGCTCGTCGGCACATTGGTGCTGCTGCCGATCATTCTCGCCTACACCGCCCTCACCTACTGGCTGTTCCGCGGCAAGGTCGCCGAGGGCGCGGCGTATCACTGATCCGGATCGCTGGCGCACCTTCCGGCTGCGTCTAACGCGCCCGCGGGGGGCAAACGCGCTAACGCCGCTCCGGCGTTTCCGCCGGTGGAGCTGGGGCTGAAGTCGCGGGCGCCGCAGCCGGGGCTGAAGTCGCAGGCGCCGGAGCTGGGGCTGAAGTCGCAGGCGCCGGAGCCGGTGCCGTACTCGCAGGCGCTGGAGCCGGGGCTGAAGTCGCAGGCGCCGGAGCCGGTGCCGTAGTCGCAGGCGCCGGAGCCGGTGCCGTAGTCGCCGGCGCCGGAGCTGGGGCTGAAGTCGCAGGCGCCGGAGCCGCCGCCGGCGCGGCCGCATTCGCCGGCCTGATCATGCCCCAGCCGATGCGCAGCGGCGGCGCCCTGCCCTGCAGCGAGCGCGCGAAGGTTTGCGGCACTTCGGGGGCGAGATCGGGAAAGTGCGCCGCAATCTCGGGCGGGGGTGTCGGGTCGGTATTCGTCGCCGGCCAGACGACGACGGCGCCCTTGTCCTGAATGTCCGCGCTGGTGATCCAGGGCGAGCGTCCCGGGTCGCTGTCGAAATAGACGCTGGGGCGGCTCGGCGCGGCGAGCGCGATGAGCGCGGCCGTGCGGGCGTCGCCGCTGACGATCGCGAGCGGACGTCCGGTCCTGCGCTCGAAACTCTCGGCAAAGAAGCGGGCCATCACGGCGGCAGGCTGCGTGACCTTGAGATCAGTGCCGGCGGCCCACGGCAGGACAATGATCATCGCCGGAACCAGGATCGCCGGCATGATCAGCAATCCCGCCCAGCCGTAGCCGATAACGCGTTGATGGTAGAGTTCGATGCTGTCCCCGGCGGCGACGACGATGGCGAGGGCGGACAGCACGACCAGTGGCGCGGAGCCGCCGACTGGCAGGCGCTGCCCGAGCAGCACGGCGACGATCGTGGCCAGCAGCGCCGGCGGCAAGGCAAAGAACTTCATGAAGGCCACTGCCGAAGCCTCGACCGGCGCCCGCTTCAGAGCCGGCGCCGGCGGCGAGTAGGATCGCGGCCAGCCGCTGCCGAGCATCACCAAAATGCCGAGGCCGGCGTGGGCGAAGGCGAGCGCGCCGAGGACCCGCAGCCAGGCGACGGTATTGGCCTCGCCCATGGCGGCCCCGCGCAGCCGCGTGAGCATCGGCGTCAGGCCGTCGGCGGCCCCTTCGAGCCAGAGCAGGTGTACGAACAGGACGACAACCAATACGACCGAAACGATCCACGGCTCGATCCCGCCGAGCGCCGCCCGCCCGCGGGCGCTGAGCGCCGTGAACAGCGCGAGCATGCCAAGCAGAATCAGAGCGGCGTCGGAGCTGAGCAGGATGAAGGCGGCGGCGGCGCCGAACATGTACCACGAGCGCTGCCGCTTCTCGATCACCGCGCGCCAGTAGTGCAGCAGTGCGACCGCCCACAGCGCCATGGCGAAAATCGGCGGGCCGAAATCAGGCGTCGGCACGGTGAAGACATAGATCCCGACCATGAGCAGCACCGTCAACGCGGCATGCACGGGGCCGACAATGGCGCTGCCGAGCGTGAAGACGCACCAGTAGGTCACCACCACGCAAATCTGCGACAACAGATACACGCCGAAACGGCCGGCTACGCGGAACGCGACCTCCGCGATCCAGTAGGCGAACGGCGGGCCGAAATTGCCGTTGAGCGGAAATTCGTGACCGACCGCGAGCACCAGCGGGAGTTCGCCCGGCGGCGCCGAGTAGAAGAAGAGCGGCACCAGGAGCCACAGCAAGGCCTGCGGCAGCGTCGCCAGCCAGAACACCAGCATGGGCCGCGAACGCAAGCCTTCGACGTAGAGCGGAACGTAAAGCATCAGCCCAGACTAGAGCGGCAGCACGCCGGCGACGAGATCGTCGACATCGGTGCCCAGCAGGCCGAGTGCGCCCGCGACCGGCGAGAAAGAGCGGCGATGATGGACCGTCGGACCGAGCCGGTCGAGCGCAGCGAAATGCTCGGGCACGCTGTAGCCCATGTGGCGCTCGAACCCGTAGCCGGGATGGGCGGCACCGAGACAGGCCATGAGACGGTCACGCGTGACCTTGGCGACGATCGAGGCCGCCGCGATCGACGCCACGAGACCGTCGCCACCGATGACGGCCTGGCACTCGCAGCCGGCATCGATGCGGTCGCGGCCGTCGACGAACACGAGCCGCGGCTTTACCGGAAGCGAGGCGACCGCCCTGGCGAGAGCCCACAGCGACGCGCGCAGGATGTTGTCGCGATCGATGCGCGCCGGCGGCGCCATCGCCACCGCGACCTGCGCGCGGGCGCAAATGCGTTCGTAGAGCACCTCGCGCCGCTCCGGCGTGAGCCGCTTCGAGTCGTCGAGGCCGCGGGGCACGTTATCGGGATCGAGAATGACGGCAGCGGCGACGACCGGCCCGGCGAGCGGTCCGCGTCCGGCCTCGTCGCATCCCGCGACCGGCCACACCCCGCTCTTGAGCGCCGAGCGCTCGCGCCGGAACGTCGGCCGGGCAATCTCCTCGTTGAGCGGCAGGCGTGGAGCCTTGGGTCCATTCCGACTCATGGACCCTATCATGACCACGCCTCGGTTCGCTCCGCAACGTGGCGTGCGCTGCGTAGTCCGGTGTTATCCGGAATCGTAGCCCGGATGAGCGAAGCGATATCCGGGATCTCCTGCGCCGCGCGCAACCACATTGGGCGCGCTCAAGCTGCTGCATCCTGCGAGCTTATGAGCGCCATGTGCGACTCGGGATCGGTTCCGCCGGGAAGGCGGTTGTGCCGGTATCCGACCATTCATTCCCAGCGCGCCGTCTGCTCCAAACGAAATCAGTATTTGTGGAATGCGGTCTCAAGCACTTCCATGGCCTGCCCATTCGTTCGCACCCCGGATTTCGCTTCGCTCATCCGGGCTACATGGGTACATGCCGCGTCTCAGAACAGATCGAGCTGCTCAGCGGCCGGCAGTGGCGGCCGGAAGTGTTCCGTGGTGGTCTTCACTGTTGTCGTATTGAAGCCGAGCCGCTCGCAGGCGACCTCGAAGCGGCGTCCGATCATCCAGGCGATGGGGCCGGTGCCGGTCATGCGCGTGCCAAAGGTCGAATCGTAGTCCTTGCCGCCGCGCATGTCGCGGATGAGCTTGAACACGTGGCGGTAGCGGTCGGGAAAATTCGTCATGAGCCATTCACGGAACAGGTCGCGCACCTCGAGCGGCAGTCGCAGCAGCACGTAGCCGGCGTGACGCACGCCGGCCGCGGCAACAGCATCGAGGATGCGCTCGATCTCCGCGTCGTTGATCGCGGGGATGACCGGAGCGACCAGAGTGGAAGCAGGCACGCCGACCTTGACCAGTTGGCGCAGCGCGTCGAGCCGTCGCTGCGGCGTCGAGGCGCGCGGCTCCATCGTCCGCGCGAGCTTGGCATCGAGCGTCGTCACCGAGATCGCCACCTTCACCAGGTTGCGCTCTGCCATGCGCGCTAGGATGTCGAGGTCGCGCAGCACCAGCGCCGATTTGGTCACGATGCCGACCGGATGGCCGGCGCGCTCCAAAACCTCGAGGATGCGGCGCATGATCTGGTGCCTGCGCTCGATCGGCTGGTAAGGATCGGTGTTGGTGCCGATGGCAATGGTCTTCGGCACGTAGCCGGGCGCCGACAATTCGCGCTCGAGCAATTCGGGCGCGTTCGGCTTCATGAACAGCTTCGATTCGAAGTCGAGGCCGGGCGACAATCCGAGATAGGCGTGGGTCGGGCGGGCGAAACAATAGACGCAGCCGTGCTCGCACCCGCGATAGGGATTGATCGAGCGGTCGAACGACAGATCGGGCGAATCGTTGCGGGTGATGACCTTCCGCGTGGCGTCGACCGTCACCGTGGTCTTGAACGGCGGCAGATCGTCGATGGCCTGCCAGCCATCATCGAAGCTGATCCGAGCGAGCGGCTCATAGCGCCCGGAGGCGTTCGAATGCGCGCCACGGCCGCGCCGGCGCTCACGGTCGACGGCGGTCCCACTCTCGCCCGCCGGCGCAACGGGGGGCAGCGGCGCCGGCGGGCGTCTCAATGCGGACGAACGACTCATGGTGTTTATAATAGTGCGGAAAGGGAACGAAACAAGAACAAACTTCCGTGATCGCCGGGTTCCGGGTTGGAAAGGCATCGCGCGGGCCGTAAGGGGTTGATTTCAACCGCGTTGCTACGCCCCGTTCATTCCATTCCAATGCTGAGTGTCATTATTCCGACCCTCGATTCGGAACGCGCGCTGGTCCCGACCCTGAGCGCGCTGGTTCCGGGCGCTACGGCTGGCCTCGTCAGTGACGTGCTGGTCGTTGACGGCGGCTCGCGAGACGATACCGCGGCGGTCGCCGACGTCGGCGGCTGCAATTTCCTCGTGGCGGACGGCCCGCTCGGCCGGCGGCTCAAGACCGCTGTCGCCTGGGCGCGGGCACCATGGCTTCTCTTCCTGCGGCCGGGAACGATCCTCGACGCGCCCTGGATCGGGGAGGCGACGCACTTTGTCGAGCGGGCGCCGGCCAATTCCCGTGCCGCCGTATTCCGCCGCGCCGCCCCCGCGCAATCAACGCTCCGCGATGCGCTCTCCCTCGTTGCCGCCGCCCTTGGGGCCAGGGCGCGTCCCGAGCAGGGCCTGATCATCTCCAAACGGCTCTACGAAACGATCGGCGGCCATTCCGAGAGCGCGGCCGACCCTGAGGCCGATCTCATCCACCGCATCGGCCGGCGACGCATCGTGCGGCTGGCGACCAGGGCCAGCTGGGTCGGGCGAGATACCTGACTAAGTCAAGTATCTGACCGAATCTTCGCCCATGACCATGCCCAGCGACGGTAAGGGCCGCGTCGCCGCAGTGCGCCGCTTCAACCGTTTCTACACGCGGCAGATCGGCGTGTTGCGCAAGACCTTCCTCGACAGCCCCTATTCGCTCGCCGAGGCGCGCGTGCTCTACGAAATCGCGAGCAGCGTCGCGCCGACGGCAAGCGCAATCGGCCGCACGCTCGATCTCGACGCCGGCTATCTGAGCCGCGTGCTGCGCAATTTCGAAAAGCGCGGCCTGATCCAGCGCCGCGTTTCGGCGAGCGACGCCCGGCAAAGCCATCTGGCGCTCTCGGCGCGCGGCCGCAAGAGCTTCGCGCCGCTCGACCGGCGTTCGCAGCGCGACACGCAAGCGATGCTGCGCGGGCTCGCCCCCGCCGAGCAGGCGCAATTGATCGCGGCCATGAATACGATCGAGACGCTGCTCGGCGGCGAAGCGGCGGCGCCGCCGGTACCCGCGCGCCGCTACCGGTTGCGCGCGCCCGTACCGGGCGATTTCGGCTGGATCGTCAAACGCAACGGCGAGCTTTACGCACAGGAATATGGATGGAAGAGCCCGTTCGAGGGCGTGTGCGCGCAAATCGTCGCCGACTTCGCCAACGGCCACGATCCCAAGCGCGAGCGCTGCTGGATCGCCGAACTGGACGGCGAGAAAGTCGGCACCGTCATGCTGGTGAAGGACAAACCGGGCGTCGCTCGCCGGCGTCTGCGGCTGGTCGATCCCAAGGCGCGCGGCCTCGGCCTCGGCGCGCGGCTCGTCGATGAATGCATCCGCTTCGCCCGCCGCGCCGGCTACAAAGAGATCACGCTATGGACCCACAGCGTGCTGACCTCAGCCCGCCACATCTATGAGAAGGCCGGCTTCAAGCTCAGGCGCAGCGAGCCGCACAAGAGCTGGGGCCGGCCGGTGGTGAGCGAGCACTGGGATTTGCAGTTGTAGTCTGGAGGCCGAGGGAAGCACGAATTGTTGCTCCAATGCTGGATTGCTTCGTCGCTTCGCTTCTTGCAATCACGCTGTATCGACCAAAAAACAATCAGCTTTAACGGGCTCGAACCAAGGCGGGCTCGGCTTCGTCATTGCGCGCGAAGCGAAGCAATCCATCACACCTGTCAAAGAATCGTGGATTGCTTCGTCGCTTCGCTCCTCGCAATGACAGGCTTGTGATTGCGAGCGGCCTATACCGAAGCGCCCGTCGCCTTGGGCCGCCGCAAATGCTCGTCGAGCCGCGGCAGGATCTCGACGAAATTGCAGGGCTCGTAGCGGTAGTCGAGCTGGTGCACGAGAATCTCGTCCCAGGCGTCCCTGCAGGCGCCGGGCGAACCAGGCAGGCAGAATATGTAGGTCGAGCCGGCGACGCCGGCGGTCGCGCGCGACTGGATCGCCGAGGTGCCGATCTTCGGGAAGCTCACCACCAGGAACAACGCCGAGAAGGCGTCCATCTTCTTCTCGAACAGCGGCTCGATCGCTTCCGGCGTGACGTCGCGGCCGGTAAAGCCGGTGCCGCCCGTGGTGATGATCGCGTCGATCATCGGATCGGCGATCCAGGCCTTGATGCGCGCGCGGATTGCCTCGACTTCGTCGGTGACGATGCTGCGTTCGGCAATGTAATGGCCGGCAGCGACGATGCGCTGTACCAAAAGCGCGCCGGACTTGTCGTCCTTGATGTCGCGCGTGTCGGAAATCGTGAGTACCGCGATCTTGAGCGGCACGAACTCCTTGGTCTCGTCGATTCCCGGCATGGCTACACCTTGACGCAACATGATACTTGCCTGAACCCGCTCTCCCCACGAAAGCGGATCCGGCCGTCACTCTCCGAAATTCCTGCTGGCGCGGGAACGAGAGGAGTCGGAGCCTACCACTAAAGCGCGCCTGCGGACATCGTATCGCAGGCCGAAATCTTGCCCTGATTGAAGCCGCTCAAGAACCAGTGCTTGCGCTGCTGCGAGGTGCCGTGGGTGAAGGCATCGGGCACCACGTAGCCCTGCGACTGCTTTTGCAGGCGGTCATCGCCGATGGCGGAGGCGGTCTGCAACGCCTGGTCCACATCGCCGGGGTCGAGGAAATCGTGCTTCGTCCGCGCCTGGTTCGCCCAGATGCCGGCGAAACAATCCGCCTGCAGCTCGACGCGCACCTGCAGCCGGTTCGTCTCGGCGCGGCTCGTGGACGCCTGCTGCAGCTGCATCACCCGCGGCAGGATGCCGATCTCGTTCTGCACATGATGACCGACTTCGTGGGCAATCACGTAGGCCTGCGAGAACTTGCAGGCCGCGCTGTCGGAGCAGGCGCCGAACTTGTTCTGCAGATCCTCGAAGAAGGCGACGTCGAGATAGATGCGCCGATCGTGCGGACAATAGAACGGGCCCATCGCTGACCGCGCGAAGGCGCAAGGCGTTGGCTCGGAGCGCGTGTACAAACGCAGCCGCGGCGGATGATAGGTGCGTCCGTTGGCGGTGAAAATCTCCTTCCAGCGGTCTTCGGTATCGCCGAGGACGGCGGCGATGAAGTCGCCGGCCCGATCGCGCGGGGGACCGGTCTGCACTACTGGCGGCGCCGTCTGATGCGGCGTCGTGCCGCCAGTGAGAATCTGCGCGCCGTTGAGAAGCGCGCTCGGATCGATGCCGAAGTACCAGCTGATCAGCCCGATGATCACGATCGTACCGAGACCGAGGCCGCCGGCCCCGCCCGGCAGGCCGCCGCGGGAGGCGCTCGCTGCGCGGTCGTCCTCGACATTGTCGCTGCGGCGGAAATCATCCCAGCGCATGCGTCGCTCCCCTTGCGCCAATGCGGCGCGCTGGCTGATTTTGACAGGCTCGTTTGCGGCCGCAAACCAACGACGCGTGAGGTCGGATTAACCAAGTGTTTCCCGGCATTTATTGCCTAGCGCCGCGTCTTTTCGATTAAGCCGATCTTTACCTTGAGCGGGCATCATCCGCTTCGTCGGTTGTAGGTCCCGCGTCGCCGACCGCGTCGCCTGAGTCAGAGTCCTGGGTCATGGTTGTGTCGCGTCGCGGGGCGTCCGAAAGGGCGCCCCGCGTGAGTTTTGAATCCGCCGCATCGGCGCACATTCTCGTCGGCGATTGCGTTGCCGAGATGGCAAGCCTGCCGGCCGCGTCCGTCGATGTCGTTTTCGCCGACCCGCCCTATAATTTGCAGTTGCAAGGCGACCTCAAGCGTCCCGACGATTCGCGAGTCGACGCAGTCGACGACGACTGGGACAAGTTTTCAAGCTTTTCGGCTTATGACGATTTCACCCGCGCCTGGCTCGCCGCCTGCCGCCGCGCCATGAAGCCGAACGCGACGCTCTGGGTCATCGGCTCCTACCACAACATCTTCCGTGTCGGCGCGCTGATGCAGGACCTCGGCTTCTGGATCCTCAACGATATCGTCTGGCGCAAGTCGAACCCGATGCCGAATTTTCGCGGCCGGCGTTTCACCAATGCGCACGAGACCCTGATCTGGGCCGCCCGCGACGCCGCCAAGAGGAACTATACGTTCAACTACGAAGCACTGAAGGCGGGCAACGACGACATCCAGATGCGTTCCGATTGGCTGATCCCGCTCTGTACCGGTGAGGAGCGGCTCAAGGGCCGCGATGGGCGCAAGCTGCACCCGACGCAAAAGCCGGAGGCCCTGCTGGCGCGTGTGATCCTGGCGGCGTCGCGTCCCGACGACCTCGTGCTCGACCCGTTCTGCGGCTCCGGCACCACCGGAGCGGTGGCGCGGCGGCTGCGCCGGCGCTTCATCGGAATCGAGCGCGATGCCGCCTACGCCGCAGCAGCGAAGGCGCGCCTCGCTGCCGCCGAACCGTTGCCCGAGCCGACGCTGAGCGCCTTCATGACCGCACGCGAGGCGCCGCGGGTACCCTTTGCTTCACTGATCGAGCGCGGTCTCCTCGCCCCCGGCATAAAGCTCGTCGATGCCAAGCGCCGGCATCGGGCGCTGGTGCGCGCCGACGGCGCAATTGCACTCGGCGAAGCGGTCGGCTCGATCCACAGGATCGGCGCTCTGGCGCAAGGGCTCGAGGCCTGCAACGGCTGGACTTTTTGGCACGTAGAGACGCCGCAGGGTTTGACCGTGATTGACGCCTTGCGCGCGCGCGTGCGGGCGGAGATGGGCGCCGACTGAACGGCTGCCACTCGGCCGATCGCTTCATCGAAGCTCAGCGGTCCCGTTGCGCAACGCGTGCGCCAGCACCTTGCGCATGACGCTGGGCAAGGCCTCGGCGTGAGCCCGGTCAAGCGCAACCCAACGCGTGCCGGAAGGCGCTGCCGTCTGTTTTGCTGCCTCGGCGACATAGACCGAAAGTTCGAGCGGGAAGTGCGTGAACACGTGACGCACCACGCCGGCGAGGCGCCGCCACTCCATCGGTCTTCCGGCTTTGGCCAAGGAAAAACGCGGCGCACTTGCGAGCGCGGTGGCGTCATCAAAATCCTGCATCCAGTCCGTGGTCGGTACTTCGGTCATGCCGCCGAGGAGGCCATGCGGGGGCCGCGTGCGCACCAGCAAAAATCCGTCTCGCCGGCGGACGACGAAGGCCGCGCCGCGGCGCAACGCGCCTTCGCGCTTCGGCGTACGGCGGGGAAATGTCTCCGCCTCGCCGCGCGCCTGCGCGGCGCAACTGTCGTTCCAGGGGCACAGGAAGCAGGCCGGCTTCTTCGGCGTGCAGATGGTCGCCCCGAGGTCCATCATGGCCTGCGCAAAGTCGCCGGCGCGGCGCTCCGGTATCAGCTCGCGCGCATGGCGGCGCAGCTTCTGCTTGGCCCGGGGAAGCGGGTCCGCGACGGCGAAAAGCCGCGCGATCACGCGCTCGACATTGCCGTCCACCGGGGCCGCCGGCGCATCGAATGCAATCGCGGCGATGGCGGCGGCGGTGTAGTCGCCGATGCCGGGAAGCGCGCGCAACGCCGCCTCGCTCGCGGGAAATTTTCCGCCGTGCTGCTCGACCACGGCGCGCGCGCAAGCATGCAGGTTGCGCGCCCGGGCATAGTAGCCGAGCCCCGCCCAGGTCTTGAGCACCTCTTCGAGCGGCGATGAGGCGAGCGCGCCGACGTCGCCCCAGCGCGCCAGGAAGCGCCGGTAATACGGGACGACGGTCTTGACCGTCGTCTGCTGCAACATGATTTCGGAAAGCCAGACACGGTACGGGTCGGGGCGCTCGGGCGGCACCGCGCGCCACGGCAGCGTCCTGCGGTGGCGGTCGTACCATGCGAGCAGCGCGGTGGGTTGCGGGTATGAAATAGCCGCCCCGGTCTGCGCACGCTGTCTCGCCGCGGCGTTCGCTGCTACCCTTGACGCCGCCCTCGCCTCATCGGGACGCATGATCGAGGGATGGCAGAGCACCGCGCCATGAACAAGCCTTCCCGCTCATTCGCCAGGCCGCTGCGCGATCTCCTCGGCAAGGTCGTGGGCGAAACATTCACGCGCCAGGGCTTTGCTTCGGCCGAACTGGTCACGCGCTGGACGGAGATCGTCGGCGCCGAAATTTCCGCTCACAGCGAGCCGATAAAGGTCCAATGGCCGCGGGGCCCAGCGGATTCTTTCCCCGCTCGCGGATCGGGCACAGGCACCGTTCGCGGATCGGCCGCTGGGTGGGAACGGCCGCCCGGTGTTCTCGTGCTGCGCGTCGAGGGCCCGGCGGCAATCGAAATCCAGCACCTCGCCGGCGTCATCTGCGAGCGCGTCAACCGCTTCCTCGGCTGGCGCGCCGTCGAACGCGTCGCGCTGCGCCAAGCCCCGCTGCGTCGCCCCTCGCGAACACCAGCCAAACGCGCCGACGCTTCCGCGGCAGCGCGCATTGCCGAAGGTCTGTCCGACGTCGTCGACGACGACCTCAAGCAGGCGCTGGGGCGGCTCGGCGC
>Ga0102924_1006410_pt1 | contig 11052 bp, 10 predicted proteins | sample PaiPotPPM11metaG_FD_80116 | JGI IMG/M metagenome (GOLD analysis project Ga0102924, IMG submission 80116) | Iron sulfur acid spring bacterial and archeal communities from Banff, Canada, to study Microbial Dark Matter (Phase II) - Paint Pots PPM... ...
AGGATTTCGGCTTGCGCGCCACAAGCTCGAGCTTCGTGCCGGCAGGGTCTTCGAAGAATATCGCCGGGTACTCCGCGGATGCAGACCTTTCGATGTTCGCCGCACCAATTGACCCAAGCAGTGAATACCAATGGTCCAACGCCGACGATAGCACTCGAAACGCAATCCGTGTCGAGGTTGGAATCAAGTGTGCGTCCTCAACGAAACCAATGAAGCAGCTAACCTTTCCCGGCGTGGCGGGTTCGTAATACTCGACCGTGTTATAGGGCTGCACATCCGATGGGTCGTGCCAGTCGCCGCGCTCATCCACGTGCGCGAAACGCTTTTCCGGCAAGCCCAGCTCGGACATGAGCTGGTCATAGAACGCCTCGACCGCTCGCACCGAACGAACGCGCGTATCGATGTGGTCGAAACCAAGAAAGTCAGCCGCCATGTTCACAACTCCGTCTTGCCCGGCATGAACATACACCAGGCGCACACAAAGTAGTGCTCATGAGCGGCATGCACTCCTTCTTTGTCATCCTCGGTATCATCATCGTCTTCGTTATCTTGTTCGATATCTTTGCTTCCGTGCTTGTGCCGCGGCCTGTTCGCAGCGCGTTTTTAATGAGCGCTTACCTGCGCCGCTACACGTGGCCCCTCTGGCGGGCTCTGTGCATCGGCATCGAACCGCCGCAGCGGCGCGAGCTGCTTCTCGGCATCTTTGCGCCGCTCGTCATGGTCCTCTTACTCGGCGGCTGGGTCTTCGGGCTCATCCTCGGTTTCGGTTGCATCTTTCTCGGACTCCAAGAAGGCCTTCGCCCAATGCCTACGGACATCGGCACCGCGATGTACTACGCCGGATCGTCCGTGCTCACCATTGGCTACGGCGACATCGTGTCCGTCCAGGGACTCACCCGCTTCTTTTCTGTCTTAGCGGGCGTATCGGGTCTGGCAACTGTCGCTGTCGTTCTTACTTTTCTCTTCTCGCTTTTCACATCGTTCCAACGACGCGAGACATTCGTGGTGGTGCTTGACGGCCGTGGCAGCGCACCTCCCTCCGGCGTGAGCCTCCTCGAGACACACGCGAAGCTGGGTCTGGTCGACGATCTCCCCCGTCTTTTCGAATCAGGGCAGACGTGGTGTGCTGAAGTCCTCGACACGCACCTCGCATACCCGGTGCTGTGCTATTTTCGCTCGAGCCATGTCGACGTCTCCTGGTTTTCTGCCCTGGGCGCGCTCCTCGACGCAGCAACACTTATCATGTCGACGGTTGAGGGTGTTCCTAAGGGTCATGCTGCACTTCTTCACAGCGTCGGATCGCATCTCACGCACGACCTCGCAAAATACTTCGCGTTGCTCGGCGATGACGAGGTACTAGTCGACCGCACAGAGTTCTCGCAGGCGCGCCGGCGATTGGAGGTTGCGGGTTACACGCTCGCGCCTGAGGAGCGGTCGTGGGTTGAATTTCGCACGCTGCGAGCCGAGTACGCAAGCGACCTGAACAATATGGCGCGCTATTGGCTTATCACGCCCGCGCAGTGGATCGGCGATCGCTCGCTGCTCAGCGCTAAGCACGCCTGAGCTCAATGCAAGGAGCAGCTGCAGTCCCCAAGCCCCGCAAACGTGCGCAGCGCGCGAGCCTCGTGGCGGTTCGCCGTGACATCGTAACCTGCAAGCGCTGTCCAGAATTGCGCGCGTACTGCAGCCGCATCGCTGCGCAGCGCAAGCGCGAATTCTCGTCCGAGCGCTACTGGGGAAAACCGGTGCCGAGCATCGGAGATGCATCAGCGCGTCTCCTCGTCATGGGATTGGCGCCGGCGGCTCATGGAGGCAACCGTACGGGGCGCATGTTCACAGGCGACGGTTCGGCGCTATTTTTGGCACGCGCTCTCTACCGCGCCGGTTTTGCGACACAACCAACCTCGATCCGCCGCCACGACGGCTTCGAACTCGTTGACGCCTTTATGACGGCCGCACTGCGTTGCGCACCGCCAGGCAATCGGCCGACGCCGGAGCAGCTGCGCAAATGCGCCGTCCATCTACGAGCAGAGCTCGACATCTTGAACTCGGTCAAGGTGATTGTAGCGCTCGGCAAGATTGCCTTTGACAACATCTACGCGCGCCTGCGCGAGCGCGGTTATATTGCCAGGCAGCCGCCTGCGTGCGGGCACGGAGGCGAATTTGCTTTGCAGGCGCCTGGCCAACCCGATCTCATCCTCATGACCAGCTATCATCCCAGCCGCCAAAATACCAACACAGGCAAATTAACGCAAGCGATGTTGGACGATGTGTTTGCCCGCGCGAAGGCGCGGGTTACGTCCGCACGAATTCGTTGATCGCCTGGGCCATGGCTTCCAACCGCCGTTGTTTCGCGGCTTGGGTCCATCCGCTCGAGTGCGGCGACATGAAAACGTTGTCCAACTTATTGAACGGCATATCTGAGGGTTGACGAATTTGGCCCGGCCCGCTCGGGTACTGGTACCACACGTCAAGTGCACCCCCGGCGATTCGCTTGCCAGCAAGCGCGTCATAGAGATCTTTTTCGACGGCGACTGCGCCGCGCGCAACGTTCACGATGACCGCGCTGGGCTTCATGAGCGCGAAGCGTCGCGCATCAAACATGCCTTTGGTTAGCGGCGAAAGCTCGCAGCACAGCACGAGTTGATCGGACCATGCTGTGAGTTGGTCAACATCTGACTGCTCGGACAACTTCCCGAGAAATTCTAGATCCATAGCCTCGTGCCGTGGCTTATCCGGGTGCAGCGTTACCGCGGCAGGACGCATTCCGAATGCGAGGGCGCGTCGCGCTGCCTCCTGACCTATACCGCCAAATCCTACAAACCCGATGTTCGAGCCGTGAAGCTCTTCGAGCATTCGATCGCCGCCATAAAAGCCATAGCGCCACTCGCCCTTCCTCAAGCCCGAGTCAGCTTCCGAAAACCGCTGGCGCAGCGCGACGATAGATCCTATGACATACTCCGCCATGGCGATCTCATGGCCGGTACCCTTAACCAGCACGACGCCTTCGGGAAGCGCGTCTCGATCGATATACTCCGTACCCGCTGCAGGACATACAAGCAATCGCAAGTGCTTGACCGCCCGCCCCATATCGGAATTAAATCTCGCGCTCACCAACACATCCGCCTCAGCGAGGGCAGCGCCGCACCGGCTAACATCCTTCGAATCGGCGATGGTCACCGACAAGCGCGGGTCCAGCATTTCGGCCAGCGCCTGCGCCCAGATCGTGTCGAGGAGGACGACGTTCATGAGTGCTACCGCCGTCGCAGGACGGCGATCATTCGCCACGCTTCCGCGTCCCCAAGCGGCAGGATCGGGTCGAGGTCTCCATGCCAGCCGACGATGTCAAACGCACCACTGGCAAGCACGACATATTGCACGCCTCCCCGTAACCACATCCGCTGTGTCCACCGCATCTGAAGCCGTCCGTTTCGGAGGCGCTTGGCATTGCGTGACGCGGGTTCAATCGTCAACGCCGCGACAAACGTTTCTGCCACGGGATCGATCCGGTTGACGGTGAAGCGCGCTCGCACGGTGAGATCGCCATCGCTTTGCGTCCAGTGATCGACGGTGCGCGTCCGAGCCGATCCAAAATAGTCAGATGGATGGGTGAACTCGACGAAAAGCAGCCCACCTGGAGACAGCGCCGCAGCCGCGCTGCGCAGCGTTGCAATCGCGTCGCGTTCCGAAATGCATTGCGCGAACGAATCAAACAAACACAGCACTACATTGAATCGTCGAGATAAATGGAACGTCCGCATGTCACCGCGCCTCAGCGTAACAGTCACACCTTCTCGACGGCACAGCTCGCGCGCATAGCCCAACATTTCGGGATTAATGTCGATGCCCTGACAATCAAACCCACGGCGCGCAAGTTCGCGCAGGTGGTGCGCAGGACCGCAGGCGAGCTCAAGCACCCTTTTCGGGTTCGGCACGCCGTAGCGCGCCGCAAGCTTCAACAGACCGTCACACTCCGCAGGAATGTTGCGAAAGCCAAACGCCACAGCGTAGAGGCGCGGCTTGCGATACATGACGAGATCGGCTCCCACTCGCCTCGTGCCGGCGGACAGATGCTGTGCAGCACCCGCCCCCAGGCGCTCTCCTCGCTGCGGGATACGCTTACGAACTTTCCTCGCCTTACGGCGTGACGACGACATGCCGTTCGTGCTGGAGCCGCTCACACAGCTCTTCAGCTGGATACGTGATAATTTCAGCCAGCGTTGGGTGCAGATGCGGCATCTCCAAAACATCGTCGCACTTCGCCCGGAAATAGACGAGCGCGATCGCCTCGTGGATCAGATTTGACGCTTCTGCCCCGACGATTGCAACGCCAAGAATGCGCCCGTCCGGATCGGCCAACATTTTGACGAAGCCATCCGTGAGTTCGGCTGTAATAGCCTTGCCGAGTTCCCGAAACGGATAGACCGCCTTCTCGTACGCGATCCCGCGCCGCGTACATTGCCGCTCTGTTAACCCCGCGATCCCGACCTGAGGATCGGTGAACACAGCGCGCGCTTGTATGAGATCCAGGTTCAGCTTGTGCTTTTGTGACGAGAACGCATTGTGAGCCGCGAGCTCGCCGCCGTGCACGGCAACGTGCACGAGCTCCATATTTCCCGTCACATCACCGGCGGCGTATACATGAGGATTCGTCGTACGCACGTAGTCGTCGATCTTCACTCCACCGTGATCGTATGCGACGTCCGCCGCTTCGAATCCAAAACCATCGACATTCGGACGCCGCCCAAGCGCAATGAAGATCTGCTCGGCTTCAAGTGACATATCCATCCCGCCGATGCGCGCTGTGACGGATTTGCCGTCAGCTTTTCTCTCGACCGAGCGCAAATGGGCTCCCGTGAAAATGCGAATGCCCTCCTTTTCGAGCGACATGCGCACCGACTCTCCAACATCGGGATCTTCCGCCGAGAGCAGCGTGATGCTCCGCTGCACCATCGTTGTTGCGACGCCGACGCGGGAGAGATACTGCGCGAGCTCCACGCCGGCGACGCCGCCACCAAGGACGATCACACTCTTGGGGAGTTTTGTTAACTCCAAAACGTCGTCACTTGTGAGAAACCCCGTTTCGACGAGACCCGGTATAGGAGGCACATTGATGACCGATCCAGTTGCTATGAGAAATTTACTCGCACGAATCGGTTGGTCATCTACCACGAGTTCAGTCTGGCTGGTAAAGCGAGGCTTTCCTCTGAAGAGTGGAAATGTCTCGAGCTCTGCAACGCGGTGGTTGGCGAAGTCGTCGATTATCCGGCGCTTGCGCTCCACGATGGCTGGGGCGTCGATGCGGACACCGGTCGGCGTGACGCCGAGAACCGGAGCAACTTTCATGAGGTGCGCGATCTCCGCGGATCGCAACAGCGTCTTTGACGGCATGCATCCGCGGAGAATGCACAGACCCGCCAGCGGCCCCGTGCCATCCACCACTGCCACCGACTTCCCCATGTTGCGCGCGGTTTTCGCACCTGCGTACCCGGCGCTGCCGCCGCCGAGGACACAAAAATCAAACTCTTGCATCATTTTCATGGGGTTTGCTATTGCGCGTCTGCCAGTTGCGCGCCTCTGCCACACCTGTCGAGGAACAATTCACGATCGCGCCAAAAGCTGGGCGTTCACGCATGCCCGATATTCGCAAAATCGCTCGCTGCCTCATCACCGGAACGATCTGCGATGGTGTCATCGAGGGGTCAGATTTCGTTTACGCGGACGGTCGCGTTGCGCTCGACCAGGTACGCGTGCTTGCCCCATGCGTTCCCTCGAAGATCATTGGCGTCGGGCGCAACTACGCAAATCACGCTGCCGAAATGAACAATCCGCTGCCGACGGAACCCCTGCTCTTCCTGAAGCCTCCCTCAGCGCTCAATCACCATGACGGTGAGGTCGTCTACCCCGTACAGAGCCGGCACGTGGATTTCGAAGGAGAGCTTGCAGTCGTCATCGCTGTGCGCCGCAAGAACGTGCAGCGGGGTGACGCTCCATCAGTCGTCCTGGGTTATACGATCTGCAATGATTTCACCGCTCGTGACCTGCAGCGGTCAGACAACCAGTGGGCGCGCGCAAAAGGCTTTGACGGTTTTGCGCCTCTTGGTCCATGCATCGTGAGCGGCATTGACCCAAGCGCGCTTCACCTGCAAACGTATCTCAACGGGAGCCTCAAGCAAGATGCGCACACAAGCGCGCTCATCTTCAGCATTCCAACGCTCATCGAATATATCTCCGCGGCTTTTACGCTGGAACCAGGTGACGTCATAACAACAGGGACACCCGCAGGCGTGGGCACCGTGCAGCCAGGCGACGTCGTGGAAGTACGCATCGATAAGATCGGCGTACTGCGAAACAGAATCGTGGCAGCTATTGCGAGAGAAACGCGTCCTCGGTAACGGCGATGTGGAACGGCGCATTGGCGCCAAGCGTCACGTCATCGCCCTTACGCAGGAAGTCGATGATGAAAAATCCGGGGATCGTCATGTTGGCGATATCTTCGAGCGCGGGCGCCGTGCCGTTGCTCTCATTGTGGTCGGCGACGACGCTGTCGCGCGTGATCGCGACAAGCACTTGCGTTCCGTCTCCGAGAAGAACCGGATCGAATTCAACCTTCAATCTGCCATTCTTACGTCCGCCGTGCGCTGGCGTGCAGATCGTTACCTTACCGGAACCCGTGGTGCCAGCCGGAATCGCGATGCGCGATCCGGCCTTTACATCGTCAATAATGCGAAATGTGAATTTATCGCCAACGTTACAGTGCGCCGAGGACACCGTCTGCAGCATGACAATCCGGAGCAGCGTGCCCGCGCCTATGAGGCTGTCGCGCGTTTCATCGTTTTGCGGTGTGGTAGCGTGCTCGATGGCAACAGCAGATTTGGGCATGCCAAACAACAACAATGCGATGGCAGCGCAAAGAATGACGACGTGGCGCAATTTCATTGGTTCCAAACTCCGGCGGATGACCAGCGCCCTGTATGATGTTTGCGGTTTTGCCGTCCCCACCCTCTGGTACTACCCGTCACATCTGCCAGTCTGGGGCAACCGGGTGAAAGACCGCTGAAAGCTTTAGACTACGGCCTCCCCATCCAGGATGAGCTGAGCCCAGCGTAGCGCTTCGCCCTCGATCAGGCGGCGCTCGGGAAGAAGCGAATAATAAAGGCCTTCCCGGCGCGTCTCATACCAGCTGGCAAATATGTGCAGCTGGTCGATTTCATGCTGCTTAACGAAGCACCGAGGGGCATCCATCGGCGCGAAGCTGTCGGAAAGCATCTTGGCAAGGAGCTCGACTGCGCGCCCACGCTCGGGAAGCCTACGCGGTAGCCGCTGCGACGCCGCAAGCCGCCCACCACAAAACAGGAAGGAAGCCTCCTCGCCCGGTTCAGCCGATCCGGCGAGCACTACTGCGTGCAAGCTGGCGGCAGCTTCAAGCGCGGCATGCCGGCCGCGCAGCCGGCGAAGACGATCCAGCCGCAGCTCCTCTCGCTCCACGAGTTCGAGTTTGCCCCGAGCCGACGCTTCATCGCGCCGTCGCGCGACGGTGAGCAGCACCTCGTCTCCGCTACCTTCAATGAACGCTACAGCTTCTTCTAACAGCGCTTCGCGTGCGGCTGGCGGCAATGCTGCGCTGCCTTGACCATCCCCGGCATCCAAACCACGCGCATCCTGCAGCGCCGCGACCGCGGCGCGAGCGGCAGGCAGACTCCGGTACGGACCGTAGTAGCGCGCGCCATCCTCGGACAAGCGTGTTGTCGTCAATAAGCGCCCGTCGCGCCCATGTTGCACCTTGATAAAACCAAACTGGCGAAAATTTCGCAAACGATCGTTGAACGGCGGGTTGTGCGCGCGGACCATCTCTGCTTCCATGAGCAGCGCCTCAAACTCCGAACCGGTAACCGTATATGTGAACGAGGCAACCGCGGCGCGCAGGGCACACATTTTGGCGCCTACCGGCTTGCCCGACGTCGCATATGCACGGAGCCGCTGGCGCAAATTGCGCGACTTCCCCACGTAGACGACATCATGGCCTGCGTCGCGCAAGGTGTAGACACCCGGCTTGCTTGGCACGTCGTCAAGCTCGCTCATGAGGACAGACGTCCACACCGGAAGCTGTGATGCATCGGGAAGGCGGCGCCCATGGTAGCGCCGTTTGCGTACCGCGCGCATTTGGAGATGATCCAACAAGGTCCCGAGCGTGAAGACAGCGTTGTCTTCAAACTTCTTGATGCAGTGCAGCAGCAGCTCGGCCGTCGCAGTTGCATCTGCGAGCGCACGATGGTGGCGTTCGACGTCAATGCCCAGTTCGCGCGTCAGCGTGACGAGTTTGTAGTTGGGAACTTCAGCAATCGTGCGTCTCGCCAACGCCAGCGTGTCCAACTTAACATTTGACAGCGGGGCACGACCGTGGCGACAAAGCTCCCAGTCTATGAAATGCGCATCGAAACGAACGTTGTGCCCCACGAGGACAGAGTCACCGACGAACTCCACAATGGCCGGAAGCATCTCACCGATCGGCGGAGCTCCCGCAACCATATCGTCCGTAATGCCCGTCAGATGAGTGATAAATTGCGGGATCGGCTGCGCAGGATTGATAAACGTACTCCACGTGCGAGTGATCTTGCCCGCGTTGACTCCCACGAGTGCGATCTCTGTGATACCATCGCGTCCTGAGACTGCGCCTGTTGTTTCTATGTCGATAATGGTAAAAGGCAAATCCCAAAGGTCAAGGCCTGCAAGTGCGGCAAGGCGAGCTCGATGTAATTCGCTCGCAAGATCCGCGTCGAGATGTGCAGAGACAATGCCGACGGGTACGCCGCCGGTTGATATCGCCAGAGCCATGGCGAACATACGTTTTACGAACGTATGTACGATATCCTATGCGGCGCCGGAAGCCTTATAGAATAAGACGAAGATGCCCAAATGCCCCAGCTCTTGTACCTCCACGGTTCCGGCTACACAGAGGATAGTTTCCAAGCGCAAGTCCAGGCATTTCCCGGCTCCGACGCCCTCTCGCTGCCGGGCCATCCTTACGGAGAGGCCCTCGGCACCGTAGCAGAGAGCGCAAGCTGGCTTGCCCGTTATATCGACTGGAAGCGCACCGACCGTGCGGTTGTTGCCGGCAACTCACTCGGTGGCGCAATCGCCTTGCAGTGGGCCCTTGATCGTCCGGACCAGGCCGCCGGCCTCATCCTCATCGGCACGGGCGCCCGCCTGCGCGTGTCGCCCGAAATATTCGAGATGCTCGATCGGAACTGGCCCGCCTGTATCGACACACTGGCGGACTGGGCCGTTGCGAGCACTGCGCCAACGCAGGTGCGCGAACGCGTGAAAGCTTGGCATCACACCGTCGGGCGCGACGCGACGAGGACCGACTACGCAGCCTGCAACGAATTCGACGTCATGGATCGGATCGCAGATGTGCACGTGCCAGCTCTCATTGCAGTGGGCGACGAAGACCAAATGACTCCACCTAAGTATTCGGTCTTCCTTCACGAGCGGCTCAAGGGCAGCGCGCTTGAGATTGTGCCCGGTGCCGGGCACGTCGTGATGGCGGAGAAACCCGACGTCGTCAACGCGGCAATCGCCGCGTTTCTGTCGTCACTCTCGTAGCCGATACAGCGTTACGCCATCGTCGCTCGCTACCACTTCGTAGGCTGCGGCGCGTAAACGAGCGTTGAGTTGGGGCTGATAGATCTTGCGCCAGATGTCCGAATCGTATCGCGCATCGACTACGAGGTATTCAAGGCTGCCTGCAAAACCTGCGCGCGCATTGGGATCGAGTGACATGTGCGCGTACACTTCGTCCACTGCCCCGACGGAAGCATCTGTCGGGATTCGCGCAAGGATCCGATCCAACGCCCGGTCGTGACCCGTTTGCAGCCCAAGAAAATGCCCCAATGCGTCGGACTCGCAACTACGAGGATCAACGCACAAACGAGCATGGATAGCTTTGCGAGCAGCTCGGCGCGAGCTCGATCCTTCTGCGCGATCGACGCAAGCGCACAGACAAATGCCGCGAGGACATACGCGATCCACACGCCGGCATAGTGCTGCCCCATTGTGTAGGTAATCGACCACCGTGAGGTGAGCACTTCAACCAATCCAGGAACCGCAAGCAAGACCCAAACCGAGCGAAGCGGCAGGAACAGGAGCGGGCCGAACACCTCAATCAAGAATGAGAATCGAAAATAAAGCGCCGCGAGACCCTGCGCTTCGCCCGAGTGATTCGCAACGTAGAAACCAAGAGGCTGCCATGCGTGGAGCGCCCCTGCCAGCGGACGGACGATGGTGAAGAAAGCCGCGAAGACAGCGGCAGACATCACGCTCACGACCGCTCCAAAAATGGCACCCGCTCTATCCTTGCGGTAGGCGCTCCAGATGGCGTACCCAGCGCCGAGCATCATAAGCGCCAGCGCCTCGTCTTCTTTGATAGCAAGTGCGAGGGCAGCAAAGACGGCCCCCCATCCACATCGGCGGGCGTCGACCGCCCACAAGAGCCAGGCAATCGCGGCCGGCGCGAAACCGTTCTCGTGAAAATCGGCAAAAGTCACTCCCACGAGCGGCGGATAGATCAGCGCAATCACAGCCGCCATGCTCGCAAGGCGCTCATCCATACGACGTCGAGCAAGTAAGAAAATAGCCGGCGCAGTCAGCGCTCCGGCAAGCGCCTGAATAACGATGAGGGTAATCGGTGAGCGAGCCAGCAGCAGCAACGGCGTCACCAAGCTCAAGATCGGCGAGAAGTGATAAATGTAGTGGCTGCCGCCTTCAATGTGGTTGCGCATGCCGTGCGCGCCATCTGCATTGGCTTGCACAAACAATCCGAGGTCTGCGCCCGACCGGTAGATGACGTAGCGATCAATCCCAAGCAGTGTCAGCGCGACGAATGAGACAGCCACAGCGATCCAGACGCGTCGCGGGATATCCGACGCATGGCCGGATCCGGCCAAGGATTCAGATGAGTTCTTCAAATCCGTCCGGCAGAGAAACGCGTATCGTGCGGGTGGCAGCATCCATTTCGATGCCGAAGGCGCGTAACATTGGAATGAGGATTTG
>Ga0102924_1006411_pt1 | contig 11051 bp, 11 predicted proteins | sample PaiPotPPM11metaG_FD_80116 | JGI IMG/M metagenome (GOLD analysis project Ga0102924, IMG submission 80116) | Iron sulfur acid spring bacterial and archeal communities from Banff, Canada, to study Microbial Dark Matter (Phase II) - Paint Pots PPM... ...
TCGCCAAACTCGCGAGCGGCGTCGCGATAATCCGCGTGGGCGGCGCGACCGAGGTCGAAGTGAGGGAGCGCAAGGACCGCGTCGACGATGCCGTGCATGCGACCCGCGCCGCGGTCGAGGAAGGCGTCGTGGCCGGCGGCGGCGTCACGCTCCTTTATGCCAGCCGGGGGCTCGCGGGTCTCAATCCTGAGAACGACGACCAAAGGGTCGGGATCGACATCGTGCGCCGGGCCTTGCAGGCGCCGGCCCGGCAGATACTGGTCAATGCCGGAGCCGAGGGCTCGGTCATCGTCGGCAAGCTGTTGGACAAAGGCGAGGCCAACCACGGCTTCGACGCCCAGAGCGGCACCTATGTCGACATGGTGAAGGCCGGCATCATTGACCCGGCCAAGGTCGTGCGTCTCGCCCTGCAGGGCGCTGCTTCCGTTGCTGGGTTGCTGATCACCACCGAAGCGATGGTCGCCGACAAGCCGCAAACCAATGCGGCGACCGCGCCCGGCGGCGGAATGGACGAAATGGGCTACTAAGTTGCTGCATTGCAGCGTCGCCGCTTCTTCGTGATGAAGCGGCAGCGCGCCCGCGACCAGGTCCGTCAGACGCACCGTTCGAGGAGTATTCGACGCAATGGAGCAGTCTTTTCTCCGACCATCACTGCCGGCGGCAAGCTCGCGGGGAAGGATTGAGGGATTGGAGAACCGGCTTCGCCAGGCTGCCGAGGCGGGCGATGCCGACGCCCAGTGCAATCTTGGGATCCTCTACGATAACGGCTTGGACGATAACGGCCGTGCCATCGATCGCAACCGGCCGCAGGCAGTGAAGTGGCTGTCAGCCGCGGCTGAACAGGGGCTGCCGCGTGCGCAAGTCAGGCTCGCCGAGGTATATGCCGGCGGACCCGACATATCGGGCAGCCACACGGCGGCCTGCGGATGGTTTCTGCTGGCCGCGACCGGATTGGGCGGCGTCCACCTTCATCGGGCGCAATCGGGATACGAGCGCATTGCCTCGCAACTGAACCCGACGCAAATCGCCAAGGCGAGAATCTTCGCACGCAATCGGGCAGCGAAACGTCCGAAGCAGGAAGCCACGATGAAACGCCCGTAGGCCGGCTGACAAAGATCGTCTTACTGGCTAAATGGCCTTAACCGACCGAAAGATCGAAAGGGGGGACCGCATGTATATTTCTTTCGCGGAAAGTCGTGCCAGAGGCTTCAAGAGGTGGTCCGATGCCCACCGGCCGGCCGGTAACGACAACGATGATGGTGACGTTCCCAGTGCTGTGGCGGTCAGCATTACCCAAGCGGCGCTCAATTACACCGCGCTGACATCGACCCAAAGGCCGCCCGATCCTTGGCGCGTGCCCGGGGTGGCTCACGCTCTGTGACCCGAATGTGCCCATGACAGCCGAACGTCCGGCAATCCGTCCCCGAAGCTGGGCGGCATCGCCGGCGGCGGCTTTGGCGCGATGACCGCAGCCGGGACCGCCGGTGGGGCATTGGTCTTCGAGGGCATCCACTCGACCTTCCGACGGCATGGGCGGCGGAGATCGTCGGCAACCACGTTCCGATCGCCGGCGTTCACGAGTCGATGATGGGTCGGGATTCCGGCGGCGGATCGAACTAACCGGTCTTTTCGGAGAGCGACGCCAACGATCCCGCAGCCCCCGTTCGCCCAGAACCAGCGCGGAGAGCAGCGCTATCATGCAGATCCGGCTCGGCTACGAACTCGTATATGACTGCCCGCAACCGACGCCGATGCTGCTGATGTTGAACATACACCACGCGCATGTTGCGGACATCGTGGTGCCGGACCGCCTCGCTACCGACCCGAACCTGCCGATCCATGGTTACCGCGACGGTTTCGGCAACTGGTGCAACCGCATGGTGGCACCCGTCGGACGAACCCGGTTATCTGCAAATGCAATCGTGAACAATGACGGCAAGCCCGACCGGGTCGCGGTAGACGCGCAGCAGCATGACGTGCCCGATCTGCCGGACGAGGCCCTGGTGTTTCTGTTGGGCAGCCGTTATTGCGAGACCGATCGGCTTTCCGACATCGCCTGGTCGCTGTTTGGCGGCACCGCGCCCGGATGGCCGCGCGTTCAGGCGGTCTGCGATCACGTCCACCGTCATATCGCCTTCGGCTACGAACACGCCCGCGCCAGCCGAACGGCGTGGGAAGCCTTCTGCGATCGCACCGGCGTCTGCCGGGATTACGCCCACCTCGCCGTCGCCTTCTGCCGCTGTCTGAACATCCCCGCGCGCTATTGCACCGGCTATCTCCCCGATATCGGGGTGCCTGCGTCGGATGCGCCGATGGATTTCGCGGCCTGGTTCGACGTCTACCTGGGCGGCGAGTGGTACACGTTCGATGCGCGCAACAACACCCCGCGCATCGGCCGCGTTTTGATGGCCCGCGGTCGCGATGCGGCCGATGTCGCGATCACCACGACCTTCGGGCCGAACACCTTGCAGAGCTTCGCAGTGGTGGCCGAAGAGATTGTGTCAGGAGCCTGAACGCTGCGTCTGTCGCAAAGCGCTCGCGTCACGGGCGCCGACCACCCTGGGCCTTCGCCCGATCATCTCTACGGTCCCCGCCAGACGATCGTCGCCGAAAACCAACGCAAGGCGTTGCTGTCGAATCGCGGCGGTCTTCGTCTCATTCGATTCGCGCCGCAGCCGCTCGGCCCGGCAATGCGCGGCCGACGGCGTTTCGGGCGGGCGATGCCCGCGGCCTCTCGGACCTCTGCCGCATTCATGTCGAGAACACGGCCGAGCGGCTGCTCGGGCAGCTGCGACGCGGCGATCTTCTGCACCTCGAAGCCGGCATGGGCACAGCCGCAATCGCCGGCGGCTCCACGACGCCGCGGGTGGGATTGTCGCGCCCGAAATTCCGCATGAGGCGCCTCACGTGCTCGCCGCGGCGCCGAGGAACGGCGTTATTTTAGATCAGCGCCTGCCAGCCTGCGGCGGGCGCCTCGGCGTTCGGCCTGCTTCGCCGGGCGACCGGCAGTATCCAGCACATCCGAGTCGGCAAGGACCGCGAGGGTTTCGCGCAATCGGGCAAACGAGGCGCGGCCGAGCCTGGCCGCGAGCGCCGCATCGATCTGCTCCATAACCGCCCGCTCAGCGACGATCACCGCCCGTCCTTGGTCTGTGAACGACACGATCTTGGCGCGTCCGTCGCTCGGATCGGGCGCCATTTCGAGGAGCCCAAGCGCTTCGCAGACCGCGACCAGCTTTCCCACCGCCTGCTTCGTGACGCCGGCCCGTTCGGCAATCTCGCTCAAGCGGGTCCCGCCGATATCGATATAGCGCAAGAGGCTCATATGCGCGTAGCGAAAGTCGGGAAACCCGGCCTCCTGCAGCCCCTGGACCAACGCGCTCTGCCAGCGGTCAAGAGCCGCGAGCAATAGACGGCCGAGATTCTCGTTGCGCCAAGGGTGGCGCGGGTCGCGCCGAATTCCGCGGTAAAGGGTGGCCATTGTGAGGCTGCGGTGCTTCTGAGATCGCGTGTTGACCGGGGCGTGCGTTTTAGTAAACTTAGTTGACGAATACCAACGTATCCTCAGGGGAGGAGATAAGCCACATGGCGCCGCACGACGCTCGGGATAGCATCCGGCTGCCCAATTGCGACGAGACCCGCCTGCCGGTCACCCGCGCCCGCCACGCTCCCGGGTTGCTTTATACCTCACCCGAACTGTTCGAGCAGGAAAAAGAGACGATTTTCATGCGCGACTGGCTTTGTGTCGGCCGCGCCGAGGAGATCGAGAACCCGGGCGATTTCATGACCTGCCGGATCCTGGGGGAACCGGTCCTGGTGGTCCGCGCGCAATCCGGCGAGGTCAATGCCTTCGCCAATGTCTGCGCCCATCGCGGCGTCGAGGTCGCCACCGGGAGCGGCAACTGCCGACACTTCTGCTGCCCGTTCCACGGCTGGACCTACGATCTCGACGGCCGGCTCGTCGGTGCGCCGGCGATGCGTGAGGCCGAGAGCTTTCCGGCTGCAGATTGCCGCTTGCCGCTGCTGCAGAGCGGGGTGTGGCAGGGCTGGATTTTCATCAGCTTCGCCAAGAACCCGCCGCCGCTTTCCGAGCACGTTGCCCCGATGGAGCGCGACTTCGGCTACCTGCGTCAGGACGAATGCCGGCTGGCGGTCAAGACCGTCGGCGAGTTCGATTGCAACTGGAAGCTGCTGGTCGAAAACCTGATCGATTTCTATCACCTGAATGTCGTCCATACTCAGACGAACGGCCGCACCTTCACCCGCTCAGCGTTCAAGTTCACGCCGCGCGAGCGCAGCGGCTATGTCGCGCGATACAATTCGGGGCCCTCAACCCTGTCGGGGAAACCGGTCTTCGGTCGAATGCCGTGGCTCTCCGACCTGCCGGACGACTTTGCGTCGGCTGGGCTTCTGGCGCCGAATTTCACCTTCTTCGCGCGCATCGACGACATTCATCCCTATGTCACCTGGCCACTGGGCCCGAACCGGTCGCGGATCGTCGTCTATTCGCTATTGCCGAGAATCTGGTTCGACCAACCCGATTTCGCCGAACGCGCCGAGGAGTACCGCGCCTATCAGGAAAAACTAATGGCCGAAGACCGTGCGATGCTGGAATCGCAGCAGAACGGTATGGCCTCGCGCAATTATCGGCCTGGGCGGATGGCGTACATCGAGCGCGGCGTGCACCACGTGTTGAACGGGTACATCGAGAGGATGGTGCGGGCTGAAACGCAGGAATCAGGCAAAGAAGCAGCGGAATAGGCCCTATGCTGAACCAGTTCGTCGATATCGGCGGTGTTTCGACCCGCTGCCTCATTGCCGGCGACGAGCGGGCGCCCGCGGTTCTGCTGCTGCATGGAGTGACGCTGACTGCCGATATCTGGCGCCACAATATCGACACGCTGGGACGTGACTTTCGGGTCGTCGCCGTCGACATGCTCGGGCACGGGTTTACCCGGCCCGCCGCGCGACAGCGCGCCGATATCCCCGGCAAGATCGATCACCTGCTTCGCCTTGCGGACACATTTCGGTTCGACCACTTTGCAGTCAGCGGCAGCTCCTATGGCGCACTGATCGCCGCCAATCTCTATCTGCGCGCACCGGAGCGAATCAGCCGACTCGTTCTCAACGGCAGCGGTTCCTGCTTCAGCAGCGAAGCCGACCTCGCCGTCTTCCTGACGCGAACCTACGGGAACTATGAGCCGACGCTGACCTCGTCATCGCCGGAGATGTGGCGCGAGCGGCTGTGCGGAACTGTCTTCGATCCCGCCTCGATCCCGCAGGAGCTGCCGCCTCTCCTGTCGTTGTGCTACGCGCAACCCTGGATCGCCGCCTGCTGGGAACAGACGATCTCGACGATGCGCGACGGTCAAGCGTTCCGTCCGTATCGCATCCTGGAGCGCCTGGAAGCGATCGGAGCAGAGACGCTTGTCGTCTGGGGCCGCGAAGACCGGGGCGCTGCCTATGACAGCGCCGCCGCCGCGGTAAAGCGGATGCCGCGGGCGCGGCTCGTCGCGTTCGAGCGCTGCGGCCACCTGCCGATGCTCGAGCATCCGCAGCCCTATAACGAGCTTGTTCGCGAATTCCTGAGCGGCGACGCGCCGGCGAGGGTGGCGTGACCGCGTTGCGGCTTGCCGGTAGCCGCGGCGCGGACGTCCTGGTGCGAGACCATTTTTGCGTCAAGCCGGGCGAGACCGTCGCGGTCACCGCAGATTCCGCTACCGATGCCGGCACGATCGAGGCGGTCGTGAACGCCGCCGCCGCGGCCGGCGCCAAACCGCTTCTGCTGACCATCCCGCAACTGCCCTTCCAGGGCACGCTCGCAGACCCGTACATTCCCGAGGCGCTCGGCCGGGCCGTTTCCATCGCGGATGTCTGGTTCGACCTGACCTTCCCCTACCTTGCCGGCTCGCAGATGCACGACAAGGCGATGAAGGCGGGCCGCGCGCGGTATCTCCTGATCGGCGACGTCAAGGCTGCCGGGCTGGACCGGCTTTACGGCGCCGTCGACCTCGACCGCCTTTTCGCCGTGCAGGAAGCGCTCGACGGTTTCCTGACAGACAGCGAAGGCGCCGAATGCCGCATCACCAGCCCGGTGGGGACGGACATCACGTTGCGCCTCGGTCGGATCACGACCAAGAAGCGTCGCCGCACCGACGTGCCCGGCACTTCGACGGTGATGGGGTCGGCGATCTTCTATCCCGTCCCCGAAACGGTGCGCGGCGAGATCGTTCTCGAAGCCATGTTCCACGAATTCTACACCATCCTGCCCGAGCCGATCCGGCTGACCGTCGACGACAAGATCCGCGAGCTACGCGGCGGCGGCGCCCATCGCATCGTCGCCGATCGCGCGCTGCGCCGTGCTGCAGGCGGCGATTATGGCCGGATAATTCATCTGACGATCGGCTTCCACCCGGCGGCACAGTTTGTCGGAGCATCGTTCGTCGAGGACATCCGCTCGGTCGGTGCCAATGCCATCGGCCTGGGGCTGCCCTGGTGGGAGCCGGGTGGCGGCGAGAACCATCCCGATGCGGTGGTGACCGCGCAGTCCGTGTGGATCGGCGGCCGACAGATCGTTCGCGACGGGCTGCCGGTCTACCCGGGCGACTTGCAGGACAAATTACAGCAATTGGTGGCGGCCGCCGGCTGGCCGTCCGCGGGAGGGGAACGATGAAGACCGAGCGACAGTCACCGCCACGGGAGCTCTGGTACCTGCTCCTGCTGATCCCGTTCGTCGCGCTGAGCGTCGTTCCGATGTTCAACAGCATTGAACCGCGGCTGCTCGGGGTACCGTTCTTCTGGTGGTACCAGTTCTTGTGGATCCCGCTGGCGGCCGGCCTGACCGGCGTCGTCTATTTTCTGTCGGAGCGCAACGGCACCGATGGGAGGGCCAAATGAGCCTGAACTGGGGCGCATTCGGCGTTTTCCTAATCCTGTTCGCACTGGTCACGGCGCTCGGTTTCGCTGCGGCGCGGTGGCGACGAGGCGATCTCGACCTGTTGCATGAATGGGGGTTGGGTGGCCGACGGTTCGGCACGTTCATGTCGTGGTTCCTGATGGGCGGCGACTTCTTCACCGCCTCGGCGATGATCGCCCTACCGGCGCTGGTCTACGGAGCAGGCGCAACCGGCGCGTTCGGCACGACCTATTCCGTCTTCATCTTCCCGCTGATCTTCATCTTCGCTCCGCGGCTATGGTCGGTATGCCGCAACCGCGGCTATCTGACCGCTGCCGATTTCGTGCGCGGCCGACATGGCAACCGCGCCCTCGCGACGGCCGTGGCGGTGACCGGCATCGTCGCGACGATGCCGTACATCGCGCTGCAGCTGGTCGGCATCCAGGTCGTGCTCGCGGCGATGGGGTTGGAGACGACCGGCATCGCTGGAGACCTGCCGCTGATCGTCGCGTTCATTATCCTCGCCGGGTTTACCTACAAGAGCGGCCTTCGTGCGCCCGCCTCGATCGCGGTCGTCAAGGATCTGCTGCTTTACATTACAGGCATCGCGGCGATCGTCGCGATCCCGATCGCTCTCGGCGGAATATCGGGGATCTTCAAGGCGATTCCGGCAGACAAGCTGGTTCTGGCACCGCCCGGTCCGGGCACTCTGGGTTCGTACAGCACCTACGTGACGCTCGGCATCGGTTCGGCCCTGGGCTGGGGGCTATATCCACACTCGGTAACGGGTCTGCTGAGCGCCAACAGCCGTTCGGCAATCCAGCGCAACGCGGTCTTGTTGCCGCTCTACACGCTCGTCATCAGCGGAATGGCGCTGATGGGGTACATGGCGGCGTCGGCGGGCCTCGCGCAGATGCCGCAGTTCGCGCCGATGTTCAAGCAGTTCGGCTCGACCTTTGCGGTGCCGGCGCTGTTCCTGCATTTCTTCCCGGCCTGGTTTGCCGGGCTCGCCTTCGCCGGTCCCCCGATCGGCGCGTTGGTGCCGTCGGGCATCATGTCGATCGCCGCCGCCAATCTGTTCAGCCGCAACATCTACCGCGAATTCTTCCGGCCGGATTGCACACCTCGGGAGGAGACGCAGGCCGCGAAATGGATGTCGCTGCTGGTCAAGTTCGGTGCGCTCCTCATTATCCTCGTGCTCCCGAACCAGTACATGGTCAATTTCCAGCTGATCGGCAGCATCGCGATCGTGCAGACCCTGCCTTCGGTCTTCATCGCCCTCTACACCCGCTGGTTCAACGCGTGGGCGCTGCTGGCCGGGTGGATCGCCGGTATTGCCGCGGGTCTGGCCATGCTGGTCTCGGTCGGCTTCAAGGCGCCGTTCTATTCGCTGGTAATGGGCGGATTTACGATCCCGGCCTACATCGCGATCTACGCACTTGGCGTCAATCTGGTCGTGGCCGCGGCGATCACGCTGGCCGTAAAGCTGATGCGCAGTCCGGCGGCGGCGGACGACGAAACGGCGGTCCTCGATTACGTCTCCTGACCGGGAAGCGTAGGCCGTGTTCTATGTTCCCCGTCGCCGGCTCCGGCCCGCGAAACGACTTACCCAGGATTCTGCAGCGGGTAGGTACGGCGCTTGAGCGGGATTGCAGCGACTGTTTCGTGCGGCACATCGATGAAGCCTGCTCGGCGCGGCTCGGCCGGACCCGCGGGACTTCGGCGGGTAGGCGAATTCTCGCTTCGAAGGCCTTGCTCCGTAACCGCGCCGTGTTAGCTTCCCTTCCCGTTTCCCTAGAGGTCCTCAACAGATGATCCGTTGTGCGCAGGTTGCTCGGCTGAGCGAGTATTCTCGAAGGAAACCGCAGAAAATGAGGCAGGTAACTTTCGCCAAAATGTTCATCCTGGCGATTGCTCTTGCGATCGGCGTCATGGAACCCTCGGGCAGGGCGAAGGCTGCCGAGACTCAAAACGTATCGGTTCGCATGGATTGGGTCATCAGCTCTTACCATGCGCCTTACTACGTCGGCGTCAAAAACGGGTACTACAAGGAAGAGGGCTTGAACGTCACCGTCGACCCCGGCAACGGCTCGGCCAATGTCGCCCAGGCGATCGGTCACGGCAACGGCGATCTGGCAACCGTCGATGGCGGGACGATGATGCAGCTGGTCGCCAAAGGGCTGCCAGTCAAGGCGGTCATGGGTGAGTACGAGCGCAATCCGAACGGCGTCATCTACAACAAGGCAAGGAACATCAAGACGCCGAAAGACCTCGAAGGGAAAACCGTAGCCTTGACCAATGGCGATGCGCCCTCGGCGCTGCTTCCCGCTTTTGCGAAGGCAGCCGGCGTCGATCTCTCGAAGGTGACGCTAATCAACACCTCCGCAGCCGCGAAAAATGCGGCGGTGATCGCGGGCAAGGCCGATGCCGATGTGACGTTCGCGTTTCAAGGCGTGCCGATCATCCGCGCCGGCGGCATCGATGCCGCCAGTTTCGATTTTGCCGATTACGGCGTGACGGTGCCCGGGCTCGTCCTGATCGCGCGAGACGATTACATCGCAAAGAACGGCGATACGATCAAACGCTTTGTCCGTGCCACCCGAAAGGCGATCGAGTGGACCATGCAGCACCCGAAGGAAGCAATGGATATCCTGATCGAGATGAACCCCGGTCAGGACGTCAACACAACGACCGGCCTGCCGATCCTGGAAGCCTCCTTTCAGCTGCTGCACACGAAGAATACCGAAGGCCAACCGATCGGCGTGATGTCGCCGAAGGACTGGGCGACGGCGCAGGACATCCTGGCCGAGTATGTCGGGCTGCAAAAGGCGGCCAGCCCCGACGTGTATTTCACCAACGCGTTCACCGGGGCCCAATGAGGAAGCGCAGTCGAGGCGGCGCGGTCGGGTGAACGCGGTGGTCCGGCAAAACGCGGCGCGGTCGTCAGCAGCGGCATCTTCGGGCCTGGTGGAGCCGGCCCCTTCCGCTGCGCCCTCCCGGTCCTCCGTTGCCGTCCAGCCAGGCGATGTGTTCGTGCGCTTCGGTAATGTGTCGAAATTCTTCGGCGAGGGCGAGGGGCGGGTTCACGTCGTCGACGATGTGTCGTTCGGCGCTCGCCGCGGCGAGTTCATCGCGTTTCTCGGCCCAAGCGGCTGCGGTAAAAGCACGACGATGATGCTCGCCTCGGGCTTGGTCCCGGCGAGCTCTGGGACCATCGAAATCGGCGGCACCCGCATCGTCAAGCCCTACACCGATCTCGGCATCGCGTTTCAGCAGGACCTCCTGATGGACTGGCGGAACGTGCTGTCCAACGTGCTGGTGCAGCCGGAGTTTCGCGGCTGGCGCGTCCGGGATTACGAACAGCGGGCACGCGATCTGCTGGCGCTGGTCGGGCTCAGCGGTTGCGAGGAGAAATACCCGTTCGAATTGTCCGGCGGCATGCGGCAGCGAGTGTCGATCTGCCGTGCCCTGGTGCACAACCCCGAATTGCTGCTCCTCGACGAGCCGTTCGGCGCGCTCGACGCGCTGACCCGCGACCAGATGAACCTCGATCTGCAGCGCATTTGGCAGGAGAACCGGAAGACCGTCCTCCTCGTGACGCATTCGATCCCGGAAGCGGTGTTCCTGGCCGACCGGATCTTTGTCATGTCGCCGCGCCCGACCCACATCGCGCAGGAGATCGCGATCGATCTGCCGCGGCCGCGCAGCCTCGAAGTACGCGAGACTCCCGAATTCGCCGCCTATGTCCACGACATCACCCGCTGCTTTTACCAGATGGGGGTTCTGCGGTCATGACAGTCGTCGCAGCGGAGCGTGCCGGCGGCGGCGTACGGCGCCTGGTCCGAGAGGGAGGCGCGCTCGACCGCTTCGGCGTGCCGGTCGGCCTTGCCGCCGGATTCCTGCTGGTCTGGGAGTTGGTCGTCCGGCTGTGCCAAATTCCGGTGTTTCTGCTGCCGTCGCCGAGCGTCATCGCGGTCACCTTGGTGACGGATTGGCGGGTGATCTATCTGAACATCGGTTCGACACTGGTGGCAGTTCTCGGCGGGTTCGGGCTCAGCATTCTGGTCGGGGTGCCGCTAGCGACGCTGATCGTGTTTTCCCGTCTCGCCGAACGCGTGTTCTATCCACCGATGGTGGCATCGCAGGCGATTCCGAA
>Ga0102924_1006412_pt1 | contig 11051 bp, 8 predicted proteins | sample PaiPotPPM11metaG_FD_80116 | JGI IMG/M metagenome (GOLD analysis project Ga0102924, IMG submission 80116) | Iron sulfur acid spring bacterial and archeal communities from Banff, Canada, to study Microbial Dark Matter (Phase II) - Paint Pots PPM... ...
CACCATGGGCACCGGCCGGCTCGTCGACGGCGCCTTCGAATGGACCGACTTCATCTTCGACGACCACGGCGCCGACCACGGTCTCGCCCTCAACCCGGCGACCGCGGGGGCGCCGGCGGGCGGCGACTACACCTATCCACCGGGTCCCGCCGCCGGCAACGGCGCCGACCTTTTCCGGGTCGGGATCGGCGACGACGGGACGTCGACGTACTGGCGGGTCGACTGGAACACCCTGATCGACCCCGCCGTGCCCATCGTCGAGTTCGCCATCGACAGCGACGACAACCCGGCCACCGGGGCCGTCCAGTGGCCGGCCGGCGCGGGCGTGCGCTCGCCGGGCATCGACCGCGCCCTCCTCATCTCGTCACGGGGCGCCTGGCTGATCGACGCCGTGACCGGCCGGCGCACGAGCATCAGCGCCCTCGGAGGGTCGCTCTCGGTCGACGCCCGCGCCCGGTCGTTCGTCGCCCGCATCCCGGTGGGCGCCCTGCACCCGTCGGGCACCTGGCGGGTCCGGGTGGCGTCGGGGCTGGCCGACCCTGGTGGGGCCGGGTTCGCGGCGGTGAGTACCGGCCAGGGCGCTCTGCCCGGGGAGCCGGCCGTGTACAACGTCGGCTTCCGGTCGTTCACCCAGGAGGCTCCCAACCCGCCCCTGGCGTCGGCGACGGCCGACCCGCGGTTGTCCGCCAACTACTGGAACGACCGGGCCCAGGGCGCGGCGCTGGCCACCGGTGACGTCAGCGGGTTCTCGGCGCTGGTCGACTGGTCCCGCCTGCGGCGGCGCACGACGACACCGGAGCTGTTGCCCACCGGCTACTCCGACCAGTGGTACGTGTCCTCCACCGACGCCGGAGGTGCCGGATTGTCGCCGGACGGCAACACGGTGACGTCGGTGGCGCCCGTGTTCCTGGGCCGCGTCCAGCCGTTCGGCGTCTACGTCCCCACGACCTACCGCCCCGACCACCCCGCCCCGTTGACCTGGATGCTGCACTCGCTCACCCAGAACCACAACCAGTACGGCGTGCTCTCCCCCGCCTTCCTCCAGCAGGCGTGCGAGGACCGGGGCTCGATCTGCGCCACCACCCTCGGACGGGGGCCCGACGAGTGGTACCAGGACGAGGCCCGGCTCGACTTCTTCGAGGTCTGGCACCGGTTGGCCGAGACCTACGACCTCGACCCCGACCGGACGGTCCTGGCCGGCTACTCGATGGGCGGGTACGCCGCCTACGAGCTCGGCCTGACCTACCCGGACCTGTTCGCCGAGGCCGTCTCCCTCGCCGGGCCGCCGGTGTGCGGCATCGACACGGGGGTGCCGGGGGTCGCCTTCCCGCCCGGCTTCCCGAGCAGCCCCGGGCCCGCCAAGTGCGGCGTCGACGGCGACGCCCGCCCCCTGGTGGGCAACGCCCGGTGGCTCCCCTACGTCATAGCCGACGGGGCGGAGGACGAGCTGGTCCCGGTGACGGGCACGGCCGAGCAGGTGCAGCGGATGGCGGCGGCCGGACTCCGGTACCAGTGGTTCCTGTACTCGGCGACGGAGCACAACTCGTGGGCCGCTCAGGATCAGTTCGGGCCGGAGGCGGCGGCCATGCGGGGTCCGGGAGGAGCCAGCGCCCCCACCGTGGTCGCCGACCCCGGGCGGATCACCTACTCCTGGTTCCCCGACGGGTCCTCCGGCCGATTCGGTGCGACGGCCCCGTCCACCATGTACTGGCTGAACGGGCTCACGCCCCGCCGGGTGGCGCCGGGGCTCCTCGCCACCATCGAGGTCGCGTCGGCGGCGCACCCCGACGCCCCGGTGACCGCCCTGACCCGGACCGTGACCCCGGTCCTCACCGCCCAGCCCGACCCGGCCATCCTCACCACCCAGTCCTGGGTCACCGGACCCCGCCCGCCACGCCACCCGGACCTGAGCCTCGCCGCCACCAACGTGGCCGCCGTCACCGTGTCCGGCCGCGGCGCCGGGCTCCTCCCCGGGGAAGCGTCATCGATCACCGTGACCAGCGACGGACCGCTCCGGCTGACCGTCACCGGCCTGGCCCCCGGAGCACCGGTCGCGGTGGACGGGCAACCGTCCGCCGGCACCGTCGACAGCCACGGCGACCTGGTGACGGTGGTCCCGGCCGGGCGCCACCGGCTGGTGGTCGGCTGACGTTCCCGCTCGCATCGGCGCCCGCCGCGGTGGAGACTGGCGCCATGGAGCGCTTGAGTGGTCTCGACGCCACCTTCCTGTACATCGAGACGCCGAAGAACCAGCTGCACATGACCGGCGTGCTGGTCTTCGATCCGGCCACCATGCCGGGTGGCTACTCGTTCGATCGGATGCGCGAGTTCGTGCGGGGCCGGCTGCCCCTGTCGCCGGCGTTCACCCGCCGCCTGGCCAAGGTGCCCTTCGGCATCGCCCATCCCGTGTGGGTGGAGGACCCGGACTTCGACGTCGAGGCCCATCTCCACCGGCTCGCCTGCCCGGCCCCGGGGGGCCCGCGCGAGCTGGGTGAGCTGGCGGGGGAGATCGCCGGGTGGCCGCTCGACCGGTCCCGTCCCCTGTGGGACATGTGGTTCATCGAGGGGCTGGAGCACGGTCACGTCGCCCTGGTGGCCAAGATGCACCACGCCACCATCGACGGGGTCTCGGGCGCCAACCTGATGATGCACCTCTTCGACCTCGAGCCCGATCCGGCGCCGGCAGCGGCTCAGGACCCGCCCGCGCCAGAGCACGTGCCCTCCGAGCTGGAGCTGCTCGCCTACGGGATCTGGTCCCGGGTCCGCCGGCCGCTGCTCCTGCCCGGTGCCCTCGCCGGGACGGCCCGGGGGGTGTTCGAGCTGACACGCAGGCGTCTCCAGCGAGGGTCGGCCGGGATGGCCACACCGTTCACCGCCCCGCCCACGCCGTTCAACGCCGCCATCACCCCGCACCGCAACGTGGCGTTCACGTCCGTCTCCCTTGCCGACGTGCGGGCGGTGAAGGACGCCTTCGGGACGACCGTGAACGACGTCATCCTGGCCGTCTGCGCCGGGGCGATCCGAGCGTGGTTGGAGGAGCACGGCGGCCTCCCCGACCGGCCCCTGATCGCCGGCGTTCCGGTGTCGACCCGGGGGGAGGACGAAGCGGCCGGCTTCGGCGCCAACCTCATCTCGGCCATGTTCGTGTCGCTGGCCACGGACATCGACGACCCCGTGGAGCGCCTGTTGGCCATCCGGGAGAGCACCAAGGGGGCCAAGGAGGAGTTTCGCGCCGTCGGTGCGGACGCGCTGCAGAACTGGACGGAGTTCTCCGGCCCCCGCCTCTTCGGCCTGGCGGTGCGCCTGTACTCGCAGATGGAGCTGGCCGACCTCCATCCCCCGGCCCTCAACTTCTTGGTGTCCAACGTCCCCGGGCCCCCCCTCCCGCTGTACTTCGCCGGGGGCCGGCTCATGGCGCTCTATCCCCTCGGGCCCGTCTTCGACGGCATGGGTCTGAACCTCACGGTCTTGAGCTACATGGACCAGGTCGGGTTCGGCCTGCTCGCCTGCCGCGAGCTGGTACCCGACCTCTGGGACCTGGCCGAGGGGATGGGCGTCGCTCTCGACGAGCTGACCACCCGGGCGAAGGGCCAGCCGAAGGCCCGGGCGGCGCGGACGTCGAAGCGGGCCCGCCCTCCGGCCCGTCCCAGCCCGAAGCCCCGGCGGGTGCCGTCAGCCCGGACTCGATCAGCGCCTCGGTCACGAAACGGGTGACGTTGCCCGCCAGGAAGAACCCGATGTGGCCGCCCGGGTACCGCGCCATCTTTGGCCGGTCCCAATGCTCCCAGAGACGGCGGGCCTTGCGGGACGTCGACATCCGGTCCCCGGCGCCGGCGAAGACGTAGAGGCGCTCCCCCGGCAGCTTCGGCGTGTCACGTTACCTGACGCTGATGTCAGGGAACGCGTCGCCGCGCCGGGAGGCGGCGCCGGGAGGGCCCACAACTTCGCGACTGTCACGGATGTGGCCTTGGAAGCTCACATCTGTCACAGTCATGAAGGTCGAAAGATAATGAAACGCCACTGGACAGCACGAGAGCGGAGACCTGGAGCGCCAGCCGCCAGCCCACCGGCCGGCCCCGGCGGGCGCCGGGCTAGATGCCGAGGGGGATGGCGCTCGGGCAGCCCACCGAGTAGGCGCAGGCGGTGAACGTGTCGCCGTTGGTGAGGGCGGACGGCTGGCCCTCCGCCACCGGGCCCACGCCCACCAACTGGATGGTGTCGGGGTTGCCGGCGGCGATGGGCTGGGCCCCGCCGCCGTTCACCGAGAAGGTGTTGCCAGGCCCGAACGGGGTGTCGTTCATGAAGGGGAGCACCGTCTGGACACCCGCCAGCGACGGCGCCTCCAGGATCCACTCGGCCGACGAGTTGGTCGAGGTGTAGGCCAGCTGGGTGGAGTAGGTCCAGTGACCGGCGTCGGCCATGTCCACCTGCCAGTGGCCGGCCGTCAGCTGGTGGATGTCGACGCTTACCTGGTCGCCGGGGTTCACGGTGCAGTTGGGGTCACCCGCGCACCCGGTGATCTGGGTCTCCGATGCCGGGAGGATCTCGTACCAGGCGTAGTCGCCGAGGAGCGGGTTCTGCTCGGCCACGCCGGCCTGGATGAGGTCCTGAGTGTTGTAGCCCCCGATGCCGGCCCACGTGGCGGCGAACCCGACGCCGGCGGGCGAGACGGCCGGCACCGTGAAGGAGCTCGCCACCGCGGTGATGGGCTGGGAGGGCTGGGCCGTCACCGCGTAGCCGCCCCAGTTGAGCGAGGTCACGGTGGCGCCGGTGGCCGGGAGGATCTCGCCCTTCCGGGACGGGATCAGGGTGTGGTGGGAAGGCGGGGCGGGCGCCGCCTGGGCACCCGGCAGCAGCATCGCTGCGCCTACCAGTGCCGCGCCCACCGCGGCCCCCAGCGTGGTGCGGATCCTCATCCTGGCGTCCCCCCTCGGTTCATCTGATGCTTCCGGACCAGAACATACGCCGCGGACGGTCGATATCCTGCGTCACGCCCCGAATTGCCCCAAGGTTCACTCGCCGCTCGGGTTGTCCCCGGCCCGGCCGGGGGGCAGCATGGCGGCATGCGGACGAGGGTGAGTGACCTGCTGGGCGTCGAGTTCCCGATCCTGGCGTTCAGCCACTGCCGGGACGTGGTGGCGGCCGTCACCAACGCCGGCGGCTTCGGGGTGCTCGGCGCCGTGGCCCACACCCCCGAGCGCCTGGACATCGACCTGCGCTGGATCGAGGAGCAGACCAAGGGGCGCCCCTACGGCGTCGACCTGCTGCTCCCCGCCAAGTACGCCGGGGCCGACGAGGGAGGCCTCGACCGGGAGGCGATCAGTCACCTGCTCCCGCCCGAGCAGCAGGACTTCGTGGACGAGATCCTGCGCCGCTACGACGTCCCTCCCCTCCCGTCCGACCAGCCCGTGAGCGGTCAGCTCGACCTCATGCGGGTGAGCCCCAAGGGGTACGAGCCTCTGCTCGACGTGGCCTTCGCGCACCGCATCGGGCTGGTGGCGAGCGCCCTGGGGGCCCCGCCCCCCGCCCTGCTCAAGCGGGCCCACGCCGCCGGCGTGGCCGTCGCCGCCCTGGCCGGCAACGTGGTCCACGCCGAACGCCACCGGGCGGCGGGCGTGGATCTGATCGTGGCCCAAGGGACGGAGGCCGGGGGCCATACCGGGGAGATCGCCACCCTGGTCCTGGTGCCCGACGTGGTGGATGCCGTCGCCCCCATCCCCGTCCTCGCCGCCGGGGGGATCGCCAGCGGCCGCCAGATCGCCGCCGCCATGGCGCTCGGGGCGGAGGGGGTTTGGTGCGGGTCCGTGTGGCTGACGACCGAAGAAGCGGAGACCGATCCGGTGGTGAAGGCCAAGTTCCTCGCCGCCTCGTCGCGCGACACGGTCCGATCCCGTTCCCTCACCGGCAAGCCGGCGCGCATGCTCCGCAGCGCCTGGACCGACGCCTGGGACGAGACGGGCGCGCCGACCACCCTCGCCATGCCCCTCCAGGGGGCGCTGGTGGCCGAAGCCCAGACGCGCATCCACCGGGCGGCGGGCACCTCCCCCGGCGCCCAGCAGCTCACCAACTACTTCGTCGGCCAGGTCGTGGGCCGCATGGGCTCGGTCAAGCCCGCCCGCCAGGTCGTGCTCGACATGGTCACCGAGTACGCCGACGTCGTGCAGCGCTTCGCCGCTGAGGCGGCGGAGGCGAACCGGTAGGTCTCGGACCACTTGTAGGCTCCCCGCCATGGCCGACGGGTGCGCCCACATCGACACCATCGCCGAGGTCGATCCGTCCTCCCCCGGGTGCGAGGACTGCCTCCGGGCGGGCATGCGCAACTGGGTCCACCTGCGCGTCTGCCAGGCGTGCGGACACGTCGGATGCTGCGACAGCTCACCCGGGCGCCACGCCACCGCCCACTTCCACACGTCCGCCCATCCCGTCATCCGGTCCTACGAGCCGGGTGAGGAGTGGTTCTGGTGCTACGTCGACGAGCTCGCCTTCGAGCTCGAGGGGGCGCCCCCGGCGCCGTCCCACCCCTGAGCGGCGGATGCCGCTACCCCTTCGGCGCGATCCCGCCGCCCTGATCAGCTCGGGGCGAGGAGGGGGACGGGGCGGGCCAGGCTCCAGCTGAACGTCGGCGGGATCTCGTCCAGCCCGATCGGCGTGGCCAGGTCCTCGACGGTCGGGCCGACCCGGTCGGCGGCGGCCTGGAGGGCGTCGCCGTCGAACCCCCACAGGTCGACGGCGTTGCTCCCGAGGATCCGCCGGACGTCCTCCTCGGGCAGCCCCCCGAACACGTGCCGGAGAACCTGGCGGTGCACCGGCGCCGCCCCCTCGAGGTGCGGGTAGTCGGCCCCCCACATCAGCCGGTCCACACCGATCTCCTGGCGCATCTCCGCCTCGTAGCGCTTCATGAGGGAGCCGCCCACGAAGACGTGGCGCCGGAAGTACTCGCTCGGCCGCAGCTTCAGGTAGGAACGGACCGGCGCCCCGCCGTGGGTGTCGAAGAACTGCTCCATGTCGCGCACCAGCGAGGGGAGCCACTGCACGCCGTTCTCGGAGATCACCACCTTGAGGCGGGGGTGGCGGTCGAAGACCCCGCCGAAAACCATGAACCACAGGGGCCGGCGGGTGAACACGAACACCTCGTACAGGCCGAGGTAGACGCCCCGCTGCGGGTCGTAGAGGCGCTTGGCGTCGGTGGCCATCCCCGATGCCCCGGTGTGGAGGTTGACCACCATGTCGTGCTCCTCGCACGCGCTCCAGAACGGCTCGAAGTAGTCGTCCGTGTACCCGGGCAGCCCCGAGCCCACGGACATGGCCGGCAGCATCACCCCGCCGAAGAGCCCCGCCTGGCGGGCCCAGCCGATCTCCTCGACCGCCCGGTCCATGTCGTGGAAGTCGATGGGGATGCAGCCCGCCCGCCGCCCCGGCGCGGCCGCGCAGAAGTCGGCCAGCCAGCGGTTGTAGGCGTGCAGCGCCGGCCACACCGGCTCGAGGTCCTTCCCGGACTGGGCGCCGGCGTACATCGCCGGCGAGATCCCCCCGGCCAGGACCGGGCCGGGGTAGGTGACCTCGGCGTGGATGCCCTGCTCCTCGAGCACCTCCAGCCGCCGTCCCCCGCCGTCCCCGGGGATGACCCAGTCGGTGCCGTAGCGACCGATCCAGTCGCCGGCCGCGGCCGTGTCGACGCCCATGCCCGCCAGCCGCCGGGCCGCCGTCGCCCGCACCGGGTCGGCGTCGCCGACCTCGCCGGGGTCCCGCCCTCCGAACATGGTGATGGCGGTGGAGGACAGGTCGCCGAAGGAGGCGACCCGCTCCCGGTGGGCGGGATCCACGTAGGACAGGAACTGTTCGAGGTCGTCCGGCGCGGCGTGCGTGTCGGCCGACACCACCACGTAGTTCCGGCCTGCTTGGGGGTCACGCGGCACGCCCGAACTGTACGCCGCCCCTTGCCACCCGACCTCACCGATGCGAGGGTGGGCCATCGTGGCGAGGATCCCCTGAGGTGGTGCGCGAGGTCGTCGAGCTCGACGGGCACATCATCGACTCGCTCATCCTGGCCAAGGTCCTGGACCTGATCCTCGCTGCCGGCGCCGACTACCAGGTCGTCGACGTCGAGATCGGCCGCACCAACGTCGACTCCAGCCGGGCCCGCCTGGAGATCACCGCGCCCGACGACGCCGTGCTCTCCAGCCTCCTGGAGGAGCTCCAGGTGCACGGGGCCAACCGGCTCGACGCCGCCGACGCCTCCACCGTCACGACCGACCGCGACGGGGTCTTCCCACCCGACTTCTACGCGACGACCAACCTGGCGACAGCGGTCCGCATCAACGGCGAGTGGCGCGACGTCGAGAACCCGGAGATGGACTGCGCGCTGGTCGTGCTCGACGACGGCCGGGTGCGGACCGTGCCCCTCCACCGGGTGCGGGCGGGCAGCCCGGTGGTGGTCGGAAGGGACGGCATCCGGGTGCACGCGCCGTCGCGCCCCCGGGGCCGGAGCCCGTTCGAGTTCATGGCCTCGGAGGTGTCGTCGGAGAAGCCCAAGGGCACCCTCATCGCCGAGGTGGCCGGCCGCATCCGGACGGCCAAGGACACCGGCGGGAGGGTCCTGGCCGTGTGCGGCCCGGCGGTCATCCATACCGGGGCGGGACCGGACGTGGCCCGCCTGGTCCGGGGCGGCTGGGTCGACGTGCTGTTCGCCGGGAACGGCTTTGCCACCCACGACCTCGAGTCCGCCGTGCTGGGCACGTCACTCGGCGTGTCGCTCGAAGGGGGACCACCCGTCGAGGGAGGCCACGCCAACCACCTCCGGGTGATCAACGAGATCCGCCGTCACGGCTCGATCGCCGCCGCCGTGGACGCCGGCTACGTCGCGGCCGGGGTGATGTACGAGTGCGTCCGGGGCCGTGTGCCGTTCGTGCTCGGCGGCTCGGTCCGCGACGACGGGCCGCTGCCCGACGTCGTGTCCGATGTCGTCGAGGCGGCCGACGCCATGCGGGCGGCGCTGCCCGGCGTCACCGTGGCGCTCATGCTCGCCTCCACGCTGCACGCCATCGCCACCGGCAACCTGATGCCCGCCTGGGTGGAGACCTACTGCGTGGACATCAACCAGGCGGTCGTGACCAAGCTCGCCGACCGGGGCAGCCACCAGGCGCTCGGCCTGGTGACCGACGTCGGGCTGTTCCTGCGCGGCCTGGCCGACCAGCTCTGCCCATGACCGCCCTGGACTGGGGCGGGCGCTACCTCATGTGCCGTCCCGAGTTCTTCGGCGTGCTGTACGAGATCAACCCGTGGATGCACGCCGAGGTGCGGGTCGACCCCGAGGGAGCCGTCGAGCAGTGGGAGGGGCTGGTCGCCACCCTTCGGGAGGCGGGAGCGGGCATCGAGCTCCAGGAGCCCGTGGCCGGGCTCCCCGACCTGGTGTTCACCGCCAACGCGGGGATCGTCAACGGTGCGCAGTTCGTGCCGTCGCGCTTCCGCAACGTCGAGCGCCAGGCCGAGACCGTCCACGACGTCGCCTGGTTCAGCGCCCACGGGTACCGGGTGGACGGGCTCCCGCTCGAGGTCCACCACGAGGGGGCCGGCGATGCGCTCCCCTTCGGGGACGTCCTCGTCTCCGGCTACCGCTTCCGGTCCGATGCTGCGTCCCACGCCCACCTGTCCCGCCTGACGGGGGCGGCCGTGCGGTCGATCGAGCTGGTGGACGAGCGGCTCTACCACCTCGACCTGACGTTCTGCCCCCTGGACGGCCGGAGGGCCATGGTGGCCCCGCTCGGCTGGGACCGCTACGGGCTGGCCGTGCTCGGCGCCCTGGTCCCCGAGCCGCTGCTCCTCGAGGATGAGGAGGCTCTCGCCTTCTGCGCCAACTCGGTCGTCGTCGGCACCACGGTCGTCATGCCCGGCTGCCCGCCCCGGGTGGGCCGGGTCCTGGAGGGCTGGGGGTTCGACGTGGTGGTGTGCCCGGTGGGCGAGTTCCTGAAGGCCGGGGGCGGCTGCCGCTGTCTCACCCTCGCCCTCGACGTGGACCTGGGCCCGCGCTCGCCTTAGAGCCCGAGGCGGGGCCGGAGCTGGCGCGCGAAGAAGTCGAAGTAGCCGGCCTGGTCCTCCCCGATCTGGCTGACGTAGACCTCGTCGCAGCCGGCGTCCAGGTACTGGCGGATGGCGGCGGCGTGGCGATCGGCGTCGGGTCCGCAGGTGATCATCTCCGCCACCATGTCCTCGGTGACGTTCTCCGACGCCTGCTCGAAGTGCCGGGGCGACGGCAGCTCCTGGTTGAGCTCGCCGGGGACGGCGGTCGTCGCCCACCGGTCGAACGCCAGCTTGCGGGCCTGCCCCTCGTCGGCTCCCCAGCACACCTTGAGGGCGGCGATGACCGGCCCGGCACCGCCCTGCTGGCGGTAGGAGCGGATGTTGCCGGCGTCCGGGGTGATGACCACGAATCCGTCCCCCACCCGGGCCGCCAGGGCGATGGACTTGGGGCCGTAGCCGGACACCAGGACGGGCGGGGGCCGATCCGGTCGCGAGTAGATCCGGGCCCGCTCCACCGTGTAGTGCCGGCCGTGGTGGTTGACGGTGCCGCCGTCCCACAGCTTGCGCATCACCTCGATCGCCTCTTCGAGCATCTCGAGGCGGATGCCGGCGGGAGGCCAAGGATCGCCGAGGATCCGCTCGTTGAGGGCCTCACCCGACCCGACCCCGAGGGCGAACCGCCCCTCGAGGAGGAGCTGGGAGGTCGCCGCCGCCTGGGCGATGATCGCCGGGTGGGTCCGCACCGTCGGGCACGTGACCCCCGTCGTCACCCGCAGCCGGGTGGTCGCGCCGATGGCGCCGATCACCGACCACACGAAGGGGCTCTCGCCCTGCCGGTCGGTCCACGGGTGGTAGTGGTCCGAGATCAGCACGGCGGGGAAGCCGGCCTCCTCCGCCTGGCGAGCCGTCTGCACCAGGAAGGACGGGCCGTGCTCCTCGCTGGACAGGAAGCAACCGACGACCGGGGCCATGCCCCCCACCTACCCGCCCCCGGACCGGCCTAGACGCCTCAGCGACGCCCCGCGGCGCTCGAG
>Ga0102924_1006413_pt1 | contig 11050 bp, 9 predicted proteins | sample PaiPotPPM11metaG_FD_80116 | JGI IMG/M metagenome (GOLD analysis project Ga0102924, IMG submission 80116) | Iron sulfur acid spring bacterial and archeal communities from Banff, Canada, to study Microbial Dark Matter (Phase II) - Paint Pots PPM... ...
ACCCGGCAATCTTCAGCGAGCCCGACCGGTTCGACCCGGGCAGAGCGAGCGCGCGGAGCCACATCGCGTTCGCGCAGGGGCCGCACGTGTGCCTGGGGATCCATCTTGCGCGGCTGGAGGCGCGAACGGCGCTCGGCCAGCTGCTGGAGCGCTTGCCTCGCCTGCGCTTGGACCCGCAGCGGCCAGCGGCAGTGAGCGGTCTCGTATTTCGCAAGCCCGAAACGCTTCACGTGACCTGGGGGCCATGAACAGACCTTGCTGGCGCGCCGGCGCTGTAGGAGGATTGCCGGCCGGCGATGGCAGGTTACTCGGGCACCCCCCCCAGAAGCTGGCGAGCGACATCAGCGAGAACGACCTCCGCGAGCTGATCCTGCCGACCGGTCTGGTCGACACCAAGGTCGCTGCACTCGACGAGGACTGGTCCGGTCTGAAGTTCGTGTGGCGCAAAGAGCTGCGCGCCGGCCTCCCGGCCCGGCTTCAATGAGGATCTGGCGCCGGCGCGGAGCTCACTGGCGGTTGGAGCGTGCGAGCTTGCGCCGGGTCGCCTCGTCCAGCGTCGCCTTGCGCAACCTGATCGCGTGCGGGGTGACCTCGACGGACTCATCGCCGCGTAGGAACTCGAGCGCCTGATCGAGTGACAGCTCGCGCTTGGGAATCAGCCGCACGAGCTCGTCGGCGGTCGAGGAGCGGATGTTGGTCAAGTGCTTCTCCTTGGTGGCGTTGACGTCGAGATCCTCGGCGCGAGAGCTCTCGCCGACGATCATGCCCTCGTAGACCTCGTCGCCGGGCGCGACGAACAGCGTTCCCCGCTCCTGCAGGTTGAACAACGCGAACGCCGCGACCGTGCCACGCCGGTCGGCGACGAGCGACCCCGACGGCCGGGTCCGGAGCTCGCCGTGCCACGGCTCCCAGCGATCGAAGACGTGGTGCATGATGCCGGTGCCGCGCGTCTCGGTCAGGAACTCGGTGCGAAACCCGATCAGCGCGCGCGCCGGCACGAGGTACTCCATCCGCACCCATCCGGTCCCGTGGTTGACCATCTGCTCCAGGCGCCCCTTGCGCATCGCCAGCAGCTGCGTGATCACCCCCACGTACTCATCGGGCGTGTCGATACTCATCCGCTCGATCGGCTCCGACAGCTTGCCATCGAGCTCGCGGGTGACGACCTGCGGCTTGCCGACAGTCAGCTCGAACCCCTCGCGGCGCATCAGCTCGACCAGCACCGCGAGTGCCATCTCGCCGCGGCCCTGCACTTCCCACACGTCGGGGCGCTCGGTCTCGCGGACTCGCAGCGAGACGTTCCCAATCAGCTCGCGATCGAGTCGTCCCCTGAGCTGGCTGGCAGTCACCTTGTCGCCGTCCTGACCCGCGAGCGGTGAGGTGTTGATCCCGATCGTGACCGACAGCGATGGCTCATCGACGGTGATCACCGGCAGCGGGCGTGGATCGTCGGCGTCCGCCAGCGTCTCGCCGATCGTGATCTCGGGGATGCCCGCGACCGAGATGATCTCGCCGGCGGAAGCCTCCTGCGCCTCGACGCGGTCGAGCGCCTCGGTCACGTACAGCTCGGTCACCTTGACCCGCTCGATCTCCCCGTCGGCGCGGCACCACGCGACCGTCTCGCCGCGACGGACGCTGCCGTTTCGAACACGGCAGATCGCAATCCGCCCGACGTAGGGAGAGGAGTCGAGGTTGGTCACATGCGCCTGGAACGGGTGGGCCGGGTCGTACTCGGGCGCCGGTACGTGCTCGGCCAGCAGCGCCAGCAGCGGCCCGAGGTCGGTGCCCTGCTGGGCGGGATCCAGCGACGCCCATCCTGCCTTGGCGTTCGTGTAGACGATCGGAAACTCGATCTGCGACTCGTCGGCGTCGAGGTCGAGGAACAGCTCGTAGACCTCGTCGACGACCTCGTCGATGCGGGCGTCCGGCCGGTCGACCTTGTTGACCACGAGGATCACGGGCAGCCGCGCCTCGAGCGCCTTGCGCAGCACGAAGCGCGTCTGCGGGAGCGGGCCTTCGCTCGCGTCGACCAGCAGCAGCACGCCATCGACCATCGTCAGCGCCCGCTCCACCTCCCCACCGAAGTCCGCGTGCCCCGGCGTGTCGACGATGTTCAGCTTGACCCCGCCGTAGTGAACCGCGGTGTTCTTGGCGAGGATCGTGATCCCCTTCTCGCGCTCGAGGTCCATCGAGTCGAGCACCCGATCGTCGACTTGCTGCCCCGTGCGGAACGCGCCCGATTGCCACAGCAGCGCGTCGACGAGCGTCGTCTTGCCGTGGTCGACGTGGGCGACGATTGCGATGTTGCGGATGTCCTCACGGATTGCCATCGGCGATCCACGATAGACAGCCGCGGGCAGAACGCTGTGGCCCCCGCGATCGCGGGGGCGAGGCGAGCGCTACTTCACCAGGTGCCCGGCGGCGTTCACCGCCGGCCAGTAACCCCCGGACTGAAAGAAGTTCACGTAGCTGGTCTGCCCGGGGGAACCGTCGCCGACGTAGCTGTACAACGGATGGCCCGCGTAGGTCACCTGCTTGACCCCGCTCTTCAGCGTGATCGTCCCGATCAGGGCGGATTTCACGCCCGGGCCGGCGATCGCCCTGCCGCTGGTCTTGACCACCGGCCACACCGACAGGCATCCGCTGATCGCGGCGCAGGCGTCCTTGTTGCGCCCGTCGCGAGAGAACGCATACAGCGTGAAGCCGCGGCTGTTGACGAGGATCGTGCCGACGCTCGTCTTGCGCAGCAGGAGCTTCGCGCGGCTGGCGCTCGCCCCGGCCAGCGTCGTCGCCAGCAATGTCACGAGTGCGGTTGCTGCGATCAAGGTCAGGATGCGCCTCACGAAAAAACCTCCACCGATTGTTGAACCGTGTTCCTGCAAGACGCGACCGGACGGCCGAACCTTCCCCCGCCGCTCGGAGAGCGAGAGGCTGTAGCAAAGACCCGCCGCTGTCAAGCGCCCCGCCGACAGGGCGCATGCGACCAGGCACCGCTACACCTCGGGGCCCGGCAACTGCTTGAATGGACGCGCGGGGCGCCATAAGCGCTGGAGGAGAGTTGAAGCGAGCGGTCGTTCGAGCGGTCCTGGCGGCAGCAGCCGTGCTCGGTTGCATGCCTGGGCTCGCGCATGCCGCGACCGGGGTCGAGCACCTGCATTTCCACGCGGGTGCGTACACGATCACCCCGGGCGCGAACCTGATCCTGCTCGACTACAAGCACGTCCCCAAGCCGGCGGTCGACGGGTTCATGATCAGGATGGCTCCGAACCTCCGCTACGCGCTCCCCAACGGAAAGTGCTGCGGGGCGATCCCCCGGACGGACGTGATCCACCTCCACCACGGAGTATGGCTCAGCAACGGAACTGCGGGCCAAGGCGAGGGCAACAGCTACGGCAGTGGCGTCTACCCGTTCATGGCAACGGGCGAGGAGAAGACCGTGTACCAGATGCCGCCCGGGTACGGCTATCCGATCGGCGCCAACGACTTCTGGGTCCTGAACTACATGATCCATAACCTCACTTCGACCGCCACACGCGTCTACATCACCTACGACATCGACTTCATCCCCGCGACTTCGCCGCTCGCGGCGGGGATCACAGCTGTCCACCCGATCTGGATGGACGTCATGGCTCATCACATCTACCCGGTGTTCGACGTCAAGCGCGGCAGCGGGCGCAACGGCAAGTACACGTTCCCGGACATGGCCAAGAACCCGTACGGCACCCAGGGACCGCTGAACCAGTTCACGGTCGACCATCCCGGGACACTGGTCGCAACCGCAGGGCACGTGCACCCCGGCGGGCTCTACGACGACCTCGACCTGATCCGCTCCGGGGCGAGTCCAAGCAGCGGGACGACCCCCGGGAGCGTTCCGAACTCGGTCCGCCTGTTCCGCTCCAACGCCCATTACTGGGACCCCCGCGGCCCGATCTCGTGGGACATGGCGATGACCGCAACCCCGGCCGACTGGCGCCCACAGGTGAAGGCGGGTGATGTGATGCGGATCAGCACCACCTACGAGACCCGGCGAGCCTCGTGGTATGAGTCGATGGGGATCATGGTCGTTTGGGAGGCCTGGGGCGGCCAGGAAGGTGTCGACCCGTTCGCCCGCCCGCTCGACGAGCGCGGGAGCCTGACGCACGGCCACCTCTCGGAGAACAACAACTTCGGCGGTAGCCGGTTCATCGGGGTCAACCTCAAGACGTTCCCTGACTGCAGCCGCAAGAAGGTCCTGATCGCGGGCTTCACGTACCTGCCGGGCGACTTCACCGCGACCGGAGCCAACCGCTGCGTGCCGACGACCACGCGTGGCCAACCGATCACATTCGTCAACGAAGACGCTAGCCCGATGAGCACGTTCGGCAACATCACTTCGCCGAGTCCGTTCTATCTGGCCTCGATCTTCCACACTGTTACCTCATGCCAGAACCCCTGCGGACTCGACACCGGGATCTCCTATCCGCTCGCCAACGGCCCGGGGAACTACGACTCGGGGCAGCTCGGGATCGGAACCCCGGCGGTCGGGAGCTTGAGCTGGCGCACTCCAAAGAACCTGGCGCCGGGGACCTATACGTTCTACTGCCGAATCCATCCGTTCATGCGAGGCGTGTTCCGGATCATCCGCTAGCGCGCTTGTTCCGGCGGCGAACCCGAGGCTCGTGGACCCGGATACGCGTGCTCGGCGCGGGCGCCGCGTGCCTGCTGGCGCTCGCGGGCTGCGGCGCAAGCACGAAGTCGAGGTCATCGACGGCTCCGGCCGCGCGCACGAACTCGAACGCCAGTCCACCGGCACCAGTCGCCGAGCTGGCGGCGGCTGAGCGCCCGATGCGCAGCCTGTTTCCCGCCGCCGCTGGGCGCTCGCTGAAACAGCTCGGAGCGCTCGCAGGTTCAACCGCGCAGTTGGGAGCCGCGAACGGAACCTTCACCCCCGGACTGGAACGGCTGGCGTTCGCCCTGACCGACAGCTCGCAGCGGTTCATCTACGGCCCGACGGCCGTCTACCTCGCCACCAGCCCTACGGCTCCCGCCCAGGGGCCGTTCCTGGCCCCGGCAGACCCGATGGGCGTGGCGACGCAGTACCGCAGCCGGCAGAACTCGGCTCCGGGCGGTCTTCAGGCGATCTACTGGACCGAGCTCCCCGCTCCCCACGCGCGCGTCTACGACGTGCTCGCCATGACCCGGACGCGCACGGGCCTGATCGGCTCCGCCGGCGAGATCGCGGTCGCGCGCAGCTGGCCGATCCCGGACGTCGGCCAGCGACCGCCCGCGATCGCGACCGGCACGCTCGCGTCGGCCCACGGAAACATCAGCCAGCTCACAACCCGCCTGCCACCCGAGGACATGCACGCGGTCTCGTTCGACCAGGTGCTCGGCAAGCGTCCGATCGCACTCTTGTTCTCGACCCCGCAGCTGTGCACCTCGCGCATCTGCGGACCGGTGACCGACGTCACGGTCGCGCTCCAGCACGAGTTCTCGACCCGGATCACGTTCATCCACGAAGAGGTCTACGCCAACAACCAGCCGACCCAGGGCCTGCGCCCGCAGCTGAAGGCGTTCCACCTCGCAACCGAGCCGTGGCTGTTCACGATCAACCGACAGGGCCTCGTCGCCGCAAGGCTCGAGGGGGCCTTCGGCGTCAACGAGCTGCGCCAGGCGCTCGAAGCGGCCCTGCGCTGAAGCCTCGCGGCGCCGAGCCGCTGCGCGGCCGATGACTTTCGCGGGCGCCGTCGGTCTGAGGATCAGCGGGGATACGAAGACGCCGCGCCGTTCGCTTCACTCAGGACCAGATGACGCTCGACTCCAACACATCCCAGCCCGCAGACGGCAACCTCGCCGTCGCGGACGCCGGTGCCGCGATCGCTGCACGCGGCCTGCGCCGCGACTTCAAAGGCGGGATCGAGGCGGTCCGTGACATCGACCTGACCGTCGCCGCCGGCGAGGTGTTCGGCTTCCTCGGCCCGAACGGAGCCGGCAAGACGACCACCGTGCGGATGCTCTGCACACTGCTTCCGCCGACTTCGGGCAGCGCCACGGTCGCCGGGCTGGACGTCGTCCGCGACGGCGCCGAAGTACGCCGCCGGATCGGCGTCGCGTTGCAGGAGATCGGCCTCGATCCCGTGCAGACCGGCCGCGAGCTGCTAGAGCTGCAATGCGGGCTCTACGGAATTACCGGACGCCAGGGCAAGCTGCGCGCCCAGGAGCTGCTCGAGCTCGTCGGACTCGTCGACGCGGCCGAGCGCCGCACGAAGACCTACTCGGGCGGGATGAAACGCCGCCTCGATCTCGCGAGCGCGCTCGTTCACTCGCCCGAGGTGCTGTTTCTCGACGAGCCGACGACCGGCCTTGATCCCGCCTCGCGCCTGACGGTCTGGGACGAGGTGCGGAGGATCAACGCCAGCGGCACGACCGTGTTCCTGACGACCCAGTATCTGGAGGAAGCCGACAAGCTCTGCGATCGGCTCGCGATCATCGACGAGGGCCAGATCGTCGCCGAGGGAACCCCGGAGCAGCTGAAGGCGCAGATGGGCCATGACGTCGTCTCGCTGTCGCTCGATGGCGCAGACATCGCGGCGACCGAGGCAGCCCTCAGCGGGCTGCCGGGGCTCGAGCGGGTGGTGGTCGAGCCCGACGCGCTCGCGCTCTACGTCGAGGACGGAGCGAGCTCGATCGCCGAGATCGTGCGACGCCTGGACCGCGACGGGATTCGGGTCGCGGCGATCACGGTCTCGCGCCCATCGCTCGATGACGTCTTCCTGCGTGCGACCGGCCGCCGGCTTGAGGGCCAGGAGCAGCAGAGCCAGCAACCCGCGGCGGCGACGTCATGACCGAGGTCCTGCTCCTCGGCCGGCGGGCCGTGCGCGAAGTCGTCCGCTATCCCGAAGCGACGATCCCCACGCTGTTCATCCCGCTGTTCTTCCTGGTGGTCAACATCGGGCAGGTCTCAAAGACCTTCCCGAGCACCACGCCGTTCCTCAGGGGCCAGGGCTATGTCGCCTTCCAGCTACCGGTGTCGCTGATGTTCGCGGTCGCGACCGCGACCTCCGGGCTGGCGCTCGTGACCGAGATCGACCTCGGCTACTTCGACAAGCTGCTGGTCGCGCCGATCCGCCGCTCCTCGATCATCTTCGGCCGGCTGACCGCCGATCTGGTCCGCGGGATCGCCGGCTCGGGACTCGTGCTGCTGGTCGGGATCGCGCTCGGCGCGCGCATCCAGAGCGGTGTGCTGGGCGCGCTCTTGATCGTGCTCCTGTCGGCGGCCTTCGGCGTCGCTTACGCGGGCTTCGGGGTGCTGATCGCACTGCGCACGCGAAACGTCCAGGCGACTCAGTCGAGCTTCCTGCTGTTCTTCCCGCTGCTGTTCCTGACACCGAACTTCGTCCCCTTCGACCGCCTCTCCTCGCTGATGGAGACGCTTGCGCGGATCAACCCGATCAGCTACGTGATCGTCGGCATTCGCTCGCTCGTGATCGACGGTTGGGACGCCGGCAAGATCGGGGTATGCGTCCTGGTGATCGTGGCGCTGGGGATCATCCTGACCGCGCTCTCGCTGCGCGCGATCGCCACCTACGACCGCTGAGGTCCCGGCGGTCGCTGGACCCCGTGGCCGCGCCCCAGTCTGGCGTTGCTGAGGTAAGTGGTAAGTGGAACATCGGACCCCGCGTGTCTTATAAGGTGCGCGCGATGAGGAGCGGGAGACTCTTCGCGGCGGTGCTCGCGCTGGCGCTCGCGGCCGCGCCCACGGCCGCGGCGCGCAAGCATCACCCACGCACCCGGGTCCACCGGCCCGCACCTACCCCGAGCCACGCAGCCTCCTCGCTCTACTCCGGCGCCGCCCCGCGTCCGGGCCCTGCGATCCTCTACCGCGCCCCGGCGCTCGCACCGCAGCTGACCAACGCCGGCGTCTGGCACGCGGCCCCGATCCTCGTCTCGGGAGCCACGGCCTACCGCCACGGGGAATTCCTCTACCAGGATTGGCTCTACGACGATCACGGCGCCCACCAGGTCGCCGACCCGAACGACCCGCGCACCTCCGGGGATCTGTTCTCAAAGCCCGACGGCACCTACACGTATCCGACGGGTCCTGGCTACGCCAACGACGCGGCCGACCTGGTCGAGTTCCGCGTCAAGCCGGGGACGCGGGCGACCGCGTTCCGGATCACGCTCAACACCCTGCAGAACCCTTCGCTGATCGCGTTCTCGATCGCGATCGGCGGGACCCCAGGCCACGTCTTCGCGTTCCCCGACGGCGCCAACGTCACGGCGCCCGCCGCGATCTTCCTGACCGTCCACCCATCGGGCTCAAAGCTCGTGGCAGAACTCGTGAGCGCCGCCAGCGGGAAGCGCGTCAGTGGCCCGCCGCCGACAGTGCGGATCGACATGCACCGCCGCCAGATCGAGGTCGACGTCGCGCACAGCGACTGGAATCCTGGGCGGCGGACCGTGCGCCTGGCGATGGGCGTCGGGCTGTGGGATGGCTCGAGTGGCAAGTACCTCCTGCCCCAGGCGACCGCCGACGCAACCCATCCAGGAGGCGCGGGCACCGCCTCCAATCCTGCCGCCTTCTTCAACGTCGCCTTCCGCTCAAACGCCCAGGAGCCGCTGCCTTCGCCGACCGCCGGACTGAACGTCGTCGTCGATCCTCGCTGGTGGCGCGACGAAGCCCAGGGGACCGCGCTCGCAGCGGGCGACATCTCGAGCTTCTACGCCAGCGTCAACTTCGGCAAGCTCGCGCGCGCGGCCACCGATGACTCGCAGATCCCGCAGACGGGCCCGATCGACCGGATCCTCGCCAGTCACTTCGAGCCCGGACAGGGTGCAGACTTCTCACACGAGTGCGGGATCAACGGCGCGACTAATCCGTCGGGTTGCACGCCCGAGTACCTGGGCGCACTCGAGCCCTACGCGATCTACATCCCCTCCGGCGCGGCTCCGGCCGCAGGTTGGGGGATGACGCTGCTGCTGCACTCGCTGTCTGCGAACTACAACCAGTACACGGCGACGCGCAACCAGTCGCAGTTCGCCAACCGCCAGGTCCCGTCGATCGTGATCACTCCCGAGGCCCGCGGACCCGACCAGTTCTACGAGGGACTCGGAGAGGCCGACACATTCGAGGTCTGGGCCGACGTCGCGCGGCTGTACAAGCTCGACCCTGCCTACACCGAGATCACCGGCTACTCGATGGGCGGGATCGGAACCTACGACGTCGGGGCCCAGTTCCCCGACCTGTTCGCGCGAGCCCAGCCCACCGTCGGCGACGAGTCGGACAACAACGTGCTCCCCTCGCTGCGCAACCTCCCGGTGCTGGCGTGGAATGTGGCCGGCGACGAGCTCGTCGGCGCGCAGTTCTTCATGCCGACCGAGATGAAGCTCGCGAGCCTCGGCTACCGCTACGAGCAGGACGTCTACCAGCCGTGTGCCAACGCACTCTGCTCGGCGGTGCTGCCCAACCACCTGATGCTGGCGATCAACGACCAGTTCGCTCCGGGCGCCGCGTTTCTGGGCACGGCCAAGGTCGACCGCAACCCATTTCACGTGACCTTCGTGGTGGACACCGCGCGCGACTCGGCCAAGTACGGCGTGGTCGCCGATCACGCCTACTGGGTCTCGGGCCTGACCGTGCGCCAATCCGGATCCGAAGGCCAGTTCGACGCCATCTCCCACGGCTTCGGCGTGGGAGATCCCACCGCCTCCGGCGCACAGAACGGAACCGGCACGCTCACCGGCGGAAACATGGGCGACCTCCAGTACGCGAGCTTCAGCCAGACCTGGGGCGCTGCCCCCAGCACCCCGCGCAGTAACGCGATCGACATCACCGCGACCAACATCGCGACCGCCTCGATCAACCCCCAGCGCGCCGGCGCCGACTGCAACGTGAAGCTCAAGATCGTGACCGACGGCCCGCTGGCCGTCACGCTGCCCGGCTGTAACCGGGTCGTCCACGCGGGCTGATCAGAGCGCTGGGCTGCTCGGCCCGCCGCACCCCTCGCCCGTAGCAGCGTGCACAATCCCACGCCGATGAGCCAGAACGCCCCGACCTTCGACCTCCAGAGTCACTCACGTCATTCCGACGGGGCGCTCGCTGCGGGCGAAGTCGTGGCGGCTGCCGCCGCGGCCGGGGTCGAGCTGCTGGCGCTGACCGATCACGACACAGTCGATGGGGTCCGGGAAGCCGCGGACGCCGCGGCGCAGGTCGGCATCCGCCTCGTGACCGGGGTTGAGATCTCGGCGCTCGACGAGACCGGGCTTGACCTGCACATCCTCGGCTACCTGATCGACGACCGCGACCCCGAGCTGCTCGAGCGCCTGGAGCTATATCGAGCCGACCGCGAGCGGCGCAATCAGGCGATGATCGCGGCGCTGCGAGAGCTCGGGTTCGAGCTGGACGAGGCACCGCTCGAGCGCAGGCTGGCGAACGGAAAGCCGATCGGCCGCCCGCACATCGCCGCAGCCGTGACCGAACATCCAGCCAACGCCGAGCGCCTGCTCTCAGAGGGGCTCGCGGAGCCATCGGCGTTCCTCGGCGCTTACCTGGCCGACGACGGTCCGGCGCTGCGCCCGCGCGAGTTTCCCTCGGTCCGCGAGGCGATCGACACGATCCATGATGCGGGTGGTGTGGCGGTCTGGGCCCATCCGTTCTGGGACGTATCGGCCCCCGCGGACGTGCTCGCCGCGATCGACCGCTTCCGCGCCGACGGGATCAACGGGGTTGAGTGCTTCTACATCACCCACACCGCTGAGCAGACCACGCTGGCCGCGGAGCGCTGCGCCGAGCTTGGGCTGCTCAGCACGGGGTCATCGGACTTCCACGGACCCCAGCATCGGATGATGTCGCGGTTCAGGGCGTTCAGCACGCACGGCCTCACGCCACAGCTCGGCCCGATCGCGGCGTAACAGCCCTGCCCGGTCGCTTATGACCGCAATTGCAGGTCAGCTGGTGCTGTGGCCATGGCCGGTTCCGCCGCTGCCGCCACCACTGCTGCCGCCGCTGCCGCCACCGTTGCCCTGACCGTTCCCGCCACCGTTGCCCTGACCGTTCCCGCCACCGTTGCCC
>Ga0102924_1006415_pt1 | contig 11045 bp, 17 predicted proteins | sample PaiPotPPM11metaG_FD_80116 | JGI IMG/M metagenome (GOLD analysis project Ga0102924, IMG submission 80116) | Iron sulfur acid spring bacterial and archeal communities from Banff, Canada, to study Microbial Dark Matter (Phase II) - Paint Pots PPM... ...
GTCTTTGGTCGAGATAAGGCGTTTTGTGTCCCTAGGAAACTCCGCTTCTCTGACCGGCGACGGCAGCACGAAGCTCTTGTTCAAGGAAGTCCTCAGTCGCAGCGGCTATGACGACCCGCGGAATTTCGATAGCTTGGCGGTCTCGAAGATCGCGCAGCATGCGCCTCGAGTCATGCTGGTGGATCTCGATAACATTCAAACCGACCCCCTGGAATGCGTGCGGCAAATGCGCTTCGTGTTGCCACAATGTGCGATCGTGGTCGTCTTATCAGATTCGTCAGAGAGTTGGGCGGCTCAATGTCATCTCGCAGGCGCGAGCGGCGTTCTTTCGCGTAACAGCATGCCCCGCATGCTCGCCGGTCTCCGCCGGGCGGCTCGCCACGGCTGTTATACCGATCCATCTTTCATAAAGCCGGCGCCGACCGCATAACGCAATGCTAACCGACATGCAAAAAACACTGCCTTCCTTGCAAGCGAGCCCCGAGCTGGCCGCGCGAATGATCGTGGACGACGTTTACGCGTTTGAATTTCCACCGGTCCCCGGCGTGGACATCGGTACCGCATACCGGCCCGCCGCCGATCTCTCAAAAGTTGGCGGCGATCTGATCGACGTCTACCAGTTCAACAACGGATCGGTCGCCATTTCGATCGCCGACATTTCCGGTAAGGGAACCCACGCCGCCAAGCGGGCAGCCCTAGTGAAATACGCGCTGCGCGCTTACGTATCCGCGGGACTGACGCCCGCGCAAGTGATGCGCAATCTGAACGTTCTCTACATGGAAACATCGAATTGGGATCATCAAGACCCGGATTCGTTCGTTACCGTATTCTTGGGCATCGCCGATCCGGAGCATCACGTCTTGACGTACGCCTCGGCCGGCCACGAGCCGGTGATCCTAGTGCCGAAGCACGGCCCCGCTTACATGCTGCCACCGACCGGACCGCTCATCGGCGTCTTTAAAGAGGGGCAAGACCTTTTTCACCAGCGGCTCGTGAATCTCGAACCGCGCGGCGCAACGTTGATCGTCACCACCGACGGCATCACGGAAGCGCGCTGCCCGCCGGACAACGCCTTCTTCTTCGAGCACCCGATGATGGACGTTATTGAAGCCAACCGATCGCGCAGCGCTCACGACCAAGCGCACGGTCTCTTGGAGGCAGCCAGCGATTTTTGCAAGATGCAGCATCATGACGACATCGCGATCGTCACGGCCCGCTTCATTTAAGGGTATACTCTCGGCGTAGCGGCCCAGCAACCGCTCAAAAAGGGGCCGCTATTCATTGGCAATTTCAGTCCGCGGAGGCGAGCGAGGCGCCCTCGTCTCGTCAAGCCTTCATGGATTTTCTGCACGGTGGCTGCACGGGTCAATCGGATTTTGGCGGCGCCGAAATTATATTCGGCGAACTCGTCGCAAACGTAGTGCGCCACTCGCCCGGACCCATCCAAATCACCGCCCGGTCCGATCACCATGGCCTGGTGACGCTCAACGTCTGCGACACGGGGCCGGCCTTTACGATCGCGCCGGCACTTCCCGTCTCCCTCTTGAGCGAGTCTGGCCGCGGACTGTACGTGGTCTCGCGACTCGGCGCGCATCTGTCCTCGATGCGTACCGAAATCGGCAACAAAGTGAGCGCCGTTCTTCCTGTCCTAGCCGCAGCTTAGCTAGCGACCCAGCGGAGTCGTCCACCAGAGGAACCAGCGCCAGGCCGGATTGCCGTTTTCTGTTCCGGAGTGCCCTCCGAGTGAAGCCTCCATGTAACCGTGCAGATACTCCACGTGAGGTACCGTGAACGCGAAATCGACATTGCCATAGTGGGTGAGGGTTCCGAGGCCGTCGTCGGTGTACTCGGTGCGATAAGCGATTACCGCACCGTTGTTAAAGAGTGGCTCATACAATTCCGCGCTAAACGCACGGCTGCGCGCGGCACTCAGTTGATTTCCGCCAGCGTCCAAACCCGGGTTGGTGTCGTTGCCGATTTGATATGTGGTCAGAAACCCGGGAACGCCGTGCGAATTCGGATCGACCTGGAAATACACGGCGCCGGATGTGTACCGATCCACATCGCCCGTCGAGACAATAAAGCTTCCCGAGCTCCCATACAGCCCCAATTCGTACGGACGGTCACCAGACGCATTGGCGACCTTCCACTGGAACGTCTTGTCAGTCCCCGGCACGGTATCAAAATCGGCGCCACTCGGCAAGCCGTCGGTGCTCGCTAACCAGCCGGCTTCGAGATCCCATGGGCCGTGAACGTAGGCCAGCTTGGCGCCCCAACGGTTTGCGTCCAATTGATAGGCGTGTTCGCCAACGGCAATCTCCGGCGTTGCAAAAGCCGACACGTCGAACCATTGACTAAAAGGTGACGGCCCAGGCGACTCAATTTTGCCTAGAAAGAGATGTCCGTCCCTATGAAACAGATTATTATAGGTTACCCAGGCGGTATCCAGCGAACCGCCGGTTCGATCGTTTTGGAGCAACCATTGCTGAACGTGATAGGTGATGTCCGGCGAAAGATACCCCGCGCCGTGGATGGCGACGTTTCCTAGCGATACCTTCGCCGAATCGGAGTTCGCGCTGACTCCGCCGGTGCTGTCACCGTTGACTTGTTCGCCGAGCCAGAACGGCAAATGGTCTTTTAACACGTCGCGATCGAGCGACGCGTAGCCGGTGCGCTGAATGTACCGGCCGTAAGCATTAAGCGCCGGTACGAGCGTATGGCAGGCACTGCACTGCAAGCCATAGGCTTTCGCGAAAATCGGCATAGCCATGGCCCTAGCCGGCGCGGCAAAAGCGAGTGCGGCGGCGAGAAGCGTCGCCGAGATTGCGCTACGCTTAATGCGACGGAGCATACTCATTGGACCACCTTCACGATAAGCGTCATATTGGAGTGTCCTGCCCCGCAAATGATCGCGCAGTACACTTTGTACGTCCCCAGTTTCTTGGGAACGAACGTAACCGTGACAAACCGATTCGGTAGTATTGTGATTTTCGGAATGCCCAAGTCACTCGATGCGATTCCGTGAACGCCTGCGCTCGAGGTCAATCGCAGCGTCGTCGGTTCGTTCAGATGAACGGTAATCGTGCCCGGCGTAAACTTCCAATTAGAAGCCACGATGTCGACGCTTGGATGACTCCACGCGACAAGCGGAGCGACAAATGCAAACAGGAGGGCTGTGTAGATCAGCAGTTTTTTCATTCTACGACCTTTACGATCAGCTTCATGTCGGGATGTCCGGGTCCGCACGGCATTGCGCAGTGCAGTTCGTACGTGCCGGCTTTTTTCGGCGTGAACGTCAGGGAAACATATTTACCCGGCAGTAAAATGGTTTCGGGAATGCCGAGCTCGCTCGAGCCGATCGAGTGAACGCCTTCCTTAGAAGTAACGCGCAGCGTCGTCGTCTGATTGAGATGCACCGTAACGGTTCCGGGCTCGGTGGTGGCCGCGGTGAATTTCCAGTTGGAAGCGACGACGTTGATAGTCGAGTCGGTTTGCGCGCTGACAAAAGTCGGAATGGCGAGCAGGCTCGATATCGCTAGGAACGTGGCCGCGTAAACAAGATTTCTCATGTCTTCAGAGTAGCGCGCCAATGAGTAAGGGCTGAGCAAACGCCGGGAACGATTGAGAAAGACCGGGGAAGGCGTCAGGACTCGAAGCGATCGGGCGCAAGCGAATGCACCGCCGGCTGCGCTTTTTGATCCAAGAAGTGTAACAGGAGCATTCGCATCGCTTCGCGCGCCGCCTCGCCGTGGAGCTCTTCATACATGCCCCATGCAATCACGCTTCTCCATTTGGAAAACGTCTCAGCGCAATCGACCTCGAAGCAGACATTTGGATTTTTTCGCATCATGCGGACCTTCGTTCCGTTCGCACTATGGGCGTAGACGCAGCCACCAACGTAGGCGTACGCTACGGGCACGATGTACGTGCGGCCGTCGGCGCAACAACCGATGCGTCCGACTCGTTGCCCGCTCAACAGTGCTTCGACATCATTGTCCGGCAGCGGTAGGACCATGTCCGCGCCTATCGGACGACTTTCACGACGAGCTTCATGTTGGGATGCCCCGCTCCGCACATGACCGAGCAATGAACGACGTACGTGCCGAGTTTTTTCGGAGTAAACGTTACGCTCACATGGCCGTTCGGGATGATCATCGTATTGGGAATGCCCAGCTCTCGTGATGCCAGACCGTGCACGCCTTCGCTGGACTTTAACTGCAACGTCACCGGTCGGTTCAGATGCACCGTAATCGTGCCGGGCGAAAATTTCCAATCGGACGCCGTGATGCTGATGCTGCTAGGATGACTCGACGCAACGAGCGGAATCGAAACGAATAAAAACGCCGCGAATGCTGACAAAACGATACCAAAGAAGCTTTTCATGTTGTTAGCATAGCCTGCCGATGAGCAAGCCGGGCGAACAAATTGTGAAGGGCCGGGGAAGGTCCCGGCTCAGGAAGGCGCTTTGGGCGGCGAGTACTTCAGATCCACCACTAGCGCGCCGGCCTCGCGCAGCGAGTCGACGATCGAGCGCAGGCGCTCGGGTGTCGACTCCAGGACGCCATCGAGCATTGCCTCCAGGTTGGCTTGAGCCACTGAGAGCGCATTGCCCAGCTCGTGGCGCGCTTTGGTCAGCGTTTGCATGCGATTCGTTTCGCGCTCCTGCTGCAGCGTTATGAGCATCGCTAAGCGCGTGGCGGCCGGGTCGTGGAGACCTTCGAGGCTCAGTTTTGCTCCGTCCCAATCCTCCTCCATGCAGAGATCGAGCGCATGAAACAGATTCTCATCCATTAGTCTTTGCGCAACTTGTAACCGACACCGTACACGGTTACAACGTACACGGGATCCTCGGGATTGGGCTCGATCTTTCGCCGAAGGTTGTTGATGTGGCGATCGAGCGTGCGCTCGAAAATTTCTCCATCGTCGTGGACGAGATCCAGCAGTTGAGCGCGCGTGAGCACTTGCCCGGCATTCTGAGCGAGCACCTGGAGTATGCGAAACTCTGCCGGAGTAATCGACACCACAGACCCGGCTACGCGTACTTCGTGAGCGCCCTCGTCGATTTCCAAGTCTTTGACGCGCAGGGTTTGGCCGGTGTCCTCGGCTTCTCTTTCGACTCGGCGCATGACCGCCCGCACGCGCGCGACCACCTCGCGCGGAGAGAACGGTTTGATGATGTAATCGTCCGCCCCCAGTTCCAAACCGACTACTCGATCAACCTCGTCGCTGCGGCCGGTCAGCATGATCGTCGGAATGCGATGGGATTTCACGCCGCGGCGCAAAATGTCCAATCCGCTGCCGTCGGGCAGGGTGATGTCGAGAATCATCATGTCGGGCCTTTGCCGCTCGAGTTCGGCCAAGGCGGCGGCCGCCGTTTGACAGACAACTGTTTCAAATGCTTCCTGTTTGAGGTACGCGCTCAGCACCTCACCGATCTGCGGTTCGTCGTCGACAATGAGAATTCGCTTGCCGGCACCGGACGGTTCCATTCGCAGACTTTACCGATCCCCTTGGAAGAGCGTGTGAGCGGAACGTTCTTCGGTCCTTCCCAAAGTGGTCCTTGCCGATTCTCCGGCGGACGTCAGAATGGCGCATTATGACAACGCGTGTCTACGAACGCCACCCGACGAAATGCCCCTATGTCCGCGCCCGCGAGTATCTGCACGGCGCGCTGCAAGGCGTCGTCGACAGTCAGCGCACGATGACTCTCTCCCTCAAGGCTGGGACGCTGGAGAAACCCGTTCTCGTAACCTATGAGCGCGGCGAAGATCCCATGCGTTTCGACGAGCCATGGTGCGTGCACTGGACTCCGAAAGGCGGCGGACCCTACCCGGACTTCGACGGCGAAGTCACCGTGCGCGCCGACGAGAGCTACCGCAGCGCCATACTGGAGTTGCGCGGCGAATACGTCCCGCCGTTAGGTCCCTTCGGACAAGCCTCCGATATGCTCGTGGGATCCCGAATTGCTGCGGCTACCGCGCGCACGCTCCTGCAGCAGGTTGCGCGACTCATGGAAGCGCGCTACAACGACGAGGAAGCTTCGAAGCACCAGCGCGCGCACGCGGAATGATCGGTTTCGGAGTTATGCCATTCGAGCCTGCTGGTCCTGGGCGATGGGGCTCGCAGTGCGGCGCAAGGCAATCGGCGCGCGGAGTCGTAGTGGATTCGCATGCCGTTTGCGTCACGTCTGTTTCTAAAGACGGGAATTTTTTATCTACTCATAACGTTCATCGCCGGAGCCGTACTGCTCGTCCTCGAAGCGATCGGGCGGCCCGCGCCGCTCATAATCTCAGTCGAGCATGGACATGCCGGCTTCGTCGGGTGGCTACTCAATACGGTGATCGGCGTGGCCCTTTGGCTGCTGCCGCTCAACCGCGAACGCTTTCCAGAATCGCAAGGACGCTATCCTGAGCACGCGGCTAGAACGTCATTTTACCTACTCAATATCGGATTGCTCCTACGTTTGTTCTGCGAACCCTGGTTCGATTCAACGCATTATGCAATCGCGAGTACGTTGCTCATCATTGCGGCAATACTTCAACTCGCCGGCATCGCCGTCGTCGCGTGGATCCTGTGGCAGCGAATCTTCGCGCCGCCGCTTCGATTGGGCATTTAAGTCGCTGCAGCGACTTTGTCGAGCACGCGCATTAATCGAGCGTTCACTTCATCCGCGATGGGAAGCAGCTTCGGGTTCTCGCTGATTGCGAGCAACGCGCGCGTGTCAATCGCTGAAACGATCGTTCTTCCATCTTCTTCTTGGATGACCACGTTGCAAGGCAGCAACAAGCCAAGCTGCGGGTCGGCGGAGAGTGCCTCGTACGCGAGTGACGGGTTACACGCGCCCAGAATGCGATATGGGCGAAACGTCTTGCCGATTTTCTCTCGCATTGTGTTTGCAACGTCGATATCGCAAAGAACTCCGAAGCCTTCATCTTTCAGAAGCGCTTTGGCTCGATCCACCGATTCTTTGTATGGAAGGCTACTTGTGACCACGTGGCCGTATGGCGCGCTACGAAGAGAGCCTTTCATCTGACGCGCGCCGTCGGGCGGTACGCAAAAACAGCGCCGCGATCGTGTGCGTCCGGTGCGAGCCGCTTGTGAATGCGCAACTCCTTCGTGCTGAGCATTTTGGCGCGCCCAATCCGATAGTCATGTTCGCGAACGTACACCGGATCGAGCGAGAGCTGTTCGAGCGCCTCTTCGACGAAAAGTTTCGAAGCGCGGACCAGCAGATTCGTCAGCATCAAGCGCAACGTCGGCGAAAGCGGCACGCAGCCCTCCACATGCAGCTGGTCGACCATCGACTCCGCCGATAAAAGTGACACCGGACATAACCGCATGGTCCCGAAACGGTGCGCGTGCAACGCGATAAAGCTTTGGCCATTCTCGTCATGAACCGCTTGAATGCCGATCGGCGTGCCGCGATCGATTCGAAACCCGCGCCTCTCGTGCTCATCGTCGAACGGGGCGTGGATGCCGTGGCGGTCCAAGAGCGCGCGGGCATCCTCATATGGCAAAAGATACACTCCAGAGCCTCCTCAACTTAGAGTATGCCCTAGGATTGGGAACCTTTTAGGCAAACTCCGAGAAGAGTTGCGGGCCGCTCAGCGGCGGCTCGATACGCGTTTAGGAGGCCAAAACTATGACGTCAGTCCAGCCTTACCGCACGCTGAGCACGCTGTTGTATGCCCTTTCCGTACTCGAGGCGCTCGCAGGCCTGGTTCTTCTTTTTGCGACGAATTGGACGCTCTCGCTCGTTCCGGCAAATCTGGCACTCGGCGACACCGGCTTCGTGATGATCTTCTTGAAGGCCCTGGGTATCGTCGCCCTCGCGCTTGGATACTTACTCTGTGTAGCGGCTCGGGATCCGGCGCGTTACATTGCGGTTATCGATACGCTTGCGTTTTTGCTCGTCGCTTCGGCCGCGCTGAATGTCTATGCGCTGACGGCCATGCACCTCGGCAAATACTACCCCGCGAATTATATGCTCGTGCGCATCGTGGTCCAGTTGATCCTCGCGGTAGCCGTTATCGCGCTGAGGCCAAAAGCCGCAAAGGCGTAGTTAGGCGATCTCGGCGTCGGTTAAGTAGCAGCCGGGATCTGATGCCCAAAGGTCGCCCGTAAGGTTCAGGGCGCGGGCGCGGAAATTCCCACCGCAAATCGGCATGAAGCGGCAGGACGCGCACCGTCCGTGTAGGCGGCCCGTGCGATTGCGCAGCGCCGCCAACGTTTCGTTGCTCCCGTCGCTCCAAATCTCGCTGAATTTGAGCTCTTTGACGTTCCCGAGCGTAACGCTTTGGAGAAATTGATCCGGATGCACGTCGCCTTGCGTGTCGATGTCGGCGATCCCGATACCGCTCGAATTCGCGCCGCCGCCATTCCACGAGAGCGCAGCCAGCGCGTCCGCAGCTCGCTTCGGATCATCGCGCAGCAGTGCCATATAGAGATAGGCGCCGTCAGTGTGGTTGTCCACCGTCAGGATTTCTCGCGAATGGCCTTTGCGCGCAAACTCGCGCGTGCGCCGGAAGATCGTATCCAGTGCCGCCCGCGTCTGCACGTGCGTGAGCGCCGCCACACTGCGGCCGCGCCCGGTTGGAACGAGGTGATAAAAACAGGCACGGTCGATGTCTTCGGCCTCGATGAAATCGAAGATGGCCTCGAGGTCGCGGGCTGTCTTGGGCGTCAGCGTCAGCCGCAATCCTACTTTCTGCCCAACGGCTTTGCAGTGGCGAATTCCTGATACTGCGCGCTCGAACGCGCCTTCAACGCCGCGGAAGCGGTCGTTGGTCGCGCCGATCCCGTCGATCGAAATGCCGACGTATGCAAAACCAATCCGGCGAATGCGTTCAGCGGCGGCACGATCGATCAGCGTTCCGTTCGTCGACAATGTGAACTTCAAACCCAACGATCGCCCGTAGTCGGCGAGCTCCAGCGTATCGCGGCGCGCCAGCGGTTCACCGCCCGAGAGCAACACGGCCGGAACGCGGAAAGCAGCTAGATCTTCCAGCAACGCGCGCCCCTGCGCGTGCGTGAGTTCGCCGTCATACTTGCGCGCGGCGGAATCGCTGTAGCAATGCAGACAGCGCAGATTACACGTGCGTGAGACGTTCCAAACGACGACGGGTCTTCGGTCATGCGCACTGCGCGGGGCTCCGAACCCGCGGCCGTATCGCAGCGCGTCCATCGGCTGCTCGATTCCGCACAAGAGTCTCGTGACGTTAAGCATAATGCGCCGATTCGCGCCAGGACGGGACATATGCGCAGGTCGGCTCGCTCGCGAAAGCATCGCCGGTCATCGTGAAGGCACGCGCTCGCGATCCGCCGCAGATTCGCCGAAACTCGCAGACGCTGCACTTGCCCGCGAAGGAATCCGGATCGCGCAACCGGCGCATGAACGGAGAATCGCGATAGACATCGATAAGGCGATCGCTGCGGACGTTACCGACGCAATGCGGAAGAAAACCGCTCGGAAAAATCTCGCCCCTGTGCGAGACGAAGACGAAGCCTTTGCCGTCGCCAATGGATGATATCCCCGCGCCACTGTGACCATGCTGCAACATGTAACGGCGGTAATGCGGCGCTTCGGTCGTTTTGACGTCGAATGGCAACGCCATCGAAGCGCGATGTAACTCCCTGAACGCGGCTTCAGTTTCCTCAGCCGTCAGCACGTCGTCGAGGCTCGCCCGGCCGACCGGAACGAGGAAGAACGCACTCCAGAGAGCGATGTCGTACATGACCAGAAAAGCGGCCATCTCCGAAATGCGCGTATGGTTGAAACGCGAAATCGTCGTGTTGATTTGTACTTCTAATCCCGTGTCGCGCGCCGCCCGCAGCGCGTCCAGCGTCCGCTTGAAGGACCCGCCCACGCCGCGGAACGCATCGTGTGAATCGGGATCCGGCGCATCGAGACTTAACGAAATCCGTCCGCATCCGGCTCGCACGAGCGCTTGCAACGATCTCGCCGTGAGGCGGCCGGTCGCGCTTGGCGATACCGCGGTGCGCAAACCGCGATTGACTGCATACTCAACGATTTTGAAGACGTCGTCTCGCATGAGCGGATCGCCGCCCGTCAGGATGAAGATCGGCCGGCCGCACTCGGCGACGGCGTCGACCAAAGCAAACGCTTCACCCGTGCTCAGCTCCCGCGGATCGCGACGCGGAATCGCCTGGGCGCGGCAGTGGCGGCACGCCAAGGCGCAGGCTCGCGTCATTTCCCAAATCACGATCCGGGGCGCATCTGAATAAGGGGGCGCCGTGGCTTGTTCGGGCATGCCAAGAGCGTACTGCGGCAGCGATACCTTGCGATGAGGGTCTTGGGAACGAGTTGAGAAGGCTATTTTCATGGAGCGTTCCTGCCGGCACGGTAGACTGAGCGCCTAGGAGGCTTACTGTGAGTAAAGTTGGCGTCAGGCGATATTGCGCGTGCCCTTTTTCCGCAGTGATTGATCTCGCCGAAAAAGCGTTACGGCAGCATCCGCAAATGCGCGTTTCGCCCTTATCCGCAGTTTCGGAGAACGTGGAAACGACGGCCGCGGTCGTGGACGACCATAGCGACAGCGTACGCCGTCACGACGCGCTCCTGCTCGCATGGCGACCGGATCATCCGCGCCTGTTCCCCGAGTTTCGCGGCGTCCTGACCGCGCGCCCAAAACACCGCGGTGTGTGGCTGCGCTTACACGGATCGTACGATCCGCCGTTAGGCTTCCTGGGAAAAGCGTTCGATCTCGTATTCGGACGCGCGATCGCCCGCGCAACGATGGCACGCCTGCTCGCGCAATTATCAGCGGAGATCGCCGCACAATATGCGGACACTCGCGCTCGTGGGCGGGACGTGACGGCATAGCGAGCTAATGTTCGCACGGCGCCACTGGATTCCGCCGGGCGGTCTTCTCTTCGCGCAAGCATGTCACGGGCTCTCGTGGATCCTGATGCTGTGGATCGCGATGAGCGCCGGCGTCGGCGCGCTGTCGGCGCCGGTATTGGCTTGGGTTCATCTGGTTGCGCTCGGCTGGTTCACGGTGGCGGCACTCTCTATTCTCCTACAC
>Ga0102924_1006417_pt1 | contig 11041 bp, 11 predicted proteins | sample PaiPotPPM11metaG_FD_80116 | JGI IMG/M metagenome (GOLD analysis project Ga0102924, IMG submission 80116) | Iron sulfur acid spring bacterial and archeal communities from Banff, Canada, to study Microbial Dark Matter (Phase II) - Paint Pots PPM... ...
AGTTTCCACGTTAGCGCCGTGGACGCCGGCGGCGGCCGAGACGGTCGCGGGGTTACTCGACGTCCTTGAGGATGTTCTGCAACGACGTGATCTGCTCGCGCAAGTGGTCGAGCTGGGCGCTGACATCGCCAAGCTTGAGGTCGGTGTGTTCCTGGGTGGTCAGGGCCAAGTCCGCCAGCCGGCGGTACTCCTCCGCCAGCTCGCGGTACTGCGCGCCGCCGGTCAGTTCGACCTGGACCCGCTTCTTGGTCACGAGATACTTGTAGCCCAGGGCTATCCCGAGCCCGAGCACGCCGATGAGGACGATCAAGACGGGATAAGCGCTCTGGCTGGAGTAAAGGGGGACGCTCAGGATCGCCACCGCGGCCACCGTGCTCACGCAGATGATGGTCGTTTCCTTTATCGTGCTGGTCTTCATCGCAACTCCGCCTCCAGCTCGTGGTCCGCGCTCAGAGTGCGCGCCGCGCCCGCGATGACCTCCGGGGTCAACGTCACCGCGAAGGGCACCACCTCATAGAACTTCATCGCCTTGCCGTCCGCCGAGACCTCGACGGAGGCCGACACCAGCCCGGCGGCCTCGAGTTTGCGCAAGTGGACCTGGAGCAGGGCGCGGCTGATGCCCAGGTCGCGGGCCAGCTGGCTCACGTAATTGCGCTCTTCCGCCAGCGCGGCCACTACCCGCATCCGGTGGGGGTTAGCGAGCGTCGCCAGCACCTTCAGCAGGGCATCGCCGGTCATTTCCTCAGCTCTCACATAACTATCGTTTGCATCTGCTAAAAAAAATTAGCAGATTGCTCCGCTGAGGGTCAAGCCGCGCACTTGGCGCGCATCCCTGGACGAGCCCGCTCCCCGGCACCCCTTGTCCGATATGTCACATATGCGGTAACTGTTGGGGGTGTATTGGCAGGTACGAGAGCGGTGGTGCTCGATGGACGAGGTCAGTTTCGGTACCGAACGCGAGTTCCGCCTGCCGCCGCGGTACCGGCGCGCGCTCACCGGCGTCGCGGCCTGCGTCGTCATCGCAGGCGTCGTGACGGTCGGCGTCGCGCTCGCGCACCGGAGCACGAGCGCGGACACCAGGACGGGCGCCGGCCCAAGCACGCACTCCGCGGCCAGCTCACCGATCCGCGCCGATGAGTACGCTCAGCCCGCCTGCCCGCCGGCGCAAGCGGCGCGGCCGAACCTGGCCGCCCTTCCGGCGGGCATGCGCCCCGGCGCGCTGAAGGGGATCATCGATGCCCAGTTCAGCGGCCGGTGCCCGGTCAGTCGCTGAACGTCGGGTCGGCGCCGTGCACCCGCGGCGCCCGGTCCTTGGGCTCCTCCCATTCCTCCTGCCGGCCGAGCGCCGTGATGTCGAGCAGGGAGTAGCTGCTGCCGATGGTGTCCGTGCCGCGCGCCCACGTCGAGTAGGTATGGAAGACCCGGTCGCCGTCGCGCAGGAAGCAGCTTAGCCCCGGTACCTCGGCGGAGCCGCTTTCCCCCAGCATGTCGGGCGTTTCCCGGTAGTTGTAGACGAGCCTGTCCTTGTCCAGGGTGGCCTGGAAGTCGTAGTTGAAGTCGGTGCCGTGCGAGGAGTACCAGGGAATTGTCCAGCCCTTGGCGGCGCGGTACTTCTCCAGCTTCTCCAGCGGCGCGCGCGACACCAGGACGAAGTTCGTGTCCCGGGACCTGAGGTGGTCGAGCATGCCGTCGGAGATCTCGTCGATCCCGGCGGTGCAGCCCGGGCAGGCGGCGTCCCAGTCGGGGCCGAACATGACGTGCTGGACGATGAGCTGCCTGCTGTCTCCAAACAGGTCGGCGAGCGACGCCTGCCCCTCCCGCCCTTCGAACTGGTAGTCCTGGTCGACCAGGACCATCGGCAGCCTGCGCCGCTCCGCGTTCAGCGCGTCGTGTTCCCTGGTCGCCTGCTTCTCCAGGTCAAGCAGCCGCTTCCTTGCCTCAAGCCATTCGTTCCTGGTCACGACATCGGGGTATGCCACTGCTGCCTCCTGCGGGTTTGAGTACCTCAGCGAGTAAGACCGGGGTTCCCGCACGGATTAATCGGTCGGCCAGTCAAAGAGGTCAGCCGTAGAGGTCGGCCCGGCGGTCGGCCAGGTAGGTGCCCGACGACTCGGCGGGCAGGTCCGCGACGATCAGCGCCTCTTCCTTGGCGTCGGCCCGGGCGAGCACCTCGCCGTCCGGCCCGCAGATCTCGCTGAGCCCGTTGTACTCGAAGACCTCGTCCGCGCCGCAGTAGTTCGCGTAGACGACGCCGCAGTTGTTCTCGAGCGCCCGGGCCCGCACCAGGATCTCCTGTACCTCCTCGGCCCCCGTCATGTTCGCGGTCGGCACGAAGATGGCGCGCGCCCCGTCGATCGCCAGGCTGCGCACGGCCTCCGGGAACTCAACGTCGTAGCAGATCAGCAGCCCGACGCGGGACTCGCCGAAGTCGAACGCGGCGGGCCGCCTGCCGTTACGCCGGAACTGATCCCGGTCCAGGTCGCCGTAGAGATGCACCTTGCGGTGCCTGCCGCGGACCACGCCGTCGGCGTCGATCATCGTCGCCGCGTTGTACGCCCCGTGGTCAGAGATCCCGTGGTCAGAGGCCCCGTGGTCAGAGGCCCCGTGGTCAGAGGCCCCGTGTTCGGAAGCACGGGCGCCGGGTACGCGTTCCGGGTGCCCGAAAACGATCGCGATGTGATGGCGGCGCGCGATCTGCGCGACCGCGGTCTCGGTCGGCCCGCCCGCGTCCTCGGCTAGCCGCTCCACGTCGGCGCGGGTGATGGCGTAACCGGAGGTGAACATTTCCGGCGTCACCAGCACCGTCACCCGCCGCTCGGCGGCGGACGCGCAGATCGCGTCGAGCCGGCGCAGGTTTCCCGCGACGTCGCGGGGCCCCGGTACGCACTGCCACGCGGCCACGCGGGTCGTCTTGGCCATGCGTCACATCCCCAAGTCGAGCGGTGCCAGCTGGTCGAACCGGTCACCAGGTCCCGGGTTGTCCGGGTGGGAAGCACCGCCGAAGTGCGTCATGATGCCCCAGACCGCGTTGAGCGCCGTCTGGACCGCACCCTCCGCCCATCCGGGCATGAAGGAGATGTCGTCGCCCGCCAGGAAGATGCCGCGCTCGGCCGCGGGCAGCCGGGCCTGCATGAACTGCGTGTACATGCGGTGGTTGTAGCGGTAGTGGCCGGGCAGCGCCCCCTTGAACGCGCCGAGGAAGTTCGGGTCGTTTTCCCAGGACACCGTCACCGGGTCGCCGACGATGTGGCTCGCGATGTCGACGTCCGGGTAGATCTTGCCGAGCGCGTCGAGCGAGAGCCTGACCCGCTGTTCGACGTCGTACGGCAGCATCTTCAGCGCGTCGGACATCCACGTGTAGGTCAGGCAGATGACCGCGGGCCGGTCTGGCCCGTTGTCGAACAGGTAGGTGCCCCGGGTGAGCCGGTCGGTGAGGGTCATGCCCATGACGGGACGCCCGGTGGCGGGGTCGATGTCCTTCCAGAAGGGCCGGTCGACCATCACGAACGTCTTCGACGACTGCATGTACCTGGTGCGGTCGAGCGCCATCCAGAGGTCCTGGGAGAACAGGCTCTCGTCACTCTCGATCTGGGTCGTGAGCAGCCAGCCCTGGCAGGTGGCGAGCACCGCGTCGTGGATGCGGTCGGTCCCCCAGCGGTCGCGCACCGCGAAGGCGCCGCCGTGCCGGTGAATGGCCCCCACCCCGGGGCGGGGGACGCCGCCGTGCAGGCTTTCCAGTGTCTTGCCGCGCGGCCAGGGGCTGCGCTCGCTCACCGGTAGCGTCCACAGGCGCCGCGGCAGCTGCTCGGCGCCGCCGACGATCAGCCGCTGGTCGGTGTCGCAGTTCGTGATGACGACCCGCAGGATCTCGAGCATGGAGTTGGGGAAGTCGGAGTCCCAGCCGCCGGTGCCGAAGCCGACCAGGCCGAACATCTCGCGGTAGCGGAACGGCAGCTTAGCGAAGCACGAGGAGGTGGCGACGAAGTCGTAGAAAGTCCGGCCGTCCCACTGCGGCACGAGCTCGTTCCACCGCTTCTTCAGCGTGTCGACGTCGCGCGCGCGAATGGCGTCCTGAAGCGCGCCGAAGCCGATCTGGTCGAGCGCCTCCTCCCAGGCGACCGCGACCTCGGCGAACTCCGGCGGCAGTTCGCTGAGGGTCCTGCCCTGGAAGGTCTCCCCGGCTATGTCGATGACGGTGCTGCCCGCGGCCTCAGTGAGGGGGTTGGGGAACGGCACGCTGTCGAGCCCGACCTTGTCCGCGTAGTGGAAGAAGGACGTGCCGGAGACGGGGAACCGCATCCCGCCGAGCTCGGCGACGATGCCGTCGGCACCTTCGAACTCATGCGAGCGCAGCCGCCCGCCGATGCGGGTGGGCTCGTAGACGACCGGCCGGAGCCCCAGTTCCATGAGCTCGTGGGCGGCCACGAGGCCGGCCACCCCCGCGCCCACGACGGCGACCGTGGCGCCGTGCGCCGATGCGGGGATCGAGCCGAGGCCCGCGGGGTGGTGCAGCCAGTCGTCGTAGGAGAACGGGAAGTCGGGGCCGAAGACGGTGACGTGCCCGGGCAGCTGGTGTTCCAGCATGTTCCCGGTGGTCACGCCAGCTCCAGGACAGCCCGGGCGGCGTTGTGGCCCCCGAGGCCCGACACCGCGCCGCCGCGCCGCGCGCCGGAACCGCACAGCAGCACGCCGTCCCGGCCGGTCGCCACGCCCCAGCGCGCCGCCGGGGTGTCGAGCCCCGTGGTATCGAGCCCCGTGGTGTCGGCCGCCCAGGGCCAGCTCAGGTCGCCGTGGAAGATGTGCCCGCCGGGCATGCCCAGGTCGGCCTCGATGTCTTGCGGTATCTTCGCCTCGATGCACGGCCTGCCGTTCGCGTCGCGCGCGACGACCGACTCGATCGGGTCGACGAGGTGCTGGTTGAGCGAGGCGATCGCGCGCTCGACGGCGAGTTCCTTGCGCTCCGCGCGGGTCGCGGGGTCGTCGAAGAGCGTTGCGGGCAGATGCAGGCCGAAGTACGTCAGCGTCTGAGTCCCCTCGGGAACGTGACCGAGGATCGAGGGATCGGTCAAGGAGTGGCAGTAGACCTCACCGGGCATGCTTGAGGGTACCTGTCCGCCTGCGGCGTCCGCGTAGGCCCGCCCCAGTTCCCGGTAGTCCTCTCCGAGGTGCAGGGTTCCCGCGAACGCGATGCGCGGGTCGGCGCCCGAGGCGAGCCGCGGCAGCCGGTGGAGCAGGAAGTTGATCTTCAGTTGCGCCCCGACGGGCTTGTCCGCCGGGGCGCGCTCCTCGCCGAGCAGGCCGGCCAGCACCCAGGGCGCGACGTTCGCGAGCACGAAGCGGGCGCGCAGCGTCCGGGTGCCGCCGCCGGAGCGCACATCGACCTCGGCACCACCCGCGGTGGTTGGGATCGGACTGGCGCGGATCGCGGTGACCTCGGCGTCCACGGCCAGTTCGGCGCCCGCGCCGCGCGCCGCCGCGCCGAGCGCGTCGGTGACCGCGCCCATGCCGCCCACGGGCACGCGCCATTCGCCCGTCCCGTTGCCGATGAGGTGGTAGAGGAAGCAGCGGTTCTGGACGAGCGACGGGTCGTCCATCCGGCCGAAGGTGCCGATCAGCGCGTCGGTGGCGACCACGCCGCGCACGGTGTCGTCCCGGAAGCGCTTCTCGATGGCCTCGCCAAGCGGCCGCTCGACCAGTTCGCTCCACAGGTCCCCGTCCACCCGCGCGCGCAGCGCCGACGCGCGCGGCAGCGGTTCGGTGAGCGTCGGCGCGACCACGGCCGCGAACTCGCCCACCCGCCGGTAGAAGTCCCGCCAGGCCTCGTACTCCGCATCCGAGCCCGTGAGGTCGCGAAAGCTCTCCCTGGTGGCCGGCCCCTCCGGGCGCTCGACGAGCAGCCCCGTGGCCGCGCCGCCGCGCCATACCGGGGTGTAGGACGCCGTCGCGCGCGATACGAGCCGCAGGCCGAGGCCGAGGTCGGCGACCACGGACCCCGGCAGCAGCGACACGAGGTATGAGTACCTCGATAGCCGGGTGGGATACCCGGGGAAGGCGCGCGCGGACACCGCCGCGCCCCCGGTGTGGCCGAGGCGCTCGAGCACGAGCACCGACAGCCCCGCCCGCGCCAGGTACGCCGCGGCGGTCAGCCCGTTGTGGCCGCCGCCGGCGATCACCACGTCGTAGCCGCCGCGCCGGATGAGGGAAGCACTCATGGCCCGATCGTACGGGCAGTCTAAAAACGAGAATTATCCCGAACGACTTCCGGCTCCTCGTTTCCCGCGCCATTTTCTGCCTGAGCGCGGGGAGCGGGGGCGTGGGCAAGATCGGCCGCGCAATCGTGGGCCAAAGGGCGCCCCCCGAAGCGCGCGGCCGATCTGCCCCGCGCCCCCGCGCCCCCGCTCCTCCTCTTCGGCTCAGCGGTGGTACCTCATGCCGACCGGGGCGGCGACCACGGCGGGCAGCGGCGCGATGCCGCACCCAACCGGCGGCCTCAGCCACGAACGCAAGCCAACCGCGAACCGCAACCACCCTTTCGGCCTTTTCTGCGACGGTCACCACTGACCGGGGGCGCGTCCGCTCATGCCACCACCCGCATCGTGACCGCGAACGGGCGGAGGCTCCGCCTTCCGCACCCGTCATGCCGGGAGCGAGGTCCCTGAAAAAGACCGCGGGTCATATGGGGCGGATATCGCCCCAAGCGTCACGCAATCGTGTTACTGGCCGGTAGATCTCGTCGATAAATGCCGATAAAGCGGGCAAAGCGCTGCGCTGGGCGGCGGTTTCCCGCGCATGACCCGCGATCTCGGCACTCGGCAGCCTCCGCGGCCGCCCAGGGGGCGGACGCGCAGGGAGCTTGCGGGTTGCGGGCTTCTCCGCGAAGCCCCGGAGGCCGCAAAGGCGGGTGTGTCTGGTCCGTTCGGCGGACGATAGTCAGTTCAGCGGTATATAAAGATCGCATGAGTGAACGGGGATTGCCAGCGGCTCCAGAAGGAGGCCCGGCATGGATGTGATCGAGGCGGTCGGCCTCGGCAAGCGGTACGGCCGGAAGTGGGGCCTGCGGGACTGCACGCTGTCGGTCCCGGCGGGGTGCGTGACGGGTCTCGTCGGCCCGAACGGGTCGGGCAAGACCACCCTGCTCAGCCTGGCGGTCGGCATGATCCGGCCGACCGCCGGCACGGTCCGGGTGGCCGGCGAGACCGCGGGGTCGCTCGCGGCGCGGGACCTGACCGCGTTCGTGGCCCAGGACGCGCCCCTGTACCAGAACCTGCCGGTCCGGGACATGCTCCGGGTCGCCAGGAACCTGAACGTGCGGTGGGACCACGGGCGGGCCAGCTCCAGGCTGGACGGCCTGGGGATTCCGCTGAAGCAGCGGGTCGGGGCGCTGTCCGGCGGGCAGAAGGCACAGCTCGCGCTCACCATCGCGCTGGCCCGCCGGCCCGAGCTGCTGGTCCTCGACGAGCCGCTCGCCGCCCTGGACCCCCTCGCGCGGGCCGACTTCATGAAGTCGGTCCGCGAGGCTGTTGCCGCGGACCGGATCTCGGCCGTGTTCTCCACGCATGTGGTCGCCGAACTGGAACAGGTCGCCAACTACCTGATCGTCCTCGGGCACGGAGAGGTTCTGCTGTCCGGCCCGACGGCCGAGCTGACGGCCGCCCACGGCGGGGAGAGCCCGGAGAAGGTCATCCTGTCCGCGCTGCGGGCGGACTCGCAGAGTCACACTCAGGGGGTGAGGTGATGACGGCGGCGGCCATTCCCGGCCGACCGGAGCGGGCCGCGGTCCGGCCGGTGACCTGGACCCGGCTGGCCTGGGTCACGTGGCGGCAGCACCGCGCGGCACTGGCCGGCGCGGGCGCGCTCCTCGGAGTGATCGCGGCCTACCTGGCGTATATGGGGTGGGAGATCCATCGTGCCTACGATTCCCTCAACGCCTGCCTGCCGGCTTCGCTGCGCGGCCCGGCGATGCGGCAGGCAGGGGGACCACCGGCGGTCACGCCAGCCTGCGGAGCGCTCGAGCGCGCCTTCATGTCCTTTTACGGCAGCGGGCGCGGCTCCGTGGCGTCGTCCGGTATCAACGCGCAGGTGGTCCCGTTCCTGCTATTGGCCGTCCCGGTGCTGGTCGGCGCCTTCGTCGGCGGGCCGGTGCTGGCCCGCGAGCTAGAGTCAGGCACGTTCCGTTTCGCGTGGACGCAGGGCGCGGGCCGGGTGCGCCTCGCGGCCGCCCGGCTGGTGCCGCTCCCGGTCGTCCTCACCGCCGCCGCGTACGGTGTCAGCGCGCTGCTCTCCTGGTACATCGGCCCGTTCGTGCAAGCCGGGGTCACCGGCAAGTACCCGATGCAACTGTTCGGCACCATGGGCACTGACTTCGCGGCGTGGACGCTGTTCAGCTTCGCGGTGGCCGCGTTCGCGGGGGTGCTGCTGCGCCGGACGGTCCCCGCGATGGCGGCCTCCCTCGTCGTCCTCACGACGGCGGACGTCGTCACGATGATGGCGCTGCGCCAGCATTACGCGACCCCGATCGTCGTCACGGGCAACGAACCGGCCGGCCTCGGCAACCTGGTCGTGGGCAACTGGTTCACAACCACCAGCGGCGTGCCCGTCAACCAGGCGACCGTCTTCAGCGCCGTTGGGCGACTCCCGTTCGGAGTCACCCCCAGCCCCGCCCTGCTGGCCGCGCACCACTACCTCCAGTGGTGGTCGTACCAGCCGGCGAGCCGCTGGTGGCAGTTTCAGCTAACCGAGGGCGGGTGGCTGCTCGCCGCGTCACTCTTCCTCATCGCCGCGACGGTCCTGCTGATCCGCCGCCGCCCCGCGTGACTCCCGCCCGAGATCCCGAATGCAGTCTCCTGCATCCGCTGACAATAATCAGTTGAACAGAATATAAAGAATGTATGAGTAAGCGGGCGATGCAGGAGACCACGTTCCTGATCCTGACCGCGCTAGCCCAGGGGCCGCAGCACGGGTACGGGATCATCCAGGACGTCGGGCGGATCTCGGGGGAGCGGGTCGCGCTGCGGGCCGGGACGCTGTACGGAGCGCTGGAGCGGCTGGACGCGGACGGGCTGATCGCCATGGACCGGGAAGAGGTCGTCGACGGGCGCCTGCGCCGCTACTACCGGCTGACCGACGAGGGCAGCGCCCGCCTTACGGAGGAGGCCAGGCGCCTGCAGGAGAGCGCGGCGACCGCGCTGCAGCGCCTGGACGCAATCCGTCCGGGTCTCGCTGGCGGCGCGGTATGAGTGCGGCCGACGGTTTCCTGATCCCGGGGGCGCCGCACGCGGAACTCGAGCAACGCTACCGGCGGCTGCTAAGGCTGTACCCGCGCGAGTTCCGCGCCCGGCGCACCGACGAGATGATCGGGGTGCTGATGGCGAGCGCGGCCGTCGGCCAGAACCGGCCTGCGCGCGGCGACGTGAGCGACATCATCCGGGGCTCGCTGCGGGAGCGCCTGCGCGGCCCCCGTGGCGGCTGGTCCTTTGCCCTGTCGGCCTTCGCCCTGGTAGCACCGTTGTTCCTGGTACTAACGGACATCCTCCAGGTGGCTTTCCCCTACTCGGAAAGCCGAGCGGCCGCGCAGAGCCGCATCAGCGTCCTTCAAGCGCACGGGGTGTCCGCGGCGCGCATCGGGCCGTCCGCGTTTGTGCCCCAGCACGTCGGCGGCCTGCAGTGGCTCGGCCAGCCAGCCTTCCTGGTCCTCGTGGCCGGCCACCTGATCGTCGCGGCGGCGGTTCTCGCCGGATTGCGTCGCACGGCCCTGGCGGCCCTGGTTATCGCGGCGCTGGCCGACTACACGCAGTGGACCGCCTTCCACGTGTTCCATCCGGGTGCGGGCACGATAATGTTCCTGACCATCCCGGTCTTCCTGCTTGAAGCAATCGCGCTGGCCGCGGCCGATCCCCGTGCGGCCCGCCGCCGAGAAGGCTGGCAGTACGTGTTCCCGGCCTTGGCCCTCGCGGTCGCGGCGCAACTGCTGGCGCTTTCGTTCGATGCTTCCAGAATCGGCGAAGTGATGTTCCTGGACGTGTCGACCCGCGGCGACCGGCACGTGACATCCGGGCACAAGATCGTGACCCACGTGACAATGGTCCACGTGACGTCCGGGAACGCGATCATGGCAATTGGATGCCTGCTGGCTCTACTCGCCGTTCTCCTGCCGCTGCCCCTCGGCCTCGGCTGGCGCGCGAGCCTGCTGCTCGCCGCCGCCTGCTACCCGCTCATCATCCTGGTGGCCGCCGCTCCCGGCCCGTCGTTCGGCATGCTGCCCGAGACCCTGGGCATGGGGCGCATGTCGGCCGCGGCGGCGCACACGATCATCGTGACCATCCTGTACGTGCCGCCGCTGCTGGTTCTGGGCCGGGCGGTGCCCAAGGCCATCCGCGCGAGACGGACCCGCGGCAGCGGCGAACTGCCGGCCTAGCCGTCGCGAACTCGACGGCGCTGCCGCTCGAGGTAGCGCTTCTCCGCTGCATTCGTGGCGTACCGGGCGGCCAGGCCGTACGCGGAGGCGGCCGCGTCGGTGTCGCCGGACATTTCCAGTAGGTGACCCCGCACCGCGTGGAACCGGTGGTGCCGGGCCAGAGCGCCGGCGAGTTCGTCGGTCGCGGCCAGTCCGGCCGCCGGGCCGTGGACCATGGCGACGGCGACCGCCTTGCCGAGCGAGACGAGCGGTCCTGGTGAGACGCGCGCGAGCAGCTCGTAGAGCGCGAGGATCTCCGCCCAGTCGGTGTCCGCGACCGAAGCGGCCTCGGTGTGCACGGCGGCGATCGCGGCCTGGAGCTGGTAGGGGCCGAGCGCGCTGGTGCTGGCCAGCGTCGCCGCGATAAGCCCGGCGCCCTCGGCGACGAGCCCGCGGTCCCAGCGGGTGCGGTCCTGGTCCATCAGCGGGACGAGCGCGCCGTCCGGGGCGACGCGGGCGGCGCGCCTGGCGTCGGTGAGCAGCATGAGCGCCAGCAGGCCGGCGGTCTCCGCGTCGTCGGGCAGCAGCCGGCGAAGCAGCCTCGCCAGCCGGATTCCCTCCGCGGACAGGTCGGCGCGCTGCAGCGCG
>Ga0102924_1006419_pt1 | contig 11039 bp, 12 predicted proteins | sample PaiPotPPM11metaG_FD_80116 | JGI IMG/M metagenome (GOLD analysis project Ga0102924, IMG submission 80116) | Iron sulfur acid spring bacterial and archeal communities from Banff, Canada, to study Microbial Dark Matter (Phase II) - Paint Pots PPM... ...
GATTACCACATCACCGGCCGGCTGGCCCGGTTTGGCCGCGGCGGGATGATCGAGGACATCTCCGAGCGACTGTTGCGCCAGTTCGCGGGATGCCTGCAGTCATCGCTCGGGCAGGCGGAGACGGCTGGCCCGCCGGAAGCGCCGGAAGCGCCGGAAGATCCGGAGCCGGAGCAGGTGACCGAGGACATGCCGGCGAGCTCCGTCGACCCCGTCGTTCCCGCTCCGACGGAGGCGGCCGCGCCGGCGCCGGCCAGTCCGGCCGAGCCGCCGCCCCCGGCGGTCGAGCCTGCACCCCCGGTCGAGCCCGCGCCCCCGGTCGAGGGCCTTTCGCTGGTCGGCTCGGTGATGCTCAACCGCGCGCGGCGCAACCCCAGGCCGCTGTTGGGAGTGCTCGCGGCGCTGCTGCTCCTGCGGCTGCTGCGCCGCAGGCGCCGGTAGCCGATCGCGCAGCCCGGCGGGTCAGCTGCGGGCGCTCGGCGAGGTGAAGTAGCGACGCAACGCAATCACGCACCAGATCGCCTCGACGATCCCGAATGGCCAGGTTCCGGCGAGGAATCCGTAGGTACTTGATAACGCGCAGCCCACGGCGAACGCCAGGACGAAGCCTCGGTGACGGCGCTCGGCGGCGTACATCAGCATCATGAAAGTGACGGCAACGGCTCCAAATGCGGTGAGCATTCTGCAGAGTCTGACCCGCCAAGAGCCGACGTTTACGCTTCGTCGATGAACTCGTTGCCGATGGTGCCTGTGGACTGCTCGTTGGACGAGGCCGGCCTGCGTGCCCAACTGGCCCGATATCGCGGCGTCGGTAAGGGGGCAGCCATCCTTGAGCAGCACCGTCAGCGGCTCGTGATCCGGGTGGGTCCCGCCACCTCGGATGTCGTGGTTAACGAGCTGGTCGCGGTCGAGCGGCGTTGCTGTCCAATGTTCGACCTCCGGTGGGAGCCAGACGAGCGGCGCTTGTCGATCTCTGTTCCCGGGCCTGAGCATGAACCAGCGCTCGACGCGATCGCGAAGGCGCTCGGGCTAAGCGACGCGGCCGATGTCCGGTGGGCTTACACATAGATCGAGAAGCGGAAGTCCATACCGCGCCTCCTCGGCAGCCGGACCGTTTACGACGCCGACAGCTTCTCGCGCCCGTGCGGCGCCTCGAAGCTCGCCGCCGGCTTCACCGCGACCAGCCCGCTGGGGTTGATCATCGGGTGGGTCCGGTAGTAGTGCGAGCGGATCTCGTCGAAGTCGACGGTCTCGGCGACGCCCGGCCATTGGTACAGGTCGCGTGTGTACGGCCACAGGTGCTCGTACTCGATCAGCTTGCGCAGCGAGCACTTAAAGTGGATCTGGTAGACGGCGTCGAAGCGCACGAGCGTCGTGAAGAGGCGGATGTCGGTCTCCACCGGGGCCTGCCCGAACAGGAACCGCCGCGTCGCCAACCGCTCGTCGAGCTCGTCGAGGGTGGCGAACAGCGTGCGCACCTCACGCTCGTACACGTCTTGCCTTGACGCGAAGCCGGCCTTGTAGACGGCGTTGTTGACGTTGTCGTAGATCTGGGTGTTGAGCGCGTCGATCTCGTCGCGGACCGGCTCGGGGTAGAGCTCGACCGGATGTGCGGCGAGCGGGACGAACACCGTCCCCAGCATCCGCAGGATGTCGGCCGACTCGTTGTTGACGAGCACGTTCGTGTGCTTGTCCCACAGCACCGGGACGGTCACCCGTGCGGCGTAGACCGGATCCGTGGACGTGTACGCCTGACCGAGGAACTCATAGCCGTTGACCGGATCGGTGTACTCGCCGCCGGTGAACGCCCAGCCACGGTGATCGCGGATCGGGTCGATGAACGAGATCCCGATCGCGTCCTCGAGACCCATCAGCCGACGCGCGATGATCGTGCGGTGCGCCCACGGGCAGGCTCGTGCCACGTACAGGTGGTAGCGGCCCGGCTCGAGCGGGAAGTCGGTCGAGCCGTCGCTCGACACCGATCCCCGGAAGGAGCTCACCTGGCGGTGGAACGAGCCGTCGTCCGATGCCTCGGGGCCGAGCGAGAAGGCCGCGCCGGAGGAGCTCATTTCCTGAATGTAGCGACGGCACGATCTCGTCCCCGGCGGGTGCGGGGATAGGGCCGCGAGGCTTTATCCTCGCGGTGTGCCGGCGGCGCGCACGATACGGGACGAGGCCCAGCTGCGAGCGGTGATCGGATCACCGCTCGATCTGACCGTTGCGAAAGTCGCGGGCCGCCTGAATGAGCTCACGATGCAGTTCATCGAGCGCTCGCCGTTCGTGTGCGTCGGAACGGCGACACCCGGTGGCGGGCTGGACGTCTCGCCGCGCGGCGATCCGGCCGGTTTCGTGCGGATTCTCGACGAGCGCACGCTGCTGGTGCCCGAGCGGCCGGGCAACCGGCTCGCCGACACGCTCACGAACCTGCTCGCCGACCCGCGGATCGCCTTGCTATTCCTGATCCCGGGCGTGGGGGACACGTTCCGCGTCAACGGACGCGCTGTGATCGTCGAGGACCCTGAGCTGCTCGAGGCGAGCGCAATCGAGGGCAGCGTTCCCCGCCTTGGGATCGTCGTCTCGATCGAGGAGGCATACACGCAGTGCTCCAAGGCACTGATCCGATCGGATCTCTGGAATCCCGAGCGGCAGATCGAGAGATCGGAGCTGCCCAGCTCCGGACGGATCCTGCGCTCGCTTACCGAGCCTGAGTTCGACGCCGAGGAGTACGACCGGGCACGTGCGGCGCGGTACGCTCGCCGCGAGGGCCTCTACTGAGCCCCCGAGCGCCTATCGGCGCTCGTAGCGCTCCTGCTCCTCGACGGTCCGTTCGGCGGTCGGAATCGCTTCGAGGCGCTCGTCGGGGATCGGCTCGCCGCTTTCGACCGAGAGCCCGTATGTCCCCGCGGCGAGCCTCGCCTCAGCGCGCTCCAGCGCGGCCACCTGCTGGCGGAGGTCCTCGGAGCGGCCGGCGTTGACCTGGTCCTGGTAGAGGTCTTCCGAGCCCTCGTCCCCCGGCTCGCGCCGCTCGGGGGCCTCGAGGTTGGCCTCGCCGTCGAGGTCCGCGAGCGCCTGCTCGATCTGCGAGCGCTCGGCTGCGAGCAGTTCCCGCGCGTGGTCCAAATCCATGGAGGCAGGTTACTCGGCAATCGGGTTGCGGGAGCGATTCGGCCCGCGTGAACCAGAGCCGGCCTGGCTCAGCCGCCGACGGAGCCGGCGCTGAGGCCCCCGCCACGGACGCGCACGACCAGCGGTTTCTCAAATTCCCTGCCGTATTGCTCGCCGACGTTCGGCTGTTGGCCGGGGAGCATCACCATCCGCTGATCGGAGACGATCTCGTCGATCGGTACCTGCTGGCGGGCGTTGTCTGACTCGACCTGGAACATCAGGTGCAGGCCGTGGGTGCCGATGTCGCCCTGGTAGAAGCGCTGGTCACCGGGTGCCGGGATGTCGTCCGCCGGCGTCCAGCATTTGCGCGGGTGCGTGAGTCCCGTGGCTGGGTCGACGTATGTCCGCGGCTCGTTCGACGAGCCGGGATTGACCCGCGGTCCGGGATCTGAGCCGGTGCCGTCATCGAAGCATGAGTCGTCGCGGTAGTACGGCAGCGCCAGCATCGACTGGGCGACGCCGCCCGGAGTGAGATCCGTTACCTGGTCGACTTGATAGCGGTCGACGATCGTGCCCCACGGGCCGGCGGTCTCGTTCCACTGCAGCGAGGAATTCAGGCCCTCGAAGGTCGGATCGGCCACGTTGACCGACTGGTGGTAGGGCCAAGCCGAGCTGCAGATCCCGGTCCCCTGGTAGGCCTGGCGGTAGACCTGGTTGAGATCGGTGCCGTCCAGCGGGGTGCCAGTGCCCTGGATCCCAGTGCCCTCGTTCTGGCCGTTGTAGTTCGGGTTGCAGGGATCGTCGAGGTTCCCGAACACAGTGTCGTTGCGGCCGTCGACGGCGACGCCGTTTGGCACGTTCGGGTTGTAGTAGCGGGTCATCCGTCCGGCGCGGAAGTCCCACTGGGCGTAAATCCCGTCGAGCGGTGGGATCACGTGCACCCGCAGCCAGTTCTTCATCCGCATCTGGTCGGCGTAGAAGGTCTCCATCCTCACGACGTTGGTGCCGGAGTCGGCGCCCCAGGTGGCCCGGATCGCGCGGACCGGACCGACGAGCTCGCCCATCAGCGTGCTCGAGCCGCCCCAGTGCGTGTCCTCTTCCTCGAACCCGCAGCAGGGGGTCTTCGACGACGGATCCTGTGCGAATGCCCGCGCCTTCCAGCGGTCCACCACGTTGGGGCCGAAGTTGGCGGCCAGCAGGCCGCGGTTATCGGGCGAGATGCCGATCCCGGTCATCAGCCAGCGTCCGTCGTAGCGGAAGTCGTAGCGGGGGGTCATCACAGTGGCCGTGTCGAGCGGACGGTGGCGCGCGATCACCGGGTTGCCGTGCGCGTCGAGGATCGGGGTTCCGTACGGATGACCCGGCGACGGGGCTCCGCAGATGTCGCCGGTCGGGGCGTTGCCGTAGTTGGCGTAGTCGGACTGCGAGAACACGTACTCGTCGGCGTTGGGGTCGCGCAGGTAACGGACGTAGCCGTTGGACGCGGTGTAGGCGGGCTTCGGCCCGTTCGGCGCCGCGACCATCACGTACACGTAGCGGGCGGGTGCACTCGGGCGGAGCGGATCGCTGATCTGAACGGCGCGCATCGTCTGGATCCCCTTCGGCAGCTTCGCTCCTTGGGGCGCCGGGTCGCCGGCGTCGGAGTACATGAACGACACCTCGTCGTTGGTGTCGAAGTACGGAATCGGGTCCTTCGCGGGCGGCTTGTAGAGGGCGTGGCAGGGATCGTTGGGATCGGGGTACGCCCGGAAGCCCTCGTTCTGCCATTGATAGGTGGTGTGCTGGTCGGCACCCGAGTAGATCGCGAATCCAGAGGCGTCGTTCTCGAGGTAGCGGGTGAATACCTTGTCGACCTGGAACGGGATCTGGACGAACTTGCCGCCGTGCGGCCTCGGCTGCCAGTGGTAGCCGAGCAGCTGGTTGGGATACACGCCCTTGATCGGCAGCTGGTTCTGGACGCCGCTCGTGTCGACGGTGGGAGGCGAGTAGCCGTTGTGCGCGCAGCCGTTGGTATTACTGCCCGGGGGGCAATCGACGAGATCGGTGAAAGGCGCCTTGGCGGTCTCGTTCTGGGGCACCGCGATGCCGGGGAAGTCGGCGCCGATCATCACGACCGGCTCGACGGCACGATTGGGGGTGACCGTGGGGTCAACGACCGGAAGTGGCACGGGCGCCATGAGCGAAGCGCTGGATGCCGCGCCGGCACCGGCGATCGCCCCTGCCGCGGCCACGGCAACGAGCAGCTTTCGCTTAGACACAAACCTCCGACGCATGCACCGCTCCTCCCGAATCACGCGGCAAAGCTCTGCCGCCTGTAGTGCTAACGCGGCGGGGGTGGTGGAACTTTCACCTCTCGCGAACCGGCCTTGCGGCCTACCCGCTGCGCAGCGAGGCGGCGTAGAGCCGCTGCAGCAGGTTGAGCATCGCCGGCGAGGTGACCTGGTTGCCCGGGCAGCAGGTGGGCCCGTTGACCGCGCTGATCCCGATCTCGAGATGGGGTCCGGTCGAGATCCCCACGATTCCGCATCCGACCTCGGCGATCGGCTGGCCGGCCTGAACGACGGATCCGACCGGCACGAGCGCGGGTGCGGCGTGGCCGTAGTAGATGTAGCGACCGTTCAGCGGTCCTCCGGCGACTCGCAGCACGGGTGCGTAGGGCCCGAACCCGGAGATCCCCTCCTCCACGATCACGCCGGCGGTGACCGCCACCAAGGCCGCCGACGGACCGCATGCGCCCCCGACGGTCGAGATGTCGACGCCCATGTCGGGCGACCAGGTGCTGGGGGGCTCGACGGCCGACAGTGGCTGGAGCGGGAACACGAAGCCCTGCCCGGCGCCGAGCGAGTTCAGCTCCTGCGCGACCTTCTGCTCGAGCTTGAGCTCGCGCTTGACCTCCGCGAGCGATGGTGCGTGGGCGTTGGGATCGCCGATCGGCGTTCCGTTTGCGCCCGGATCCGTGTTGGGCGCGGCTCCGGCGGCCGGCTGGATCGCCTGCGGGTGGGACTGCAGGCCGAGGGCCGCCGCGCCGCTCGCATTGGCGCTCGCGCCGGAGGAGGGGCTCGAGCCGCAGCCTCCGACGCACACAATCGCCGCGATCAGGCCCGCCCAGCGCGCAAGTCGCATGGGCCGGAGTTCAGCACTTCTCACGCGGCCGCGCGGAGGCTCAGCAGCGGCGGGCGCTCAACCGGTTCGCCGGCGAGCGTCTGGCGTCCCTCCTCGCCGGGCGAGCTGAACGCCACCGGCAGGGGCCCGTGGAGTCGTCCCTCTCGTTCGAGCCGGGTCGCGACCGCGTGCAGGACCGAGTAGGCCATCGGGCCGAGATCGCGTAGCGGCTGGTGTGCGTTCTGGCGCACGTCGAGGTCGACCTGCGCGAGCCCGTCGAGACCGACCGCACCGTAGGCGTCGAGCAGCAGCGCGATGTCGACCCCGTAGCCGGTCGCGAACGGCAGCCGCTCGAGCAATTCGCGACGCGCGGCGATCTCGCCGGCGAGCGGCTGCTCGATCCCCGCCAGGTCGGGATAGAACAGGTTCAGCAGCGGGCGGGCCGTGAGCTCGGTGACACGTCCGCCGCCGTCCGGAAAGACGGTCTCCCCGACGCGGAACGGCCGGCGGTAGAAGCCCTTGACGAACGAGATGCCCGGCTCCCGGATCAGCGGCCCCAGCAGCCCGCACGCGAAATGGGCCCCGAACCGCTCGGAGTCGGCGTCGAGGAAGCAGATCAGCTCGCCGTGGAGCACCGGGAGCGCCCGCCACATCGCGTCGCCCTTGCCGAGCACCGCTCCGAGCTCGGGCATCAGCTCGTCCTGGTCGTGGACCTCAGCGCCCAGCCGGCTTGCGATCTCGGCCGTGCCGTCGGTGGAGTTGTCGACCACGACGAGCTGGTCGACGAGGCCGCGCTCGCGAAGCGGCAGCAGCTGCTCGAGGATCGCGCCGATCGTCCTGGCCTCGTTGCGGGCCGGCAGGCAGATCGAGATCGTCGCCTGCCGCTCGGCGGCGAGTCGCTCCAGCGGGAACGCGTCATGGGAGAACGTGTTACTGCGGTGCCAGGCGCGCGCATGCAGAGACATCGCGACAGAGGATGACAGCAGTCGCGGTGGCGCCGGCGTCAGCGCGCGAGCTTGCTGGTAAACGCGCTGAGCTTTGCCGGGTCGCGCAGCGGCGGCCCGTGACCAAAGCAGACGAGCGCCGGCTCGAGCGCAGCGAGGCGCCGCATCGATTCGCGGTTCTGCTCCGGGTCCGGGGTGAAGATCGCCGGCGGCTCGTGGAGCCCGGGGATCCCGGTCACCAGGTTCATGTTGTTGAACACGTCCCCGCAGATCAACGTCCGGTCTGCCTCGCGCCAATAGGCGACGTGGCCGGCGGAGTGCCCAGGAACCTCGAGCACGGCGAACCCCGCCACCGTGTCTCCCTCCCTCAGCGGGCGTGCGACGGGGTGGGGCGGGCCGGGCCAGGCCGCGGCGATCAGGCGGTTGAGCGGGCTGCTCGGCTGTCCGGCGACGACCTGTCCGCTCTCCATCGCCTCGACGTCGCGCTCACCGCACCACAGCGGGATCCCGAGCGTCTCGCAGACCGCGTGGCTGGCGCCCTGGTGATCGGGATGCGCGTGGGTGAGTGCGTGTGCGTTGACCGTGCGCCCGCGGAGCTGGCGCAGGATCCGCCGTCTCGCGTGGCGGGTCGCGGCGTCGACGAGCACGTCGCCCACGAGGTAGACGTTGATCCCGTTCGGCGGAAAGCCGGCAAGCAGGTGCAGGTCGTCGGCGAGTCGCTTCACGGCGCGACCCTATCCGATCACGGCTCGGCGGTTTGGAGGCGCTTGACGCTGCGGTTGACCCACGCGGCGCTCCCGAACCGCTCGCGCATCGCGGCCGCGCTGGCCTCGTTGTCATAGCCGACGCGACGCAGCTCCACGGCGCCGTCTCGATCCACCAGCGCGTACGCCGCGCGGACGTCGCCGTCAAACGGCAGTCCGACGCTCCCCGGGTTGATCAGCTCGACGCCATCGGACCGCGTGCGGCGGAACTGGACGTGCGTGTGCCCGAAGACGATCCGGCGCTCGCCGACGCCCTCGAGCAGCTGGTCCTCGTCGTCGGCGGCCTCGGGCATGAACGAGCGCAGGTCGGAGACCGGCGACGCGTGGCAGTAACGGGTCTCACCTTCGACCCACTGCTCCTGCAGCGCGCCCAGCTCGTCAACGTCCGCAGGGTCGAGCGTCTCGCGGCACGCTGTGATCGCCTCCTGGATCAGCGGGTCATCCGGCGCCTGGTCGGGATTGGCGCTCCAGCGATCGACGTTCCCCCGGATCCAGGTCGCCTCGGGCAGCTCCTGCAGCGCCGTGACCGTCTCCGCCGGAAACGGCCCGAACAGCGCGTAGTCGCCGCCCAGCAGGAAGCGATCCGCTCCCGCATAGCGCGCATCGGCGAGCACCGCCTCGAGGGCCGGGAGGTTTCCGTGGATGTCGTAGAGGACTGCGAGAGACATGCCTCGGTGGTTGATACCACGGGCGGTCTTACACTTGCGTCCGTGGGGCTAGAGGAGATCAGCTACGCCCGCAACGGGGACGTCAGCATCGCTTATCAGGTGCTAGGTGAGGGCCCTCCGGATCTGGTGTTCGTCGGCGGTTTCGTCTCGCATCTGGAGATCGCGTGGGAGGCAGAGCCGGTGCGGAGGTTCTTCGAGCGCCTTGCTTCGTTTGCACGTGTGATCGTGTGGGACAAGCGCGAGCAGGGATTGTCGGACCGGCTGGGACAGCCGCCGACGCTCGAGCAGGGCATGGACGACCTCGCGGCCGTGATGGACGCGGCCGGGTCCGAGCGCGCGGCGCTGTTCGGGATCTCCGAGGGCGGCCCGATGGCGGCGCTGTTCACCGCCACCTTTCCCGAGCGCGTCAGCCATCTGATCCTGTATGGGACCTACGCAAAGGTGACCCGCTCGGACGACCATCCCGCCGGCGTCCCGCGTGAAGGGCTCGAACGCTGGATCGAGGGGATCGGATCGGGGTGGGGCGGCCCCGTTGGACTCGAGGTGTTCGCCCCGAGCGTCGCGGCCGACGAGGAGATGGTCAAGTGGTGGACTCACCTGCTCCGCTCCGGGACAAGCCCGCGAGCGGCACGCGCGCTGATGCGGATGTACCTCGACATCGACGTGCGACCGGTACTGGGGGCGATCACGGCGCCGACGCTGCTGCTGCAGCGGACGGGCGACCGGCTCGTCCCAGCTGCCCAGGGTCGGGCGCTGGCCGCGCTGATGCCGCACGCCCGCTACGTCGAGCTCGACGGCGCCGACCACGTCGCGTTCCTCGGCGGCTACGACGGGCTGCTCGACGAGGTCGAGCAGTTCGTGACCGGCACCCGGCGCGAACGCGCCCCGGAGCGGGTCCTGGCGACCGTGCTGTTCACCGACATCGTCGGCTCCACCGGGCACGCCGCGGCCGCCGGCGACCGTGACTGGCGGGCGCTGCTCGAGCGCCACGACGTGCTCGTGCGCCGGGAGCTCGCGCGCTTCCGGGGGAGGGAGATCAAGCACACCGGCGACGGCTTCCTGGCCACGTTCGACGGACCGGCGAGGGCCGTGCAGTGCGCGGGCTCGATCACCGAGCGGGTGCAGCCGCTGGGAATCCAGGTCCGCGCCGGCGTGCACACGGGCGAGTGCGAGGTGCGCGGCGATGACCTCGCGGGGATGGCCGTGCACATCGGCGCGCGCGTGGGGGCGAGCGCCGGCTCCGGAGAGGTGCTCGTGTCGAGCACCGTCAAGGACCTGGTAGTCGGCTCGGGGCTGCGCTTCGACGAGCGCGGCGTGACCGAGCTCAAGGGCGTCCCGGGCGAATGGCGCCTGTACGCGCTCGCGGGCAGCGACTGACCGCGAGCGGCGGCTAGCGCTGGTCCCAGCTGAAGCCGCGCACGGCGAGCGCGATCCCGAGCACCGCCCAGACGGCGATCACCCCCAGCGCGCTGATATTCGTGCCGAGTGAGCTGCCCTTGACCATCGCGCCCGAGAGCCCGTCGATCAGGTGCGTCAGCGGCAGCCCCTGGGCGATCCCCTTGATGAACCCCGGCGCCCGGGCCGAGTCGTAGAACACGCCTGAGATCAGGATCACCGGGAGGAACACGGCGTTCACGTAGGCGGAGGTCGACTCGAAGTTCGGGATCGCGTGGCTGAAGGCGACGCCGAGCGATGCGAAGCAGACGACGCCCGCGGCGACGAACACGACCAGCTCGGGCCAGTCGCGGGGCCAGCCGGTGCCGAAGAACACGCGGCCGGCGACCGTGATGATCCCGATCTGCAAGGCGGTGTTGGTGACGGCGTTACCCGCGATCCCGAGCAGGTAGGAGAGCGCGGGCATCGGCGTCCCGCGGATCCGCTTGAGCACGCCCTGCTCGCGCAGAAAGGTCATGTTGTAGGCGAGCGCGGTGAAGGTCGTGGACATCACGCTCATACCGGCGATCCCCGGGACGATCACGTTGAGGTCGTGCTGGTTGCCGTGCAGGATCGCTCCGAACAGGGCCAGGAACAGCAGCGGCAGCGCGAAGTTGAAGAACGCCGCGCTCGGGTTGCGCCAGAACAGCCGCCGCTCGAGGCGGTACTGGCGCCAGGCGAGCGTCACGGTGTCACTCACCGTTGGGCCCCTGATCGGCCGTCAGCTCGAGGTAGACGTCCTCGAGCGTCGGGCGCGTGACAGTGAGATCGTGGAGACGCTCTCCGCGCTCCAGTGCGGCGCTCGTCAGCTCGTGCAGCAGCACCGTCGGGTCCTCCGTCTCCTGCTCGATCAGCAGCCCGCCACTGTGGCGGTACGCGACCAGGTAGCGGCTCGCGCCGTCGCCCGAGCCGAGCTCCCGCGGCGCGCCCTCGACCACGATTCGGCCGTCCTTGATGATCGCCACCCGGTCGGCAAGCGCCTGTGCCTCGTCCAGGTAGTGGGTCGTCAGCAGGACAGTCTTGCC
>Ga0102924_1006421_pt1 | contig 11037 bp, 6 predicted proteins | sample PaiPotPPM11metaG_FD_80116 | JGI IMG/M metagenome (GOLD analysis project Ga0102924, IMG submission 80116) | Iron sulfur acid spring bacterial and archeal communities from Banff, Canada, to study Microbial Dark Matter (Phase II) - Paint Pots PPM... ...
GCTCCCGAACCCGAGTCGGGCGGATCGACGCTGGGCCAGGAACCTTCCTGCGGAGAGTCGGCGCAGCCCGACGCCAGCACGCAAGCCCCCACCCACAACGACACGATCCGCAGATGCATCACCACCTCCTGGCGCCGCCGTCTGCGAGCGCCGGGCCAGCAGACAGATCCTTTCGATCCGCAGGAAATACTGCACGCAATCGCCATGTCGGAGCAACGCGCCCTGATCGCGGCGATCAGTCCGACGATCTTCAGGATCGGGGAAACACCCCCAGCGCCGGGGGCGTGAGACCCTCAGATCGACTTTGCCTCCACGGCGATCACGGCTCCTTCGAGTCCCGCGATCTCGGCGATCGCCTCCGGACTGGGTGTCTTCGAGAGGCGAATGGACGCAACCGCTGTCTTTGCTCCCTGGAAAATTGTGTTCGTCATCTCCTCGACGTTCGCGCCGTACGTGCGCAGCACCCCGAGCACCGACGCGAGCACGCCGACCTTGTCGTAGTGCCGGACGACGATCTGGCACTCGGCGGGGGCGTGCTCCTCGATGTTGACCGCGTTCGGAACGCCACCGGTCCGAAGAAACGTGCTGCAGATGCGAACGGTCTCTTCGGCGATGGCGGTCTGCGCCTGTTCGGTGCTGGCTCCGACGTGCGGGGTCCCGGCGAACGTACCGGCGCTCGCGATCGCGGGGGCGAACGCGGCAACGCTCTCCGCGGGCTCCGGATCGAAGACGTCGAGTCCAACGCGCAGGCCCTTCTCGCGCACCGCCGACGCGAGCGCCGTCTCGTCGACGATCCCGCCGCGGCTCGTGTTGACGAAGATCGCCCTCGGCTTCATCCGCGCGATGACATCGGCGTTGATGAGGCGACGTGTCTCGGTCGCCTGCGGCAGGTGCACGCTCACGACGTCCGACTCGCTCGCGAGGTCGTGAAGCGTTGCGCAGCGCTCGACGCCGAGCGCAGCGGCGCGCTCCGCGCGGAACGGGACCGACCATGCGACGACGCGCATCTCGAAGGCGCGCGCGCGCCTGGCTACCTCGCTTCCGATGCGACCCAGCCCCACGATACCCAGCGTCTTGCCTTTCAGCCCGTCGGCCTTGCTGTACTCCTTCTTGTTCCAGCGGCCGGCCCGCAGATCGGCGGTCGCGTCGGCAATCCGCCTGTCGAGCGCCACGATGAGCCCCATCGCGAGCTCGGCGACGGCGACGCTGTTCTTTCCCGGGCAGTTGCTGACGAAGATTCCGCGTTCGCTCGCGGCCCCCACGTCGATCGTGTCGAACCCGGCGCCGGCGCGCACGACGAGGGCGAGGCGAGGAGCGCGCTCGATCGCCGCGCGCGTGACCCGCGTGCTCCGGACGACGAGAATGCTCGCGGCCGAGAGACGAGACGGCAGATCCTCGGCGCCACACTTCGGGTCGTATTCGACCGCCAGCCCGAGGTCGCGGAGCTTGGCGAGCTGCTCTTGGGGGAACTCGTCAGCGACGAGAACAGCCGGTGCCATGGGTGCCAGAGGGTGCGGCGCCCCTTGAGCGGCTGTCAATGCAGACGCGAGACGACGACGCCCCGCGCGCGGCGCCAACCCTCAGGAGTCTCGCTCGGGTGCGAAGTAGACGAGGATCGCCATGAGGAAGCAGACGCCGAACACAGCCGCAGCCACGAAGCGTTTGCCGGGTACATCGTCAGGTACTGAATCGAGCGCGCGCACGGCGTCGTCCATCGATCAACCCCCGTCTTCCCGGGCTCCCCCCGAGGAGGAGCCTCGTGCCGGGGGTACGGCAAGCAACGAACACGCCTTAAGGCATCTCGTCATGCCGGTCCCTTCGGGCTGCGGCCCCTGCCCCCTCCGACATCGAGCCCCCGAGGTTGTGGATGTAGGCCCGGCACTTCCTCTGGACAACTTGTGACCGGACTGTGGATTGACGGCCTCCACAGTTCTGTTCCCATGAGCAACCGTGGGGTCGGATACGCACGCCTTGAGGAGAACGCCGACAATCAACGTCGCGCCCACGATCGCGGCCCCTCTGACGAGGCCCGCGCCGGAGCAGGATCCGTCGCGGGCGGCGCCGGGTACGTTGGAGCGGACGCGCACGCTGGCGAGCGAGGAAGCGGCGTCTGCCCAGATGCGCTTTCGTCGGGCGCTGACGGTCGGGTACGCCATCTGGGCTGCGTTCGCGCTGGTCGACTGGGCGGTGGTACGCAACCTGGAGGCAGGCCGGCTGGGCTATTTCCTGACGCTCCGCGCTGTCGTGAGCGCCATCGTTATTCCCACGCTCTGGCGGCTGTACCGCAGTCCTGCGCCCTCGGCGCGCGTCCTCACGTTGCTGGACCTCGCCGGATACGTTCCGGCGGCCGCGTCGCTGGCCCTCATGTGCATCGAGTTCCGCGGCCTGGCGAGCCCGTACGCGGGTGGCCTCTGCCTCGTGCTCCTCGCGCGCACCGTCACCGCGCAGGACCCGTGGAGGCGTGGGGCCATCATGAGCGGCATCCCCGTCCTCACGTACTACGCGGTGCTCCTCGGGGCCGCGCTGACGTCGAGCACGATCGCCGCGCAGCTGCGGGACTCAGCGACCGTCACGATGCTCCTGCTCAACTCGGGGTACATCCTGGGCACGTACCTGTTCCTCGTGATCGGCGGGCACGTCGTCTGGACGCTCCGCCGGCAGGTCTTCCAGGCGCGGAGCCTCGGTCGCTACCGGCTCAAGCGGCGGCTGGCCTCGGGCGGGATGGGCGACGTCTGGGTGGCGTACCATCCCGCGCTCAAGAGGGACGTCGCCGGCAAGGTGCTCCGCGCGGACGCCCAGGAGCGGAGCGCGGGCGCAGTGAGCCGATTCGAGCGCGAGGTCTGCGCGACCGCCGACCTCCAGCACCCGAATACGGTGCGCGTCTTCGACTACGGCACGACGGAGGACGGCCTCTGCTACTACGTCATGGAGCTCCTCGAGGGCGAGACGCTGCGAGCCCACGTGGACAGGATCGGACCGCTGCCCCCGGCCCGTGCCATTCACATCGTCGGGCAGGCCTCCCGCGCCCTCGGCGAGGCGCACGACCGCGGCATCGTTCACCGCGACATCAAGCCCGAGAATCTGTTCTTGACGTCGCTCGGCGGCGAGCACGATTTCGTGAAGCTGATGGACTTCGGGATCGCCAAGGTCATCGACCACGACGCGACGATGACGCGAACCGGCTGGGTCATCGGCACTCCGGAGTACATGTCCCCGGAGGTCGCGGTCGGCAAACCGGCCGACGAGCGGTCCGACGTCTACGCGCTCGGTGCGGTGCTCTACTTCCTCTTGTGCGGGCGCCCGCCGTTCGTCGGCGAGAACGCAGGTCGGCTGTTCTTCGCCCACGCGACCGAGGTGCCTCGCCCGCCCTCGGACTACACGAAAAATCCGATTCCCGGCGATCTGGAGGCTCTCGTCATGCGCGCGCTCGAGAAAGACCCCGCCGCCCGCTACGCGTCGGCGTCGGAGTTCGCGCTGGCGCTCGCGACGTGTACGCTCGCAGGCAAGTGGACGTACGGCCACGCGACGCACGTGGCCAGGACAAGCAGTCGTCCGCCGCCCGTCGAGAGCGCGAAAAAAGTGATCGCGCCGCCGCCGCCGCGCTTGCCGTCGCTGTTCGACGAGCACGCCGCGCCGCCCGGCAAGAAGCTCAGCTCGGCGTAGGCGCTACGCTCCCTTCGTCACGTCGAGGAAAATGCAGTGTCCGGTGGCGTCGCGGGTGGTACCGACGCGACAGGGCCGCGGAGACAGATTGGTCGCGAGGTCCATCATCGACTGGGGCGTGCGGTAGCGGAGCGTCCAGTCCAGGACGTAGTCCATGAGCCACGTCGTATCGGGCGCCTCGATGAGATTGCCCATCAGCATTCGGCCCCCCTCGCGAAGGCGCGAATACAGCACGCCGGTGAGGCGGGCGGCGACGGGATCGGGCAGGTAGTCGTAAAGGCCGGCCGAGTAGACGAGGTCCAGGTCGGCGATCGCCTCCTCGATCACCTCGCGCTCCTCGCTCGACTGCGGCTTCAGGAGCTGGCGCACCGAGAAGTGAAGGCAGGTCACCGTGACCGGCAGCGCCCCACCGTGGCGCTCGACGAGCAGGCGGGAGAGGCGCCGGTGGGCCGTTTCGAGGGCGCTCGGGTCTTGATCAAGCAGCACGAACTCCACCGGCCGCGACAGCGGCGGATCCCCCTCGAGGAAGCGGCGCAGCTCGACCGCAGGCCCCGACGCGACCGAGAGGATGCGCGCCGGACGCGCCGCGTCCTGCGCGGCCACCCGCATGACCGCCTCCCTCATCACGACCTCGCGCGCGATGACGCTCCGCCCGAGGCTGTAGCCTTGCGCTATCGAATGCAGGAACCGGCCGAAGAGACCCTCCCCCGTACGTTCGTGCGCGAAGTAGAGCTCCATCATGCGATAGTCGCCGGCGTAGCCGAGCGGCTTCTCGTATACGCGCCGGTGGAGGGGGCATGCGTAGAGAAGCGGGATGAGCGCGGACTCGGCGTAGCTTCGCCCGAGGGCACGTGCTCGCTCGTCGAGCGACTTGCTCTGCTCGTGCAGGGCCGCGAGCGCGCCGTAGTATTCGGCTCCCCATCGCGCGCGTAGGCGGTCGAACAACTCCGCCTCCGCATCGGCTCGCCGGAGCGGGTCCTCGTAGCCGGCGCGCTCGAACGCGTCGACTTCGAACCGCGCGTCCTCGAGGAGCTGGCGCACGTCCGACACCGCCGCACGCCACGGCGCCGGAAGCGTCGCGCGCTGCTCGCGCAGCGCGCCGAGCCTCCCTTCGAGCGTCGCCTCCAGGTGCAGTTGCCGCAGATCGAGCACCCCCGCGTCGAATCGCGCGCCGACACGCCCCGGGCTGCCGTGCACGACGGTGGCCGTCCCCGACCACACGACGCGGTCGCCGAGCACCAGATCGACGCCCTCGAGCACCGTACCGGGCGGCAGCGCGAGATCCGTCGGCGCGGAGACCGCGAAGCCGGTGCTCCCGAGGTCGAGCAACGCGAGCGGACCGAAGGACGCGCCGTCGCAGTCGAAGCGGCAGACGAGATCCACGGGCAAGTCGGCGGAGGACAAGCGCGCCGGCCGAAACCGTACGCCCGTCCCGAGACCGCCCGTGAACTCCACCGGCTTCGCGGGGGGTCGACTCGAGAATCGAGAAGGCGGGCTGGACGACGGGCGCGGCGGATTCGAAGAGGGCCGCGGCGCGCTGCTGGGACGGCTGGACTCGAGACTCATGGAAGCAGGCCTCCAATCGAGCTCCGCATAACGGCCGCATTCGAGAAAGAAAAAAGGGGAATCTGCGGTTTGTCGCTCGGTTCCATTTTTCCCGTGGCAAAGGACGGGAATACGACAGGTCCGTGTCCGGTCGGAGTCCGTTCCGAGTCAGCGTGGCTTCCGCTTCGCCCTTCTTGCGCCGGGGATCTTCGCCATGCGCCCCGATTCGTAGAGCTTGCGGAGCTCGCGCTCCATCGCCCGCCCGAAGATGACGCGGACCGCCTCGGTGCCAAGAGGACGCAACGTCTCGAAGAGCTTTCCCATGTCGCGCGGGGCGAGCTCGTTCTCGTCCGCGTTCCTGACGAAGAGCTCGACGAGACCGGCGGCCGCGCGCGAGACGTACTTCCGGACCAGGGCCGACGCGCGCGCCGCGGTCTCGAGATCGACCCCGGCCGCCTCGAGCTTCATCGCGATCGAAAGAAGGGCCGGGCTCTTTACGAGATAGACGTCCCCGTGCCGAGCGACCAGCTTGGTGCGAGTCAGATCGGCGATGAGGCCGGGGCGACGCGAACCTGCCAGCGCGTAGAGATCTTCCTCCGTGAGCGTGCGGGCTCGATCGTTGGCCCACGGCGCCTGGACTTGCTCCTCGACGCCCAGCCACTCGGCCAGATCGAGCTCGCCTCGATCGATGCTGCCCAGCACGTCGCGTATGGCGTCGATGCGCAGCCCCCGGTCCTGCAGCTGAGCGATGAGCTTTAGACGCTCCAGATGGCCCGGGCCGTAGTACGCGACCCGGCCGCGGATCTCGGGAGGCATCAGCGCGCCGCGCGATTGGTAGAAGCGAATCGTGCGGCTCGGAAGGCGAGCCGCGCTCGCCAGCTCGTCGATCGTGAACTCGCCCCGCGCCCCCTCGACCGTTGTCGCCATGCCTTACGCCATATAGCGCACCAGCTCCCCCACGATGCGGCCGCCGCTGGCGCGGCTCAGCGTGGAGATCCAGGAGAGCGCCTTGAAGAGCGTGCCGCCCCAGGTGTCGGTCGAGTACCGGACGCCGTGGCTCTCGCAAATCGCGCGCACCTCGGGCGCAATCTCGCGAAGCCGGCGCGGCGGGAGCGTCGGGAAGAGGTGGTGCTCGATCTGCCGCTCGAGCCCTCCGCACAGGATGGACACGGGAAGGCTCACCTCGAAGTCGTTGGCCGCCTCGACCTGCATCGCGTACCACTGGCCGCGCCCGTGAGCCTTGGAGCCCGCCGGGTAGCTGGCCACCTCGGGGCCGACGTGCCCGCAAAAGATCGTCGCGGCCGAGTAGACGCCTCGCAGCGTCTCGGCGAGCCAGTTGCCGAGGAGCACCTTCCAGAACATCGGCCCGGCCAGCGCGGGAAAGAGGGCGTAGTTGTAAAGGTAGTACGGCACGAACTTGCGCAACCCCTTCTTCCAGGCGCCTCGCACGCTCTCCGGAGATCGATCCGGCAAGAGGCAGAACCTCTCGGGGCGACCGTTGTCGAGGATGGCGTCGTTGATTCCGCACACGTGCGAGCCGATGAAGAAGAGGAAGTTCGGAAAGAGGATCCCGAGCGAGACGGCGAGCTGGAAGCGGTGCCGGACGCTCCAGGGCGTCTGCTCCGTCAGTCGGACGGTGCCGAAATGGATGTCGGGGTCCTTGTCCGCGATGTTCGTGTTCCCGTGGTGCCGCACGTTGTGCGCGTATCGCCACGACTCCTCGTCGATCGGCGCGTCCCAGCGGAACGTCCGGGACGCGAACGCCTCACCGCCGGGGAGCCGATCGTAGGCGCCGTGCAGCGCCGTGTGCCCGATCTCGGTCGCCTGGAGCTGCTTGTGCACCCAGAGCGCGACGACGCCGAGTCCAAAGGTCATCGGCTCCGGGCTGAAGTGAATCAATACGCGGCCGACGATCTCCATCGTGCGGGAGAACCGATTGAGGTTGCGGACGTAAGCGACGTCGGCCTCCCCCATGCGGGCAAGCGTCCGCTCCTTGAGAGCATCGAGCTCCTCGCCAAAAGCGCGAAAGCGTTCCCTCTCGCGCAGGGTCTCGGGATCCGTCGCGCTCGCGGGTGCGATGGCGCAGGACGATTGTTCGGGCATGGAAAGCCTCCTTGAGACGACGCCACCCGCACCGCGCGCCAGGTGCACGGGCGCGTCGGCGTCTGCAGCATTGATAACTGTGACAGTTGCAACTGTCAACGTTAGCGCGCGCCGGGACCGAGGGGCGCATCGCCGTAGACGCGTTAGACCCGCGCGCACGAGCCACCGAGGCGCGGCCTATCGACTCGACCGAGGCAACATGGCCCACCCGGCGGGCGGTTGGCCTGCACTCCCATGCCTCGCATGACCTTGCAGCAGCATCGGGCGCATCTAACCCACTCTTGCGGCGAGGAAATCCAGTGCAATCCCTCCACGGACCCAGAAGACACCCCGCGCGCGCCTCGCGAGGTCACGCGGACAGGCCGGCCAAACCATCGATACGGGCCCGACGTTCGCGCCGGGGCGGTCACATCACCGAGCGCGTCGACGTTCTGATCGGGGTGCTCGAGGCTGTGCGCGACGGCGACTTTTCCATCCGGGCGCCGAGCGACAGCAACGACGCGCTCGGCGTCCTCGCCGCGACGATCAACGAGATCATCGGGCGCGACGAGGCGGTGTCGCGCGAGGAGCTGCGTGTCCTGAGCGCGATCCTGCACGCGGACTGCACCCAGCACATATCGGCGTACCTCGACGGGCGCAGGCTGCAGGGCGAACCCGCGCACGTCGTCGCCGCCCTGAACGCGGTCGTCGACGTGATGACCGAACGCACCAAGCAGATGCGCGAGATCGCGGACGTGACCAACGCCGTGGCCAACGGCGACCTGTCGCAGAAGATCACCGTCGACGCGCGCGGCGAGGTCTTCGAGCTGAAACAGACGATCAACGCGATGGTCGAGCAGCTGCGGACGTTCGCCTCCGAAGTGACGAGCGTCGCGCGCGAGGTCGGGAGCGAGGGCAGGCTGGGCGGGCAGGCCAAGGTGCCCGGGGCCTCGGGTACGTGGCGCGATCTCGTCGACAACGTCAACCGCCTCGCCGGCAACCTCACGGCGCAGGTGCGCGCGATCTCCAACGTCGCGACCGCCGTCACCAAGGGAGACCTGACGCGAACGATCGACGTCGGCGCCGCGGGCGAGGTCCTCTCGCTCAAGGACACGATAAACCAGATGATCGCGAACCTGCGCGATACGACGCAGGCGAACAAGGAGCAAGACTGGCTCAAGACGAACCTCGCGAAGTTCACCGGCATGATGCAGGGGCAGCGCACCCTGGATTCGTTTGCCCGGTTCTTGATGAACGAGCTGACGCCCACGGTGTCGAGCCAGCTCGGGACGTTCTTCGTCGTCGACGAACCCGACGCGCAAGACGAGCGACCCACACTCCGTCTTCTCAGCTCCTACGGGTACAAGCACCGCAAGACCGTCGCGACCACGTTCGCGTTCGGCGAGGGACTCGTCGGGCAGGCGGCGCTCGAGAAGAAGTCCATCGTCGTGACGGAATTGCCCGAAGACTACATCCACATCGCTTCCAGCCTGGGAGAGGCGCCGCCGCGGACGATCGTCGTCCTACCCATCCTCTTCGAGGGCGAGGTCAAGGGAGTCATCGAGCTCGGATCCTTCCAGGACTTCAGCCCGGTTCACCTGACCTTCCTCGAGCAGCTGATGCTGAGCGTCGGCGTCGTCTTCAACATGATCGGCGCCGGCCGTCGCACGGAGGAGTTGCTGCAGGCGCTAAAGCGGTCGAACGCGGAGCTCGGGAATCGATCGCGTGAGCTCGAGGACAAGGCGTCGCTCCTCGAGGTGAAGAACACGGAGATCGCCGAGGCCAGCGCGTCGCTCGAGGAGAAGGCGAAGCAGCTCGCGCTCGTATCCCGGTACAAGTCCGAGTTTCTCGCCAACATGTCGCACGAGCTTCGGACTCCCCTGAACAGCATGCTCATCCTCTCGAACCTGCTCGTGGAGAACGAGGAGAAGAACCTGTCACCCAAGCAGCTCGAGTACGCGCGAACCATCGCCGCCGCCGGAAAGGAGCTCCTGACGCTCATCAGCCAGATCCTCGATTTGTCGAAGATCGAGGCCGGCAAGATGCAGATCGAGAAGCGCCGTTTTCCGCTCGAGGAGCTGCGCCAGTACGTCGAACGCCATTTCCGTCCTATCGCGCAGCAAAAGGGGCTCGACTTCAGCGTGCACCTTGCCGAAGACGTCCCGACCACGATCACGACCGACTCGCAGCGGCTCGATCAGATCCTCAAGAACCTGCTCTCCAACGCGTTCAAGTTCACCGACGAGGGACGGGTCGCGCTCGACGTGAGCGTTGCCCGCACGGTCCGGCGCTTCCAGAACCCGGCGTTGCGGAACGCCTGCGGTGCGATCGCGTTCACCGTGACCGACACGGGGATCGGCATTCCGCCCGAGAAGCAGCACATCATCTTCGATGCCTTCCAGCAGGCGGACGCCTCGACGAACCGGACATACGGCGGCACCGGACTGGGCCTGACGATCAGCCGTGAGCTGGCCCGCTTGCTCGGCGGGGAAATCGCGCTCGAGAGCAAGGTGGGCGTCGGGAGCTCGTTCACGCTCTTCCTGCCCATGACCGACGACCAGGTCGTGCTCGGAGCGGGAAACGACCCCGCCGAGGCCGCTGCCGAGCCGTCCGTCGCGAAGTGGTCCGCGCCGGCGCGCGTCCAACCGCTGGCCATGCCGCCCGCGCACGCGCCACGGGAGAACGGGGGAGACGGGCCGAAGCACGACCTTTCGGGCCGCAGGGTGCTCGTCGTCGACGACGACGTCCGCAACCTCTTCGCGATCACGAGCTTGCTCGAGGCGCACGGCGCAGAGCCGCTGTCGGCGACGGGGGCGAAGGCGGCGCTGGATCTGCTGGAGCAACACCGCGACATCGATCTCGTCCTGATGGACATCATGATGCCGGAGATCGACGGCTACCAGGCGACGCGACGCATCCGCTCGACGCCGCAGTTCGCGCGGCTGCCGATCGTCGCGCTCACCGCCAAGGCGATGCCCGGCGATCGCGACAAGTGTCTGGAGGCCGGCTGCGACGACTTCGTCTCGAAGCCGGTCGACAGCGAGCGCCTCGTCGAGACCATCCGCCGAGCGCTCGTGATGAAGGACGCGCAATCGTGAACGCACGCGAGCCCGGTGGAAAGGAGGAGCGCGTCTCCGTCTTGCTGGTCGACGACCAACCCGGCAACCTGATCTCGCTCAAGGCGGTCCTCGACGGTCAGGGCTACGACCTCGTGCTGGCTCACGACGGGGAGGAGGCGCTCTCGCACATCTTGCGCGAGGAGTTCGCCGTCATTCTCCTCGACGTCGCGATGCCGAAGATGGACGGCTTCGAGGTGGCGAGCACGCTCAAGCAGCGCATCTCGTTTCGCTCGATCCCGATCATCTTCGTGACCGCCTCGGTCCAGCATATCGAGTGGATCTTCAAGGCGTACAACGTCGGCGCGGTCGACTTTCTCCAGAAGCCGCTCGACCCGCACCAGGTGCGCGCGAAGGTCGCCGTCTTCGCCGAGTTGTTCCGCCAGAAGCGCCAGATCGAGCGACAGGCGGCGCAGCTGCGCGAGCAGGAACGACGCGAGCAGGCGCGCGAGCTCGAGCGCGTTCGCCTCCGGCACGAGCAGCGCTTCCGCGACCTGGCGACCGCGCTTCCCCACGTCGTGTGGGTCGCCGACGGCGAGGGCCGGTTCGAGTATGTCAATCCTCGCTGGAGCATCGTGACGGGCCGCTCCGAGGACGAGGCGCTCGGCTTCGCGTGGATGGGCGCCGTCCA
>Ga0102924_1006422_pt1 | contig 11036 bp, 11 predicted proteins | sample PaiPotPPM11metaG_FD_80116 | JGI IMG/M metagenome (GOLD analysis project Ga0102924, IMG submission 80116) | Iron sulfur acid spring bacterial and archeal communities from Banff, Canada, to study Microbial Dark Matter (Phase II) - Paint Pots PPM... ...
CCGTAGAGGGCATAAGCCGCGTAGACGGTAGCGTAAGCAACCGTGGTGCCGGCTGCGGTCAGAATGGCCGGAATATCGGCGGTCGGCAGGCTCGGCAGCTCCAGCGCGCGCTCGCTGCGCCGTTGCCATTCGCCGGCGATGACCAGCACCAGCGCGAAGAGAGCGCCGAGCATGATGCGCACATGCGGGCCGATCAGGTCCTGCTCGATCGCATAGCGCACCAGGAAGATGCCGCCGAGCGCGAGCGCAATCCCGCCGACCCAAACCACCCAGCGCGTGCCGAAGCGCTCCTCAAAGCTGACTTCACGTGGCGGTGCTGCGGCCGGCGCACGCGGCGTGGCGCTTGCAACAGGCGGCACCGAGGCCGGCGCCGCTTGCGGCGGCGGCTGTGGCGGGGGTGGCGGTGATACGCGCGGCTGTTCTCGTGCAGCCTCGGCGGCGGGCGGTGCAGGCTGCGGCGGAGCGGCTGCTGTCCGCGGCGGCGCGGTGGCGAGCCCAGTCTCGAGCGCCGCCATTCGCCTTTCGAGACCGGACAGTCTGTCGTTGACGCCGCTCGTTCTCACTATCGCGATAATGGCAAGGACCGGTGCTCCGAGCACCAGGAGGAAAAGCAAAAAGAACGGGCCAAACATTGCAGCCCCCCGGCTCAAATTCAGTCCGGGGAGTTTATGCGGCGGCCGAGACCAGTGAAAGGCTTAGCCGGTTACCGCAAGGCGGCGTTATTCGAGGTCGAGGCGGAAGGGCTCGGCTTCGGTATTCGTCATCGCGCCACGGCCGATGGTTTCGACCGCCGCGATCATGCGGCCATTGCGGCGCAGCAGCTGGTCGGCGAGTGAGACGATGCGGATATTCGGCGTCGCCGTCGGCGACGCGCGGCGCAGCGCCTGCGCGATACTCATTTCGTCGCGGTGTGGATTGAGTGCGCAGACGCTGGCAAACGCGCTCGCGGTCGAGCGACTGATGCCCATATAGCAATGCACCACGAGCGGCGCCCTGCGGTCCCAGTTGCGCACGAAATCCAACAGCGTCGCGATGTGCTCTTCGCCCGGCATGATGTAGCCTTCGAGCGGCGATGAAATGTCATGCAAGCACAGCCACAGGTGGTTCTCCCGCGCGACGCCGGGCGGCCGCAGCAGCCGTGCCTCGTCGCCGATCAGCGAGACGACGTGCCGCGCGCCGGTACCCTCGACGGTCTCATGCAGGCGCGACAGCGAGCAGACGTGAATCATGATCTATTCGTCCAGAAGTTTCTTGAGCCGCTCGGTATAGCGCGCCTGTGCGGTTTCTGCAGGCCAAGGCTTGAGAAAATCGCGCTCCAAAGCCGCAGAAAAGACCGGTGGCCGGCCGAAGAATTTGCGCGCCTCCGCGGCGGCGAAACCGGCAAGCCGCGTTGCTTCGAGATACGCCGCCTGGCGGTCGGCGGCCTTGGTCAAGGCCTCGATCGTCGGCGCGGTTTTCGCCGGCAAGCCGAAGCGCAGATGGATGGCGGTCAGAAGCCGCCGCTCGGTCACCTTATAGGCATCGCCGATCACCGCCTTGAACGGCGAGATCATGTCGCCGATCACGTATTCGGGCGCGTCATGCAGCAGCACAGTGAGGCGATGTTTGGCATCGAGCCGCGGCACGCGCGCCCGCGCCAGCGCTTCGACCAGCAAGCAATGCTGGGCGACCGAATAAATATGCGCACCGTTGGTCTGCCCGTTCCAGCGCGCCACGCGCGCAAGCCCGTGCGCAATATCCTCGATCTCGATGTCGAGCGGGGAAGGATCGAGCAGATCGAGCCGGCGCCCTGACAACATGCGCTGCCAGGCGCGCGCGCCGGAGGCCGAGCGCGGCTTCGCCGGCCGCGCCGTCATGGACGCGGCAGCCTTGTCAGCCACGGCCATTCCGCCCGAGCTTGGCGCAAGCTTCATGGCGGTAGCAGCTGACGAGATGGTCGTTGACCATGCCGACCGCCTGCATGAAGGCGTAGACGATGGTCGGGCCGCAGAATTTGAAGCCGCGCTTGGCCAGTTCCTTCGACATCGCCTGCGAGATCTTGGTCTCGGCCGGCACCTGGCCGCGGCGCTTGAAGATGTTGACCTTCGGCCGGCTGTCGACAAAGTCCCACAACAGCTTCGAGAAGCCCGGCCCCTTGTCCATGATTTCAAGCCAGGCGCGCGCGGAGTTCACCGTGCCTTCGATTTTGGCGCGGTTGCGGACGATGCCTGCATCCTGCATCAGCTTCTCGATCTTGGCCGGCCGGTAGCGCGCGATTTTCTCAGGCTCGAAACCATCGAAGGCGCGGCGGAAATTGTCGCGCTTGCGCAGGATCGTGATCCACGACAAGCCGGCCTGAAAACCGTCGAGCACGAGCTTTTCATAGAGCGCGCGGTCGTCGAATTCCGGCACGCCCCATTCCTCGTCGTGATAGGCGATGTAGAGTGCATCCTCGCCGGGCCACGGGCAGCGTTTGAGGCCAAGGTCGACAGTGCGTTCGGTCGCGAGTTCGGGCGTTTTCTGGGTCATCGGTCGGGTGTTTCTTGTGCCTTTTCTTGAGCCTTTTCGCCAGGGAAGGGGAAGCGCGCCCAATCCGGCTTGACGAGATGAATCGGCACGGTGCCGGCGCTGAGTGTTCCGCCTTCTGCGAACGCCTCTTCCACCCGGTCGAGACGCAACGATGCAATGCCGCGTCCGCCGCCTGCCGATCCCAGAGTGCCGACCGGGCGGCCGCCGGCGGTGATGGCGGTCCCACTCTCAGGCGCTTGGCCTTCAAAACGCACCGGCACCGCGCGCGTGCGCGCCGTACCGCGGTGCTGCATCCGCGACACCACTTCCTGGCCGACAAAGCAGCCCTTTTTGAAGTCGACGCCGCCGAGTTGATCCATGTCTGTCTCGTGGGGAAAGGCGTCGCTATAGACGAAATCGACCCCGCCCTGGGGTATGCCGAGCGCGATCCGGTGGGTATCGTAGGCGGTGGAGTCGGTGAGGGCGGCGCCAAGCTCGGCAGCGGCTTGCGCGGCGCGTTCAAGGGGAATGATGGCGCGCAGGCCGAGCGCGGGCAGGCGCGGATCGGCGTAACACAGGCCGATCTTCATCGCGTGCATTTGGGCGGCGTCCTGCCCATCGCTTGCTTCGCCGCCTCCGTTCGCGCTTTCGTTCCATGCGGCGAGCACGCCCAGCGCTGCTGACTTGTCTTCCACAGTGACCTTGGCACGCAATTTGTAGAGATTGAGCTTCTGGGTCAGTGTTGCGCCGAGCGCGCGAGGAACATCGAGAAAGAAGGCGCTGCCAAATTCACCCTGCTGTGCCGCCTCGGCTACAAAGAAATCGGCAATAATCTTGCCTTGCGGCGTGAGCAAAGCGGTGAACCGCGCTGTTGCCGGCGCGAGCGTGAGGATGTCAGCGGTGACAAGGCCGTGCAGAAAATTGCGCGTAGCGTCGCCGGCAAGCTTGATCACGCCGCGGTCGGGGAGAAGGGCAGCCTTCATGCAATAAATGCGTAAGCCCGCCGTGCTGCAACCGCAAGGCCCATCTCAGGTTTCTGGAATACCTCCAAGGCGCGCGCTATGCAGCCCTTTAGGCCTGCGCGCGCTCGGTCCCGATCCAGAGCAGAAAGTCGGTTGTGCTACTGCCGCGAGATCTTGACGGAGAATTCGCCGTTGCGAATTTTCGTGGGCAGATTTTCGGAGAATTTGGCGGTCGCTTCCTCGCCATAGGTCGCGACCAGTTCCGCCAGGGCTAAAAACAGCGAGGTCTGGGCCAGACAGTCGGCATCGACGCCTTCATGGAAGGCCTCCGCCCAGGCATCCTGGAGACGAACCAGCGCCAGGCGCTTTTGCTCAAACTCGGATGTCTCGCACGCAGCGAGATTTTCCGTCGCTGGATTCATTACTGACACTTGTCACCGCCGATCGGCGGCGTCCCTACCCAGCCAAATTGTTAGCACGGCTGACGGCTTTTGAAAGCGATCCTTTACACACGGTTAACGCGGCGCTGGCTCGGAGCGGCGGGGGCTCCAGCCCCCCTTATGGCGCGCTAATTGGCGTATCTCGCGGTGATATCGCGGGCCAATTTGGCGCCTTCTTCGAGATAGCGGCGGATCACGGTATCGGCCGCGGGCGTGCAGGTCCGGTAGCTTTGCTGGAAGCCGCGATAGCCGCGGTTGAAGCTTGCCACCATTTGGTCATGGCGCTGCCCGATCGGCGCCTCGGCCTCGATCAGGGTCTGCGCCTCGTCACGCCATTTCTGGCCTTCATTGCTGCCGCAGATGCCGCGCAGGAAGTGCAGGGCGCCAAGGATTTCCGAAAGGCGCTGCAGATCCTTGTCATAGGGCGCGGGCTGATCCTGTGCGGGGGGTGTTGAAGGCCCGGTCGTGACCGGCCCCGATTTGGGCAACGCTGGAACCTGCGGCTGCGGCTTTGCCGGCCGCTGCTGCTGCTGATAGCCGCCGAACGGATTCCAGAATTGCGCCTGTGCCGGGACGGCGACAAGCGACAAGGAGAGTGCAAGGATCAAGGCACGAAGCAGCATGGGGCGAAGAAGATAGGCGGGGCGGCAGGCGAACGGCAAGGAGATCACCGCAAAGCCGCCAGCCGCGCGCCTGCGGCGGCGACCACTTCGGCGAGACCTTCGGTGGTCTTCAAGCCGCAGAGCGCGGAAGGATCGCGCCAATCCGCTTCCGACAGTTCCTCGTTGAGCGTGATTTCGCCCCGGATATAGCGCGCGGCGAAGGGCAAAATGACGAAATGCCGCTCGACGCGGCCGGTGGCGTCGCGGGCGATGGCCTGACGGAATCCGACCAGTTCGATCGGCTCGATATCGAGCGCAGTCTCCTCGCGGACCTCGCGGATGACGGCCTGTTCCAGCGTCTCGCCAAGCTCGACGCCGCCGCCCGGCAGCGTATAGACGCCTTTGGCCGGCGCCCGGCCGCGCCGCACGATCAGCACTTTGCCGTCGCGGAAGATCGCGGCGCTGACCGCGAGATAGGGCCGCGTGGGATAAGTCCGCAGGTTATCGTTCATTTCGGTCGCTTGCGTCATTACAGTCGGGCCCGTTTCGCCCTATATCATCGGCTTAGCTATGTGCGGACGTTATGTCATCATCTCGACGCCGGAGGCGATCCGAAAGCTGTTCGGTTATCCCGAACAGCCGAATTTCCCGCCGCGTTTCAACGTCGCGCCGACCCAGCCGATCCCGATCGTGCGGCTTGCCAACGGTCAGCGTTCCTTCGCCCTGATGCGCTGGGGCTTCTTGCCGGCCTGGGTGAAGGATCCGAAGACCTTTCCGCTCCTCATCAACGCGCGCGGCGAATCCGTTCTGGAAAAGCCGGCCTTTCGCAACGCCATCCGGCGGCGGCGCTGTCTCATTCCGACCGACGGCTTTTACGAGTGGAAGGCGGGTGGCGGGGCGGGGCCGAGACAGCCTTATTTCGTCCGCGCCAGGCGAGATGGCGCGGGGGCCGCTCGGCCATTGGCGTTTGCCGGCCTGTTCGAAACCTGGACCGGTCCGAACGGCGAAGAACTCGATACGGTCGCCATCGTCACCACGGCAGCGAACCGCACGCTCGCCGCACTGCACGACCGCATGCCGGTTTTCATCGCGCCGGAAGCCTTCGACATGTGGCTCGACTGCGACCATGTCGAGGCCGACGTCGCGGCGGCCCTGATCCGGCCCGCCGCCGACGACCTGCTCGAAGCTTATCCGGTCTCGACCGCGGTCAATCGCGCGGCCAATGATTTCGAGGCGCTGATCGCGCCGGCGCCTGCAGAATCCGTCACGCCAGAACCGGCGCCGCGTATCGCCGCCAGAGCAGTCAAGCCGAAAAAAGTCAGAGAGCCGGACGGTCAAGCATCGCTGTTTTGAGGACGGCGCGCATCACGGCGCGGCGTTCCTCAAATTGGCGCCGAGAGCTTGCCGCAATGATGCCGACACGCTGTGGCAATTGTGCGGGAAGTCTTTCGACACAATATGTTAGATAATGGCGGCCGGACGGTGAACCGATGAGCCCTCTATCCCGCATTGTCACCCGCGCGAGCTATGGCATGAGCCAGTTGCCGCGCGTGGCTTGGTATGTCGGCCACGGCGTCGCCCTGCGGCGGTTGTCCCAAGCCGCGCAGCGAAATGGCGCCGCCCGGAAAAATGACGGCGCCACCACGCGGCGGCGGACCAGAAAACCCGCCAAGACCGATGCGCCGGTGCCGGACCGCAGCAGCCTCTACGCCGATATGGCCCAGCTATTCATGCAGGACCTCGCCAATGTGGAAGCCGGTATCTATCCGCTTCCGGCCGATCACGACGGCTCGCTGCTCAAGCGCATCGCGCGTTCGCGGCTGTTCTTTACCGATCTTGCCGACGTCCATCAGCGCCGCGAGCACGCAATGCATGACGAGGTGCTCAACGGCGAAACCCGCGGCAAGCGGCCGCGCTACTATCTGCAGAATTTCCATTTCCAGTCCGGCGGCTGGATGACCGATGACTCCGCCGAGCGCTACGACACCCAGGTCGAGGTGCTGTTCAACGGCAGCGCCAATGCGATCAGGCGGCAGGCGCTGCCGCAGCTTCACGAGGTCTTCGCCGGCCGCGATCAGCGCAAGCTTGCGCTTCTTGATATCGGCTGCGGCACCGGCCGCTTTCTCGACTTTGTCAAACAGGCTTGGCCGCGGCTTGTCGTTCACGGCCTCGATATGTCGGAGGCCTATATCCGGCATGCGCGGCGGCATCTGCGCGGCCGGTCGCGGACACGCTTTGCGGTCGGCAAGGCCGAAGCCATCCCGCTTCCCGACAACAGCCAGGATGCCGTCACCGGCATTTTTCTGTTTCACGAATTGCCGCCGAAGGTGCGGCGTCAGGCACTGTCTGAATTTGCTCGTGTGCTCAAGCCGGGCGGCCGCCTCGTGCTGCTCGACTCGCTTCAGCGCGGCGACCGGCCGGATTATGAGGGGCTTCTGGAACTGTTCCCGCAGAATTATCACGAGCCCTATTATGCGAGCTATCTCGGCGAGAATTTTGCCGCGCTGGCGCGCGATTGCGGTCTCGGTCACGTCCGCGACGTGAACGCTTTCATTTCCAAAGTGATGGTGTTCGACAAGCCGGCCGTGAAATCCGCGCGCTCGCGCCGCTAAGCCGCGGCGTCGATCTTGCCGCCGCCGTCATAGACCTGATTGAAATCGAGCTCGGCGGCCGGTCCCGGCCGTTTGAACAGATAGCCTTGCAGCGAGGTGACGCCGGCCAGCCGCAGGATGCGGTATTGATCGACGGTCTCGACGCCCTCGGCCGTGGTCGCGATATTGAGGTTTTCTGCGAGCGTCAGCGTCGCCGAAATGATCGCGGCGCATTCGCTGCGCTTGGTCAGGTTCTGCGTGAACGACTTGTCGATCTTGATCTTGTCGAACGGGAACATCGCCAGCTGGCTGAGCGACGAATAGCCGGTGCCGAAATCGTCGAGCACGATGGTGATGCCGATATTCTTGAAATGACGCAGCGCCGGCAGGCACTCGGCCGCGGATTCGATCAGCGCCGTCTCGGTGATTTCGAGTTCGAGCCGCTCCGGCGGCAGGCCGGAGGCGGCAAGCGCCCGCATCACGGTGTCGGACAGATCCGACTTGCGGAATTGCACCAGCGACAGGTTGACCGCCACTTTGATGTCGGCAGGCCAGGTGACAGCCTCGGCGCAGGCGGCGTTGAGCACCCATTCGCCGATCTGCGTGATCAGGCCGGTCTCCTCAGCGAGCGGGATGAATTTGTCGGGAAAGATCAGCCCTTTGGTCGGATGCCGCCAGCGCACCAGCGCTTCGGCGCCGCAGATCCGGCGCGACTTGGTGTCGATGATCGGCTGGTAATGCAGTTCGAGCTCGTTCTGCGCAATGGCGCGCCGCAGTTCGACTTCGGTCTCATGCCGGGCGCTGGCCAGCTCGCTCATTTCAGGATCGAAGAAGCGATAGCTGCTGCCGCCGCCCGATTTGGCGCGATAGAGCGCGAGATCGGCCATTTTCAGCAAATTGTCCGAACTGGTGTCGTGCTCGGGCGCGAGCGCGATACCGATCGAGGCGCCGATATTGATGTCGGCGCCTTCAATGTCGAAGGGTCGGTTGAGCGCATCGATGACGCGGTTGGCGAGTCCGGACGCGGCTTCGCGCTGATGGGCTTCGCCGGCCTGGACGATGGCGAATTCGTCGCCGCCGAGTCTCGCCAGCGTGTCAGTTTCGCGAATGAGGCCGTTGAGGCGCGCGGCCACTTCAGTGAGCAGCGTATCACCGGCCGGATGGCCGAGCGTATCATTGACCTGCTTGAAGCGGTCGAGATCGAGCAACAAGACGCTGAACGGTTCGCCGCGGCGGCGCTGCCGGGCCGCAGCGTCCTCGATCTTCTGCGTCAAAGCGGTACGGTTGGCGAGCCCGGTGAGCGCGTCGTGATGCGCGAGGAACGCGATGCGCTGATCGGTCTTGCGGCGTTCGGTGATGTCGTCGATGACAACAACGAGGTATTTCGCCTCGCCGGCGCTGTCGCGCAAGACGATGCGGCTGGTCGCCTGGATCCGTTTGCCACGCTTGGGCGATTCCACCTCCTGTTCGCCGAACAGAATGCCGTCGGGTGCGACCAGTGCCTCGAGGTCGTGATCGTTGATGCGCGCCGCGTTGCCGGTCTTGAAAGTCTCCATGACCGTCCGGCCGAGGAATTGCGACCGCGGCGTATCGTGCATCATTTCGAAGGCGCGGTTGACCAGTACGAATTTCAGGGTCTTTGCATCCTTGACGATCACAGAGATCGGAATGTTCTCGATGATCGAGTCGAGGAAGCGCTTGGTTTCATCCAATTCACGCGCCGCGCGCTGCTGCTCGGTGATGTCCTCGTGGGTCGAGACCCAGCCGCCGCCTTGCAGCGCCTGGCGCGTGATCCGCACCAGCCGGCCGTCAGTGTGTTCGTCGACGCGGCTGGCTTTGTCGGTGTCGAACATCGCCGACAGCGCCAGGAGCTGGTACTGGGCGTCGCCCTTGATGAGTTTGCTCTCGATCCGGTGCGCGAGGATATCGGCATAATGCGTCCCGGGCTGCGTCAGTTCGGGCGGCAGCCTGTACATCTTCACGTAAGTGTCGTTGCAGATGAGGAGTCGACCGTCCTTGTCGAACATGCACAGGCCCTGCGTCATGTTCTCGACGGCCGCATTCAACCGCATGCTCTGTTCGGCGAGGTCGCGTTGCCGGTTCAACTCGGCTTCCGCCAGCACGCGCGTCCTTTCGGATTCGATCACCTCGGCGCGCGCGGCATCAAGCCGATCCTGCTGCTTCCACGATCGCGCCATGAAGATTGCGGCCATGACAATGAGCGCGATCAGCGCCACGGTGACGAGACCCATGGTGAAGGCGGTCTTGCGCCACGCCTTGAATGCGGCATCTTCGGTCTGCGCCACAATAACGGTCAGCGGATAGTCGGCAAGGCGGTGCGCGGCCGCGATCAACGCTACCTGATCGTTGGGACGGACCTCGCGGGACACCGCCGAATCGGTCTCGGTGAGCGATGTGGGTATGGTGACCGGTTCGGCCGTGTTCGCCGCCGGATAGCGCGTCAGCAGGGCGCCGTCGCTGCGGAGCAAGGTCACGCAATAGCCTTCGCCGAGCGCGGTCGAGCGAAACAGCTTCTCGAAATAGGCCATGTCGGTCGACGCCAAGCCGACGCCGAGAAAGCGGCCGTCCTTGGCCAGGATCGGCCGGGCGAGAACCGATACCGGCGTTCCGGTGGAAAAGCCGGCCAATGGCAGGCTGACATACAATTTCAATTCCGGATTGGCGTGGAGCGCGTGGAAATATTCGCGCGATGAAAGATCGGCCGGCTTGAGCGGCCAGCCGCGCGAAGCGACGAGCCGTATGCCGTGCCGGTCCATCACCGCGATCGTATCGATCTGCGGCAGTTCGGATTTTTTCTCAGCCAAAAACCCATAGAATTCCTGCGTCGCTATCCGCGACAGGTCGCCGTCGGGCGCCTCGGTGCGCACCTTTTCCACGACATTGGCCAGCACCAAATCGGCGGACTGAAATGCGTGACTGACGAGTTCGGATAAGGTTACGCTCTGCCGCAACATGTCCTCTTCGACATCGTGCAGCGTGCTTTCGCGCAGCTGCGCCAGCACCAGCGCATTGGCGGCGATGATGGTCGCGACAATGGCGCCGGTGGCGACGACGAGCCAGCGCAGCCGGTGCGGCGAAAATTTTCGATCGGGAGAGAACGCGATCATCTCGATCGGCACCGGAGGCTTTGAGCTGCCAAAGCGGCTCGTGAGCATGGCTGCAACGCGCAGGGCGAAACCCGAAAACTGCGTAGTTCTAATCAGATATCCAAGCCGGCATCTAATCAGACGTGACTTGCGTTTCGGTAAACCCAAACCGTCGTTAACAAGCGCTTAGGCATGACGGCTATGCTGCAGCGCGTGACGGGTGCGAGCCCGTTTTATTTGTTCGGATTCAGGCGGTTGCGGCGTCCGCCATGCTGCGTCCCCCTGGTGGTGAAGTCCGCGAGGTCGTCACACTTCGGCTGGCGCAACACTGTATCAACCAAACCGGCAGCGGATGGCGCGGCAAAGGATCAACAGAGGATCAATTTGTCGGCGCCTTTGAGATGTTGCCCGCGCGGCGTTCCGAAGTCGCCGCCATGATCAGAACCGCGATCACATTGCCGGCGGCGCTGACCAGGATCGGCACGGTATAACTCCCGCTCATGTCAAAGGCGAAGCCCGCGGCGCTTGGGCCGATCAGCGTGCCGATGCCGGCACTGGTGTAAAGCACGCCGATAATGCCGGAGACATTGCGGCCGCCAAAATAGTCCATCACCACCGACGGCAGCAGCGCGACCCAGCCGCCATAGGCGGTGCCGAACACAAAGGCGAAGATCGCGAGCGGCCAGAACGTCGTTGAGAATACCCAGATCAGAAGGCTCACCGCCATCCCGGCGAACATCAAGAGCAGGGAGAGTATTCGCCCGAGCCGGTCGGCGAGGCCGCCGAGAAAGAAACGTCCCACCGTGCTGCCGATGCCGATGACGCTGACCAGCAGCACCGCCGCCGA
>Ga0102924_1006423_pt1 | contig 11033 bp, 8 predicted proteins | sample PaiPotPPM11metaG_FD_80116 | JGI IMG/M metagenome (GOLD analysis project Ga0102924, IMG submission 80116) | Iron sulfur acid spring bacterial and archeal communities from Banff, Canada, to study Microbial Dark Matter (Phase II) - Paint Pots PPM... ...
GTGGCGGGGGTGGCGGTCGGAGTGATCGCGCTGCGCCGCACCGGCATCTACTTCGCGATGATCACCGTCGCGATCGCCGAGATGTACTTTTTCGTCGAGTTTTCGCCGCTGGCGCATTGGACCGGCGGCGAAAACGGGCTGCCCGGCGTTCCGAGCCCGAAATTCGCCCTGTTCGGGTGGTCGTACCAGGTCGGCAATGACTGGTCGATGTACGGCTTTCTGGCGGTCTGCTACTTCATCGGCCTGGTCGTGGCGCTGCGCATCGTGCGCTCCCCAGTCGGCGCGATTCTGATCGCGATCCGCGACAATCCGTTGCGCGCCCGTGCGGTCGGACACTCGGTCGGGCTCTACAAGCTCGCGGCCTTCGTGATCGCCGCCGCGTATGCGGGTTTCGCCGGCGGCCTGCTTGGCGTGCTGCAAGGTTTCATGCCGCCCGACGCGTTCATGTTCGACACCTCGGGCCAGCTCGTGATGCAGACGGCGATCGGCGGCGTCGGGACGCTGTTCGGGCCGCTCGTCGGTGCCACGGTGTGGCTATACCTGCGCGATTTTTTGCAAGGTGCGCTCGGTCTCGGCGCCACCTGGAAACTGGTGCTCGGGGTCGTTTTCGTGCTGCTGGTATCCTTCCTGCGGCGCGGACTGATCGGCGGATTGCGCGATCTCTACGCCTTCGGCGCAGCGCGCAGCCGGCCGCCGCCGCCCGAGGAAGCGCCGGCATTGGCCGCCGCCGTCGAGCCGATCGCCAGTGTCGGCCCGTCGCGACGCCGCCGGGAAACCTCGTTTTCCGGCCCCGTTATCGAGGCGCGCGGCGTCACCAAATCCTTCGGCGGCATCGTTGCCAACCGCAGTATCGACTTCGCCGTCGAGCAGGGCGAATTGCGCGGCATCATCGGCCCGAACGGCGCCGGCAAATCGACGCTGTTCAAGATGCTGACATGCGAAATGCCGCCGACCTCGGGCCGCATCGTCTTTCATGGCCGGGACATCACCGGCATGGATGTCGCCGCGGTCTGCCAACTCGGCCTGACCAAGACGTATCAGGTCAACCAGCTGTTTCCGCGTCTGACGCTGCGCGACAACGTCGTCATCGCCGCGCTTGCCGAGCGCCGCGGCGCCTTCTCGCTCGACCTGTTGCGGCGCATCGAGCGGGTCCCCGGCCTCGACACCCAGGTCGAGGCGACGCTGGCGCTGGTGGGCCTGACCGCCCGCGCCGATTTGCCGGTCGCCGGGCTCGCCTATGGCGAGAAGCGGCGGCTCGAAATCGCGCTGGCGCTCGCCGCCTCGCCATCGCTGCTGCTGCTCGACGAGCCGCTGGCGGGGATGAGCCCGCGCGAGCGGTCGGAAACGGTGCAGCTGCTCAAAAACATCCGGCGCGGGCGAACTCTGGTGATCGTCGAGCATGACATGGATGCGCTGTTCGATCTGGCCGAGCGGATTACCGTTTTGCACGAGGGCGAACTGCTCGCCGAAGGCACGCCGGCCGAGATCCAGCGCAACGGCCTCGTTCAGGAAGCCTATCTCGGCGGAGTCGCGGCGGCATGAGCGCATTGCTCGAAGTCGACCGCATCAACAGCTATTACGGCGACAGCCACATTCTCTTCGATGTTTCGCTGACGATCGAGAAGCACGAGGTGGTGGCGCTGCTCGGGCGCAACGGGGCCGGCAAGAGCACGACGTTGAAAACCCTGATGGGCGTGGTGCGGCCGCGGTCCGGCGCCATCCTGTTCGATGGCGTCGCCACCCAGGGCATGCCCGCCCATGCGGTGGCCTCGCTTGGACTCCAGCTGGTGCCGGAGGAGCGGCGCGTCTTCGGCAGCCTCAATGTCGAGGAGAACCTCGTGCTTGCCGGTCTGACGGCGGACTCGCGATGGCCGCTCGATCGGGTCTGGGAGGTTTTTCCGCGGCTCAAGGAGCGCCGCCGCAGCCGCGGCACCGACTTATCGGGCGGCGAGCAGCAGATGCTGGCGATCGGCCGGGCGCTGGTGCGCAACCCGAAGATGCTGCTGTTCGACGAGCCCTTCGAAGGGCTGGCGCCGACCATCGTGCGCGACCTGATCGAGGTGTGCCGGCGCCTCGCCGAGGAGGGCCAGACGTTGGTCATCGTCGAGCAGAACATCGCGGCGGCGCTGAGCCTCGCCCATCGCGCCTATATTCTGAACAACGGGCACCTCGTGCATCACAGCACCGCACAGGAGCTGCAAACGTCGCACGACATCGTAAAACGATATTTGACGGTATGAGCGCCGGCTCGGGCCGCTGAAGACGATCGGCCGAGCCGGCCGCTCGGAATAAGGCGCTCGGCCCTAAGGCAGCGCGCGCTTCAGCAATGCGCGCATCGATTCCGGGATCGGCTCGTCGAGGACATCATCGTAAATCTCGTGCAGTACGTCTTCGCCATCGGTTTCGCCGGCAAGAAATGCGCGGATACGGGCGTCTTCGGACCGGACCGGAAGGGCCTGCGGGATCGGCTGAAGGGCTAGGGCGAGGGACATGGCTCGTTTTCTCATCGTTTGCTGTCACAATCTTTTGTCATATTCAGAGCCAGTCCGCCCCGATTGGTCGCGTCGGATGTCTCACTTATGACAACTCTCAAACATTTTGTAACATAGATTCATCCCATGCCGTAACGCATATTTGCCATGCATGAACCTCATGGCACCTTTCGCGATGCGCGTGGGAGCCGCTATTCCCTTGGTTTTTGGCCGTCGATTTTATTCCGCCAACCGCCCCGACACCCATTACCCGGGAAGCATTGTGCCGGTTCGACGGTCGCTCTGTTACAAAACTCCCGCGGAGACCATGCAGCCTTTGCAACCGGATTACGCTAGATTGCGGGCCTCAGCCGCAGAACGGAACGGCCGATGAGTGAGACCGGCGAATTTCTCGATGTGTTTCGCGCGCGTGGCGCCGCGATCGCCGACGCCTGCACCCGATGCGGCGATTGTTTCCGTGCCTGCCCGATGACCGAGCCGGCCGGCCTCGCCGGGGCCGATCCGGGCGCGACCGCCGCCGGGATTGTCGATCTGATCACCGGCGGCGACGGCAACGCCGACGCGATCCGCTGGGGCGAGGTGTGCAGCGGCAGCGGCAACTGCATTCCCGCCTGTACGCACGGCATCAACCCGCGTTTCATGGTGCAGCTGGCGCGCGGCTTTGCCCGGCGCAATGCGGACGGCCCGCCGCTGCAGACGCGCTGGCGCAAGCCGTTCCAGACGATGAGCCGCGGCGTCCGCGTGCTGTCGCGCCTGCAACTGCCGCCCGACACGCTGGCGCGGCTGGCGCCGCCGCACGAGGTGCGGCCGAAGCCGCCGGACGTCGTCTTCTATACCGGGTGCAATGTCCTGAAGACCCCGCACATCGCATTGCTGTGCCTCGATATCCTCGACCTGCTCGGGGTCGAGTACGAGGTCATGGGCGGGGTCGGCCAGTGTTGCGGCGTGTACCAGTTCCGCGCCGGCGATTTCGAGACCAACAATCGGGTCGCCTACGCGACGATCGACGGGCTTGCCGCTGCGGGCGCGCCGACCGTCCTGTCGTGGTGCCCGAGCTGCCAGATTTCGATTGGCGAGGTATCGCTGCCGAATTACCAGGCCCAGTTCGGTGCGAAACCGTTCGACCTGAACCCGTTCCTGGTCTTTCTCGCCGACCGCGCCGACGATCTCGCCCGGCTGATGAAGCGACGGGTCGAAAAGCGCATCGCATTGCACGAGCGGCCGGTCTTTCCGGGGGTCGTCGATGCGGTCAAGAAGCTGCTGTCGGTGATCCCCGGAGCCGAACTCGTCGACATCGATGTGCCGCGCGTCGGGACCCAGGCCAACAGCCTGGCGCAATTGCCGGACTTCAAGCGCGCCTTGGTGCAGCGGGAGCTGGCCGCGGTCGCCGACGCCGGGGTGACCACGCTGGCGACGATCTATCACGCCTGCCACCGCGAAATCTGCGACGCCGGCGACGGCCGCAGCTTCGAGGTCGTCAACTTCATGGAATTGCTCGGCGAAGGTCTCGGCCTCGACAGCGAAGACCTTTACAAGCGCCTGAAGCGCCTTCGTGAGGTCGACGACATCATCGCGGACAGCGCCGACCTCGTCGCCGCGCATGGGCTCGATCTCGACACTGTGCGCGACGCCCTGCTGTTCGAGTTCGGCGGCGCGGCGTAGCGCCGTTGACGCCCGCCTGCGATCACCTTAGCTTTCACGCCATGCCGACGATCACCGCCTCTGTCGTGCGACGCCGACGCTGCTGCGGCGGCGGGGTCCGGGCGTGTATTGCCGGACGGGCCGGTGGTCGGCGGAGCGAGATCGCAATCCGATCCTGACCACCAGACCGGTTCGACACGGAGCGGAACCCCGCCGGCGCAACGCCCGGTGGGGTTTTTTTTTGAGAGGAGAAGTACGATGGCAGGCAATCGGCCCAAGGTATTCATCGACGGCGAAGCCGGCACGACGGGGCTCGGCATCCGCGCCCGGCTCGAAGCGATGCCGGAAATCGCGCTCAAAAGCATCGCCCCGGAACACCGGAAGGACCGGGCCGCCCGCCGCGATCTCATGGCCGAAGTCGATCTCGTCGTGCTGTGCCTGCCCGATGACGCAGCCCGCGAGTCGGCGGCGCTCGCCGCCGGGCTCGGCGCCGCCGCACCGAAGCTGCTCGATGGCAGCACCGCGCACCGGGTCGACTTGGCCTGGACCTACGGCTTCCCGGAGATGGCGCCGGGCCAGGACGAGCGGATCGCCGAGGCGCACAAGGTCGCCAACCCCGGCTGCTACCCGACCGGCGCCATAGCGCTATTGCGGCCGCTGGTCGAGGCCGGGCTGATCCCGCACGACTACCCGGTCACGATCAACGCGGTCAGCGGCTATTCCGGGGGCGGCCGCTCGATGATCGAGGCGCATGACCATAATGGCGGCCCGGCCTTCGAGTTGTACGGACTCGGGCTCGAACACAAGCACGTGCCCGAGACGCAGCTTTATGCCGGGCTGACGCGGCGGCCGATCTTTGTGCCGTCGGTCGGGCATTTCCGGCAGGGCATGCTGGTGTCGATCCCGCTACACCTCGATACGCTGCCGGGGAAGCCGGGCGGCAGCGATCTGCGGCAGACGCTGGCGGCCTATTACCACGATTCCGAATACGTGTCCGTCGCCGCGGACGCCGGCGGCAAGCTCGAACCGGAAGCGCTCAACGACACCAACCGGCTCGAACTGCACGTCTATGCCAACGAAGCGCACCGCCAAGCGGTGCTGGTGGCGCGGCTCGACAATCTCGGCAAGGGCGCCTCGGGCGCCGCGGTGCAGAATCTGTCGTTGATGCTGGGGCTGGAGGGTACGAGCGGCTGATGCGCAGACGCCGCTTGTTGCAGGGCGTCGCGGCCGCCAGCCTGGTGCCGCTGTTCGGGAGAGTGGCGATGGCCGCCGATGCGATGATCACCCGTCCGATCCCCTCGACCGGCGAGGCGATGCCGGCGATCGGGCTCGGCACCTGGCAGGTGTTCGATGTCGGCCCCGAGCCACGTCCGCATCAGCCGCTGCGCCAGGTATTGCAGAGCCTGGTCGATGCCGGCGGGCGGATGATCGACACCTCGCCGATGTACGGGCGCGCCGAGGCGGTTACCGGCGACCTCGTCGCCGAGATGAATCTGCGGTCGCGGGTGTTCCTGGCGACCAAGGTGTGGACCAGCGGCCGCGATGCCGGCATCGCGCAGATGCGCCGCTCGGCCGAGCTGATGAAGAGCCCGGTGCTCGACCTGATCCAGATCCACAATCTGCTCGATTGGCGCACTCACCTCGCGACCTTGCGGCAGATGAAGGCGGACGGGCACGTTCGCTATATCGGCATCACCCATTACACGACCGGGTCTCTGCCGGAACTGGCGCGCATCCTCGATAGCGAACCCGGTATCGATTTCGTGCAGTTCGGCTATTCGCTGGCGACCCGCGACGCCGAGACGAAGCTGTTGCCGGTCGCTGCCGGGCGCGGCGTCGCGACGATCGTCAACCAGCCGTTCGAGACCGCCGAGATGTTCCGCCGGGTGCGCGGCAAGCCGCTGCCGGACTGGGCCGCCGAGTTCGATTGCACCAGCTGGGCGCAACTGTTCCTGAAATACATCATCGCCGAACCGGCGGTGACCTGCGTGATCCCCGCCACCGCCAATCCCGAGCATATGTCCGACGATGCGAAAGCCGGCTTCGGCCGCCTGCCCGATCCGAAGCAGCGCGAGCAGATCCGGAAATTCTGGGACTCGCTTTAGTTTCGGACCGCGGCCGTGCCAGCCGCATTTTGCCGGCGAGACCCCGCAGTCCGACGTCAGCAGCCGTCGAACATCTTCTCGAAGCCGGACCAGCAGGCGTCGTAATCCTGCTGCAAGGCTGGCGTCTCGAGCGCGAAGCGGGTCGGGCGCAATACCAGCCGCGTCTCGAACATGAAGGCGAGCGTGTCCTCGGCCTTGTGCGGTGTCAGCTCGGCGGAAGCGGCGCGGTCGAAGCTGGCGCGGTCGGGGCCGTGCGCCGACAGGCAATTGTGCAATGACGCGCCGCCTGGCACGAAGCCATCGGCCTTGGCATCGTAGGCGCCGTGCACCAGCCCCATGAATTCGCTCATCACGTTGCGATGGAAATAGGGCGGCCGGAAGGTGTGCTCGGCGACCAGCCAGCGCGGCGGGAAGATCACGAAGTCGCAATTGGCGGTGCCCGCGGTCTCCGACGGCGAGGTCAGCACCGTGAAGATCGACGGGTCCGGGTGGTCGAAGCTGATGCTGCCGATCGTGTTGAAACGGGCGAGGTCATATTTGTACGGCGCGTAACTGCCGTGCCAGGCGACGACGTCGAGCGGCGAATGGTCGAGCTCGGTCGCCCACAGATTGCCCTCGAATTTGGCGACCAGCTCAATGGGGCCGCCGCGCTCCTCGAAACCGGCGCACGGGCTCTGGAAATCGCGCGGGTTGGCGAGGCCGTTGGCGCCAATCGGCCCCAATTCCGGCAACCGGAACAGCGCGCCGTAATTCTCGCAGACATAGCCTCGGGCGGTACCGTCCGGCAGTTCGGTACGAAAGCGCACGCCGCGCGGCATCACCGCGATCTCGCCCGGCGCGGCGAGCAACGGGCCGAATTCGGTGCGCAACAGGATGCGGCCCTGCTGCGGCACGATCAGCAATTCGCCGTCGGCATCGTAGAATATTCGGTCGGTCATCGGCCGGCTGGCGCGGTAGACATGCACGCCGATGCCCATCCTTGCCGCAGCGTCGCCATTGGTGCCGAGCGTCACCAGCCCATCGATGAAATCGGCGGCCCGGTCGGGGAATGGGATCGGGCTCCAGCGCAGCCGGTTCGGCGGCGGCTCCGCCTCGGCGCAGGGGGCGGTGCGCAGCAGGCCGTTGTCGATCCGCCGAAACGCCTTTTGCATTGCCGGAGGGCGGATGCGGTAGAGCCAGGAACGGCGGTTTTCGGCGCGCGGCGCGGTGAACGGGGTCCCCGACAATTGTTCGGCATAAAGGCCGAGCGGCGGCCGCTGCGGCGAATTCTGGCCTTGCGGCAGCGCGCCGGGGATCGCCTCGCTGGCGAGTTCGTTGCCGAAACCGGAAAGATAGGAGAGCGGCTGCTCTTGGGTTGCGGCCGGAATGTCGATGCGCGTGTCGGGGCTCATGCGCGGCCTCCTCTTTCGCCTTCCGGCTTAAGATGGGATGTGGCGCGGCTCCGGCAAACGAGAGAGCGCGGCCTCGATCGCCGCCCGGTCGGGCAGCGCCGGCTGGGCACCGCGGGCGAGACAGGCGAGCCCGGCCGCTGCCGAGGCGCGGTGCAAGGCCGGGCGGAATGCGAGACCCTGGCCGAGCCCGGCGGCGAGCACGCCGACAAACGCGTCGCCGGCCCCGGTCGTATCGATCGGCTCGACCGCCAGCGCCGGAACTGCGATCCGGCTGCCATCGGCAAGGAACGCAGTCGCGCCATCCGCGCCTTTGGTAACGACCAACGCCTCGCGCAGCTGCCGGGCCACCCCACCCGGATCGCCGAGCGCCACGGCCTCGCCCCGATTGGCCACCAGCACGTCGATATGCGGCAGCAGCTCTTCCGGGAGCAGCAGCGCCGGCGCGAGGTTCAGCACCGTCCGCGCGCCACTGTCGCGGGCGCGTCGGATCAGCGCCGCGGTTTCCCCCGGCGGCACCTCCATCTGGCAGACCAGCACCATGTCCGGGCCGAGCGCTGCATCGGGCACTTGATCGGCCCGGACCAATGCGTTCGCGCCGGACCCGACCGCGATCAGGTTTTCGCCGCCGGCATCGACGATGACAGAGGCACAGCCGGTCGAGCGCCCGACCCGGTGCACCAGCGTCAGATCGACGCCCTCACCGACCAGCAATTCCAGCGCCGGCATGGCAAAGGCATCCTCGCCGACCGCTCCGGCCATGCTGACCTCGGCGCCGGCGCGGCGGGCGGCGAGTGCCTGGTTGGCCCCCTTCCCGCCCGGCGCCAGCGCATAATCGCCGCCGAGCACGGTCTCGCCGGGCGCCGGCAGATGCGGCACCGGAATCAGCACGTCGATGTTGATCGAGCCGAAGACGAGGATCATTGCTGCTGGCCGCGGTGATAGTGTGGCGCGCAGTGACGGAGGACAGGCATGCTGGATGGCGCCAAGCTGAAGCGGTTCGTCGATCAGTGCTGGGGCGACGAGATCGTCCCGACGCTGGTCGAATACATCAAGATCCCGAACAAGTCGCCGATGTTCGACCCGGACTGGGCGGCGCACGGCCATATGGAAGCGGCGGTCGTGCTGTTCGAAACATGGGCGCGGGCGAAGATCGCGGCGCTGCCCGGCGCGACGCTCGACATCGTGCGGTTGCCGGGGCGCACGCCGCTGATGCTGTTCGACGTGCCCGGCACCGGCAGCGACACGGTGCTGCTGTATGGCCATCTCGACAAGCAGCCGGAGATGGTCGGCTGGGCCGAGGGGTTTGGCCCATGGGTGCCGCGCATCGAGGGCGACAAGCTTTACGGCCGCGGCGGCGCCGACGATGGCTACGCGATGTTCGGCGCCCTGAGCGCGTTGCTGGCGCTGCAGGAGCAGGATATCCCGCATGCCCGCTGCGTCGTGGTGATCGAAGCGTGCGAGGAGTCGGGCAGCGCGGACCTTCCCTATTACATCGACCACCTGGCCGACCGGATCGGCAGCCCGGCGCTGGTCGTCTGTCTCGATTCCGGCTGCGGCAACTACGACCAGCTATGGATGACGACCTCACTGCGCGGCATCGCCGCCGGCACGCTGACGGTGGAAATCCTCGACGAAGGCGTGCATTCGGGCGACGCGTCGGGGGTTGTGCCCTCTAGCTTCCGCATCATGCGCCAGCTCCTGTCGCGCCTCGAAGACGAGGCGACCGGCACGGTTCGACCCTCGTCGCTTTACGCGCAGGTGCCGCCGGAGCGGGTCGAACAGGCGAAACGCGCCGCCGTCTCGCTCGGCGACCAGGTCTACGCCAAATTCCCGTTCGTCCCCGGGGCCCAGCCGATGGCAGACGACCCGACCGAATTGGTGCTGAACCGCACCTGGCGGCCGCAACTGGCGCTGACCGGGATCGACGGTCTGCCGAAGCCGGGCGACGCCGGCAACGTGCTGCTGCCCTACACGACGGCGAAATTGAGCCTGCGCCTGCCGCCGACGGTCGATGCCGCGAAGGCCGGCGCGGCCTTGCAGACGCTTCTCGAAGCCGACCCGCCCTATGGCGCCAAGGTCAAATTCACGCCGCAGGCGGCTTCGGCCGGGTGGAACGCCCCGGCCTTGGCGCCGTGGCTCGAACAGTCGCTGGCGCGCGCCTCGGAGGCGGCGTTCGGCGCGCCGCCGGCCTATATGGGCGAGGGCGGTTCGATCCCGTTCATGGCGATGCTCGGCGAGCGGTTCCCGCAGGCGCAGTTCGTCGTGACCGGCGTGCTTGGCCCGCACTCGAACGCGCACGGACCGAACGAATTCCTGCACATTCCCACCGGCCGCAAGATCACCGAGGTGATCGCCCGCGTCCTCGCCGACCACGCGACCCAGGCGCGATAGGAAGCGGCCGGGTCAATCCGCCGCTTCGGCCCGGCGGCGGCTCATCTCGGCGAGGTAGCGCGACGGCACCTCCATGAAGGGCGTGCGCTGGCGCAGCCACAGCGGGTGGTCGGCCGCGCCGTGCATGCCCTGGTTGGCCGGCAGACGCGGCCAGCCCGGCATCTGCAGCCACAGCCGCAGCATGTGGCGGCGGCGGTCGAGGTCCGACCAGTCCTCATAGCCGGTGCGGCCGTGCAGGACCGTGCGGTTGTTGAGGAATTGGATGTCGCCCTCGGCGATGCTCATGTCGAGATAGAGTTCGGGCGAGGCCGAGATCCGCTTCATCTCCTCCAGCGCCTCCAGTTGCAGCGGCGTCATCACGGCGTCGCCGGCGCGCTGCGCCCGAAACGGGTAGCTGCCGGAGACGTTGCAGGTGAGCTGGCCGCTGTCGCGCGAGAAGATCACCACGTTTTTCACGAGTTCGCCGCTGCCGAGTTCCGCGTCGAGTTCCATGCGGCGGAACACGTACTCACTGTAGAGGGCCTCCAGCAGCTCCGGGCGCTCTTCCAGCAGCTTGTTGTGGACCGCGGCGGCGCTGACGATGCGGCTGACCCCGCCCGAGCGCGCCGCACGAACGCACATCAGCGAGACGACGTCGCAATTGTCGCTGTGCATGCGCTGGCCGCCGCCCTTGTGGTAGCCGCGCGCGTCGGTCTCGATGTCGCTGACATCGATGACGTGGCCGAGCAGTTCGCCCTGGTAGGATTGCGGGATGGGCCGGCCGAGATGGCTGCCGAGCCCGTAATAGACGAGCCCCAGATCGTCGAGCGAATAGCGTTCGCGCGGCAGCCCGCGCAGCAGCAAAAAACCGCTTCCGTCGCGCAGTTCGTCGGCCATCCGCGCGAGGGCGGCGCCGAGCCTGGGCAATGGAAACCCCGCCGCGGTGATCTGCGGAAAATCGAGCGTGCCGCGCGATTTCAAATGGGCGAGCGCGGCGTCGATCTCGGCAATCTCGTCACCCGAGAACGTATGCA
>Ga0102924_1006424_pt1 | contig 11033 bp, 11 predicted proteins | sample PaiPotPPM11metaG_FD_80116 | JGI IMG/M metagenome (GOLD analysis project Ga0102924, IMG submission 80116) | Iron sulfur acid spring bacterial and archeal communities from Banff, Canada, to study Microbial Dark Matter (Phase II) - Paint Pots PPM... ...
GTGGTATCACTTGTATCCGTGGTATCACTTGTCCTTGTCCGGGGAGGTTGTTCTCGAGAAAGGGCCAGCGAAGGGGAGCGGCAGGCAAGGCGACCGTTAGGGGACCCTTGGAGGCAGGGGTGGCTGGGAAAGGCACCCGCGAGGGGCCCCGCACCACTCCCAGCCACCCCTGCCTCTACAATGAACCATCGTCCCCGCCATTCCTGGCCGTACAGGTGCGAGGGTGGGTGACTGGCTCGAATTGCAGGGCAGCGCAAGCGCCCCCACCTCTCGTCCCCGCCACTCCTGCCCGTACAGGTGCGAGGGTGGGAGGAATTTGTCAAGTTGCATTAACTGTCATCCCTTCACTTCGTTCAGGGCAAGCTCTGAGCGCAGCGAAGGATCTCTACGTCCAGTGATCGAGATCCTGAGCGCAGCGAAGGATGACAGATCGTATCTCCAAATGTCTGATGAGTACCTGGGTGCTGGTGTGGGACTCCAGTTGTGATGTTATCGAGCGGGGTTTGGGACATTTGGGACATGCCGGTTCGTTGGAGTGATGCCGTTGGAGTAAGCTGTGAACTGGGCTGAGACGATTCAGGACATTTAGGACATTTAGGACAGGGGTAATTTCGTTTGTGCCGGGCAGGGATGGGTGGAGGTATTATTAAGGTGCGAGACGCAGGTAGGAGGAGAGTCCTCTTGCTGAGCCTATCTTGTTTTCAGTATAGCAGGGAGGACAAAAGAGGAGCGGATGTGGTAGAGAGTCTTTATTAAAGCGGTAATTTCGGGCTCACTTCATTCCCCAGACTTTGATCACCTCAACTTCGCGTGACGTGGAGGTAGACTTATCTTCGCTACCGGTAGTTACGAGTGTTTGTCCATCGGGACTGATGAGAGCCCTAGTGACAGGGCCCTCATATGCCTGGAAGGTGTTGAGCAGCTTCGACGTGTAGGGATTCCAGATTCTAACCTTCCCGTCGTAGCAGGCACAGGCGACGACTTGCCCATCCGGGCTGACAGTTAGATCTAAAAAATGGATCGAAGGAGGCCCTACGATGGTTTTGAGCTGCTTTTCGGAATGCAGGTCCCACAGCTCGATCTTGTGATCGCTTTTATCTTCATAGGTGCCGGTACTGGCAAGCGTCTGCCCATTCAGGCTCAGAGCAAGAGACTGAACTACTGACTGTCCTTTCAGAGTTCTAAAACACCTCCCTGTATGCATGTTCCATGCTTTGATCCGGCGGCTCTCTTCGGCCGCACTAAAGAGAGTTTGCCCATCGGGGCTGAAAACAATCGACCTATCACCTTTATCCCCTTCAAAGGTGTTGAGCACATCTCCAGTTTGTACGTTCCATAGATATATTTCTTGATCCTCCGTTAAAAATACACCAGTAGTTGCCAGGATTTTTCCATCCGGGCTAAGTGCGAGAGTTGTAGAGAAGGAGGGATCGCCTGGGTAGGTGTTGATTACTTTCCCTGTACGCAAATCGCAGATTACGATAGTTTTCAGACCGATGGCGACCAAGGTATATCCATCAGGACAAATCGCAATTCTCCAGATGTTTTGAGAGAAGGAATTGAGCAGCGCCCCGGTATGCAGACTCCATACCTGGACAATGTTTTCATTTTCCTCTCCCCCGTCACTAACCGTGACGAGGATATCCCCATTGAGGCTAATAGCAAGGGAAAAGAGCTGTCGAGAATACGTTGGGAAGGAGCCTTTATATGAGACGGTCTCGGGATGGGTAGCAGGGAAAGGGCCGCGTGGGATCGATTTGAGTAATTTCTCTCGTGGCCTGGATGATTCTGGTTCAGGTTCCTCATCGTCGTCGTCATCATCGTCATGGCTTTCGGAGTCATCCGGATCCTCTATTATGTCTTCGAAGTCATCGAGCTCTTCCGTCTCCTCGAGCTGGGGATTGATCATCTGATTAACAATTCTTTGGATGTTATAGACAATATTAAAAAAAGCATCGTCTGAGCTCTGCCACCTGGTAACGGGCTTTGCATCTTTGGGCAGGGCCTGGAGACCTGTCAGGGGCTGAAAGTCCCAATATACAGGACGGAGGATGATGGGTATAACTCTTGCCTCCCCCGTCATGTGCCGTTCCAGGGCACGATTCATTTCGACGCCGAAGCAATACTCCGAAGCCATGAAATCTGGGCTAAGCAGTAAAAGGATAATCTGAGCGCTGTCCAGTTGACCGGCGATGGCGCGTTTCCAATCGGTTCCCGGGCTGATATGGCGATCGTACCACATATCGATGAGCCCTTTATGTTGTAAAGGCTTCAGATGTGTTTTGAGTTGTTTGAGAAGCGCTTCGTCCTCGCGTGCATAGCAGAAGAAGATTTTTACTGGCATGAGCGCCTCCCTGGTTTGTAGAAAACCATGAAGTGGTTGTTGAATCAAGAAGCTTATAAGGCGGAATTACGATGGACGGTATGCATCAGTTATTATTATATGCTGCTCAGGCTACAATGGCAAACAAAAAACTGGTTTGGAATGTGAAAAGAGAGATGGTTATGGTATGATGGGAGCGGTTGGGCATGGACGAGGTTCGGGAAGATTCTTCGCTGGCGCTCAGCATGACATTTTCAGATGATGACATGACACTTCAAGGTTAAGGTGTTTCTGAGGTTTATGTATCAACGAACAATTCGCTGCGTGCTCTTTGACCTGGGAGGCACGTTGTGGGGTCACAAGGATGATGCGGTGATCCTGGCCTGCGAACAGGCGGGTGATCAACTCGCGCTGGCCTGTCTCCGGCAGCATACAGGGTTCGAGTTCTTTGGGGGAATGGATGCGACTGTAGCCGGCGCGCTGCTGCGCAGGGAGGTTGAGAAATCGATACGTGTCAAGACGCGCGAGAATCCGCTGTATGAACCTGATTTTATTCAGGCCACTGTAGTGGCGCTGCAAAGTCTTGGAGAGCCCGGGGTAGATAACAGGCTTGGAGAGGCTATCTACGAGGCGCTGCGTGTCCGGTCTGCCGATTCGCGGGAGTTTTTCGAGGATTCGCTCTCGACGCTCGACGGTCTGAAGCGGCGCGGCTACCTGCTGGGGGTTGTGTCGAACCGCCATTACGGGGGGAAGCCGTTTCATGAAGACCTGCGCGAGATGGGCCTGCTCGACTACTTCGATTATAGCCACATGGCGATTTCGGCTGACCTGGGGGTTCGCAAGCCTCACCCTGATATCTTCAAGCATGCACTGAACGCGCTGGGAGCACTTCCTGAAGAGGCCGCGATGGTAGGTGATTCACTCAGGGCTGATATTGCAGGGGCGAAGATGTTGAATATCGCGGCGATCTGGAAACCGTACAGGTTACACCGGCGCAGGCATCATGACGATGAAACCGGGATCGAGCCGGATGTGAGAATTGAGCATCTACGCGAATTGCTCGATATGTTCTGAGTGGTTCGGGCGGATGCGTGAGGGAGGTGGGTGAGAGATGGGAGTAAGATGACGATAGTTGAATAATGTAATTGAAGGAGAGTAATGTATGTCGAATACGGTGGGAGAGAGTGTGCGGAAGGTGCAGGAGGTGCTGAGGTCGCTTGGGTTTTCGGGCGAGGTGGTGGTATTTTCGGACTCGACGCGCACGGCGGCGGAGGCGGCGCAGGCAGTGGGATGCCAGGTGGGGCAGATTGTGAAATCACTGATATTCAAAGGGAAGCAGACGCAGAGGCCAGTGCTGGTGGAGGCCAGCGGCGTCAATCGCGTGAACGAGCGGCGTGTGAGCGAGGTGATCGGTGAGCCAATCGAGAAGGCTGACGCCGATTTTGTGCGACAGCACACGGGCTTCGCGGTGGGAGGCGTGCCGCCGGTCGGGTATGCCGAACACATCGAAACCTTCATCGACGAGGATTTGCTACAGTACGAAGAAATCTGGGCGGCCGCGGGGAACCCGCACGCGGTGTTCCGGTTGACGCCGGATGAATTGCGAGAGATGACCGGTGGGAGGGTGATCGGGATTAAATAGCATGATGTTTCAAAGTATTTCAATTTGCGCCAGGATGTGTTAACATGCGCATGAGTAACATTGTCATATTTGTGAGATGTGGCAGGTCCGGTTATGCGCGAATTGAAACGTCTATTTAGCGGCGCGAGAGGGCCGATCCTGATCGTGCTGGCTCTGCTCATGCTGGTATTTGCCGGGTGGCTGCACGCGAATGCACCGCACTCGCCTGATGTTGTGTTCTTCAATTCTGTACAATCCCAGTCCGCGCCACAGCCATTGCGGATATTGAACGGGAAGGTTGCGTCGCTGAACTGGATTGTCGGACGCGATTGCCAGCGCAGTGTGCAGGCCTATATTGAGACTGCCGCGATTAACCCCGATGCCGCGCTGGTGGGGACGGGATGGGTCGATCCAACGACCGGCAAACTCATCAACGGTCAGCATAATATCTGCCAGGCCAATAGTCTCAGCATGGATAACGTGGTGCGACTCGTACACAGTAAAGGCGGCATGGCTTACCTGGCGATCACGATGGAGACGGACGGTTCGGCCACTTCGTGGACTTCCCAGCAGCAGTCGGATTACATAGCCAGGGCCACGACCGACCAGGGCTATATCGATACGATCGTGCATGAAGTCACGCGCGCCGGCTACGACGGCGTTATCATGGACCTGGAAGGGGCAGATGCCAGCTTTCCCAATATCCAGCAACTCTTCGCGACCTACAACCAGCGCGTCTGGGCGGCGTTGAAGCCGCTGCATAAGTATTATGGGATCGCGCTGCTACATAAGCTGAGCGATCATGATGAGTATTATGCGCTGAACGGTTTTGAGAACTGGTCACTGCTGGCGCGCAGCGCCGATTTTCTGGAGATCATGGCGGTAGACCAGTCCTATTTCACCCCTGGCCCAACGGTAAGCCTGCCCTGGCTGAAGCAACTGCTAAGCTACGCAGAACAGACGATGCCGCAGATGCTGCCACGTACTATCTGGGAACTGCCGCTCTATGGCGCTACCTGGCGCATGGAAGGCGGGCAGTGGGTCTTCGACAGCGGAGTTAACTACCAGGATGCCCAGACGCTGGTATCCCAGATACCGACTTCCGAGATCGATAGCGGCATGAGCGACCTCAACGATCCCACATCTGCTCACCTCGTCTACACCGATTCCTCCGGTGTGGAGCATGCGCTCTGGTACCCTACAGCTCAAAATCTCGCTTATATCATCTCCAATTTCCAGAAAGTGCTGGCGCAAACGCCCCAGATGGTGCACGATCATCTCATGCTGGCCTTCTGGTATCGCGCGACCTGGGAGCCTGACGGGCTCTGGTCGTTGATCGACAAGACGCTGCCTAACGATTAATCCTTCTTTTGTGTGACCGCTTAAAAATTAAGCGAAAATTGAGAATTTTCTTTTTCCTGTTAAGCGAGAATAGATAAAGCTCGTGTATGCTCTTCCTGCACAGCAATATTACCTGCTGGATAGTCCGGTACGCCGTTACCAGGAGAAAGGTTGAGCAACATGCTACTGACCCCAGAGCTGGTCTTGCAAGTCAAGCGCGCACAGGATGGAGATATCGAGGCGTTCAGCGCGCTAATGGAGCGTTTCGAGTCCGAAATTCGCAACTATCTTTTCGTTCGACTGGGTGATTACGAGGAAGCCAGCGATGTTACGCAGCAAGTATTTTTGAAGGCGTGGATGCATATTGGGAGCCTGCAGGATAACATGTGCTTCAAGCACTGGCTTTTCAGTATCGTCAAGCGGCTGATCTGCGACTATTGGAGAAGGAGGAAGGTGCACTGCCAGTCCTGGGAGGACCTCATGCTCGATAGCAGGATAGCAGCGATGCCAGGCCCGGAGGAAAGTACGGAGAAGGCGGATTTGATACGCCTATCGCTGATCCGTCTATCTTCTAAGCAGCGGCAATGCCTGGTCTTGCACATTGAAGGTTTCTCGCCTTACGAAATAGCAGTGATGGCTGATATTAGCATGGCGAGCGTGGGGACCTACATCAGCACGGCGCGCAAGAGGTTTCGCGCCATCTACCAGGAATTGGAATGCGAGAGTGGGGCAAAGGAACCTGTAGATTCTTCTATTGACAGTTGAAATTTTATCATTTATGCTCAATAGAGTGCCTGTTCTTTTTGGATGCCGAAGAGAGGGACCAGGTAAAGCCATGTTCCAGAAACGCTTCTTCCCAGCGATAAAAACGACGAGGAAAGACTGGTGGAAACCCTATTTGCTTGACCTCGTCCTTGCCTGCGCTACCGGCCTGCTTTTTACGGGCATTGCCTTTTTCCTGCCACTTCATCTCGGCCTGGCCGCACTTTTGCTCGGTTACCTGTTTATCTTGCTGTGGCTGGTACATAAGCGTGGAATTGGCATCGCCATTATTGCTGCGGTAATCGCAACCGCTGTCTTTGACTATCTTTTTGTATCTCCTCGCTTTTCTTTTCAAATTTCAAAAATCGAGGATGGTTGGGCACTGCTCATTTTCCTGGCGTTCGCCATACTTCTCAGCTATTCGTATTCTCGTTTGAAGCATGGTGTGGAGAAGGCGAGGCGACAGCGAGAAGAGGAAAAATTACATTACGAAGAGCAATTGCGCAAGCAGCATGAAGAGGTTAACCGGCATGGCTCACAAATGAATAGATTTTACGAAGTGATGCAGGCGACGCGGGAAGAGAAGGATGTGAAGGCGCAGTTAAAGCTTGTGGCGCGAGCGATCGAAGAGATGTTTGAGTGTTGTGGAGTGAGCAAGTGCTCATTTTTCGTACCAGATATCGATGGTCGCCTGTTTGTACATAGACTGAGTGATGATTATAGCCTGCATGAAGAGCTTTCACCGAGCGAGGAAGATATTGCTGCATGGGTAATGAGGAGCGCCAAGCCGGTTGTTCACAGAGACACTTCCCTGATTTCGCGAGAAAACGGGAGCTATTTACGCAGAGTTGTTGCCAACAATACCGTACATCTCGAGAAAGTATATAGATGTAGTTTTATTACACCAATTATTTCAGGGCAAAAGCTTCTAGGGAAATCAGGTCAGAAGGTGATCGGGGTTTTGCATATGCGCATAGACGAAACAGACCACCCGGACTTACCCGCGATTAAAAGACAATTGGAGATGGGTTGTGGAGTGGATGGCGCCACACCCGGACTTTTTTCACAATTGCTTGGCCACGCGACCTTCTTAATTGAACAGGCGCTGATTGGGCGGGCTTTGATGCAACAAGAAAGCGTGGAACGGGAGCTGCAACGGCGCGCTGACGAGTTGCATACCACCATCATCTCGTCCGTTTCCCACGATTTTCATACACCGCTGACGCTGATCAAGGGAGTGGCAACGGGCCTGCTCAATCAGGAGATGCAGGCGTGCAGCGAAGCGGAATATCAACAGATGCTTGAGGCGGTGGTCAGTGAAGCCGATTGGCTGGAACGTATTGTGACGCGCATGCTCGACCTGTCGCGTATCGAGCAGGGCGCGCTGAAGCTGGACAAAGAACTCTATCCTATCGAGGGGATTATTCTCAATACGTTAGACCGGGGACATATGCGCTCGCTCATCGCGGGGCGAGATATCAGGAAGCATCTGCCCGATGAAGTGCCCGCGGTCGAGCTGGATCCGGTGCTGATCGAGCAGGTGCTGGTCAACCTTGTGGAGAACGCTATTCGCTATACGCCGCCGGAGTCTCCGGTCGAGATCAGCGTGGTGGCTGATGAGAAACAACTTGTTGTCGCCGTTGCTGATCGCGGGCCCGGCATACCCACGCACGAACTGGGGCGGGTGTTCGAGAGCTTCTATCGCATAAGACAGCGAGAGAAGAGCGATTTGACGGCCCTACCCGGGCATGGATCGGGCCTCGGGCTGGCAGTCTGCGAGGGCTTTGTCAAAGCGCATGGCGGCAGGATCTGGGCGGAGAATCGGGAGAATGGGGGAGCGGTCTTCCAGTTTACCCTACCGCGTTAATCGACTGAGAGGGTGATCGATGAAAAAAATTCTCGTGGTTGAAGATCACGATACCACTGTGCATCAACTCAGACAGAGCCTGAAAAGCACCGGCTACGAGGTGTATGTTGCGTGCAGCGGGAGAGAGGCGCTTGATATGATAGCCCACCAGCGAGTTGATCTTGTGCTGCTCGACTTAGGATTGCCTGACATCAGTGGTCTGCAAGTGTGTACTGAACTGCGAAAAGAACGCCAGGACCTGCCCATCATCATTCTTTCTGTGAAATCCGATGAGCGCGACAAAGTGCGCGCGCTCAATCTCTGCGCCGATGACTACGTCTCCAAACCCTATTACACCGATGAACTGCTCGCCCGTATTAACGTGCAATTTTTGCATGCAGAGCGCATGAGAGCCGGGAGAGAGCCGCGAAAGTTCGTGGCAGGCCCATTAGAAATCAATTTTGTGCAGCGGCGTGTGAAGGTGAGCGGTCAGGAGATTGAACTGACTTATAAAGAGTTTGAGCTGCTGCATATCCTTGTGAAGCATATGGGCAAGATCGTTACTTATGATTTCATCCTGACCGAGGTATGGGGTGACGAAGATTATTCTGAGCGGAAGAACATCCACGTCTTTATCAATCACCTGCGTAAGAAGATCGAGGATCCCGCCGGTCGCCGCTATATTTTCAACGAACCGAAAGTAGGCTATCGCTTCCAGGTAGATGAGTGATTGGGCTTTGAGTTTTTGTTGCGCCAGTTTTCAGTTCAAGGGCGCGAGAATCATAGCTATGTAACTGATCGGTGGCTTGGATGAGCGCGATACGCGCCGCAGAAAGTTTTGCTCTCAGTTCACTCCAGCGTTGTTGAGCATTGTGATCAGCGGGCGAGAGCCGCGTGAGGGCTGTGGTGTAAAAATTGACCATCTCGCGTCTGAATTGCCATTCCTGCAACAGCCTGTTATGTAGTTGCGCGCTTTGTTCTTGCATTTGCGCCTCCTCCCTTCCCGAGGGATGAGAGAACCTTGGATATAATCGAGAATTCGATTTGCTCTATCAATCATAGCATTAGACGATGCGAAATGCCAGAATTCACGTGACAAATTTGTGCCTCTGCCAGGCAGAGGTTCTATTTCTGTACTCACTGTCGCGAAGCGGTCGAGGGTGTCAGCTCTTGCAGCAGCCTTTATCTTTTCCGGACCCAGGCAGAGACGAGCACTGGTCCACGTGCGACTCCTCTCCGGCTGACCGTCTCCTCCCGCAAGCGTTCGGCCAGCGTGTCTATGCTGATGTCCTGCTCGGTTGCTATGCCAAATTGCTGGATCAGCGGCAGGAAGATGCGCACCGTCTCGGCCCACCACTCATAGCCGATCCAATCTTGCCCGCCGCCCATGGCGGACTCGTAGCGCATCTGCGGGACAGCCAATCCCGCCTCCTGCAGCGTGGTTGAGAGCTTCCTCCCCGTTGCAAGTTCTCCTCCCGCCTGCTGGAAAGCGCGTGTACACCAGAGCCAGACCAACTCCCAGAGGAGGGATGGCGGGTAGAAGGCATCGCTGTGGCTCGCAAGATCATATTCCTGAAACACCACCACTCCCCCTGGCCGAAGATACTGTGTCAGGTGGCGCACGACGGCGGCAGGTTCAGGCAGATGCATCAAGATAAACCTGCCGACGATCGCATCAAACTCCTGATCCAGTGTCAAGTCGAGGATATCCCCAGCGTGGAAGGAAACCTGGGTGAGGGAGGCCTCCTGGACACGCGACTGTGCCAGGCGCAGCGGCTCAAGGCTGCTGTCGATGCCCAGGACGCTGCCCGTCTCGCCCACCAGGTCGGCCGCAATCAAACTGACATCACCAGGACCACAACCCACATCCAGCACCTTCATACCGCGAGTGATGCCGGCATCCTCCAACACCCGCCGCGTGAACGGGTTGAGCATCCGTCCCTGCACCAGTAACCGTTGGATGGCTTCGGGAGTTTGTCCCAGGAGGTAGGTTTCGGAGGCTTCGTGCTGTGACTGTCTGTTCATTTCACTCCCTCTTGCTGTCTCTGTTGTTCCTCTCTCGGTTGCTGGTTCGCTTGCTGCTCTCGCGAAGCGAACGTTTGCATAAGAGGTACTCAATGATGGCCTAATAGGCCTTTTTAGGAAGGATAGCTGGAGAGACAGTCGTACGACATGCGCAAGATTACCCATTTCGCATGCGCATGTTCCTTGCAGATCCCTGTGAAGAGGGAGTGACAGGGTACCTTGTGTGCTAACCGAGCAAGATCGTGCATGGTTTCGGCTGTGTCGAGATGCTCTGGGTCTCAATAGCTGCTCCCAGATGAGCAAGGCCCGCTGGTAGGCGTGACAGCGGGCCTAAAGAATGCAGCTAATGAACGGGCAAAACTGATAGACGAATAATTTAGCTGACATCATTGCATGGGAGTCCATGTGCCAGATCCGCGATCTGTGACCCCGACAACGTCTGCCGCAGGATGCAAACCTCATCCAGATTACCTGGGAATGTGAAACCACATGTACCCGCTCGCTCGATGCTCAGGGCGATGCCCGTTTCAAAAACTAGAGGTTCTTTGGCGAAGACGGCCTGGCAGGTGAGCAGGTCTCCTTCTGGATGTACGAAGGCACGCTCAAGATCGAATACCAGGTCACCGCGCTCTCCGAGTACGCGCTCCAGTTGTCGCCCGATCACCGGCAGATCGAAGCGGTGAAGAATCCTCGGCGCATCGAGACGCATTTCCGTAGCCCGCAGCTCCACTTCAGGAGGGTGTTGTATACTTGATGAGGGACCAGGAGAAGCGCCTCAGTCATGAAACGAGCACGGAAGACAGCATGGATCAGCACGAGTTGGACGAACCACACGATGATTTTGCGGTAGAGATCACCAATCTGCATCAGGAGGATGAAGAGGGTTCATCCCGTCCTCCACGCTTCTTTGTGGAAACCTGGTTGCTTTCCCCCAGGTACCGCAAGCAGAAGGCCATGGTAACGGTCATCGGCTTGGGATTGGCGCTGCTGATCATCTTGTTCGCTCTGACTCCCGTGAGCCGGCTCTTCCTCCGCGGGTCGCCACCACCGGTCGAGCCTGCCACCTATGATTTTGGGCTGGATGCAAACCCTCCCTGGGGATCGCTGTCTGTCGA
>Ga0102924_1006425_pt1 | contig 11031 bp, 13 predicted proteins | sample PaiPotPPM11metaG_FD_80116 | JGI IMG/M metagenome (GOLD analysis project Ga0102924, IMG submission 80116) | Iron sulfur acid spring bacterial and archeal communities from Banff, Canada, to study Microbial Dark Matter (Phase II) - Paint Pots PPM... ...
AGAACTGGATCCGCGAGGCCTGGTCGAGAATCGTCGGCGGCGCCAAGTTGTTGACGCGCGCGAGCGTAGCCGCCCCGACCGCCTGCTTTGACTCCTTTAGCCCGTCCATCGCCTGCTTGATGAACCGCAGGCGCGCCACCGGGTCCGAGATGTAGACCGGCAGCGGGGCGCGCATCGCGGCGAGCCGGTTGCCGAGCGTGTGACGCTCGTCGGAGGTCCTGACCGAAACGGGCACCAGCGCGCGCATCTCGAGCCCCTCCGTGCGCACCCCGCGGGACAGTAGCCAACGAGCGAGCGCGCCCGAAACCACTGCCAGCACGACGTCGTTGACCGTCCCGCCAAGCGCGTCCTTGACCTCCTTGTACTCGGCGAGCTCCTGCCGGATGACTGTGAAGCGCCGATGGGGTCCGATCTCGACGTTGAGCGGCGTCTCGGGCGCGGGATTCAGGCCTGCCCAGATCAGCTCTCCGAGCCCTTCGGCCGCCTCAGCCAACGCGCCCGCGGTTCTGCCAGGCCGCGCCGCCGCCTCGAGCGTGCGCTCGACGAATTGCACCGCGGCGCCGACGAGGCCGCTGATGCCTGCCAGCAGCAGCTCGACGGGCGAGGGCTCGGGGCGCGGCTGCCAGGGCTCGAGCTCGGTGCCAGGCGGCGATGGTTTGCGCTTAAGATCGAGCAGCACGGTCGCGAGATTCACTCCCGACACGCCGTCAACGAGGGAATGGTGGTTCTTGAAGATCAGCGCGAAGCGATCGCCCTCGAGTCCCTCGACGAGCCAGCTCTCCCAAAGCGGCTTGGAGCGGTCCAGCTGCTGGGACGCGATCCGGCCTGCGAGCTCAAACAGCTGCTCCTCGGTACCCGGGGCCGGTAGAGCGGAATGCCTGATGTGGTACTCGATGTTGAAGTTCGGGTCATCCACCCACACCGGCCGCCCGGATTCGAGCGGCGGTGTGGCCAACTTCTGCCGATAGCGCGGCACAAGGTGAAGGCGGCCGCGGACGTGATCCAAGTAGTCGTCTAGCTCCGGCGGAGGCCCCTCGAACAGCAACACGGCGCCGATGTGCATGTGCGCGGTCGACCCCTCCTGGTGAAGGAAAGCAGCGTCCGTAGATGTCAGTCGGTCCAGGTGCTGTTGGGGCATTGCGCGCTTAACGGCGAAGGGTACGCGCTTCGGCGCCTACACTCTCCTGGGATGCCGGGCGCGCCTCAAAAATTGCTGCTGGCCGCGCCGCGCGGGTACTGCGCGGGCGTAGATCGCGCTGTCCAGAGCGTCGAGCACGCGCTCGATCTGTACGGCGCGCCGGTCTATGTGCGCAAGGAGATCGTCCACAACAAGCACGTCGTGGACCAGCTGCGCGAGCGCGGCGCGATCTTCGTCGAGTCCGAGGAAGAGGTCCCGGAAGGATCGACGGTGGTGTTCTCGGCCCACGGGGTCGCGCCCAACGTTCACGACAACGCCGCGGCGCGACGGCTCGACACGATCGACGCGACCTGCCCGCTTGTCACCAAGGTCCACGTCGAAGCCCGCAAGTTCGCGGCCGACGGCTACACGATCGTGCTTGTCGGCCACGCCGGGCACGAGGAGGTCGAGGGGACGATGGGCGAGGCGCCCGGCCAGATCGTGCTGGTCGAGAGCGTCGAGGACGTGGACCGCCTCGAGGTCGAGGACCCTGGCAGGATGGCGTATGTCACGCAGACGACACTGTCCGTTGACGAGACCCGCGTCGTCATCAATCGGCTGCGCGAGCGGTTCCCGGAGATCGTCGGGCCCCGCACCGACGACATCTGTTACGCGACGACCAATCGCCAGGCGGCCGTCAAGCAGCTGGCGCGCGCCTGTGACCTCGTGCTGGTGATCGGCTCGCGCAACTCGTCCAACTCCAACCGACTGGTCGAGGTCGCGCGCGAATACGGCGCCGACTCGCACCTGATCGACAACGAGGCGCAGGTGAAGGAGGAGTGGATCGCGGGCAAGCAGGTCGTGGGGATCACCTCGGGGGCGAGCGCGCCCGAGGAGCTGGTCCAGGGCTTGGTCGAGTTCTTCCGCGCGCGTGGGACGGCTGACGTCCAGGAGCTCGAGGTCGTCCAGGAGGACGTCCGCTTCATGCTTCCCAAGACGATCCGCCAGGCGCTACAAACGGCCTAGGCGTCTTCTGCGCACGCTAGTCGTCTCCGACCTCCATCTCGGCGCTCGAACCGAAGTGGATGTCTTGCGCTCGTCCGAAGCGCGCGAAGCCCTCCTGGCTGCGCTTAAGGGAGTCGACCGCCTCGTCTTGCTCGGCGACACTGTCGAGCTGCGCCATGGGCCGGCTCGCGAGGCTCTGAGCGTGGCCGAGCCGATCCTCTCGTCGATCGGCGAGGCGTTGGGGAAGGGTCGCGAGGTCGTGATCGTGCCCGGCAACCATGACCACGCGCTGCTGCGTCCCTGGCTCGCTCGGCGCTCACTCGACGGCGCGGCGCCGATCGGGCTGCAGTCAGACCTTCCGCTCGGGGACGACGAGCTGCTCGGAAAGATCGGGGCGGTGCTAGGACCCGCGGAGGTCCGCGCCGTCTATCCGGGCGTCTGGGTCCGGCCGGACGTGTACGCGATTCACGGCCACTACGGGGACCGTCACAACACCGTCCCGATAATGGAGCGGCTCGGGGCAGGTCTGATGAGAAAGGTCGTGCGCGAGCCGGCCGGCGGCCCACGCGCGACCGAGGACTACGAGGGGACGCACGGGCCGATGTACGCGTGGATCGATGCGGTAGCTCAGACCTTCGGCTCAGACCACACGTTCGGGATGGGCAGCTTCCAGGTGCGTGCGTGGCGAGCGCTTTCAGCTCCGGGGGCCGGCGGCCGCCCGGCCCGCATACGCCGCACAGGTTTGCGGCTCGGCTTCCCCGCGCTCGTGGCGGCGCTGAACCGAATCGGGTTCGGCCCCCTGCACGCCGACGTATCCGGGCCCGAACTGCGCCGCGCGGCGCTGCGCGCATTCGGCGAGGTGGTTGCTCGTCTCGGCGTTGACGCCCGGCACGTGATCTTCGGCCACACGCACCGCGCCGGGCCGTTGCCTAGCGACGACGCCGCGGAATGGCTGGCGCCCACCGGATCGGAGATGGTCAACTCGGGCAGCTGGGTCAACGAGCCCGGATTTGTTGGACCGGACCCGAGCGACAGCCCCTACCGGCCAGGATTCAGCGTGCTGGTCGACGACTCGGCGCCCCCTCAGCTCGTCAACCTGCTCGATTGACAGTGGGTCGCCACCAGGACATCAACCGGGCCAACTGGGACGAACGCGCGCCGGCGCATGCAGCGTCGCCCGACTACGCGCTCGACCAGTTCCGGGACGATCCGGAGTTCCTCTCCTACGTCGTGCAGTTCGACGTGCCGCGACTCGGCGACGTCGCCGGGGTGCGCGGCGTGCATCTCCAGTGTCACATCGGGACGGACACGATCTCACTGGCGCGGCTGGGCGCGCGCATGACCGGACTCGACTTCTCGCCCGAAGCGCTAAGTCAGGCCAGGCAGCTCGCTTCGAAGACGGGGGCCGATGTGGAATTCGTCGAGGCCGACGTCTACGACGCGGCATCGGTGCTGGGCGAGGGAATCTTCGATCTCGTGTACACGGGAGTCGGAGCGATCTGCTGGCTGCCGCGAATCGAGGAATGGGCCCGGGTCGTCGCCGCGTTGCTCGTTCCAGGCGGGCGCTTGTTCATGCGCGAGGGTCATCCGATGCTTTGGTCGCTGGCTGACCGCGAAGACGAGCTGCTCGTGGTCGGGCACCCGTACTTCGAGACCGAAGAGGCGGTCAAATGGGAGGGCGGGGGGACGTACGTCGTGACCGATGCGATGTTCGAGCAGAAGGTCAGCTACAGCTGGAACCACGGCCTCGGCGAGATCGTTACTGCCCTGTTCGAGGCGGGGCTGGAGCTGACGATGCTCGTCGAGCACGACTCGGCGCCGTGGGACGCGCTGCCCGGACAGATGGAGCAGCCGTCTCCGGGCGAGTGGCGGCTCGCCGACCGCCCTGAGCGGCTTGCGCACACGTACACGCTGCAGGCCGTCAAGCCAGGCCCGGCGTGAAGCAGACCGCATAGCAGCGGACGCCGTCCGACAGCTCGAGCCCGAGCTCGCCCGCGGTGCTGCGCTCGTGGGAGATCAGCTCGTAGGAGCCAGGGCCGTCAACGTCGATCGTGCGGCCATTGGCCGTGATCGTGCCGTGTCCGTCGAGCACGGCCCAGACGCCGCCCGCCTCATACGGGCCCGCGTACGGCCCCTCGATGTCTTCGCTTTGCGGCGCGAGACGTGCGCCCGCCTCGTCCTCGGGCCGGATCGGCTCGACGAGCTCGCGGGTGACGCCGCACAGCTCCTGGATCGCCCGCTCGGTCTCGTCGTAGGCGCCTTCGCCGTAGTGATAGTGCGTGAGCTTGTGGTCCTGGTCGAACAGGTAGCGCGCCGGCCAGCCCATGTTCCCGTAGTCGCGCCAGATCTTGTGATCGACGTCGACGACGACCGGATAGGGGGCGTGGAGCCGCGCGACGGCCTCGCGGACGGCGTCGGGGTCGCTTGAGGGCTCAAAGCCGGCCGAGTGAACCCCGACCACGCGCAGGTCGGCTCTCTCGTAGCGCTCGTGCCACGCCCTTATGTACGGGAGCGTACGGATCGAGTTCGGGCGGCAGAAGTCCCAGAAGTCGACCAGCAGCGGCTGGCCGGTCAGCCGCTCGATCGAAAGCGGAGCGCTGTTGATCCACGGCAGCCCGCGCGGGAACGGCGGAGCGGCGATGTGGTCGACCGGCGGGCGCATCGGCGGCGATCGTAGCCGCAGAGCGAGGCCGAGCACGAGCCACTCACGGCCGCTACACTCTGTGAAGTACTGAAATCAGGGTGCCTTTGAGGAGTTTTTGGACATGAGCCCGTCCGGAGCCGAGTTGCTCAGCCAGATCAAGAGCCGTATCACAGAGGTCGAGCCGGCGGACGTGCGCGCGCAGATGAACAACGGCGCGGTGCTCGTCGACGTCCGCGAGACCGAGGAGTACTCGGCTGGCCATCTCCCAGGGGCCAAGCATGTGCCGCGCAGCTATCTCGAGTCGCGGATCGAGGGCGCGGTGCCTGACCGCTCGCAGCACGTCGTCTTGTACTGCGGTTCAGGGAACCGCTCGGCATACGCCGCCCGCACGATGACCGAAGACCTCGGATACGAGAACGTCGAATCGATGCGCGGCGGGATCACGCTCTGGAAGGACCTCGGCTACGACGTCGAGTTCCCGCGGACTTTGACGGCCGAGCAGCGCGAGCGCTACTCGCGCCACCTATTGCTGCCAGAGGTCGGGCTCGAGGGCCAGCAGAAACTGCTCGACGCGAAGGTGCTTCTCCTGGGCGCGGGAGGCCTCGGATCGCCCTCCGCTCTCTACCTGGCCGCGGCCGGCGTCGGAACGCTCGGGATCGTCGACAGCGACGAGGTCGACCTGTCGAACCTCCAGCGCCAGGTGATCCACTCGAGCGAGCGAATCGGCATTTCGAAAGTCGACTCGGCCGAGCAGACGATCACGGCCCTGAATCCGGACGTCGAGGTCGTCAAGCACCCAGTCCGGATTGACGCATCGAACATCATGGAGATCCTCCCGGGCTACGACATCGTGGTCGACGGGCTGGACAACTTCCCGACCCGCTACCTGCTCAACGACGCGTCCGTGCGCCTGCGAATCCCGGTCGTCTCGGCGGCGATTCTCGGCTTCGAGGGCCAGCTGTCGGTCTTCAAGCCCTACGACGGGCCGTGCTACCGCTGCCTGTTCCCGGTGCCGCCGCCGGCCGAGCTGGCTCCCTCATGCGGCGCCAACGGCGTGCTGGGCGTGCTGCCTGGGACGATGGGCCTGCTCCAGGCGACCGAGGTGGTAAAGCTGATCCTGGGCGAGGGTGAGCCGCTGATCGGACGCCTCTTGATGTACGACGCGCTCGCGGCAGCCTTCACCGAGGTCAAGGTCCGCCGCGACCCGGAGTGCCCGATCTGCTCACGCGAGCCCGACTCGATCTCTGACGAGGAGCTCGGCGTGTTCCCGGATTACGAAGCGTTCTGCGCCGGCGCCCACTAGGGTTCCGGGCGCATGGCGACTGTCCGGATTCCACCCGTTCTGCGCCCTTCCGTGGGGGGCGAGAAGGAGCTGACAGCCGGCGGGTCATCGGTCGGCGAGGTGCTGCGCGAGGTCGCAGCGAGCCATCCGCAGACCGAGTCGCAGCTGTTCTCGCCCGACGGCGGCCTGAATCGCTACGTCAACGTCTATCTCAACGACGAGGACGTGCGCGTGCTCGAGGGACTCGAGACGGCGGTCTCCGGGCAGGACACGCTCGTGATCCTCCCGGCTATGGCCGGCGGCTAGCGCACCCACTACACTTCGTAAAGCAATGGCCCTCGAGCGCCTGCAGAACAAGCCGTGCGGGGGCCGGTACGGGGACATCGTCCAGTCGATCGGCCACACGCCGCTGATCGAGCTCAAGCGATTGAGCCCGAGGCCGGGGGTGCGAATCTGGGCCAAGCTCGAGTCGCGCAACCCGACCGGGTCGGTCAAAGATCGGGTTGCCCGGGCGATGATCGAGGACGCCGAGGAGAAGGGACTCATCTCTCCCGGGCAGACGATCCTCGAGCCGACGTCGGGCAACACCGGCATCTCGCTCGCGATGATCTGCTCGCGCAAGGGGTACCCGCTGAAGGTGGTGATGCCCGAGAACGTCACGCGCGAGCGGACGGACATCCTGCGCATGTATGGCGCAGAGATCGTCTACTCGGAGGGCGGCAAGGGTTCGAACGGCGCGGTCGAGCTCGCGCTCGAGATGGCCGAGCGCGACGCGTCTTACTACATGCCCTACCAGTACGGCAACCAGGCCAACCCGCTCGCCCACTACAACGGGACAGCGCTCGAGATTCTCGAGGAGCTCGACGAGCTCGCAGCGTTTGTCGCCGGCCTCGGCACCGGCGGAACGCTGATGGGTAACGGCCGGCGCCTCAAGGAGGAGCTCGGGGATCAGGTCAAGGTCGTCGCGGCTGAGCCGATGCAGGGCGAGCCGGTCCAGGGCCTGCGATCGCTCGAGGATGGCTTCATCCCGCCGATCATCGATCTGTCGGTGCTGGACCGCAAGATCTTCGTCACCAACCACGACGCGATCCTGTTCACGCGCAAACTGCTCGATGAGGAGCGCTTGTTCGCGGGTGTCTCGTCGGGCGCGATCGCGCGTGTCGCGGTGCGCATCGCAAACGAGCTCGACGAGGGAAACGTCGTCTTCATCGTCGCCGACGACGGCTGGAAGTACCTGTCCTCCGGCATCTACACGCGTCCGGTGGACGAGCTCGAGGACCTGGACGCCACCGTTTGGTGGTAGCGCCCGTCCGCAGACGGGAGCTGCTGTCCACATCCGGCGCCGCCGGAGCGTCGCTGCTCGTCGCCGGTTGCGGTGGCGGCTCGGTACAGAAGCTTTCGCAGCTGCCCGGTTCCGTCCGCGCCGCCGACGCCGATCTGCTGAACGGTGTGCTCGACGTCGAGCACCTCGTCGTTACCGCGTATACGGCGGCGGTGCCACTGCTCTCGCACCACAACGAGCGCGCCGCTCAACATTTCCTGGACCAGGAGAGCTCTCACCTCAACGACCTGGCCAAGCTCATCCGAAGCGCCGGCGGCTCACCTCACGGCGAGCGGCCACGATATGACCTCGGCAATCCGCGGAGCGAGACGGAATTACTGGAGCTGCTGCGCCGCGTCGAGGGACAGGCGGTCAGCACCTACCTGGAGACCATCCCGAGGCTCGTGTCAGGCGAGGCGCGGCAGACCGCGATCTCGATCCTCGCAGTCGAGGCCCAGCACCTCTCCATCATCCGGCGCAACCTCGGTCTGAGGCCCGTGCCGTCCGCGCTGGTGGCGGGGGCTCAGTAGCAATGGCGCTGCTGCGCAGGCGCGAGTTGCTCGGTGCGGCTGCCGGTGCGCTCGCGCTCCCCGATCTGAGCGCCGCAAATGTGCTCGGTCCCACATCTTCGGATCGACAGGTGCTAGCGCGGCTGATCGAGATCGAACGGCAGATCGAGCTCGGCTATCAGCGTGTGCTCTCAGCGGGCGTTCTGTCGAAGGTGGCGCAAGCGGTCGCGGCCGAGTTCCCGGCGCACGAGCACGAGCACGTGCGGGTTCTCAGCTCTGAGCTCGGGCGGCGGGGGGGAACGCCGCCGGCGCCGCCCGCCAGGCAGCCGGCGAGCCCATCCAACTCGCCTGACGCGGTCCGCTATCTGATCTCGCTCGAGACGCTCGCCGAGGCCGCGTACTACGGCTCGATGCCGCGCCTGTCTGACCCCGCTCTGATGCGGCTTGCGGCCGAGCTCATGTGCTGCGAGGCGCAGCATTGGAGCGCTCTGTCAGAGCTCCTGCACTCGGGCGATGTTTACAGCGCCGTCCCGACGGCCACGATCACGGGCGGCTGAGAGAATGGCCAAATGCGCATCTCCCGCTCGCTGTACGACGAGCTCGTCTCCCACGCCCAGTCAGAGGCGCCCAACGAGTGCTGCGGCATGATCGCAGCGCGCGACGGGGAGGCGGTCAAGCTCTACCGCGCCACGAACGCCGCGGCGAGTCCATACCGCTACGAGCTCGATCCGCTCGAGCAGTACACGATCCAGACCGAGATCGACGATGCCGGCCTGGAGCTTGGTGCGATCTACCACTCACACACGCGCACCGAGCCGTATCCCTCTCAGACCGACATCAATCTCGCCTTCTATCCCGAGTCTCTGTACGTGATCGTCGGCGTCGCGAGCCAGCCGCCCGACGTGCGAGCGTTCACCATCCTTGACGGAGAGGTTGGGGAGGCGGAGCTGGCCGTGCAGTGAAGCCGCTGGTCTGCCCCAGCTGCGGACTCGCCCAGCCGGTATCCGAACGTTTCTGCGCCGCTTGCGGAGTGCCGCTCGTCGTCGCATCCTCCGAAGAGCAGCTATCCGAGCGTCACGAGCGCGCGCGCAAGGTAAAGCCCCAGCTCGCCGAGGGGCGACTGGTCAAGGTCGTGGGCGCCCGCAACCAGGCTGAGGGGGAGTTCATCCAGGGTCTCTTGCTCGAGGAGGGAGTGCCGAGCATGCTGCGTCGAAGCGCCGGCTTCGACGTGCCGGACTTCCTCGCCGCGGGACCGCGCGACGTGCTCGTGCCCGAGTCGGGCCTGTCAACGGCCCGCGACGTTCTGCTTCAAGCGGAGCTCATCTCCGCGGAGCCGGCCTGGCCGGTCGTCTCGCCGGTCCGACTGCTCGTCGGCATCCTCGTGGCACTGGCGATCGGCGTGCTAATCGTGTTGCTCGTGCTGGCGGTGCGCTAATTCGGGGCACTCGCCAACCGCGCCAGATGTGTCCGCCACGCCCCCTCGGTGTGGATCAACGAGCGGCCCCGGAACGCCTCGGCCAGCGCGACCCGCGGCCCCCGAGGATGAAGCCGGCAAACAAGACGCGCCGCTGCGGCCTCGCCCTCCTCGCGCGCGACGAGGTCGATGACCGTCGAACCGAGCAGCGCTGCGTCGCGAATCCCGGGCGGGAACGCAGGCCGTCTGCCCTCACGCAGGCGACGCGTTATCGCCGGCCGTGCGTGCTCGGTCTGGCCCGCGAACCAGCGCGCGCCACCGTCGAGCAGCCACGCCCATCGCAGCTCGAGCGCGATCCGCACCGGTGGCCTGGCCTGGAGGAGCTCGCGATTGTTTTCGGCTATCACGCGCCGCGCGTACAGGGCGGCCGGCGTCAGCGCGAGCATCTCGCGCGAGCCCGGCACGTTGGAGGCGCGAGTAGCGAGCGTCCGCGGGGACAGCACGTGGAGTTCGCGCGAGCCGGCCCAGCCGGCGACATAGCGCCGGTCGGCCGGAGCCGTCGCGAGCCAGGCGACCGGCAGCAGCGGGTTGGTGAGCGACAGCCCGAGGAATCCCGGGTGAATCACCACCGTCATCTCGCCCACAACGCGTGGGAAGACGCGCTCGAGCCGATCGCGGACGCGCTCGAGCGAATAGAGGACGCCGTCGGCGTCGTCAGCGTCAGTTGATTCGTGCCTCGCCCGAAAGGAGGGCGAGACGGACTCGACCCAGGTCAGACCAGGACCGGCTGGCGATCCGACGCGATCGAGGCGATCTCTTCGGCAGCCCGCTCGAACTCATCGTCGGACAGCACCGGCGTGCCTTCGAACGGCAGGTCTCGGGTCAGCTCGAGCCACGAGCGGCAGCCGCCGTACTCGTCGCGAACCTTGACCGTGACGGGCCGCGGGATCCGGTAGGTCCGCAGCAGGATCACGTGCAGCGGGTGGCGACGCTTCCAGGCCAGCCGTTTCTCGGCGTAGTCGGTCGTCCATACATAGAAGGGCGATAGTGCGTCGACCGAACGGCGGTCTGTGACCGTGAAGTGGGCCGCAACCTCGGCCCAGGCCCGGATCCGTACGCGGTCGGGCTGGGCGATCGGCAGGTCCCGCTTGAGCGCGTGGGGCGGTGGCTCGCTGTCGCTCCAGACGCCCTCCTCGAGGGCGCGGGCAAGCTCAGGCTGGTGGGATTCACGCACGAGCTCGGCACACTGGTGGTCGAAGGTCGGGTACAGGAAGAAACGCTCGTATTCGAGCTGGAAGTGCTTCTCAGGCTCTCGGATGCCGCCCTTGCGGAGCGTCAAAAGTTGCTCGCCTTCGGCAAGCGCCCGCACTGTCACGGCCCATTCTTTAAAAGCAATCGGCATAAATTCGATCTCGGGGGGGAAAAGGGATTTGCAAAATTCCCGGCGCGCGCAATGTCTGCAACGACCGCACCCGGGGAGTGCGGATTGTATGCGGGAGTCGCGAAATCGCCAAATGTCCCTGGAAATTCCGGGCTTAAGGCGGTATCCGCGGCGCCCTCAAGGTTAGGAAGGTTGGCGAAACGGCTGGTGAAGCGCCATGATGGAGGCATGGAAGGGCGTGAGAACGAGAGCGACCGTTACCGGAAGATCATCCGCCTCGCCAAGGGGGTCCGTGAGCGCGCTGCCGAGTCGCTGAGACGTTCCCGCGTGCCGCGCAAGAGGCGGGGAGATCTTGGGG
>Ga0102924_1006426_pt1 | contig 11029 bp, 7 predicted proteins | sample PaiPotPPM11metaG_FD_80116 | JGI IMG/M metagenome (GOLD analysis project Ga0102924, IMG submission 80116) | Iron sulfur acid spring bacterial and archeal communities from Banff, Canada, to study Microbial Dark Matter (Phase II) - Paint Pots PPM... ...
CTCTATAGGCGTGTTGAGTGCCGAACGCGGAGCCGACGGAGCCGCGACGGTTAGAGTGGGCGATGCCGCGGGTTGGCGGACGGGCGGACGCGTGGCTTTATAGACTGCTACGACGCGCTGAATCGCAGTAGCCCATGACGTCACCGTGAGCGTGACGACGATCGCGGCGAGGACCCATCCGCCCAGTGCGAGCCCGAAGAACGCTTGCGGTGCAGATAGCAGCACCACACGCTCGGGTCTCTGCATGAAGCCTACGCGGGCATCGATTCCCAATGCCTCCGCACGCGCCCGGGTGTATGAGACGAGGAACCCGCCCACGATCCCCGCGAGCGACACCACCAGCAGCGGCACGCTCGAGTGTCGTGGGCTAGTCGCGTAAAACACGGCCAGTCCGCCCATCACCGCGGCGTCGGCGATACGATCCAGCGTCGAATCGTAGAACGCGCCGAAGACGGTGCTGCGACCGGTCCTGCGTGCAACCGTTCCGTCCAATACATCGAACAGCGCGGTAACCCCCAGGAACCACCCGCCTGTCATGATGTGCCCCGCACCATATATGACCCCACCCGTTATGGAGCAACAGGTGCCAAGGGTCGTGATGACGTTGGGGTCGACCCGGTGGCGTACAAGCAGTGCGACGATGGGCTCAATCAGCCGAACGTATCCCGTCTTGACCCATGCCCACAGCCGTGTCATCGACGGGAAATTACGCGCCGCTCAGTGCAGTTGCCATGCGTAGGTGCCAGTCAACGACTCGACGCATTAGCAGGCCTCCAGACAAGGCGCAGGGTGCAGGAACGAGGCCACGCCTCGGCAATCTGCTCAGCGATAGAGCGTGTACGGCCGGGTTTGCCGCTCGAACGACACAGCCGCCGGATACTGCCGATCGATGACGCCGTCGGGATCGTCGCCACGCAGCAGTGAACGCCGCGCGTCAGCCGACCCGAAACGTAAGTCAAAGCCCAGAGTATCGAGGTGAAGCGAATCGGGGTGCACCTTGGCTATAGCCCATAGCAGGTCGGCCGTGACGCGCCCCACTTGTGTTCCATCACGGTCCGACACCTGGATGCGCACGCCGTTCACCCGTTGGCCCGCGTACTTGCTATCGCTCGGCTGGACAGGAGTGAATTTCGTTTCCAGGAAACGCACTCCCCCAGGCGGATGGTCTCTGAGTAACTCAACCACCTTGTGCGCGTCCAGCCAGGGTGCTCCGAGCTGCCGAAATGGGAATTCGGTGCCGCGGCCGACCGAAAGATTTGACGACTCGAAAGCGACGAGCGCGGGATACAGGAGAGCGCTTTCGAGCGTCGGTAGATTGGGCGAGGGCCGCACCCAGGGAAGCCCAGTCTGATCGTACCAGAGCACTCGGCGCCAACCGCGAACGGGGATCACGTGCAAGTCGGCGTGTATCCCGAGAACGTCGTTGTAAAAAAGCGCCAGCTCTCCCATTGTGAGCCCGTGCCGTAGCGGAATCGCGGCCAGCGCGTAGGGCCGCGCCGCATGGTCCGCCGTCGCCTCGTTCGGGTTGGCGAGAGCGCTGTCAAGCACGGGGCCTTGTATGTGGATGCCCGTCAGCGGGTTTGGGCGATCAAGCACGACCACCGTCACGCGAGCCCGCGCGGCCGCGCGCATTGTGTACACGGCGGCCGCAACGTACGTCCAAGTGCGGGCCCCGACGTCCTGCAGGTCGATGACAACGGCGTCCATCCCGTGAAGGACGCTGTCAGGCGGCGCCTCGGTCGTCTCGTCGTACAATGAATAGACGGGAAGGCCCGTCGCGGCATCCCGCCCGCTCGCGATGTGCTGCCGGTCTTCGGTGCCACGTAAGCCGTGCTCGGGCGAGAAAAGGGCAACTACGTGCACGCCCGCTTTGCTCGCCGCAGCCCCACTGGTCAACAGCTCGATGTCGGATCGGCCGGAACGGTCTACTCCGGTCTGATTCGTGAGCAGTCCAATTCGCTTGCCGCGAACGACTCCGATGCTATCCTCAAGCAGCACGGTGATGCCTGGCACGATCGTCCCAATGTGAGCGACCGCGGGCTCCCGCTCCCGCGCACTGTTGATGCAAGTGACTGCGAATAGCGATGCCGCCGTTATGAGTTTCACAACCGAGAGACCGTCGTCGTCATAAGGCTATGAATCTATCTGTAATCGACTGGGCCATTGTTGCTGGGTACTTCCTCCTGTCGACGGGGATCGGCCTTCTCTTCACCAAACGGGGCGGTGGGAGCCTCCAAGAATACTTCCTTTCCGGGCGTAGCGTCCCGTGGTGGCTCGCGGGCGCTTCCATGGTAGCAACTACGTTCGCCGCCGACACTCCGCTGCTGGTGACCGGCCTGGTCGCGACCAAGGGCGTCGCCGGCAACTGGCTGTGGTGGAACATGGTGATGAGTGGGATGCTCACCGTGTTCTTTTTCGCGCGATTGTGGCGACGAGCGGGCGTGATGACGGACGTGGAACTCGCCGAGGTGCGTTACGGGGGGCGACCAGCGGCGCTGCTCCGCGGCTTCCGTGCCGTGTACCTGGGCTTCGCATGCAACCTCCTCATCATGGGGTGGGTCACCCGCGCGATGATCAAGATCCTGACCATTTCCCTCGGCGTGGACCCGTGGCTCGCGGTCGGCATCTGCTTTGCGGTCACGATGCTATACGCCGTCGCGGCCGGGCTGTGGGCTGTGCTGTGGACCGATCTGGTTCAGTTCATCATCAAGATGAGCGCCGTGATCGTGCTCGCCGTTTTCGCCGTGCGGGCGGTGGGCGGGATGGAGAAGCTCAAGGCCGGAGTGAGCGCCCATTTCGGCAGCGAGACAGCGGCGCTGTCGGTGCTTCCCGTATCGTTCGAACACGGGTTCCATGCGTATCCCTGGATGCCCGTGCTCTCGCTGGCCGTGTTCCTCGCGGTTCAATGGTGGGCTGCGTGGTACCCCGGGGCCGAGCCGGGCGGCGGCGGCTATGTCGCGCAGCGAATCTTCGCCGCCCGTAGTGAACGGGACGGGGTCTTAGCGACGCTGTTCTTCCAGGTTGCCCATTACGCTCTGCGACCGTGGCCGTGGATCGTGACCGGTCTCGCCACGGTAATCCTGTACCCCACGCTGCAGGACAAGGAGGCTGGATACGTGCATGCCTTCGTGGACTTGTTGCCGACCCCCTGGCGCGGGTTCATGATGGCCGGGTTCGCGGCCGCTTATATGTCCACGATTGGAACGCAGCTCAACTGGGGTGCTTCGTACCTAGTCAACGACCTGTACAAGCGGTTCCTTCGTCCGGCGGAGACCGATAAGCACTACGTGGCGGTGTCTCGCCTCATAACGGTGGGACTGTTCGCCTGCTCGATCGCGGTGACATGGCGGCTGTCGTCCATTGAGAGCGCCTGGAAGTACCTGCTCGCGGTGGGCGCGGGGACGGGTCTGGTGCTCATCTTGCGCTGGTATTGGTGGCGGATCAACGCGTGGTCGGAGATCAGTGCGATGCTCGCCTCGCTCGTGTGCTCCACAATCGCCTTTCTGACGATTCCTCCTCGCTTCGCCCCTGGCGACCCCAACGCCGATGCGTGGGTGATGCTTGCGACCGTGGTGCCAACGACCATCATCTGGCTGGCCGTGACGTACCTTACCCAACCGGAACCGGATAGCGTGCTCGATGCTTTCTATCGTCGTGTGAGCCCGGGCGGGCCAGGATGGCGACACACGATGGCCCGGCTTGGGCTAGGCCACGAGCCGATCGGCGGGGGTAGTTGGGCGTGGGTCAACTGGGTGGCTGGGATCGTCGCCGCATATGCAACCCTTTTCGGTATTGGAAAGCTGGTGTTTGGGGCGACGCTCGAGGGGATGGCGCTGCTTGGCATCGCGTCCGTGGCATTCGCGTGGATCGCGTGGTCGTTCCGCGGCTTTGAGGCAAGTGGCGCGCGGAGTTATATTTCGGCGTCTTCCAGGAGGGAAGAATGGCTAGTACCCAAGAGCCCGTTATCCAGTCCGACGCAACCACCGACGCACAGCCCGACGTCGCCCTTACCGTAACGCCGGCCGCGGCGGTAGAGGTGAAACGGTTCATGGCGACGGAAGGAGTCGCGCCTGAGAAAGGCGGCCTCAGAGTGAGCGTGCAGCCAGGCGGCTGCAGTGGGTTCAAGTACGCCCTCCTCATCGAAGACCAGAGCGCCGACGACGATTTCATCGTCGACGAAGGCGAGTTCCGGGTGTTCGTCGATCCGTTCTCTGCCCAATATTTGCAAGGTGTCACGATCGACTACGTGACATCGATGCAGGGATCGGGGTTCACTTTCAAGAACCCGAATTCGACCGGGGGATGCGGATGCGGTAGCTCGTTCGCCGCCTAGTCCGGCTCGCGACGCTGCTACGGCCCGCGGTCCCCGTATGGGGACCGCGGGCCTTTTCACGCCCGATCCCATGGACCATCATCTCCCGCCGTGAGCACGGCCTTCACTCCGCTCGATGGCGCAGTAGTGCTCGCGTACCTCGCAGGCACTACTACGCTGGGTGTGTGGCTGGGGCGCTCACAGCGTACGGCCCGCGACTACTTCGTTGCGAACCACCAGATCCCCTGGTGGGCGGTTCTGTTCTCCGTCGTCGCGACGGAGACGAGCGCACTCACGTTCATAAGTGTGCCGGGGCTGGCGTACATAGGCAATTTCACGTTCCTGCAGATTGCGGCTGGCTACATCATCGGCCGAATCGTGGTCGCGGCGACGCTGCTGCCCCGCTACTTCGAGGGAGAGCTCGTAACTGCATATGCTCTGTTGGAGCGCCGATTCGGGCTGGCCACGCGAAGATTCGCCTCTGTGATCTTCATGGCGACTCGGGCCTTCGCGGATTCTGTCCGAGTCTTTGCGACGGCGATTCCCATATCGCTCATCCTTCGCGGCACCGTGCCGCCCGCGTACGTAACGCCGGCCGCTGTTCTCGTGCTGGGTGTGCTCACGGCATTTTACACGTATCACGGCGGTATGCGCGCCGTCGTATGGACCGATGTCCTCCAGACGTGCGTCTATCTCGTGGGCGCGCTGTCGGCCGTCTACCTGATTGGACACGCTGTTCCCGGCGGGTGGAGCGCGATAGTCGCCCGCGCGTCGAGCGCCGGCAAGTTGCGGGTGATCGACACCTCGCTCCACCTCGACGTCCCGTACACGCTGTGGGCAGGAGTCATCGGCGGGGCATTCTTGTCCATGGCCTCACACGGCGCTGACCAGCTCATTGTCCAGCGGTTGCTCGCCGCGCATACGCTTGCCGACGCAAGGCGAGCGCTCGTGGGCAGCGGCGTCGCGGTCTTCCTGCAATTCGCTCTCTTCCTGCTGATTGGAGTGGGACTCGACGCTGTGTATGGCGGGCGACGGTTTGCGACTCCCGACGCGATATTCCCCACCTTCATTCTGGAGCGTATGCCTCCGGGGTTGATCGGGCTAATCGTTGCAGCTATTCTCGCGGCGACCATGAGCACCCATTCTGGCGCGATCAATGCGCTCGCCGCGGCGACTACACACGACATATATCTCCCGCTTACGCGCCGTAGCGCTGAGGATCCGGCCGTGCTGCGCGCCGGGCGCCGCTTCACTCTTGTGTGGGCGGTCGTGCTGACCGGCGGTGCGCTTCTGTATCCTCAACAGGGCACGCCTGTAGTCACGGTCGCCTTGTCGATCGCATCGTTCACGTACGGCGGGCTTCTGGGAGGGTTCTTCCTGGCGATGTGGTCGCGCCGAGCCGAGCAGCGCGACGCGATCCTGGGCATGGCTGTGGGCGTGGCCGCGATGTCCATCATCGTATTCGCCCGGCCGCTTGGCACGATCTTCACCAGCGCGGCGCCCGTGCTGTCTCCCCTTGGCGCGATTGCGTGGCCGTGGTACGTACTCATAGGAACCAGTATCACGCTCGCGGTCGGTCTGGCCTCTTCTCTCACGCACGCGATGCCCGCACCAATTGCACGAGACGTTCCGACATGACGCAGATCGTAGTTGGAGTCGACGGCGGCGGGTCGAAGACTCGGGTGATCGTCGCCGACGAGGCAGGGACGGAGCTTGCTCGCGTGGATGGTGCGGCCAGCGCTGTCCGGCCAGGTGGCGCCGACCGCTCGGGCAACGTGATCGCCTCCACTGTGCGTGACGCGTTGAGCTCTGCGGGGCTGTCGGATGTGCGGCCAAGCGTGGTCTGCGTAGGCGTCGCCGGGGCGGGACGCGAACCGGAGCGCCAGGCTCTCTGGAGAGCGCTCGTGGAGCGAGAGATCGCGGACGACGTGGTGGTGCATGCCGATGCGACTGTCGCGCTGGACGATGCCTTTGGAGACGGACCGGGTATCGTGCTCATCGCTGGGACGGGCTCGGTCGCCTTTGGGCGCGGGCCTACCGGTACGCTCGCGCGCTGCGGCGGCTGGGGTCCTGTGTTCGGGGATGAAGGCGGCGGGGCCTGGATGGGCCGGCGCGCGCTAAGCGCTGCGACGGCGGCCGTCGACGGGCGAGAGCCTGAGACGGGGCTCACCGGCGCCATTATCACCGCCGCGCAGGTGGACACCGTCGATGATTTGATAGCATGGGCTGCCGAGGCTGGGCCCGCGGGCCTCGCATCGCTCGCGATCGCGGTCCTCCAATGCGCGGAATCCGGCGACCTGCGGGCGAACGCGGTCGTGAGCTTCGCCGCCGAAGAGCTCGCGCTCCACGTGCGCGCACTCGCGCGAACACTGTTCGGGGATGAGCGCGCGACGAGCCCGGTCGCGCTGGCTGGCGGAATGCTCAGTCGCGGGTCGCCGCTGCGAAGCCGTCTGGAGCATCGGTTGAAATCAGCCGTGCCCGGCGCGCACATACACCCACACGACGTCGAGCCTGCCCGCGGGGCGGTTCGAGCGGCGGTGCGCGCCCTAGGCTATGCGCCCCGGGCCGGCTCAGGCAGGGTTGGCGGGTCCGATCGGGGGAGCCGCGACAGCTTCTGAGCTCTCGCGCAGTGCCGAACGCCTATAGCCGTAGAAGAAGTAAAGAATGAGCCCGATCACGAGCCATACGGCGAAGCGCCGCCAAGCGGTCACCGGGAGACCGGCCATGAGAAATAGACATGTGGCAGCGCCGAGTATCGTCACCGGCCACACGAAGCGTACGCGGAACGGTCGCGGGCGCTCGGGCGCCTTGTAGCGCAGCACGAGCACCCCCAGGCACACGAGCACGAACGCGAACAGAGTACCGATGTTCGTGAGGTCGTAGGTCTCGCCCGCGTCGCCAACCAGCGCCCAAGCGGCGACGAACAGCCCAGTGACGATCGTAGTCATGTAGGGAGTCCGGTACTTCCCGTGCACGCGAGCCGCCCATTTGGGCAGCAATCCGTCGCGAGCCATCGCGAAAAAGATGCGGGGCTGCCCGTATTGGAAGACGAGCAGCACGGCGGACAGGGAGATGATCGCGCCAAGCGCGACCACCCAACTGACCGTGGTGAGACCCGAGAGCTCTAACGCGCGGGCGAGCGGATCCGCGACTCCCAATTGATGACTGGGAACCATGCCCGTCAGCACGATGCCCACGATTATGTATATCGCCGTGCAGATAGCCAATCCGCCCAGTATCCCGATTGGAAGATTCCTTTGCGGATTCTTGGTCTCTTCGGCGGCCGTCGAGACCGCGTCGAATCCGATGTAGGCGAAGAAAACGATGGCAGCGCCGTGGTGGATTCCGGCAAAGCCGTTGGGCGCGAACGGGTGATAATTGGCAGGGTGAATGTGACCTATTCCCACGCACACGAACAACGTCAGCACGAGCAGCTTGATCGCGACCATGATATTGTTGGCGCGCGAGCTCTCCCTGACCCCGATCACGAGAAGCCACGTGATCGCGAGCACGATCGCGACTGCCGGGACGTTGATCAGAATTGGAATCCCGGCCAAGTGGGGCGCGCTGCCTATCAAGCCGTGCACGGCCGGGTCGTTGCTCAGAAGCGCGGTTCGGTATCCAGTCTCGAGCCACGCCGGCAGGGCGACACCAAACGCTCCCAGCAGCGACCGGAAGTAGTCACCCCAGGAGATAGCGACCGCTACGTTGCCGACGGCGTACTCGAGGATGAGGTCCCAGCCAATGATCCAAGCGATCAGCTCGCCGAGCGTCGCGTACGAGTAAGCGTACGCACTGCCCGCCTGAGGGATCATGGACGCGACCTCGGCGTAGCACAGTCCCGCGAGGGCGCACGCAGAGGCAGACAGGATGAACGAAAACACGATTGCCGGTCCTGCCCCGCTCCGAACGACGTGCCCGGCCGCATCCATCTGCCCGGCCGCCGCCGATCCGATGGCGCCAAAGATCCCGGCGCCAATCACGGCGCCAATCGCAAGCATCACGAGGTCGCCAGCGCCTAACGCCCGCCGCAGCGTTGGCCCGCTCGCGTGCTGCGCTTCCGCCTCCGGCAACAGCGCCGATATCGGCTTACACGCGAAGAGCGATGCGGGGCCCACTAGACCCTCACTATATGAACAGCGGCGCGAGTACGAGCGTAATCGTGCTCAGTAACTTGATGAGGACGTGGAGCGACGGACCGGCCGTGTCCTTGAAAGGGTCTCCAACGGTATCGCCGACGATACTCGCCTTGTGGGCGTCCGATCGCTTGCCGCCGTAAACTCCGGTTTCAATGTATTTCTTGGCGTTGTCCCAAGCGCCGCCGCCAGTGTTGAGAAAAATCGCCATTATGATGCCGGCAATCGTGGCCACCATGAGAAATGCGGCGACGGCCTCGGCGCCTAGGCCAACTATCCTGAATAGAAGCCCAACCGCTATGGGAAATGCGACGACGAGCACCCCTGGCGCGACCATCTCCTTGAGCGCTGCCTTCGTCACGATGTCGACGGCCGCGCCGTAGTCCGGCGACTCGGTTCCCTGCATGATCCCGGGCTTCGCGGCGAATTGCCGCCGGACCTCGGTAATGACTGAATATGCCGCGCGTCCCACCGCGCGAATCGCCAGCGAAGAGAACCAGAACACAAGCATGGCCCCCATGAGACCGGCTACGAACAATTCCGGCCTGGCTATGTTGACCGAGATACGCCGGCCTGTGTAGTTGAACACTTCATCCAGATATGCCGAGAATAGCAGGAAAGCCGCCAGAGATGCGGACCCGATCGCATATCCTTTGGTTAGCGCCTTGGTCGTGTTACCCACCGCGTCGAGCCGATCGGTTATCACGCGTACGGATTCGGGTTGCCGCGACATCTCGATTATGCCGCCTGCGTTGTCCGTAATAGGCCCGAAAGTGTCCATCGCCAGCACGTAGGCCGCCGTGCCCAACATGCCCATTGTCGCTGTCGCGGTCCCGAATAGTCCGCCGATGAGCTCACCGTGCTCGCCCGTGAGACCGCTCGCGCGCCCGAGATAGAAGCTGGCCACAATCGCGATCGCGATCGTGAACACCGGGAGCACCGTCGCTTCCATTCCGACAGCGATCCCCTGGATGATGTTGGTCGCCGGTCCGGTCTGACTGGCTTCGGCGATTCCTCGCACGGGCCGGTACGCGTATTCGGTGTAATACTGGGTAATCAGCAGGAACGCGATTGATGTGAGCACGCCTACGATACCGCACAAGAAGAAATGCCACCACGCGTCGGGCGCGGCGTGCTCGGGCGCGCCCAGGAGCCACTTCGCCGCGAGCGCGAATCCACAGACAGCCAGGACAGCCGTCGTGTAGAAGCCGCGATTCAGCGCCTGCATGGGGTCGCCATCCTCGCGTGTCGACACCGTCATTACGCCGATAATCGACGCGATCAGACCGAACGAACCGACGACGAGCGGAAAGAGAATGCCGCCCACGCCGAAATAGCGGAAAAGAAACACGCCGAGTATCATGGCCCCGATCGTCTCGGCGGCCGTGGATTCGAAAAGGTCGGCTCCGCGACCCGCGCAGTCGCCCACGTTGTCGCCAACAAGATCGGCAATTACCGCCGGGTTACGCGGGTCGTCCTCTGGAATTCCAGCTTCGAACTTGCCAACAAGGTCAGCGCCCACGTCGGCGGCCTTGGTGTATATCCCCCCACCTAGCTGGGCAAACAGCGCGACGAACGACGCGCCAAATCCGTAGCCGACGATGAGGAAGGGTATCTTCGGAACCCACTGTTCCGCCGTTGATCCCACTGGCACGAGAGCGGACAGCGCCGCGAAGAGGCCGCCTACTCCGAGCAGAGACATGGCGACCACGAAAAGCCCGGCGACTGCTCCACCACGCAACGCCAGCCGCAGCGCGTCGTTCAGGGATTCGAGAGCGGCCGCGGCTACGCGGATGTTCGCTCGAATGGATACCCACATTCCCACGTAGCCAGCGATGCCGGAACTGATCGCACCCAGTAGGAATGAGACGGTGACATACAGAGCCAGTGTACGCGGGTTGGACACCGGATCCGATGGATTCGGGGTGCGAAACACCCCGTAGCCCACATAGAGCACGACGGCGACGAGAATCGCGAGCAGCGTGATCGTGCGATACTGGCGAGCCAAGAACGCTTTGGCGCCTTGATGGATCGCATCCGAAATGCGCTGCATTTCTGGCTTTCCCCGCGCGCGGGCGAGTACCCAGCGTGAAAGCCATACCGCGAAGGCCAGCGCGAGCAGGCTAAGGCCGATAGTGATGGTCAGAAGGGTCGACTGCGTGGCAGGCATGAGCGAGTAATGAGAGTCTGTGTACGGAGGGGTAAGCAGCGCGCGAAGCTACCCGCGGGCAGCACGATTAGCTAGGTGGGCGGACCCTCAGAAATCCCACTCGAGTGCGACCGTGTCGCGCACCGGAGTTCCGTCCGGAAGCACGGCCGCGCGAAAGCGAATTTGCGACAGCTCGGAGCGCAGTCTTGCGTTGTAGGAGCCATCGCGCGTGGCATTGGCCGACAGCAGATGCGCAGTCCCGCGCTCGGACACGTCGAACACCGCAACGAGATGAAAGGGGCGCACGCTCGCTGGGGCATCGGCGCCCAGCAGCGGCAGGTTGACGGCCAGGGCCTTCACCTTTGCGGCGGTGGGCGACCCACCCGTGCCCGGGCCGGTACCATTCCCGGCGCCGACCCCAGTCCCATTGCC
>Ga0102924_1006427_pt1 | contig 11025 bp, 11 predicted proteins | sample PaiPotPPM11metaG_FD_80116 | JGI IMG/M metagenome (GOLD analysis project Ga0102924, IMG submission 80116) | Iron sulfur acid spring bacterial and archeal communities from Banff, Canada, to study Microbial Dark Matter (Phase II) - Paint Pots PPM... ...
CCCTCGCCGAGCTCCTTCTTGATGGCATCCATCTGCTGACGGAGGAGGAACTCACGCTGGCGCTTCTCCATCCCCTCCGCGACATCGCTGCGGATCTTGTTCTTCAGCGACGCGTCGGCGAGGGTATCGCGCGTCCAGGCGATCAGCTTCTTGAGACGCTGCTCGACGTCGAGCGTTTCGAGGATCTCCACCTTCTTCTCGAGGGAGAGATCGGGCGAGTACCCCGCAAGGTCACTGAGCTGCGCCGGGCGGTCGATGTTCCGGACCATCTGGAACACCTCGCTCTGATCGCGCAGCTCCAGCAGGTTTTCGATCAGGGCCTTGTACTCGCGGGCGAGGACGTGCGAGGTCTCGGTCAGCGGGTTGACGTCCTGGGCCGGCTGGGCCAGCACCCGCAACGCCGGGCCGGTGCCGGCGGCCGCACTCCCGACGGAGGCACGATGCAGCCCCTGCAGGATGGCGACGTCGACGCCGTTCGGCAGCTTCCGGGAATCTTCGATCTTGGCGACGGTTCCGATGCTGGCGTACTTGCCTTCGACTCGAGGGACGAGCAGCACGAGACCGTCGCCCTCGCGCGCAGCGGCGATGGCGGCCCCGGCCTCCTCGCGCTCGACGGGGATGGTGACGACCATGCCGGGCAGTACCACCGCGTTGTTGAGCGGCAGCAGCGGGATAAATTCAGTTTTAAGTTCAGGCATTGCTTCCATTCTCCTTAGTGTTCTCGTCAGGGACAACCTGCGAGACGTTAGGTTTATGCCCAAAACGGGCATTGCCAAACGAGGGCCCGGCGAGCGACCGGACGACATCCTCGACAGTGGCTGCCACCACCTCCGGTGGTTGGACTCCATCGATCAGCTTGAGCTTGCCCTGATCCCGGTAATAGGCGATCAGGGGCGCCGTCTGCTCCAGGAAGACCTCGAGGCGGTGGTCGATGATCCCCTGGAGGTCGTCGCCGCGGTGGCGTTGGCCGAGGCGCTCACGGACGGCCTGCGGGTCCACCTGCAAATAGAGGACCGCATCTAGCGGACGGTCGAGCGCCATCAGCATCGTGTCCAGGGCCTGGGCCTGGGGAAGGGTCCGCGGAAAGCCGTCGAGAATGAAGCCCTGCTGCGTGTCCGGGTCTGCGAGCCGGTGCTGGATGAGGTCGACGACCAGGCCATCCGGCACCAGCTCGCCGCGGCCGAGGTATGCCTTGACCCGCTGGCCGAGCGGGGTCCCGGCCTCCACCTGGGCCCGCAAAACGTCGCCCGTCGAGATCGCCGGGATTCGGTACTTCTCGGACAGCAACGCCGCCTGGGTCCCCTTCCCCGAGCCCGGGGGTCCAAGCAGAACAAGGTCCAACGCCACGCCTCCATGATGCGCCCCGGCGCAGCCGGGGGATCAGCAGGGGAAGCCGATCGGCTCCGAGTAGGCGGTGGCGGCCTGGTCCTCCCTGATGTACCCGACGTGCACCATTTGGGCCAGCACATTGAACTGGCGGGCCCGGGCGGCGCAGGGGTTGCGGTAGAGGTCGTAGTACGAGGGCGATTGGGGGAGGCCGGCCAGCATGGAGGCGCGCGCCAGGTCGAGCTTTGCCGGGGCCCGGTGGAAGTAGACCGCTGACGCCTGTCCGATCCCGTAGGCGCCGTGCCCGTAGTAGACGGCGTTCAAATAGTTCTCCAGGATCGTGTGCTTGCTGAACTTCGACTCCAGCTTCAAGGCCAGCAGCAGGTTCTCCGGTTTGCGCCAACCGTCGTCGTCATTGTTCATGTACAAGACTTTGATCAGCTGCTGGGTCAGGGTGCTCCCGCCTTCGAGCGCCCGGTGGTGATAGAGGTCGGTGAGCACGGCGCGGACCAGTCCCTGCGTATCGATGCCGCGATGCTGATAGAAGCGCTCGTCCTCGATCGCGATCAGGGCCTCGCTCAACACGTCGGGGACGTCGTTGAGGGCCACCCGGGTCCCACCGTGCGCCGCAAGGATGGCATCGACCCGGTGGGGCATATCGTCGACGGAGGGGGTGATGACGAAGCCGACGGCGACGGCAATGCCGAAGAGGGCCGGCAGGCCCAGGGCGACGGCGACGACCACGGCGACCACCGACTGCCGTCGGGTGCGCCGGGGGGCCCGCATTGCGGGATGCATTCTATCGGCGCGCGGCACTCTGGACCGGCAGGTCGGGACGGGTTTGCGACAGGCCGTCCACGAATTCGGACCGAATTGCCCGGCATGCGCAGTAAAATGAGATCGTGGCCGAAGCAATCCCCGTGTTGAACGACCGGCGAGGCACCTGGAAGGTCAAAGCCGGGCTGGCCGAGATGCTCAAAGGCGGCGTCATCATGGACGTCGTCACCGCCGAGCAGGCGAAGATCGCCGAGGACGCCGGCGCGGTCGCCGTCATGGCGCTCGAGCGCGTGCCGGCCGATATCCGTCGGGAAGGCGGCGTGGCGAGGATGAGCGACCCGGGGCTGATCACCGCCATCATCGAGGCGGTCACCATCCCGGTGATGGCGAAGTGCCGCATCGGGCACTTTGTCGAGGCGCAGATCCTCGAATCGCTCGGCGTCGACTACATCGACGAGAGCGAGGTCCTCACCCCCGCCGATGAAGAGCACCACATCAACAAACATCCGTTCAAGGTCCCCTTCGTCTGCGGCTGCCGCGACCTCGGCGAAGCGCTGCGCCGGATCACCGAAGGGGCGGCCATGATCCGCACCAAGGGTGAGGCCGGCACCGGCAACGTGGTCGAAGCCGTGCGCCACATGCGCGCCGTGACTGGCACCATCCGCGCGCTGCACGGGATGGGACCCGAAGAGCTCGTGGTGGAAGCCAAGCGCATCGGCGCGCCCGCCGACCTGCTCGAGGAGACGGCCCGCCTGGGCCGGCTGCCGGTCGTCAACTTCGCCGCCGGTGGGATTGCAACACCTGCCGACGCGGCGCTGATGATGCAGCTTGGGTGTGACGGGATTTTCGTCGGCTCGGGCATCTTCAAGGCCGAGAATCCTTCCGCCCGCGCCAAGGCCATCGTGGCGGCGACCACGTACTTCGACCGGCCGGACATCCTGGCCGACGCATCCAAGAGCCTCGGCGAAGCCATGCGCGGACTGGAGATCGGGACGATTCCGCAGGAGGAGCTGCTCGCCGGCAGAGGCTGGTGAGTACGGGGCCTCGTCCCACGCGAGTGGCGCGGGACGTGCCAAACGAGCGTTTGACCGGGCGTCGCGGGACGCGAGGGGCGCTTTAGTGCCATCCGAGCGTTTGAGACAGCACCCTCGCCGCGTCGGCGTCCTCGCGCTGCAGGGGGATTTTCGGGAGCATTTGGCGGCGCTGCGCGCCTGCGAGGTCGAAGGCGTGCCGGTTCGCCTCGCGACCGACCTCGAATCCGTCGACGCGCTTATCCTGCCGGGTGGAGAAAGCACGACGATGGCCCGGTTGATGGAGCCGGCGTTGCGCGAGTCGATCCAACGCCGGGTCGCCTCGGGCATGCCGGTGCTCGGCACGTGCGCTGGGATGATCCTGATGGCGCGCGACATCCAGGATGGTCGCGTGGACCAGGAACCGCTCAAACTGATGGACATCGGGGTCAAGCGCAACGCCTACGGCCGCCAGATCGACAGCTTCGAAGCCGAGGTGGAATCGCCGGCCATCGGCGGTCTGGGCCCGGCGGTGTTCATCCGCGCCCCGCAACTGATCGAGCACGGCGCCGGGGTCGAGGAGCTGGCCCGGCACAAGGGTCAAGCAGTGGCTGTCAAGCAAGGCAACCGGTTGGCGCTCGCCTTCCATCCCGAGCTGACGCCGGACCGGCGCTGGCACCAGTATTTTCTGTCGCTCGATGGGAAGGGGCAGTGACGCTCCAGGTCCGTCCCGCGCAGCTCAAAGACCTGGGGGCGATCGAGGCCCTCTACCGGCAACAGGTGCGGGAGGCAGAGCGCTCGCCGCTCAAGCGCCAGTTCGCATCGACCCGACTGTGGTTTCTGCTCAACAGCGCCTTCGCCAGCATCATCCCCATCACCTCGGCGGCGGATCACGTCTACGTCATGGAAGACGCGAAGCGGCGCCGGATCGAGGGCTTCGTCCAGGCCGAAACGGCGGCGCTGGGACCTGGGGTCTGGCAGATCCTCAACCTATGCCTCAGCCCAGATCTCGATCGGGTGCAGGACGGCACGGCGCTGCTCGACCACCTCTTCAATGAGGGCTTGAACCACGGCGTGACGAAGTTCATCGTCCGCGTGCCGGTCGACGACCCCGTCGTGGATCTGTTTCGCGCCCGTGGCTTTACGGCCTACGCGACCGAACATGCCCTGCTTACCGAGTCGGTGACCGCGCGACCGGCCCCAGCCGTCGCGGGATGGCGGCCGATGCGGCGCGACGATGAGCTCGGTCTCTACCTTCTATATGTGGCGACCACGCCCAAGAGCGTAGCGGCGGTGGAGGCGTCGAATTTCGCCGAGTGGCGTCGCACCTTCCAGCCCGGATCCTGGAGCGCCCGGATCCCGCGCCGCGCGGGACAGCCGCGCTTTGTCATCGAGCGAATGCAGGTGGTGGGCTGGATGAGCCTGGTGCCGGGTGGCGGCGGCCGGCCCCATTCGCTCGGCCTGATGGCCGCCGCCCAACCCGCGGAGCTGTGGCCCAGCCTGGTCCAGCGGTCGCTGGCCTACGTTGCCCAGCACCAGCCGGGGCCCCTCTGGTGCAGCCTCCGGCATTACGATGAGGTCGGCATCCAGCTGCTCCAGCGCGAGGGCTTCGAGGTCATCGCCTCCCAGGCCCTGATGGTCCGGGAGCTTCCCCTGAAAGTTCGAGCCCGAATGCGGGTAAGAATCAAGGACAAGCGGCTGGTGCCGCAGTATGGCTAAAGCAATGCAGGAATTAAGGCGATCGCATAACGGCCTGACCGATGCCGACCCGGCTGAGCTCGACCTGCTGTTCCAGGCGCTGCCCCCGCATATCAACCGGGCGGTGAAGGGCCTCGATCACCAGGGCTTGCTGCTCGAGGTCGTGCTCGACCTGGGCCGCGAGCCCGAGGCACGGTTTCCCGACCACGAGGCGATCCTCGACGAGACCCCGGTCACGTCGGAAGATCTCGAGTTCGTCTCCAGCCGCGTCGGATCCTTCGGCGACGACAACCGGGCGGGCATCGAGCGCACCCTGCACCGGATTTCCGTGATCCGCAATCGCGCCGGGCAGATCGTCGGCGTGACCTGCCGTGTGGGCCGGGCTATCACCGGGACGATCGACATCATCAAGGATATGGTCATCGGTGGCAAGAGCATCCTGTTGCTTGGCCGCCCGGGCATTGGCAAGACGACGATGCTGCGTGAGTGTGCGCGCGTCCTGGCCGACGAGATGAAGAAGCGCGTGATCATCGTCGATACCTCGAACGAGATCGGTGGTGACGGCGACATCCCGCACCCGGGGATCGGCCGCTCGCGGCGGATGCAGGTACGCACGCCCGCGCTGCAGCACGCGGTGATGATCGAGGCGGTCGAGAACCACATGCCCCAGGTGATCGTCATCGACGAGATCGGCACCGAGCTCGAAGCGGGCGCGGCGCGCACCATCGCCGAGCGCGGCGTGCAGCTGGTGGCGACGGCTCACGGCAATTCGCTCGAGAACCTGCTCGTCAATCCCACGCTCAACGACCTGCTCGGCGGTATCCAGACCGTGACACTGTCTGACGAAGAGGCGCGGCGCCGCGGCACGCAGAAGTCGGTGCTCGAGCGCAAGTCGCCTCCGACCTTCGACGTGCTCGTCGAGATCCACGACCGCGATCGGCTCGCCATCCACCAGCCGCTGGCCGAGGTGGTCGACGCGGCGCTGCGCGGCATGCTCAAGCCGCCCCAGATGCGGATCCGAGGGGCCGACGGCGCGATCGTCGCTCGGATCGCGGAGACCGCGCCGATGCGGACCGCCGCCGTCCGCGAGCCGCTCGAGGCGCCGCGCTCGCGCGGCCTCCACGAAACCGTGTCGGTGTTTCCCTACGGGGTCAGCCGCAACTACCTGGAACAGGCGATCACCGAGCTCAAGGTCCCGATCCGGGTCCAGAACCATATCGAGGAAGCGGACCTGATCGTCACCCTCAAGAACTACTACCGCCGCAAGGATTCGCCCCTCAAAGAGGCGGAGGCCGACGGCATCCCGATCCAGGTGCTCAAGAGCAACACCATCACGCAGATCAAGAACGCGCTGAGCCGGGTCTACCAGCTGGAAACCCCCGACCCGACCGAGTCCGCGCTGCAGGAAACGCTCGAGGGCATCAGCCGGGCGAAGGCGACCAACTCGCTGGTCGAGCTCTCCCCGCAGAACGCCTACGTCCGCCGGCTCCAGCACCAGCTGGTGGAGCGGCACGAGCTGACGGCGCGCAGCACCGGCAAAGAGCCGAACCGCCGGTTGCGCATCTACACCACCGCCGACTGAACCTCGTATAGTTCAGCGCGAAATGGAAACCGCGGGGAAGCGAGGCGGGTTCTTCGTCAGCTTCGAGGGGCCCGAGGGAAGCGGGAAGTCGACCCAGATCCATCGCCTTGCTGCAGCCCTTGCCGAGCAGGGCCACGCCGTCTGGACCACTCGTGAACCGGGCGGCACGCGCGCAGGCGAGATGATCCGGCCGATCCTCCTCGGCCCGCAGGCGGGCCCGCTGTCGGCGTGGTCTGAGGCCTTGCTCTTTACCGCCGCCCGCGCCCAACTGGTCGACGAGGTGATCCGGCCGCGCCTCCACCGCGAGCTCGTGCTCTGCGACCGATACAGCGACTCGACCCTCGCTTACCAGGGGTATGGCCGCGGTATCGATCTCGAGACCATGCGGCGGCTTCAGGCAGACGCGACCGGCGGGCTGACACCCGACCTCACGCTTCTACTCGACCTGCCGGTCGAGGCCGGCCTGGCGCGCATTCCGCGCAACGCGAAGGACCGGCTGGACCGGGAAACGATCGCGTTTCATCAGCGCGTGTACGCCGGTTACCGAGAGATGGCGGCACGCGAACCGCAACGCTGGCGGCAGGTCGACGCCTCGCGCGATCCCGACGAGGTGGCGTCGCGCATCCTGGAGCTGGTGCTGGAGGCGCTGCGCACCGCGGGCATCCGCCCGGCAGAGCGGCGATCGGCATGAAGTTGCTGATCGCGGTGGTGCACAGTGAGGACGCCTCAGCGACAATGGACGCGCTCAACGATCGGGGGATCTCGGTGACCCGGTTCGTCAGCTCCGGCGGCTTCCTGCAGCACAAGAACGTGACGCTCATGTCGGGCATCGAAGATGATCGGATCGAGGAAGTCCTCGGCCTCATCAAGGAAAACTGCCGAACTCGCAGCGAGTTCATGAACCCGATGCCGCCACTGGTCGAGCCCGGTGACTTCTTCGTTCCCTATCCGGTCGAAGTGCAGGTCGGCGGCGCGACGGTCTTCATCATGAACGTCGACCGCTTCGAAAAGCTCTAACCAAGAACGCCCATGGAAGGGCCGATGGCACGGCTCAATGCGATGGCCGAAGTCCTGCAAATCATTAGCAGGGCGTCCTTCGACCTGCAGGCCGTGCTCGAAACGGTGGTCGAGCGTGCCTCCCGCCTGTGCCACGCTCAGTCGGGATTCATCTACAGGTTGGATGGAGACGTCTATCGATTGGACGTGGCACTCAACGTCACGCCGGAGTTCCGGGCGTTTACCGAACGAAGCCCGATCCGGGTCGACAACCTGGGCACATTGACGGCGCGGGTCGGCCATGAGCGCCGGACGATCCAGATTCCGGATGTGCTGCTTGACGCCGGATACACCTACTGGGAAGCGCAGCGGTTGGGTAACTTTCGCGCGATGCTGGGGGTGCCCATGATCCGGGACGACACGCTCCTTGGTGTCTTAACCATGTGGCGCACGGAGCCGGGGCCGTTTATTGATGATGAAGTCCAGCTGGTGACCATCTTTGCCGATCAGGCTGTGATCGCGATCGAGCAGGCTCGCAGCGCGCGCGAGCTCGCCGATGCCCTTGAGCAGCAGACAGCGGCTGGCGAGGTGCTGCGGATTATCAGCCAATCGCCTTCCGACCTCGAAGCGGTCTTCCTGCCACTCATCACTCGCGCCGTCAAGTTCTGCGGAGCGGACCACGGAGACATCATCCGATTCGATCCGCAAACGCTCGAGTATCTCGAGACCGCGCATTACGGACTGGGCAGCGAGGAATACAAGCAGATCATCAGACGGCACGTTTACAAACCGAGTCGGCGTACGCTCGTCGAGCGGACCCTCCTCGAGCGAGCACCGGTGCGCATCGACGACGTCCTCGCGGATCCCGAGTACGAGTTTGTCGAATCGCAACGAGCAGCCGGCTTCCGGTCCATCCTGGGCGTTCCGCTCCTCCGAGAAGGGTTTCCCATCGGCGTCATCTCCGTCTGGCGACGCGCGGTGCGCGCATTCTCCGAGCGTGAGATACGGATCCTGACCACCTTCGCAGAGCAGGCGGTGGTCGCCATCGAGAACGTCCGGCTGGTGCGCGCCCTGCAACGTCAATCGGAGGAGCTTTCTCGCTTCGTGACACCGCAGGTCGCCTCGCTGATTGCGAGCGACGAGGGAGAGCAGTTGCTGGCCGGACATCGTCGGCTGATTACCGCGATGTTCTGTGACCTGCGTGGGTTCTCGACTTTTTCCGAGACCGCTGAGCCGGAGGAGGTGTTCGGCGTGCTTCGGGAGTATCAGGGCGGGATGGGCGAGTTGATCGCTGAATACGGCGGCACGCTTGAGCACCTGGCTGGCGACGGCATCATGCTCTTCTTCAATGACCCGGTCGCGACTCCCGGTTTCGAAGGGCGGACGGTTCGCTGCGCGGCGGCCATGCGTGACCGCTTTCATCAGCTGGCGGCGGGCTGGCGGCGCCGCGGCTACGAGCTTGACCTCGGCATCGGTGTCGCCCTCGGCTATGCCACCCTGGGCCGCGTCGGCTACGAGGGACACTTTCAGTACAACGCGATCGGCAACGTGGTCATCCTGGCAGCCAGGTTGAGCGCGGAGGCCCAGGGTGGCGAGATTCTCATCACCCAGCGGCTCCAGGCCGCGGTGGAGGACATCGTCACCGTGGGCCCCGTCCGGGAGCTGCGCCTCAAGGGCTTCAGCCGCCCGGTCCCCACCTACAACGTGCTCGGCCTCAAAACATGATCCCGGGGTTGGGGACCGCCCTCAACACCGGCACGGTCCTCGTCGGCGCCACGCTCGGGCTCACGCTGGGCCGGGTCATTCCCGCCAGCCTGCAGCAGACCATCCGAATTGCGATCGGCCTCTTCGTCACGGTAATCGGGATGCAGATGGCGCTCAAGACGCACAACCCGCTGGTCCTGCTGGTCAGCGTCTTGGCCGGCGTTGTGATCGGCGAGCTGCTCAAGCTCGATGACGGCGTCCAGGCGATCGGCGCCTGGGCCGAACATCGCTTGAGCCGTGGCGGCGAACCCGGACGGGTGAGCCTGGCCTTCATCACCACCAGCCTGATCTTCTGTGTCGGACCGTTGACCGTGCTCGGCTCTTTCCTCGACGGCACGCGTGGCGACATCACGCTGCTCGCCATCAAGTCGACGCTCGACGGTGTGACCTCGATCGTGTTCGCCGCCACCCTCGGGTGGGGCGTGCTGCTGTCGGCCGTCAGCGTGCTGCTGGTGCAGGGCAGCCTGACCCTGATCGCAGTGTTGATCCACGCCGGACTCTCTGACTCGCAGACCGCGGAACTGACCGCCGCCGGTGGCATCGCCGTCCTCGGCATCGCGCTCGGTCTGCTCGAGCTGAGAACCATCAAAGTCGCCAACTTCCTGCCGGCGCTGGTGGTGGCGCCGCTGCTCGCCGGCATCCTGCACGCCTTCCGCCTCCTTTCCTGAGACCATCGCCAGGAGGACCTCTTTAGCGCGCGATGTAACATCGGCTCGACTCGCGCGTAGCAGTTATTGGGGAGAGGGATTCGTGCTACAGCCGGCGGAGTCGTCGTGGATCGAGCCGTTGTTGCTTGCCTTGTATCGCCCCACGATTCAGCTGGCGACCCTGCTCGTCCGTGATTACACCGTGGCTCAAGACATCGTCCAGGAGGCGTTTGTGCGCGTCTGGCTCTCCCCTCGAACACCGCGCGAAATCAACGCCTTTCGCCCCTGGCTCTACAAGACGGTGGTCAACCTGGCCCGCGATCATCAACGCCGTCAGAGCCGGTGGGCCCGTCTTCGTTTCGGCCGGGCGGCATCCGTGGACCCGATGGAGGTGGCGGAGGGCCGCGAGGCCGATGCGGAGCTGGGCGATGCCATCCGCGGGTTGAGCCGGCGCGAGCAAGAAGCCGTCTACATCCGCTTTTTCGAGGACGCCCCATTCGACGAGGTGGGACGGATCGTCGGCGTGCGAGCCGGCACGGCGCGGGTTCTTGTCCACCGGGCGCTGGCCAAGCTGCGGCGTCAGCTCGATCCCTCATCTGGAGATGGAGTAACTGAATCATGAGACCGGCAACGATTGAAGAGCGCGTCCGACACTACGTCGAGGCTGAGCAGGCGCGGATTCCGGTGCCGGCGGCGCTGGCATCTCGCATTCTCCACGCGGTCGAGGTGAGTCGGCCGTCCCCTCGTCGTCCGCGGCTCGCCTACATGCGGGTAGCGGCGGCCGTCGCCGCGTTGCTCCTCCTCGGCGTCGGAATCGCCTGGATGCGAACGGCGCAGTCCGCGTCCGGGGTTGTCCATGGAACATGGTCGACAACCGAAGGCATGGCGGTCCACCGTGGGTACCACACGGCAACCTTGCTTCCTGACGGCAGAGTCCTCGTGGTTGGCGGCACCCAGACCTATTTCGCGCTGGCAAGCGCCGAACTCTATGATCCCAGGACCCGGACGTGGAGCTCGGCAGGCTCGTTACCCACGCCCAGCTGGGGGCACACGGCTACCCTTCTTCAGAACGGAACGGTCCTGGTGGTGGGCGGTTCGCAGGCCGACGGCTACCACCTGGGATCCAGCTCGAGTGCGGAGCTGTACAACCCGCGGACCAACAGCTGGTCTGCGGCCGCGAGCATGCGCACCCCCCGTTCCTTCCACACGGCAACCCTGCTGCACG
>Ga0102924_1006428_pt1 | contig 11025 bp, 8 predicted proteins | sample PaiPotPPM11metaG_FD_80116 | JGI IMG/M metagenome (GOLD analysis project Ga0102924, IMG submission 80116) | Iron sulfur acid spring bacterial and archeal communities from Banff, Canada, to study Microbial Dark Matter (Phase II) - Paint Pots PPM... ...
CTGCGATTTTCATCGCCTCCCCGGCCGACCGCACACCCTGCTCGATGTTCTCCGCCTCCTTGAGGCAGGGGATGATCACCGAGACGAGCTTTTCGTCGACCTCCTCGGTCGTTTGCGCAATGCGCTGCTGGGCGCCGAACACATGGGCCATGCGGTCAGTGCTAACGGACGCGCAGACGGTCGTCAAACGGCCATGGGCGCCAGCCCGCAATGCCGGCCATCCCGAGTCGGTGGCGTCTCTAACTATCGCCCTTGTGCGAGCTGGCTCAACCGTAGTAGCGGGCGACGACCTGCAGCTGGCTGAAGACGTCGTGGGCCAAGAACAAGACGACGATCACGCCACCGACGACTGGTCCCCAACGACGGCCCGCGCCGCGAGCGGCGAGCGCGAGGACGGCGCCGAACAGCGCAAGCAATGGCAGCAGGTAGCGCGCCTGAGCAAATTCAGCGTCGGTCGCCGGGAACGCCCTGAACGAGTCTGCGCCTACGAGGACGAGCAGGCCGATGGCCATGGCCGCGTACACCACGAGCTCGCCGGCGCGGCTTGCCAGCACGGCTCGCTCGCGAAACAGCGCACGCCCGCACAGCAGCGCGATCGCCCCAGCGGGGATCAGCGCGACGTTGTCCACCCAGCCGGGGAATGGGGTGTCCAACCAGCCGTACAATCCCACATAGCCGTTGAACCACAGCTGTCGTGTGGTGAACAGCCCGGGGAAGTCGTTGACCATGCCCGGCAGCCGTGGCAGGTACAACTGCCATATGTAGTTGAGCTGAGACAGGATTGATGCGTGTGCGGTGTTCAGCGCGAGCGAGACGACGCCCAGCGGATGGCGGCGACCAGACAGCACGTTCACACCGGCGTAGAGGGCGACGGGGCTGAAGGCGATCCCTACGGCGAGCGCGAGCAGGCGGTAGGCCGAGCGGCCTGAGATGCGCGCCGCCCGGACGCTCGAGATGACCAGGCCGAGCAGCGCGCCTGGGACCAGGCCGACGAAGTTGACCTTGGTGAGGAAGCCGACGATCATCAGGCCTCCCACCATGGTGGCGTCGAGCGTGCTGAGTCCGCGTCGAAATGCGCGCGCGAGCGCCCAGAACAGCGCTGCGGACACCGCGAAGAGCAGCGAGTCGGGGTTGACTGCTCCTGACATGAAGCCGAGCAGCGGCGCGAGCGCGACCGCGAGACCGCCGACGGCCCATGCCCACGGCTCGCCCGGCAGCGCCTCGCGCACGAACAGGAAGACGAACAACGCGGTCAGCCCTGCGAACAGCGCCGACGTCAACCTCATCAGCTGCAGGCGATCCAGCACCGAGCCAGCGCTGGCCAGGGCGTAGGGGACCGCCTCGATCGCGTAGTACAGGGGTGGCTGCAACGTCGCCAGGCCGGCTGCTGGGCTGCCCGTCTTGGGCAGGTCCGCGACAGCCGCAAGCACACCTTGCAATTCGCCTTGTTCGCTTTGGCTGGCGATCGTACGCGTCTGCGGCTGCTGGCGAACCTGGAAGTTGTGAAGTCCTATCAGGACGTCTTCCTCTTCGGTGGATAGTTGCTCGGAGTTGGACGTGGGCAGGCTTCCGGTCTCGGCGAGCTGCTTGACGTAGGCGAAGTGGTCGGGCTCGTCGGTCGCCTGGAACGGCGGTGTCAACAACGACCAGCACACGGCGTTGAGGCACGCTACGAGCGCACACAGCCATGCCGCTCTGGGGATCCGGCGCACGATCTTCTTTGGGCTCATCGCAGCTCTGTCAAGATGACGTTCGCTGCAACGGCGGTGGTCGCTATGAGCAGCACAAGGATGGCGTACACGATCCAGGTACCGGCTACGGCGTGGCCGAAGCTCATGTGGCGCACGATTTCTGGCACCAGCGAAGCCCACGAACGGCTTCCCGGGCGCAGGTATTCGATCCACATCCTCCCAGCGAGGGCTCGTCGTCCTTCGCGCGCGGCAAACGCCGCAGGCGTCATGCTGCCCTGCGTGAGGACCGTTTCGTCGCGCAAGTGAAACGACACGCACACCGTTACCCCGTTCACGGCGCGAGACAGTGGCTTGACGGGGACCGTCACCGAGCCCCCCGTCCAGTTGGAGCCCCTGCTTCCGTTCGTGATGGCGCGACCGCCGGAGAAAACGACGACGTCCACGTGCGGGCCTGCGGCGGCGTCCAGCCAGATCCGGATCGCCGACGTGTGCACCGGCAGCAGTTCATCTGCTTGGCAGTAGGTTGCGTCATGGGTGGTGCTTGCGACCGTCGCTTCCTGGTCGGCGACTTTGTTGCTGAACGCCACGCTCATCGGCGACTGCGCCAGGGTCAGGACGATCGCGAGCACCAGGAGCGTCAGCGCTGCGAGCAGGGAGATCCTCACGCGGCGCATCAGGCGCGTCGCAGGCTGCGGATGCTCGAGAGCCACGGGGAGCCGGTCATCGGCGTCAGTGCTAGCGGACGTGCAGACGGTCGTCAACGAGGGGTTCGTGCAGCCTGAACGGGCGTGGCCAAACCTGCCTGGAATGTCTCCAGTTGTGGGCTTGGGGGTTCGTGGCGGTCTCCATGGTGGCTCGGCCGCGATCAAACCCGCGATTCACGCCCATATCAGCCATAGAAACGCCCGACGACAAGCAGCTGACTGAAGAGGTCGTGGGCCAGGAAAGCGACGACGATCAGTGTGCCGACGGCCGGCCCCCAACGACGGCCCGCGCCACGGGCAGCCAGCGCGAGGGCCGCGCCGAATGGAGCGAGCATTGGCAGCAGGTAGCGCGGCTCTCCATACAGTCCGGCCTGAGCTGGGAATGTGATGTAAGAGTCGGCGCCGACCAGCACCAGCACCCCGGCCCCCACGATGGCATAGATCGTGAGCTCGACCAAACGGTGTTGCAGCGTGATGCGAGCAATCAGCAGCGCGCGCAGCACGAGACCGGCGAGCACGGTGGCCACGATGAGCGCGAGATTGTCAACCCAGGTAGGGAAGGATAGTTCGAGCCACCCGTAGAATCCGACCGCTCTATCGAACCAGATCTGGCGTATGGGAGAGACACCGGGGAAATCCCTTGCCATCGCGGGCAGGCGTGGCAGATACAGCTGCCATATGTAGCCGATCTCGTCGAGCACGGACCCGTGGCGACTGGCGCGCGGGGCGCTGTTGGAGACGATTCCCAGCGTACGATGATGTGACAGCAGGTTGACGACGATGTAAACGCAGACCGGGCTCGTGGCAATCACGAGCGCAAGGGCAAGGGATAAGAAAGCGGCACGCCGAGCGACTGTGCGACCACGGAGGCAGAGCACGACCAACCCGACCACCTCGCCGGGGACCAGCCCGATGAAGTTGAGCTTGGTGAGCAGGCCGATGGCGGTGACGACACCGATCGCGACGGCTCGCCTGCGTGTCAGGCCGTGGCGGAACGCTCGCGCAAGCAGGTAAAAGACTGCGGCAGAGACCGCGAACAGCATCGCGTCAGGGTTCACTGTGCTTGAGTTGAACGCGAGTAGCGGCGTGAGCGCGACGCCTAGACCACCGATCGCCCAGGCCCACGCCGATCCGGGAAGGGCCTCGCGGACGAACAGGTAGGCGAAGAGCGCGGTGACTCCCGCCATCAGGGCGGACAGCAGCCGCATGAGCTCCAAGCGGTCGAGCAGCGAGCCGTCCGCGCCCAGGCCGTACGGGATCGTTTGCAGCGCGTAGTACAGCGGCGGCTCGGAGCTAGCCACTCCCGCCCCGCCCGGGCCCGAGCGGACCAGCGGCCGGGCCAGGTCCGCCTCCAGGCGCCGCTGCTGGGCCAGCGTCGTGATCGGGTGACGTTCTGGATGCCAGCGGACTTCCAGTTGGTGGAGATCGCGCAGCGCGACTTCCTCCTCTTGGGAGTAGTTGGATTCGGGTGATGTGGGCAGCCGCCCGTTCTCGGCAATCTGCTGCACATAGGCGAAGTGCGCCGACTCATCCGGCGCCTGGAAGGGTGGTGTGACAAAAGACCAGCAGGCCGCGTTCAGGCAGGCGATCGCGGCACATGCCCACGCGGCCCGCGGCACCCGTCCGATGGCCCGCGTAGGCCCAGAGGCCGGCCGGCCGGCCGGCGCAACCGCCACAACGACCAGTCGCACCGTCAGCGCGGCAACGGCGATCATGAGCGCGAGCGCGAGGATCGCGATCCATGCGCCGGCTGGGGCGTGGCCGAGGCCCATGCGGCGGGCCACGGACAGCGCGAGCGACCACCACGACCTGCGGCCTGGGCGCAGGTATTCCGCGCGAAACCGCGGGACCCTGCTGACACTACCGTCGGCGCTGACTGTCTGCTCGATCGCACCACTGAACTGGAGCGGTTCGCTGATCGGTCCGAGAGTTATGCAGATGGCTGCATCGGTGATCGCTCGATCAAGGGGCCTGACCGGGACCGTGAGGGCTTCGGCGCTCCCCCAGCCCGCGTCGCGCCTGCCCTGCGTGAGGACGGACAGGCCCGAGAGCACCTTCAGTTTCACTTCAGGGCCGATTTTCGCGGCGGCCGAGATGCGAATAGCGGAGATGTCGGGGGGCAGTGTCCCAATACGCTGGCATCCGCCGCCTCCCCCTTCGATTTGGGTGACGTCCGGATGGGCTGGGATCGAGTTCGTTGCGACGACCGTGAGCGGTGAGCGTGAGAGGACCAGGCCGATCGCGGTTGCGGTCAGCATCAGTCCCGCCGCCAGCGCGACCCTCACTGCGAGCATCGTCGACGGTCTACTGGCTCGTTCGACCGCTGTCAAAACGATCGGCGCCGTTCTCTACAGGGCGTCGTAAAGCCGGTCCCCGCTGTCTCCAACGTCCGGCCGGGCCGCGATGTGGCGCGACCTCGAGGATGGGAACCGTACTCCGGCGGTCATAGCCCCACTCGGGGGTTGACGAGCCAACGTCCATATCAGCCGTAATAGCGCGCAACGACCTGAAGCTGACTGAACAGGTCGTGCGCGAAGAATAGGACCACGATGAGCACGCCCGCGACGCCTCCCCACCGCCGACCGGCCCCGCGCGCAGCAAGCGTCAGGACGAGGGCCATCAGCGGAAGGAGTGGCAGAAAATAGCGCGTCTCCGAATAAGGTGGCCCCTTGGAGCTCACCTGAGTGATATATGAGTCTGCGCCAACCAGGATCATCAACCCGATGACCATCGTGGCGTAGACTGCCAGCTCAGCAGCTCGACCTCGCAGGTGTGAGCTGCCCGCTACGAGTCCGCGCGCGCAGAAGATCGCAATCAGGGAGGCAGGCGCGAGCGCGAAGTCGTCAACCCATCCCGGGAATACGGTGTCGAGCCAACCAAAGTTCCCTACGAACCCATCGAACCACAGCTGACGCGTGGTAAAGATCCCTGGGAAGTAGGCTTTCATGCCTGGGAGCGTCGGCAGATAGAACTGCCAGATGTAGTCAAGCCCATGAGACACGGATCCTGCCTGGTGGCGAAGGCCCAGGGAGACCGCGCCGAGCCCAGGGGCGCCTGACAGCACGTTGATGAGGAGGTACGGGAGCACCGGAGCACAGGCGATCGACGAAGCGATGGCCAAGGCGATCAGAGCAGAGCGCTTGGAGGTTATACGTGCGGTCCGGACGGTCAACAACAGCAAGCCGAGGAACACACCGGGAGCAAACCCGATGAAATTGAGCTTGGTGAGAAAGCCGGTAGCGGTGACGAGACCGATCGCGATTGCCAGCCGCGGCGTGAATCCACGCCGGAACGCGCGCGCCAAGGTGCAGAACAGTGCAGCAGATATCGCGATCAGCATCGATTCAGGATTCACTCCGCCCGAGATGAACCCGAGCGATGGTGTCAACGCCACGCCAAGTGCGCCGACCGTCCACGCCCACGCTGCTCCCGGGAGCGTCTCGCGAACGAACAAGAAAGTGAACAGCGCGGTGAGGCCAGCCATGAATGCCGAGAGCAGTCTCATCAGCTGTACGCTGTCGAGCAAGGTGCCTCCCGAGCCGACTGCGTATGGGATAACCTCGAGCGCGTAGAAGAGAGGGGGCTCGCCCGCTGCCAGTCCCGCGCTTACGTATTCTCCCGACGGATGAGGCAAGGCGAGGTCGTGTTCCAGCACGCGCTGTTCGGCAACGGAGGCGATCGCGGGAAACTGCGGACTGAACCGAACGAGGCCTTGGTGCAGGCCATTGAGCGCGTTGATCTCCCGCGTCGAGAATTCGGCCCGGGCGCTGCTGGTTGGCAGCCGACCGGTTTCCGCGAGATCTTGCACGTAAGCGACATGGTCCGGCTCGTCAGGCACCTGGAATGGCGGTGTGATGATCGACCAGCACACAGCGCTGACACACGCCACGACGCCGCAGGTCCAAGCTGCCGAAGGCACGCGCCGCAGCCATGCAGCCGGACGGCGAGTCACGTCAGCTCCTTGAGGATCACGCGGGACATCGCGCCGCCGACCGCAACCATGAGCAGGATCGCGAGCAATGCGACCCATGTTCCGGTCTCGGCGCGACCGAGGCCCATGCGGCGGGCAACAGACGTTGCAAGCGACCACCATGAGCTTTCACCGGGTCGCAGGTATTCGATCATGATCCTGCCTGGCAATGGCCCTTCTCGGTACCTCAGTGCGGATGAGTGGCTACTCCGCGGCAGTGGTCCCTGTCGATCGAAAGCGGCGAGGGCGGGTGTGGTTCGCGCTCCCCGTATGCCGACGGGTTCATCCGGCGAGCTGACGTTCACGCACACCGTCACGGACGACATGGTCCTGCTCAGGGGAGTGACGGGGATGGTGACCGAACTGGCCGTCCATCCGGCGCCTCGTCTTCCCCGCGTGAGCACATGTCCGTCCAACGAGGCTTCGACGGAGACGGGTGGCCCGAGGACAGCAATGAGCGACACACGAATCGCTGTCGTGCGGCGCGGCAGGACTTCGTTTGCCTGACAAAGTCGCGCACCCAAGTCGCTCTTCCCAAACCCGACGATGATTGTCATCGGGATCTTGGACCGGGTGACCGCCGGCGGCGAGTGCGACAGCACAATGCCGAGAGCGATAGCGGTAGATGTCAGACCAGCGGCGAGTGCGACCCTGGTCCCCCTCATCAAGCGCTACAGGCTCAGGGGCGGATGAGGGCGATGATGGTCAGCTGAACAAGCCACGATGGCATACCCGAGAGATCAAAAGATCGGAACTGTAGCTATAAGCGGTTTTAGGCGGGCCGTCAAAGCCTTGGGCCCGTACCTGCCTCAGATGGGGCTGTGAATTGCCCGCGGTGTTTCGGACTTGCCCGCTACGTGCGCCGGGTCAGGCCAAGCCAAGAGTCTTTTATCTGCCGCTGCGCATGCTCGGCTCATTGCCGTTGAGCACGTCGAAGATGGGCACGTCCTCGATCGCCCCCGCGAGCAGCCGGCGCAGCTGTGCCGAGTCGAGGCGATGCGATTGCGGCGCCACTGGGTTGACGGTGATCGCCCGCAGGTCGATCGCGCGTCGCGTACGTATGCCGACGCCCTGGGCTCGGTACCATCCCGGCCCGCGGCGGTCGAGAAAAACCTTCGTCGGGTCCCCCACCACGACCACAAGCTCACGCCCGCGTCGCTGGGCGGCGTGCAGCAGATGTCCGAGGAAGCGCTCGGGCAGCGCTCCGGTCACGCTCAGCTCGCGCGCGTTTGGGTGCTCGTCGAGCAGCGCCGCCACCTGCTCGGCCTCCGCGGTGAGGGCGAAGCGGGGAGGCAGGTCCAGCGGCCCGCCGCCGTCCTGGGAGAGCGAGGGGACATCCTCGAGAAGCGGCAGGCGTACGAGTTCGACGGCCTCCCGTGTCAGCCTCACCACCTCCTCGATGTCGCGATCCAGCACCGCGCCCGTCGACATCACAAGGCCGTCCGACACATCCGGCGAGGAGGCCGCCCGGCGGTCGATCGCCCCGTCGATCAGCACCTGCTCGGCGCCGTGCGCGAGCATCGCGTCGGCGACCGCGCGCACGTCCGTAGCGGCGCTCGGGCCCGCGACCTCGACGGCGCCCGGCCCGCGCAGACGCGCGATCAGCACCTCGCCGAGGGGTGTGCGGACGCCGGTGCGCTCGAGCGTCTCGTGCGGCAGGCCGCTCGTGCGCAGCAGCAGATCAGTGGTGGCCACCAGGCTCTCGGCGGCCAGCTCGATGCGGGGCTTGGCGATACGGAAGTCGATCGCGTCGCGCTCCTCGCCGTCGCGGCCCACCGAGGTCACGCCCACGTGGCGGCCCTGCGCGCGCAGCTCGCCGAGCAGGGCGTTCAGCGCGACTGTCTTGCCCGTGTTCTTCGCCAGGCCCACGAGCGCCAAGAGGCGCACGCCGGCGGTCAGCTCGCCGAGCGAGTGCGTCACGCGGGGGCGGGGGCGCCGCTGCGCGCGGCCAGCTCGCGCACCAGGAACGTGGCCAGGTGGTTGGGGTAGGTCCCTTTGGAGAAGCCCGCGTCGTAGCCGAGCTCCTTGGCCAGCTCGTTGGTCACTCGTGGCCCGCCGCACGCGAGGATCATCTGCCCACGCTTGCCCTCCGCCTCGACCATCTCAACGAGCTCGGTCAGGTTGTGCACGTGCAGGTTCTGCTGGGTGACCGTCTGGGACACCAGGATCGCATCCGCGCCTACCTCGATCGCCTTGGCCAGCAGCACGCCGTTGGGCACCTGGCTGCCGAGGTTGTAGGTCTTGAACGAGTGGTAGCCCTCTAGACCGTGATGGCCGTGGTAGCCCTTCAGGTTGAGCATCGCGTCGATGCCCACGCTGTGGGTATCGGAGCCGGTGCTCGCGCCCACCACCACGATCGGGCGGCCTATGCGCTCGGCGGCGAAGCGCTCGATCTCGTCCTCGCCCATGTACTCGATGTCGAATCCCGTCTCCTGCAGAGTCGTGAAGTCGACGGTCTGCGTGCAGCGCCCGTACATGACGAAGTACGTATAGCCGTCGGTCAGCTGCTCGTAGTGGACGACCTCCGGCTCCTCGAAGCCCATCTTGCCGGCGAGCTCCAGTGCGGCCTTGCGGGCGGCCAGCGAATAGGGCACGGGCAACGTGAACGACAGCTGCACGAGGCCGTCGTCGAGGTGGTCCGCGTAGGGCCGTACGGCTGTGAGGTCGACCGCTCTAACGTTTGGACCTTGGCTAGCCGTGGCTTCGACCATTACGTTGATCGGGCATAGGCCGACTCTCTCATCAAGTCGGTCAGCGGGTTGAAGTAATCGTCGTCCGTCTCAACAATGCCCTCGATACCGCGGCCCTCGTCCTCCCTGCGGCTGACGTCGCCGAACGTGGCGTCCTCGATCGCCTCGAACAGGCCTGTCTGGGCGATCCGCTCGAGCAGCTCCTGCGCGCCCGCGAGCACCTTCTGGGCGTGCGTCTGGACGATACCGCCGCGCTTGAACTCGATCTCCTCGCCCAGGTCGTGGGCGGCGTTGAACACGTAGTCGACGTTCTGCAGGCCCAGCACGCGATCGTGGATGTGCGGCGTGAAGATCCCCTCGGTGGGCACGCCGATCGTCTGGATGCCCTGGCCGGTGGCGATCGTCACCAGGTTGAACAGCGTGTCGGCCGCATGCGTGCGAAACAGGTTGCCGTCCATGTGGCGCGTCGGCGGCATGTACTTGACCGGGCAGTCGGGGAACAGCTCGCGCGTCAGTTGCGCCTGGGCCCACTCGTACAGCAGGCCGTTCTTGACAGGCACGTCGATCTCGAATGCGTCGCCGAGCGCGATCTGGGCATCGGGCACGCCCGATGCGCGCGCCAGCTCGTAGTTGACGAATTGCGACGCGGTCACCGACGGCGCCGCCTCAAGCGCGTCCGCAGTGCGCAAGTAGTTGTCCTCGCCCGTGTTGATCGTCACGCCGAAGTAGCCGTTGATCATGCGCGAGATGCGCTGGTCGATCAGGCCGCGCACGATGTTGATGTCGCGGTAGAGGATCCCGTACAGGGCGTCGTTGACCATGTTGTCAAAGCCCTCCCACGCGCCCATCGCTGCGATCTCCGACATGCACAGCCCCGAGCAGAAGCTCGACAGGCGCACGTAGCGGCCGTGCTGCTCAGACCACTCGTCCATCGCCTCGCGCATGATTTTGAAGTTGGCCTGGGTAGCGAACGTGCCGCCGTAGCCCTCCGTGGTGGGGCCGTAGGGGACGTAGTCGAGCAAGCTCTGCGCCGTCGAGCGGATCACCGCCACGATGTCCCCGCCCGCTTGCGCCACCGCCTTGGCATGGACCACGTCCTCGTACACGTCGCCCGTCGCCGTCAGCACGTAGCGCAGGGGAGTGGGCGTCTCGCCGAGGCGCTCGCGCATCGCCCGGCGCTCGTCAAAGCGCGCGTTGATCTCGTGCAGGCGCTGCGCGCACTCGCTCGTCACTCGTTCCTGGATCGCGGTCACAGCGCCGAGGCCGTTGCTGGAGGCGCTCTCGTCGGTGTGATCGAGGGAGAGGAGGTCCAGCTCGCCGGCGCTCACGGCCTCGGCTATCTGCTGTGGCGAGCGGCCAGTGTGCAGCATTGCGTTGCCCAGCCAATGGGCGATCCCGCGCCCCAGGCCGCCGCCGTCGTGGACGTGGTCGACCAGCACGTTGGGCAGGGGAACGTCGAGATCGTTGGCGCCGTCCACGCCGAGCAGGCGCGTTATCGAACGCTCGACGGACACGGTCGTGCGGCCGTCGATCCGCTCGAGCACGTCGTCTGAGATCTTCCGGGCGGCCTGGCGGCAGGCGGCCACCACGCCCTGGTCGAGGTCAAGCTTTGACTTCATCGCGCGCTTCTCGCAGGTATGTGTGTCGTCGCAACTTCTGTATAACCATCGTTATACGGCACCCATTGGGCGTGATATCGACTCCACGCCCTCACGACAGATCCCTGACTATGGGGAAGGGGATCACCTCGCGCAGCGTGTCGCGTTCGCAGAGGATCATCACCAGGCGGTCCACGCCCATGCCGCCGCCGGCCGTGGGCGAGTAGCCGTACTCGAGCGCGCGCGTGTACTCCTCGTCGTTGGGGTGGGGCACGTCGCCGTCGTCCACCGCGCGGCGCTTGCGCTGGTCGACGAAGCGCTGCCACTCGTCGACGGGGTCGTTGAGCTCGGTGTCGCCGCTGACCAGCTCGA
>Ga0102924_1006429_pt1 | contig 11025 bp, 9 predicted proteins | sample PaiPotPPM11metaG_FD_80116 | JGI IMG/M metagenome (GOLD analysis project Ga0102924, IMG submission 80116) | Iron sulfur acid spring bacterial and archeal communities from Banff, Canada, to study Microbial Dark Matter (Phase II) - Paint Pots PPM... ...
AGACAATGCATTGGCTATTTCAAGATATATTTTAGCCATGAAATCAGAGTTAAACCTTTCCGATAACACAAGAGCATCGATAATTAAAATACTTACGAAATTGTCAAGATCTTCATGTGATATTACTAGAGTAGATGTCAAATACAGCAATAGTAGTGATCTCGGTTTTAGCGTTCCAAATAATCAAAAGCGATTTGAACAAATTAGTAGAGAAGATATAATTCAGTGTCTTGATAGTCTTCGCAAGAAAGAAAACGAGGACCCTTTACACAAATGGATTGGAACGTATAACCTGTATAGAATTCATATCATCAAGTTCTTCAAATGGTTCTATTCTCCAGATATTCCACACAAGGCCCGGCCAAAACCTTCTTCAATTGAGAACGTCCCACAATTAAAGCGAAAAGAACAGTCAATTTACAAACCGTCTGATTTGTGGACGGAAGAAGACGATTTGTTATTTTTCAAGTATTGTCCTAACAAACGTGATAGGTGTTATCATGCGATATCAAAAGATACTGCTGCGCGTCCGCATGAAATTCTTAAGGTGAAAATAAAGACATTAAGTTTCAAGACAGCGGGAAATTACCAATATGCAGAGATATTAGTTAATGGAAAAACAGGGAGTAGGACTCTACCTCTAATTAACTCAATCCCATACGTAAAAGACTGGTTAGACGAACATCCTCAAAGGGCCAATCCTAATGCACCATTGATTTGTGGTGCAGGTAAGAGTCTTGGTAGACCTATCAAACCGGAAACGATCTGGTATATCTACACTCGCTATAAGTCCGAAGTATTTCCAAAACTATTGGAAGATCCTAATGTTCCCCAAGAAGACAAGAGGATTATCATGAACTTGTTGAATAAGCCATGGAACCCGTACATTAGAAGACATTCAGCCTTAACCGAGAAATCTACAATATTGAAAGAGCATACTTTGCGACAACATGCAGGTTGGTCTATCCGTTCACGTATGCCTGAAAAATATCTCCATTATTATGGAAATGAATCAAATGAAAGCATTTTAGAAGCCTATGGAATACTTACCAAAGATAAACAGTTAGTTGATAAATTAAAACCAAAACAATGTCCTAACTGCAATGAACCAAACAAGCCAGATAGCAAGTTCTGTGCTAAATGTAGAATGGTGTTAACTTATGATGCATATTCTGAAACAGTTGAGGAGAAACAGGAGAAAGACACGCAGATCGTAGAATTAATAAAAAGACAAGAAGAGATGGAAAAGAAGTTTCAATTGATATTTGCAAAGATAGATGGAGGAAAGCTAAGCTGATTTACTTCTGAGATACTCTTCTAGAAAGGCAATCTTGTTTCTCCATCTGTCCTTATTTGCAACGGGATCTAACCCTTCCATCTCCATGTATTTTTTTAGTTCGCCTGCTGTTTCTGTCGATTCATTCAATGTATCATCACCTCCTTCTAAACCAATTTCGATGTGTCTTCTTGCAGACTCGATTTCCCTAACTATATCGTCATCAGGTGGGTTAGCTAGGAAAAATAGACATGTAACTACATTTCTAACTTCCTTCTCTATGGATCTGTGTCTGTACATATTCGTTGTCAAAGATACTAGTACACTGGTAATGAAATCTGTTACTGATGGGGAAAAGAGAGCATTGGTTTTCAGCTCATCAATATATTCCAACATTACTTCAAGTTGACTGGATAATGCATCCGAGGTAATGGTATTTAATATAATCTGAGTATTCTCCTCCGGATTGAAGTTAGATCGGAACAACACATTTCTAATAATCAGAGCATAAATCATATTTATCCACAGCTCATGTTGTAATGCAAAAGCTTCTCCAATATAGTATGGATACCGATCAATCTCTTCATTAGTCCACCCTCTATGTAGCAATATACTTTTGTTGATAGTTTTGACTGACGATTCAGTATTGGGAAAGTTGTGTTTTATCGCAGCTCTCAAATCGAAATAGTTTTTATGATACTCCTTTATATTTTCAAAGAATTGTATGAGGTCAGATCCTTGCTTAGTGATCTGTTTAATTTTCCATTGCTTGTGATCAGGATCTTTGATATTTATTATTAAGCCTTCTCGTTCTAGAGTTTTGATAAGGTTGATAACGTAAGATCTTTCAGAACTGGTTCGCTTAATTATTTTATTGACAGTTAGGTTTTTGCCAAAAAGCATTCGTAAAATCTTAATCGACGAACGAACCAGTCTTTGATTTTTATTTCTATAAATTGGTCGATTACTCACGACTTGTGTTTTATACATGTTTTTATAAGAGGTATTAATGGTAATAAAGGCCATCTATGCTGTCCAACCTTACCATGTTGGACCTCAAAACAAAAGATCATTGGCGCTAATAATTCCAGCAAAGTTAGTGAGGGAATGTGGAATAGACTCCTCGAGCATTTTTATCATTAGGGGAAATACGGAAATGAAGAGAATTACCATTCAGACAATTGACATAAACGATAGAGAACAATTGAGCAATCAAAAAATCATACCCCTTGAGGAAGGCTTCGAGGCTTCCACTGAACGGGCAGCTAGAATACATTAGTAGGCAATGGTCTAATGAGCTCCATAAATAATCAGGCAAAACCTAGATTTAAGCAGTGCGCTACCCGAGGATGCAGAGAGGAGGGAAATTCTCAGCTACGAATAAACTATATCTGTAAAACTGGACTTTTCTGTGATAAATGCGCCGCTGAGCTCTTGAAAGAAGATTTAGCAGTACGCGCAGAGCCAAAAACTGAGAATGAGGATGCCGAAAGTGTGTCGAAAGGTAATCATGGTATGATCGGCAAGGTCCCGGATGAAATTGACTAAAGAAGAGATGAAGCAAAGTGAAGGCATCACAATCCAAAATGGAATGGAACATGTTCATGACAAATAAAGGATCACCGCATGCAGTTAATGTTGGATGCAGTGCGCTGAATGCAGCGGTCAAAACACATCAGGAGATGACCTATGACAACGTATGATACTCCTAGTGATGACAAAGGTGTTTCTCCTAATAATTCAAAACCTGAATATAGTAGTACTAGCAGTACTGATTGTACCAACAACCTCAAGAACAGTAATGTAATACCGCTTGAACTAACGGCAGAGTTAGAGAAGGAGCAAATGGTTACTGGTTTTGTCTTTGATAAGCGGATTTACAGCCTAAGACTCTCTCTCAATCACAAATACTCGAAAAAAATTGTCATTTCACCCGTCGAGGATAATTGGCCCAAAACTTTAGACACACTTACAAAACAACTGAAACTTAAACATGTAAAGCCGCATCATATTGTCCAGATTTGTGATGTTGTCGATAATAATGCCGACACTATCTTAAATTTAAATGACAACGATAAATATGACGACATCAACAAGAACCCGGAAGCACAGAACTCTAGAGCAGACGATAACCTGTCAGAAGAAGCAAGTGAATTATTACAATCAAAAATATCTATCAATGATTTCATAGAGTACGCGTTCGACACTGTAAGAAAAACGATAAAGCAGGAGAATGCTCTAGTCAGACAGATAGCCTACACAGGTCTAAGTGCCTACACACGCGATCCACTCAATCTCGGGATTATGGCTCCAACTAGCGAAGGTAAAACCTATGCTGTAACTGAGGTCATGCAGTTATTTCCCAAATCTGATGTTTGGAATATCGGGAACATGACTCCGAAAGTCTTGATCAGATTGAAGGGCATGATTGTCAACAGAAACAATGAGCCAATTGGTGCTGATGTCAAGCGGCTCAACAAGCAAATTGCTCTGCTCGGGAACGTAAAAGTCGACCGAATCAGGAAGGTAGAACTCAAGGAGAAATTGGTCGATCTACTTGAAGGTTCGAAAGTGCTGATTGATTTGAACGGAAATATACTCTTGTTCCTCGAACCCCCAGATCCAGAACTATGGAAGATGATCAAACCGATACTCTCGCATGATTTAAAAGAAATTGAATACCCATACGTCGATACCACATCCGGGATTCAGGTAAAAAAGATCGTCGTAACGGGTTGGCCGGCTTGCATATTCTGCAGTGCTAAAGACGAATCAAAGTGGCCAGAATGGGATCAAATTCGGAGCAGGTTCCAGATAACGTCACCTAATATGATACAGAAAAAATACCACGAGTCTAACTTACTCATTGCTCAAAGAAAGGGACTCCCGACCCTGTTGCAGCAGGATTTGGTAGTATCGGACGAATCTCTAGAATTGGCAGGACAATGTATATTTCATGTCAAGAACCAAATTCAAGAGCTTAGCAAACGTGGTAATAATCCGGTTTGGATTCCTTACGGCACAATCCTAGGTGAAAGGTTGCCCGACCAGAAAGGGAGCGACACCCGAACAACCGGAAGAATATTTACCTTCATTAACATCATAACGATGGCAAAAGCCAACTTAAGATGTAGATTAGTTTTTGGCCCAGAGATCCAAATTGTTGCAGAACTACAGGATTTGAACGAAGCACTCCACGTTACTCACAACATGAGCGGCTTGCCCACATACAAATTAAAATTTTATAGAAAAATATTTGTTCCGTGCCTTGATTCTAAGACAGAACCTGACAAAAGCAAAGATAAGGAGGAGGACGTAATTGCCGTAACAACCAGACAGTTATGTGAGTATCATAGGAAAGAAACTGGCAAGTCAATAAACACCGATAATCTAAGAAAGACCTACCTTTCCGAGTTGCTTGACTATGGTTTCATAGACGAACAGGATTCGGTGATTCACAAACAACGTAAGATCTACACGGCTACGATACGCCCACCTAACCAAAAGGAACTCGAAGAAGAGTCGTTAGAGTGGTCGTCTTTGCCGTCGAATTTGGGCCAACTCGACGAGAATTTACACGACATCGCTATAAGTGTGCATGAAAATTGCGATAATATCCCTGAAAACTGGCTGGATCTTGCATTTTCCGCACTTGGGTCTCGTCGAATTCATTCTGACCAAATTGGCATACTCTCTGAAAATGGCACTAAATTGAGTGTGAATGAATTCATTAGTCATTACCAACAAAACGACAAGCTGATTCGATACTTTTCGAAGCCTGATTTTTGCAATTCTAACGACAAATCTCGTGAAAATGCGAATGATTCAGCTATTCATGATTCGAAAGATGCTGGAAGTTCGTCGAAGAGGAGCAAATTCGACGAGAAAGTCGAGATATTTTTGGAGCGATTCAAAGAATTGGAATCACATAGTCCCGCTAAGATAGTAAACGGTGAGCAGATCAGAGATAGACTAGTTTCAAGCGGTAAATTTACCACAAGCGATTCGGTCATATTTTTAATTGATATGTTGAGGGCTGAACGGATAGTTGAAACGCCATTTCCTGATACATATCGTCTTGTTGTAGCGGAGACTGATAATAAATGACGCTACAAACCAAAGACACCACAGCGGCAATAACAACAATAGACCTAGACTTTATGCTAAGTCACTTTGAAGAACCCATATGGCCCAGACCAGTCTCCACACATGCAACCCAAAACAGACAGGTGGAAGTAAACAGTCGACAAGCAGGCTTAAACTTGTTTGAGTATGCCAAATCGTTGGATTGCAAGATAAGGGCTTTCCCTTCTTATGTTGAATGGAAGGGGCTTAACAGACAACCGCCTAATCTCATATTCATAGACCTAGATCTGTTGCGTTTCAAGTCAAAACCGGGACTAGATAGAGCGCTACACAATACACTACAGAATATCAAGGAGAAACTGGACAACGCACAACCAACCGTATTGTGGTCGGGTGGCGGCTATCATATCATAATGCCAACCAAGGCTTTTCTTCTCGAAGACTATGGTGTATTCGCAGATAACTTTAAACAGCCTTCAAGAAAGTTCTTGCAGTTTGCAGAGCAGTATTTTACAAATAAGAAGGCGGATCCATGCCATACCCTTACTATGTCATTTAAGAATTGCATGCTCAGAGTTCCAGGTTCTTATAATTCAAAATACGTTCAGATTGATGATAAGCACGAAATCGTAAACAGATCACCAGAGGCAGAAGTCAAGATCATACAACAATGGGATGGCAAAAGACCGGCTATAAACTGGTTGCTACGTGACTTTAGACGCTATCTAATTCAAGACAAATACGACAAAACACGGAAGCATTTCCATCCACCAAAGGAATTTTGCACATATTGGAGATCTAGCAAATGTGACAGATAAATAAATTACATGACCACATAGTAGGCAAAGCCTTCTAGCGGCGTGGTCGACAATTACTCTTTCCTACTGTGAAGTATGAAGGAAGTAAGCCAATTTGCTGAAAAAAATCCAGGAGGTGAAACAAGAAAATAATGGCTCAAGAAAACAAATCCAAATCACAAATGCCTACCGAAGTTCTACAGGCCTTGGCTAATGCCGGAGAATCGAAGTTCATAAAATTCGCTGATGGTCAAACAATGAAATTGCATTTCTATCCAGAACTTACAACCACAATGGAAACCACATTCAATGGTAAACGGGACAAGCCTACAATGAGATTCAAATTCATGGTAACTGATCACGACAAGGCCGGCGACATTCCATTGGAATATCAAAATGCAAAGGAGTGGGATACAGGCTCAGAAGTAGCAAAAGAACTTAGAGAATATTTCGAGAAAAATCAATACGACTTGCAGATCACAAGACGAGGAGTCGACATAGGCACCAAATACCGAATAGTTCCAATGTAGAACAATAAGATACCCTCTCTATTTTTTAGTCAGAAAATCTCATAAGTCATATAACGAAGTAATAGGAGACTTGGTCTCTTACACGTCTCTCGTTGAGCTGCGATAAAAACCATTATTCGAGTCGGTGGAGTCGGTAGCAGTTTGAACTTATCAAGTCTAAAGAAGATAGCTGTGACATAAGACGACCTTTGAAGACTCGACGATAAATATTTTTGACCAAACGCGAAATCTTGACTGTGTCATAGACTATCGAAAAGGATCAATACGCTCCAGTTAGGGCTGTGATATATCTGCGAAGCTTTTGGAAGTGGTCATAGATATAGTATCAGTAAGCACCAGAACCAGTCGGCATATTCAACGCTGAGGACATTGTATAGTGGACAACTTTGGACAAAAGATCCTGATAGATCTCTTCAGCCGACTGCAACAACAATGCCTGCCGTAACTGCAAATAATTCTGAGGTGGCTTGCCTAGTCCTGGTTCGTACAGCGGATAACTTAGTGAACCATAGATAAGGAGCTGTAATTCATTTCGTGGTTCATACCTCAAAGCTTGAAAGAGTGCACGTAAAGCTGCTGCTAATACCACTTTATTCTGTGTTAAAATACTCCTTGCAGCCGCTTCAGCAATTGATCGGATTTGTTGATACCCAGCACTGCTATTCGCACGTGAAATAATGTGTTCAAAGCATTGTTTCTGCAGGTGGAGATGCCTTAGCTCTTCCTTACGGACTTCTATGTCTAGATTAACAGTATCCTGCTTCCGTTCGGCAATAGCTATACTTTCATCGGTCTGGCGCAATTCGGTGAGCTTATTCTGTTTTTCCTCTTCGAGGTCTTGATTTTCTTGAACTAGCTGCTCACGTTCACTTCTAAGTAAGGGCAGGTCGTCTAGATGTTCTGCAGCTTCAATTAGTTGTCGTGGCGTGTATCCTTCATTTTTTATGAACTTATAGGTCTGATGAAATTGAAAGATATCATCACCAATCTCTTCATAGAGATCGTTTAACTGGTCTAAACCCTTTAGCTTCCACCATTCCTTGTATAATCTAGTTACTTCTCCTGAGTTAAGGTCCAGGTCAGTTGCAACCTGTACAGGAGTACGACCTGCTTCGAGAAGTTTGAACACTTGTGTATCTATGGTTTCTTCTTGTTGCCTTTGGTCTCCATTCCCTCCCTCGACATTGTCCTCTCCTGTGTGTCTCCTAATGATAGAAGAGATATCGCCTGGTGAGATGCGCACTTCTTTAGCAATCTCACGATAAGTCTTCCCTTCCTCATACAGTTCTATGACCCGTCTTTCTTTTTCCGGCTTAGTAAGCAACGCTCCTCACTACCTATCTTTCTTTAGTGACAGATGCTTTTCAGTGTTTCTGTTCGTTACCCCAATGCTTCTATCTGATACCCTTTTGCTATTGCAACGTTTCTATCTGTTACTTACTGTTACAAACCATTTCTGTGCAGACATCTACAGTGCTATATATATAGTGATTTGAAATGTAAATCAAACTTGCCTTGCTTCTCTATGAGCTTACAATCTCTTTTTAGGACTTCACCAAGCCTAGGAGTTTCTCGTTATGAGTAGCCGCTAAGATAAGAGTCGTAAGAGTCTGATTCGTTATAGTCCGGTAATCCTGACAGCTTCTCTTGGGCATCGTCTCCATTCGCAAACAAAAGCATTCCACAATTATCGCATCTTAGAAGGAGTCGATTGGTCTTCGTTGGCTTAACAGTTGCTGGAAGATGACAAAGTACACAAGCGACAGTGCGGTACATATCACCATACAATATATTATTTCTCAGTCATATACATAACGGAAAGCTTGTCAATGTGCTAATCTTCCATGAAGAATTATTTTTCCCAGTCCTTTGACTTAACTACAACTTGGAGAAAGGAAATGAGCAAGAAGGCCACAATATGATCGAATGTCAGTCACGCATAATGATAGGAAGAATTTCATGGATACGTTGAAAACCTATATCTTTCGGGATATTCAAGCCTCCATTGACGGTAAGGCAAATTATCTTGCTGCTCTTGGGTTATCTACATATACTGAAAACTTAGGTGGATTCTGCTACGGCGATCTGGAACATAATCTTGGCACACATTATCTTAATTTCATAGAAGAGTATTTTCCTAGCCCATACAAAATATTGAACTCTAGACTTCAGTGTTTAGGTGGTTTATACAAGGTTGTAAGATGTGGTTTGGTACACGAGTACTTTATGAAATGTGAATCAGTAGTCACAGCTAACAGGATTAATACGTTAAAATGCGGCATCGTCTACGACACGGTAAACAGACCATCTCTTGAGTTTGATGTGACCCAATACTTTGAAGATTTCAAAGAGGCTTTTGAAAAATACTACGATGAATTATTAGGCACTGCAAATCTCACAAAAAAGCCTGTCTTGGAATCAAACTTCAACTCTGCAATCAATAAAATGCCGTTCAGACCCTTTGATCTGTCAACTACATCAGCTTCAAGACTGCAGGGAGCTAGCGGCGATGGCATATAGCATTTCTTTGCAGTCAGACCTCTAATTGACCTTTTAAATTCTCCATAGAATATATAGGACCGGAAAGGGGCAAAGAAAGCTCAATTGTATTTTTTGTCAAGATGTTAGGTTTAGAATATCGGACTGGAGTGTTTTTGAAGTATCCTTTACTTGAACCTGAGTACAGCGGTGTAGATTTACAATTAAGAAGATCGTTGAGAAATAAAGATATATTTTAAATCGCACACACATCAAAGATGGAATGTTGGTTTAATGACAATCTAGAACTGAACAAAGGCGATATCATAAAGATATTACGCGCTTTTCCCAATGATGTGCCTCTCAGAGTCACCGAAATAGAAAACGCTACTAGAGGATGGCAGCGACTCAGCAGAGATGAAGGGATCATAATGACTAGATCGTCTATAGCTTATCAGGATCCCGTTATAGGAAAGGTAATATCCTCCAAGATTCGAGTAAATAAAATAACCGAATTTATGATCGAGGAAGGCGCGTATGAAAACCATGTATTTGTGAAGGCAGGCCAAATTCTAAGAGGTCAGGATGCTCTCATAAATATATTTAAAAATCAGTTGGATACATATCTTAAAGTTTGGGATCCATATATTTCCCCAGAGACAATAAAATTACTGTCCAACGCACCCATTCATATTGAGATCCAAATCTTAACAGAAAAGATTTATGATTTACCTCCCATCAAACAGGAGATATCAAGGTTGAAAAACAAGGTTACAATAAAGAAGTTTGGTAGCTCTCATGATAGATTCATTTTTACAAAAGGCGAGGGATGGACAATAGGGCATTCATTGAAAGACTTTGGTAAGAAATATAGTCAACTTACAAAGTTGACAGAACCTGCATATGCAGAATCCTCGTTTGATACCAGCTGGATACAGTCTGTAACTGTATGAGCTTGATATCCCCTTTACATTATATGCTGCACCATATAACCCACTTTTGACAGGAATTTTTCCTTATAGTTAGATCTCTGAATAGCGGCCAGAATTGATAGGCTATGTCTCATTCCCTTCTCATGACAGCTACAATGGATACTTAAAGTAGAAAAAGAAAAGTCATTCTTAACACTGGATCATAATAGATCTATACTCTAACCATTTTCAGGTTCTCCCGTAACCAATAATCAAACCATATATTACAGGCTCACCAGCAAAATACTGTTAGCCTACTGACTAAAGTAAGGATGATACAGATGGTAAACATCATATGATTCAAAGTTTCTGGTACAAATCAAAATTTGAGGAACAATAGTTCATAGATCGAATCTTAAATAAAAGATTTCGGTTTACGCATTGCATAATAGCTTGTTCTTTGATGGAATATCTGAAGCATTGTCTGGTGAGATACCAAAGTCAACAGCCGTCAAATCTAGAGTGTTGTTGAACATTGAGCGATTTGAAATTGGAGAGTCATGTTACAGCCGAAGTAAAAAATATATGGCGACAAGGTTACGATCAATATACAGGTTACATAGGAGTAGATTTGTGTGGTTGGTGTTATTATCTGGATCAAGTATGTGGGCTTGCCGTTCACAAATATATAGGGTAGTTAGCAGTCAATCTTTCACGTCTCCCGTAATCATAGACCCCTAAGCCAGGATTACCAGCTAACAAAGTTTCAAATATAAGATTGTGTCTTGGCCTTTGATAGACGCATGAAATAGTTTATTATTAATAACTACACTGGCTAACATAATTTCATACAATTATTTGATAATTTTGGTCATAACAGGTTTAGCTTAGAAATGCTATCCGCATCTATTGGTTGCTGCTTCTGTTAAACTATTGGATGATACCTA
>Ga0102924_1006430_pt1 | contig 11025 bp, 10 predicted proteins | sample PaiPotPPM11metaG_FD_80116 | JGI IMG/M metagenome (GOLD analysis project Ga0102924, IMG submission 80116) | Iron sulfur acid spring bacterial and archeal communities from Banff, Canada, to study Microbial Dark Matter (Phase II) - Paint Pots PPM... ...
CAGGAGGTTTTGACAAATGGCCAACGCTAAACGTGCGAGCATGCGCGAAGGGCCCCTGGCGGCGCTGTTTCGCAAGACCGACATCCCCGAGGAGGAGCAGCCCGGCGGTGCCGGCGCGCCGGCGCGCCAGGGCAACGCTCAGCCGCGCCAGGACAGCGCTCTGCCGCACCCCGCCCTCGGCGCGCCGCCCGACACGCTCGCAACCCATGAGCAGAATGCATACGAGGCGCGCGTCCCCAGCCCGCAGGAGCGCCTGCGCAACGCCTTCTCGTCTGACATCCCCGAGAGCCTGATGGAGCGGCCCGAGAGGCTGCCGGAGGTAGCCCAGAGCCCGATACAGACGGCCAGTTGGGCGGGCGCACACCCGCTGCACGACTACGCCGACGAGCAGCCGACACCCGCGCGGGTCGCGGCGCAGGCCGGGCAGCCGATCATCCGCGTGGTCGGTGTGGGCGGTGGCGGCGTCAACGCGGTCAACCGCATGGTCGAGGCAGAGGTCGAGGGGATCGAGTTCGTTGCCGTCAACACCGACGTGCAGTCCCTGCAGCAGTCCACGGCCGACATCACCCTGCACATCGGCTCTGAGCTGACCCGCGGGCTGGGCTCGGGGTCGGATCCCAACGTGGGACGCCAGGCGGCGATGGAGGACTACGACCGCGTCAAGGCCCTGCTGAAGGGCTCGGACATGATCTTCATCACAGCCGGCGCGGGCGGCGGGACCGGCACGGGCGCAGCGCCGGTCGTGGCGCGCATCTCGCGCGAAATCGGCGCGCTGACGGTCGCGATCGTGACAAAGCCGTTCGGCTTTGAGGGCTCGCGCCGCGGCGAGCAGGCCGAGCGCGGCGTCGAGGCGCTGGCCGACGAAGTCGACACGCTGATCGTCGTGCCCAACAACCGGCTGCTGACGGTGCTCGACAAGCAGACATCGATGGTCGACGCCTTCCGCGTGGCCGACGACGTGCTGCGCCAGGGCGTGCAGGGAGTCTCAGACCTGGTCACGCTTCCCGGCCTGATCAACCTCGACTTCGCCGACGTGCGCACGATCATGAGCGAAGCCGGCAGCGCGCTGCTGGGAATCGGCATGGGCACCGGCGAGAACCGGGCGACCGACGCGGCTCAGCAGGCCGTCTCATCGCCACTGCTGGAAACGTCGATGGACGGCGCGCGCTCGATCCTGCTGTCGATCACGGGCGGCAACAACCTGTCGCTGTGGGAGGTCAACGAGGCCGCCAAGTCCGTCTCCGAGGCTGCCCATCCGGACGCCAACATCATCTTCGGGGCGATGGTCGACGAGAAGCTCGACGACGAGGTCTGGGTGACCGTGGTGGCGACCGGCTACGGCGATCAGGGCCGGCGCAGACGGGCTGAGCAGCTCAAAGAGCCGGTCGCCGGCGAGGTGCGCGTGCAGCGCACCGGCGCCCAGAGTCCCACTCGGCGCGAGCGCCCGCAGGTCGCCAGCGCCGCCGCCGTAGGCGGTTCTCGCCGTCGCGGCCTGAGCGTGGACGAGCTAGACGTCCCAGAGTTCCTCCCGAACTTCTGAGCGCGCCCTGTGCTATGGCTCAGCGATGAGCCGATCTGAGCACGGCGTTGTGGCAGCCGGTCATCCGCTGACCGCGCAGGCCGGCGCGGACGTGCTGCGCGAAGGCGGCAACGCGGTCGATGCCGCGTTGGGCGCGATGCTCGTCTCGTTCGTCGCCGAGCCGCTGCTGACCGGCCTGGGCGCGGGCGGGTACATGCTCGTCGCCGGCCGCGGCGCGCAGCCTGCGCTGCTGGATTTTTTCGTGGCCGCGCCTTCTGACCAGCGCCCGGAGGGCGACGATGGCGGTGGCTCGCGCGCCCAGCTGCGCGCGATCGACGTGTCCTTCGGCGACGCCGCTCAGGTCTTTCACATCGGGCCCGCGTCGTGCGGGGTCTATGGCGCGCCGGCCGGCGTGTGCGAGGCGGCGCGGCTGTGGGGCAGCGTGCCCCTGGAGGACCTCGTGGCTCCCGCCGCGCGCCTGGCGCGCGATGGGGTTGTGCTCAACCACGGCCAGGCCTACGTTGCCAGGATCCTCACCGATCTGCTCACGTCAACCCCCGAGTGCGCCGCCCTGTGGGCGCCCAAGGGCCGCATCCTGCGCGAGGGCGAGCTGCTGCGCAACCCGGAGCTCGGCGACGCGCTCACGCGCCTGGCCAAAGACGGCCCGCGACCGTTCTACCGGGGTGACATAGCGTCTGCGGTGTGTGAGTGGCTGGCGGCGCGCGGCGGCTCGCTGAGCGGCGAGGATCTTGCGGACTATGAGGCGATCGAGCGCCGGCCCGTACGCATCGGCTATCGCGGGCGTGAGATCCTCACCAACCCGCCCCCCTCGGCCGGGGGGACGCTGCTCGCCTACGCGCTGTTGCTGCTCGACCGCCGGCCCGCGCCGCCGCGGCTGGACGACGTGGTTGACGCGATGGCCGCCGCGCAGGCTGAGCGCACCCCCGAGTTCGTCGAGGGCCTCGACCAGGACGGCTTTCTCGAGCGCTTCCTGTCAACCCGACTGGGTGCGACGACGCACATATCGGTGATGGACGCGCACGGCACGGCGTGCAGTGCGACTTGCACCAACGGCGAGGGCTCGGGGGTTGTGGTCCCGGGCACGGGGATCCACCTCAACAACGTGATGGGCGAGGAGGACCTTAATCCCCTTGGCTTTCACCGGCATCCCGCCGGGCGGCGGATGCCGAGCATGATGGCCCCCTCGGTGGTCATGCGCGGCGAGGAGGTCGAGCTGGCGCTGGGCAGCGCCGGTTCCAACCGCATTCGCTCGGCGCTGTTGCAGACGATCGTCAACGTGGTCGACCGCGAGATGCAGGTGGGCGATGCGGTGGCCGCGCCGCGCGTGCACTACGAGGACGGCGTGCTCTTCGCCGAGCCGGGCATCGACATGCGCAAGCTGCATGGGCCGCACGGCTCTGCAACCGAGGTGGTGTCTTTCGCCGAGCTCAACCTGTTCTTCGGCGGCGTGCAGGCGGTCCACAGGCTGGGCGACGAGCTGTGCGGCGCCGGCGATCCACGGCGCGGCGGTGTGGCGGTACAGGCGTGACGGCGCCTGTCTCGCGCGCCCTGGTGTGCGTGCTGGCCGGCGTGGGGTTGCTGGCGGCGGGATGCGGCGCCGGGGTCCAGGCTGCCGACCTGTTCATCGTCGATCGCAGCGGCTCGACGCCGCAGGCGCGCCTGACGCTGCTGGTCAACGAAGAAGGCAAGGTCAACTGCGATGGTGGTCCGACGCGTGAGCTGAGCGACCCGCAGATCGTCAAGGCCCGGGCGATCCAAGAAGAACTGCAAAAACCGGCATCCGAACACGTCTCACTGCCGGCCCGCGCAGGGTCCGTGTTCAGCTACTACATGCGCGACGAAAACGGGACGCTGCGTTTCGCCGACAACTCCGCCGGACAGTCGAAGTGGATGCGCGAACTGCAGCTGTTCGTGACAGAGACAGCCCAGCAGGTCTGCCACATCGGCGGCTAGGTTCTTCAGGCCGGGCATGTGCGCGCCCGCTGGATCGTTGCCTAGCCAGGCTTGCGCGCTGCGAGCATCAGGTTGTAGAAGACCGCCGCCGGCAGGCGCGACTCCAGCAGCCTGCGGTCGAGCTCCTGCAACAGCAGGTAGCCGCGGTAGGCATACAGGCGCCACGCCCAGGGCACCTGCTCGGGAGCGGCGGTCGCCTCCAGCGTGCGATTGGTCCAGCCAAACCAGTTGGCCAGCAGCTCCTCTCCGCGCACGTGCAGCTGCTCGAACCCCGCCCCGCGGGCTGCCCGCAGGAGCTCTGCGGGGGCGAACGCGTGGACGTCCACGACGGCCTCCAGGGCCGCGTCGGGCACGCTCGCGTCCATGCCGCCCGCCGGGTCTGCGCCGATCGCCCGACGCCACAGCGGGGCGACGGCCGTGGCAAAGCGCTTGGGCACGTTTGCCAGGCGGTCGCCGTAGCGCGACGGCTCGCCGGCGAACAGCACCGTGCCTCCCGGCGCGAGCACGCGCTCGAACTCGCCGAATGCGCGCTCGAGATCGGGGATGTGGTGGAGCACGGCATGGCCCAGCACGAGGTCGAAGCTGTTGTCTGCGAACGGCAGCCGCTCGGCGTTGGCTGGCTCGGTGTGCACGGTCAGGCCCAGGCGCTGAGCGTTTGCCTGCAGCGCATCGAGCATGCCCGGCGAGATGTCGCTGCAGGTCGCCTGGCCGATCAGGCCGGCGCGCAGCAGGTTCAGCGTGAAGTACCCCGTGCCGGCCCCGATCTCCAGCGAGCGGGCGTAGTGTGCGGGTGCCTGCCCGAGAGCCTTGCCCACCTTGGCCGTGACCTGGGCCAGGCCGAGATCGCCGAAGTCGATGCCCCACTTGGCGTCGTAGTGGCCGGCTGCCACGTCGTGGTAGCGCGTGTTGGCCAGACGGATCTCCTCGGCGCTGAGGGCGGGCGGCACCGCGCCACCTTATACTCGCGCCCGCGTCCACGCCAGCATCGCCGGACCTGACTGTTCGACCCCGCGCATCTTTTGACACCAACCCTGCACGTGCAGCGCGACCAGCCCAAGGGGGTCCCGCCGCTCGCGTTGACGGGCGAGCGCACGCTGCCGAACGTGCCCGAGGAGAACTACTGGTTTCGCCGCCATCTGGTGGTCTATGAGTGGATCGCCAGCCAGGTTGCGGGGATGCGCGTGATCGACATGGCCTGCGGCGAGGGCTATGGCTCAGACGTCCTCGCGGCGAGCGCGGCGAGCGTGGTGGGGGTGGACGCCAACCCGGAGGCCCACGAGCACGCGCGGCTGCGCTACCGACGGGCGAACCTGCGCTTCGAGCGCGCGCTCGTCGACGTCTTCTCCGAGCAGGCGGACGCGGTGGTCTTCCTGCAGACGATCGAGCACCTGCAAGATCCCGGCGCCGTGCTCGAGCACTTTCGCTCGCTGCTCGCGTCCGCGGCGCGGGGTGGGGGCGTGGTGTTCGTGTCCACGCCCAACGTGCTCACGCTCGCGCCCAAGGGCGCGTCGCGCTCGGACAACCCCTGGCACGTGCACGAGTACCGGGCCGAGGAGTTCGAGCGCCTGTGTCGCGAGCATTTCCCCGTGGTCGAGCTGCGCGGGCTCTACCACGCGCGCAAGTTGCGCGCGCACGAGCTCGCCCTGCGCCTGGGCTGGGATCGCGTGCATGGCGCCCTGGGCCTCACGCGGGGCTTCTATGACCGTTTTACCCCCGCGATCGCCTGCTCTGACTTTGCGCTGCGTGGTGCCCGCGAGGCCGACCTCGAGCGCGCGCTTGACTTCGTCGCGGTGTGCCGACCGTGAGTCGGACAAGCCAGCGAGGCGCGCTGGCGATCGTCCTGCACACCCATATGCCCTACGTGGAGGGCTTTGGCACGTGGCCCTTCGGCGAGGAGTGGCTGTGGGAGGCCATGGCCAGCTGCTACTTGCCGCTGACGGACCTGCTCGACGAGGGCGCGCCGGTGACGCTGTCGCTGACCCCCGTGCTGTGCGATCAGCTGGAGGCGCCCGAGGTGTCCGAGCGCTTCGCTGCCTTCGTGCAGGAGGTACGCAGCTGGACGCACGAGGAGGACGCCGCGGGGCTGCGCGCGGCTGGCCACGAGCAGCTGGCCTGCGAGTTGGAACGCTCGTGGCGCGACTACGCGCAGGCGCTGGAGCGCCTGCAGGGTCGCGGCGGAGACTTGCTGGCGGCGCTCGCCCCACACGCCCAATGGACCTCCGCGGCCACTCACTCGGTGCTGCCCCTAGTGGCGACCGACGCGGGCGTCGGCCTGCAGGTGCAGGCCGGGATCAGCGCCCACCGCCGCCGCTTCGGCGAGGGCTGGCGGGGAGGCCTGTGGCTGCCCGAGTGCGCGTACGCGCCGTGGTTGGCGCGCACGCTCGAGGAGGCCGGCGTGCGTGCGGTTTGCGTCGAGCTGACCAACAGCTTGGGCCTCGGCGCCGTCGAGCACCTGCGGCCGATCGTCAGCGACAGCGGCGTGGTGCTCGTACCGATCGACCGCGCCACCATCTCGCTGGTGTGGAGCGACGGCGGCTATCCGGCCGCGGGCGCCTATCGCGACTATCACCACCACACCGTCCACCATCACAACCCCTGGAACAACGACGGGGATGCCTATGACCGTGACGCCGCGCTCGCGCTCGCACGCGAGCATGCGGTGGACTTCGTCGCCCGGACGATTGCACGGCTGCGCAGCGCCAACGAGGCCTGCGCGGATGCGGGCACGGCGCTGCCGGGCGGCGGGTTGGTCGTGTGCGCGCTCGACACCGAGCTGCTCGGTCACTGGTGGTATGAGGGCCCGCACTGGCTGGGCGCGGTCATCGAGGAGTGCGCCCGCCAGGGCCTGGAGCTGGTTCGACTCGACGACGCGCTGGCAGGCAGCGAGCCAGAGGAGCTGGGGAGCGGCGTGCCCGCGGCGATTGACCGTGGCGTGCTTGCGGGGCCGGGATTTGGCGACTCGGCGGCGGAGGTCGGCAGCTGGGGTACCGACGGCAACCTGTCGACCTGGTCGGGCCCAGCGGTCGCCGATATGGCCTTTGCCATGCGCGCCGCCGAGCTGGAGGTCCTGGCCGCAGGCGAGCTGGCGGGCGAGGCCGCCGTGCGCGAGCTGTTGGCGCTGCAGGCCAGCGACTGGCCGTTCATGGTCTCTCGCGGCATCGCCGTCCCGTATGCGCACGAGCGCTTCGACGGCCACCGACTGGCGCTCGCGCAGGCTCTCGCTGCCGGCCCGGACGCCGACCTGGCGGGGCTGCGCAACCTCGCGTGCGACGCCGAGCCTGCCTCGTTGCTCGTTCCCGTCTGATCACTCCCAACGCATGGAGCGGGGCGCGTCGCGCATGCGGATGAGGCTCGCGGGAACGCCTCCGAGCACCGAGTTGGCGGGGAAGGTCTTGGTAACGACCGCGCTCGTGCCGACGACGCTGTTGTCGCCGATGCTCACGCCGCGTAGCACGCATGCGCCGTAGCCCATCCACACGTTGTGGCCCACGCGCACGTCGCGCTTGTAGATGCCCTGCGCGCGGATCGGCCGCTCGACCTCGGTCACTCCGTGGTCGAAGTCGATCAACATGACGCGGTCGGCGATGATGCACTCGCGCCCGATCGACACGTGCTGGTAGGCCGAGATCGTGGCCTCCTGGCCGATCACTGTCTTTGCGCCGATGCTCACTTCGCCCTCGTGCACGCGGATCTTGCAGCCGTGCCCGAGCCACGCCCAACGGCCTATCCGTAGCGTGGCCCGGCGGCCGATCTCCAAGTTGACCCCCGGGCAGATGAAGCAGATGCCGTCGGTCTGCAGGCGCCCGCGATAGCGCAGCTTCACGAGCGCATAGCGGGCCAGCAGGCGCGCATAGTGCAGGTTGAGCATGTGGTGGGCTCGCATGAAGCGCCAGAGCGCCAGCGCGCCGCCCCGTCGCGGCTCGGGCGCTCGGCGCAGGGCGCCGGCGAGCTCCTCGCTCGAAGTCGCGCTGCGTGGATCGGCAACCAGCCCCATGGCGCTGCAAATCGTAAGCGACACGGGCCGCCGCGCGGCACTGCGCGAGTGGGCGGGCACGCGTTTCGGGCTGCCGGGCGTGGCCCCCTGCGATGATGGCGCGCGCTGATGGCCGACACCAGTCTCGCCCAACGCCTGCTTGACGGCGATCGCCGGGCGCTTGCGCGCGCGATCACGCTCGTCGAGGACAACACGCCCGAGGGGTGGGAGCTGGTGCGTGAGGTCTACCCGCACACCGGCCACGCGGAGGTGGTCGGCTTCACCGGCCCCCCGGGCGCGGGCAAGTCGACGCTGATCGGAGCGCTGACAAAGGCGCGACGCCAGGCGGGGCGTACGGTAGGGGTGCTGTCGGTCGATCCGTCGTCGCCGTTCACGCAGGGCGCATTGCTGGGCGATCGCATCCGCCTGTCCGAGCACTTCCTCGACCAGGGCGTGTTCATCCGTTCGATGGCCAACCGCGGCGCTCTCGGCGGGCTGTCGGAGGCCGCGCTGCAGGCCGCGCTGTTGCTCGACGCGGCCGGTCGCCAGGACGTGTACGTGGAGACGGTCGGCGTGGGCCAGGCGGAGATCGACATCATCGACCACGCCGACACGATCGTGCTCGTGCTGATGCCCGGCTCGGGCGACTCGATCCAGGCGCTTAAGGCCGGGGTGATGGAGATCCCGGACGTGATCGTGGTCAACAAGGCCGACCATCCCCTGACCGACACGATGGTTCGCGAGATTCGCGGCGTGCTGTCGCTGGCGAACCTCGACCGCACCCCAGAGGAGGTGCGCGCCAGCTGGCGGGTGCCGATCGTCAAGACCGAGGCCACGCGCGGCAAGGGGGTGGACGAGCTGGTGGCGCGCCTAGACGAGCACCGCGCCCATATCGTGGCTGCCGGCCAACTGGAGCAGCGGCGCGCGCGCAACCTGCGCAGCGAGGTGCTCGCGATCGCGACCGCGCGCATGCGCAAACGCCTGGAGGATGAGCTGAGCGAGGACCCTGACTTCAAGCGCCTGCTCGACGAGGTGGTTGCTCGCCGTCTAGACCCCGCCAGCGCGGCCGCGGCGCTGCTGGAGCGCGCTCCGCAGCAAGGCCGCTAGCCGGGTCCGGCCCGCTCGCGAGGCCACCGGTTGGCGTGATGAAACCCGGGCAGCCCGCCTGGCGCGCGCTCAGGACTCTGCGTGCAGCGAGCGCGCCGTGGGCGAGCGCTCGACCGCGCGCTGGTCGGCCAGGGTGCCGATCACACGGTCGCCGACCGTGGAGGTGACGCCGAACCAGTAGCGCTCGTTCTTGTAGTGGTGCAGGCGGTGGTTTCGCCAGATGGCCTTGAAGTAGCGGCGTCTTGGCCGGTAGGGGGTGTGGATCAGGAAATGTGTCCACTCGTAGGATGCGAGGATGGCGAAGCTCACGACCACGCCGCTGGTCATCCACGCCAGGCGGGCGCCACCGAGCACCAGCGCGAGCGGGAACGAAAGCGCCCAGTCGGTCAGCGCGATCGCCGCCAGGAAGATCAGGACGGCATACACGGGGATCAGCACTCCCTCCAGCACGGCGGGCGCTTCGTGGTGGGCGCGGTGCTCACGGGCGCTGAGCATCTCGATCCTGCGCCCGAACAGGTCGAAGGGTCGCGCGTGCAGCAGGTAGACATGTCTGAGCCACTCCACGAACGGTGTCACGAGCAGCAGGCCGCATGGCATCACCAGGTCGCGCCAGCTCCACGCTCCTTGGGCCACGCGCAGCGCGACCGCCAGCGCGACCGCGCCTATCAGCAGCGGGGGAGAGGGCTGGCGCGCGAACACGCGCGCACAGTCGCGCAGGGACGGCCCGCGGGCGCTCGCGCTCGGCACGGCCTCCGCCGGCGCCGTCAGGAGGTCTGTGGCAACCGGTTCGGGCATCTGGGAACGATGGTAACCGCTATCGCCCGACCGATATGAGCAGCGGACTTGTGGCCTTGACTTGCGTTCCGTTCCGCCAGCCGGACCCGTGTCTAGACTCGGCATCTTATGTCTCGCCGAGCCCAGGGGCGACTCCGTACGATCGTCTACGTCGACGGCTTCAACCTCTACTACGGCTGCTTGAAGGACTCCAGCGAGCGGTGGCTCGATGTAGGTGTGCTGTGCGAGAACATGCTCAGCAGCGACAGCAACATCGTCGGCATCAAGTATTTCACGGCGCGAGTGAAGGGCAGACCCGGGAATCCGCACTCAGGACAGCGCCAGCAGACCTACTTCCGGGCGCTGGCGACGGTTCCCAACCTCACCATCCACTACGGGCGCTTCATGACGAGACGGGCGACCAGACGGTGCGTGAACGACCGACGCGGCAAACCCGCGTTTGTCGACGTTTGGGTCACCGAGGAGAAGGGCTCGGACGTCAACCTCGCAAGTCATCTGCTGATCGACGGCTTTCGCGCCAGGTATGACCTCGCCGTCGTCGTCTCAAACGATGGCGATCTCAAGGACCCCGTGCATTTCGTCCGGACGGAGCTCAAAGCCCCCGTCGGTGTGCTCAATCCCCACGGCAACCGGAGCTTTGCACTCTCACCAAAGGTGCTCCCACGTGGCTCGTTCTACAAGCCGATCAGGAGGGCCGCGTTGAGAGCTAGCCAGTTCCCGCCCCAGGTGCCCGACGCGAAGGGGATCGTCCACAAGCCGCCGGGCTGGTAGGCCACTGAATCGCAAAGGCCGCCCGGAGGCGGCCTCGCATCCCTGCCGCCGAGGCGTACAGGGGGGGTATGTCCATGTTATCGGCATCGACCGGCGTGTCAACCGGGACATGCCCGCCAGTGCCCCACGGGGGCCTGCTCGTCGGGGTGTGATCGACGCCCTGCGCGAACTGACCGCGCAGGTATGCCGCCATACGGGAGGGCAGCGATGACAGCCCAAGAGTGCATCGACGATCTGGTGCGCGCGGTGTTCGACAGAGCCGCTCTACAGTCCAGCGCACCGGAGGCTCAGTCGCCTATGAGCCCGATGGAGTCTCGATCTCAACGTCTGGGGACATTGTGCCAGGCTCCCGTTCGTAGAACCGCGAGGGCTTCGTCGGAACTGAGTCGGTTGGAGGAGTGAACCGCTCCACCTCAAGTTCGCCGAGATTGTCATCCAGGAGCTCGTCGACAGGAACGCTCCCGTGCGGCGTGAGGCAGGCGACGATAGCCCGAATGCGGTTGAGCTTCCGCTTGGCAAAGTCAGGACGCAGCCGAAACTCAAAGACGCTGGTGGCGTCCACGCGCCCGTCGGTTCTCAGTCTTGACACGATCTCCTTGACTGCCCACATGTTGTGGTCACGGGCCATCAGATAAACAGCCTCGTATTTGCCTGAGTAAATGAGGCTCTTTGTCCGCTTTCGGTAAGGCTCCACGCCTTCCTTGGCGAGCCTGTCGGGGGTCGCGACGAACACGATCGCGACCCGCAGATATGTACCTTCGTAGCTACTATTCCGGCCCAGTAAACGTCCGACGGGGTTGGTAGGTTTTGGTGTGTGAGGACTCGGGATGCGAGGCGGTTGGGGCAGGCGGCTCAGGAGGAGCTTCGCCGGCGCGCGGTTGCGCTC
>Ga0102924_1006431_pt1 | contig 11023 bp, 12 predicted proteins | sample PaiPotPPM11metaG_FD_80116 | JGI IMG/M metagenome (GOLD analysis project Ga0102924, IMG submission 80116) | Iron sulfur acid spring bacterial and archeal communities from Banff, Canada, to study Microbial Dark Matter (Phase II) - Paint Pots PPM... ...
CAAGAGCGCGACAGCGGCATCCACGCCGCCGACGTGGTCGAATGCTCGGACATGACCGCGCTGTTCGGCTGGAAGAAGCAGGGATGGCTGGCGGCCTTCGTGCCGGCCGACGTGACGAAATGGCCGGCCGACCAGCACGACCCCGACGGGTTTTTCGCCACCGAGCGGATGACGCTGTCGCCGATCCTCTACAACACCCGGATGGTGAAACCCGACGAGGCGCCGAAAAGCTTCGCCGACCTGCTCGACCCGAAATGGAAGGGCAAGCTCGTCAAGGCACATCCCGGCTACAGCGGCACGATCATGACCGTCGAATTCGAGATTGTCCGCGATCTCGGCTGGGACTACCTGAAAAAGCTCGGCCAGCAGCAGGTCATGCAGGTGCAGTCGGCCGCCGAGCCGCCGAAAAAGGTGGCGCAGGGCGAGCGCCCGGTCGCGGCCGATGGCGGCGAATACCTGCCGCTGCAGATGATCGCGAAAGGCGCGCCGCTCGCGCTCGTCTATCCGACCGAAGGAACGCCGTCGATCCCGGGCGGCGCCGGCGTCGCGGTAGATGCGCCGCACCCGAACGCGGCGCGGCTGTTCGCGCTGTACCTGTTCTCACGCGACGGCCAGCAGCTGCTGTCCGACATGGGGCGCGTGCGCTCGTTCCATCCGGACGTGGAGCCGCCCGAAGGGATGAGGCCGCTGTCCGAAATCAAGGTCATGAAGCCCGACCCGGCTGCCCAGGAGAAAATGACCGACGAGATCAAGAAAAAATATGCGGAGTACTTCGGGCTGTAGGCTTCCGGCGCAGTAGCGCGCGGTTGAGCTTATCGGCTTCAGTCTGCCAATCCGCGTATGACGGTTAGATTCCGCTTCCGACCTCCAAGCGTGTAAGCGGCTCCATTCCGAGTCGGCTTTGTTCCGGACGACGCGAGAGCCGATCGTGTCGTTCCGGTGTAATCATGCTCACGTTTCGGCCTCGCGGCGCCGAGACATTGCATTAGATCTACCGCCACGGCGGCAGATCCATGATCAGGACGATGCCCTTTTAGTAGACCTAAGAGTTGTATATTGCTACTATAACGGGAGAAAAACGGGCGCGGGAAAATGAAAAATGCGACTCCTGTGCGAATCGGCGCTAATCGGCGGCGTAATGCTCTCGGGATGTTCATCGCCGCCAGAATTTGGTACCGCATCCCCTCCATTGACGGTCGCGCAGGTTATCAATCACGTCGTGTGTGAACTCGCACAGGCCAAAGAACACATCGAGGCCGACCGGAAGTACGATTTCTCAAAGATGGTGGCCAATGCAAATCTTTATCTCGACGCCGACGAGATCGCGTCGATTTCGCCGACCTTCACCTACATGCACCCACTGGGTGCCGTAACATCCTTCATGTTTAGCGGTGGAATCGGGCTGAAGCAGGAGCGGGACCGGCTTTACACAGAGAATTTTACGGTCGTGATGAAAAACCTGCCGAGCTCGACCGGGCCAATCTGCACTGAGCCACAGGAAGGTTCTACGCTGACCGGCGATCTCGGGCTGGAGGAGATCTTGCGGATGGGCGCGGGAGTAATTGATGCCCCCGCACCGGGCGCGCCCCCGTCCCCGGTCAAACCGGGAGGTCCCGGGGGCAATACCGTTTTCGGCCAAACGATCACCTTTACTTTAACCGGTTCGCTCAGCTCCGTTGGGCCGACCTGGAAACTGAAACATTTCATGGGACCGGGTGGCCTTTTCGGCGGATCGCGGCAAGACCAGCACAAGCTGATCATCTCGTTTGCCCCTGTGCCGCCGCCAACACCGCCAACTACAGCGCCAGGTGCGCCGCCCAGCCTCGCGGCGGGGGCAGCGGCGGGATCTCCCAAACTGCTGGTCCATCCTCTGGGACAGACACTCCCGACTGTTGTCGGGGGAACTGCTGCAAGCCAAGCGCAGGCAAACGCGGAAGGGCTCGCGGCGACCGCTGCCGCCGGCAATAACTTGAACATGCTGCTTCAAAGTACACTCGGCCACCTGCAGGTTGCTCCCGGACTCTGAGAAGATACGCCCGCAGTTCCGCTTGCGCGGCTGCCGACGCGGGAGCTGGCGCACCTGCTGATGATCGCTGTACCGGTCGGTACCCCATTCGGTGCGACCCGGCTTTTGCCGGGACGGCAACCTGCACTAGCTCTTCTTGTCGGCGTCGGCGGCGACCTGCATGTGGACGATCTTGTCCGGGTCGGTGACGGTGCCGCTGCCGGAACTGCCCTTCTTGATCTTGTCAACGAACTCCATGCCGGAGGTCACCTGCCCCCAGATCGTGTACTGGCCGTCGAGATGCGACGCCGGCGCGAACATGATGAAGAACTGGCTGTCGGCGCTGTCCGGGTCGGAGGTGCGCGCCATGCCGAGCGTGCCGCGCACGAAATGCTCCTTCGAGAACTCGGCCTTCAACGGGTGGCCGGAGCCGCCGCTGCCGGTGCCGGTCGGGTCGCCGGTCTGCGCCATGAAGCCGTCGATGACCCGGTGGAACACGATCCCGTCATAGAAATGCTTGCGCGCCAGCGACTTGATTTGCTCGACAGTCTTTGGCGCCAAATCGGGCCGCATCTCGATCACGACGCGCCCGGCCGGCACGTCGAGGTACAGGGTATTTTCCAAATCCGCCGCCATCGCCGCCCTCCCGAGCGCCAGGGCAGCGATGACCAGAACCATTCCGCGCAACGCTGCCATCATTGAACCTGCTGAACTTGACCGGCGCGCACCTTAACCGAGGCCGGCGCGCGGCAACAGCCGTTCAGGTCGCCGGGGTGCGCTCGTACCAGCCGCCGCGACGGAAGCGGTCGAGATAGGTCGGCAGGATCGCCTCGACCGGGGTCGGCTGAACCCCGAGCGTCTCCAGCGTCAGGGCGCCGCTGTTGACGATGTTGTCGGTCTTTAGCAACTCGACCTGGTCCGCGGTCATCGGTGCGTTCGGCAACAGCGACATCAGCCGCGCCTGCAACGTGGCCAGACTGAACGGCAGATTGACGAGGAGCCGCTTGCGGCGGGTTTCGTGAAGCAGCAATTCGAGCAATTGCCGCATCGAATAGATTTTCGGGCCGCCGAGTTCGTAGGTGCGCCCAACGGTCGTCGGGTCATCGAGGCAGCGCATCGCCGCTTCGGCGACGTCCCCGACATAGACCGGCTGAAATTTGGTCTCGCCGCCGCCGATCAACGGCAAGATCGGCGAGATCGCCGCGATTGCGGCGAAACGGTTGAAGAACTGATCCTCAGGCCCGAACACCACCGAGGGCCGCAGGATCGTCGTGGTCGGAAAGGCGTCGCGCACCGCCGCTTCGCCCTCGGCCTTGCTGCGGGCATAGGCCGAGGGCGAGCGCGGATCGGCGGCCAGCGAGGAGACATGAATGAAGCGCTGGATGCCGGCGTCGCGCGCGAGGCGGGCAAGCCGCGCAGGCGCAGCGGCGTGGACCTCGTCGAAGCGCTGCCGACCGGTTTCGCGCAGAATGCCGACGCAATTGACCAGCGCTTCGTTGCCGGCCAGGAAGGCCGGCAACAACCGCTCTTCATCGATGCTGATGTTAATGAGGCCGACCGAGCCGACATCGCCTTTCAGCTTCAGGAATTTGGCTTCGGCGGCATGGCGGCCGCCCACAGCGACAACCACGCCGCGCTCGGCGAGGCGCTTGACAATGTGGCGGCCGATAAAGCCGGAGCCGCCGAGAATCGCGACGCGGTGGAATATCATCGACGCGGAGTATCAAAACCGGATGGTTTCGGCAATATGATCGCAAACTGCAATCCGGGCCCTCGGGGCGCGAAAATACCAGCCCAACCGCGCCTCATCCAACGAATTCCCGATCCTGGAAAAAATACAGACCCTGAGTGCTCGGCACCCCGAGGGCTCCTGCCGGTCGAAAAACCCGACGCGCCCGACTGCTGGACGACCTGCAATCGCGATGCGCCGCACGCGCGACCGGACCCTAGGTCGGGATCCGGGTGAGGCGGTAACCGCGCCCGCCGGTTGACATCACGCCGAGGCCGGCTTATCTCCCGACCCGCCTCGGAATATGCGCCCGTGGCGGAATTGGCAGACGCGCACGGTTCAGGTCCGTGTTCCGAAAGGAGTGGTGGTTCGACTCCACTCGGGCGCACCAAAGCTCATCCAAGTGGCTGAGACGATCGCGGAGATGACCGACTTTGCGGCAGCGGAGCGGCCGGCAGCGCAATTCCGGTTGCCGATCAGTTGGACCGCAGCGACTGAGTGATGGCAGCGCCGGCGTTGTCAACCTAGCAACACGCGCGGCGCGCGGCTGGTCGCGGGCTCGGCCCTTTAGGCTGTCTTGATTGCCGCCGGTTTCGTAGGGCGATCTCCGCTTCGAGTTGCTGCACCATGCGGGCCAGTCGAGGGGACGGCTCGTCTCTCAACTTGGCGCGCAGGTCTGAAACCGCCTGTTGCAATGAGCGTTGCTCGTCGAACAGTCCGACCAGCGCTCCAAATTTCGTTTTGCGATCAAGGGGCGTCATCCGACTGGCCGATCGAACGTTCTTGCCGGGAAACGTTATCCCCCGCGGAGTCGGCGAGGGTGTGAACCAGTTCACACTTGCCGCCATCGACGAAAGGGGCTGGGTACTTCCCTCCCCGCATAGCGTCCGCCGAGGTCCAGCAGGACGGAGCAGGTTTCGTGAAAGCTGAACCAAAACTTCGGCGACGGCGTGGAGCCTCGGCGCAGGCAGCGGCGTTTCCCGATTGCCGATGGGGGCCGCATGTCCGGACGACGCATTCTGTTGGTTGAAGACGAAGCGGCAATCCAAGCGCCGCTCGTCGATGCCTTGGCCGAGGCGGGCTACATCGTCGATGTCGCGGCGTCGATTGCCGAGGCTTGGCCCTGTCTGGATGCGCATCCCTATGCATTGGTCATCGCCGACTGGCGGCTGCCCGACGGCGACGGAACCCTGATCGCCGATGCGGCGGCGCAGCTCGGGGCTGCGACGCTGGTCATGAGCGGATATCTTTCACGGATGCCGGGCGGCAGGGTCGAGCAGCACCCGACGATGATGAAGCCTTTTCCGCTGCGCGAGCTCGTTGCCGCCGTCGAGATGAGCATCGGCAAGTCGGAAGTGAGGTAATGCGGCACAGCCCCGCCCTACCCCGCTCGCTGCCGAGTGAACCGGCGGCTCCGGGCTGTTGTTGATCCGTTCGTGAGCGATATCGTCGATTACGACCCCGGCAGCCCGGAGGCGATCGCAGCGGGATGCACCTGTTCGCCGGTGCTGAACAACGACGGCGCGGGAAATCTGGGGCAAGACGGCAGGGCGCGGTTCGTCTGCGACCAGGGTTGCCCGCTGCACGGGCTCGCCGTGCTGAAGCGGGCGCTGGAAGACGGCGAGGCCCAGCTCATCGACGGTCCCGATGCTGAGGACGACGCGGCGACGAAGCCGTCCCCTCCGACCGTTCATTAGGGGCTGCTAGCGCCGGCTGCCGCCCGCCACGCTTGCGACAGCGAGGCAGAACGGGTCCTTCGCACTCATAAGCGGCAAGTGCCAGTTCATTATCCCAGGCTTAGCGTCGATTGCGCGTATGCTCGTATCGCGCGAGCGCACTGCGCCGGCTATCTGGCGCGCTTTAGACCCGATCACCCCAGCAGGCGTGCCACGGTGTCGAGGAGTTCGGCGGGGCGGAACGGCTTCGTCAGAACGGCCGAGGCGCCAAGCCTGGCCGCCATGTCCAGGAAATCCTTCCGGCCGCCCGAGATCGCCAGGATCTTCGCTTCCGGGCGCAAGCGACGGAGTTCGAGGATCGTCTCGATGCCCTCCTTCTCCGGCATCAGGATGTCGGTGATGACCAGCGCCGGTTCCTCGCTTTTGAAGCTGGCGATCCCCTGCCGCCCGTTGTCGGCCGCGATCGGAACATACCCCTGCGAGCGCAGAGTTGCGGCAATCACATCGCGAACCACAATATCGTCTTCGATAACCAGGATTTTCCGCAGGTTGGCGCCGGCTGTGCGCGAAGGCTCTGACATGAGGACCCTGAGGGTGGACCAGCGGCACACTATCGTGGGCGCGGCTATCCAGCCAGCGCCGCGGACGCGCTTTACATCGCGAGGCTCGGGTTATACAACCCCCGGTCTCATCCGCGCGAGTTTCTCGCACGAGCACCTTTTTCCCAGACAGCACGGCAGCGCAGGTAATGCCTGAAAAGCGCATCCTGTTGGTCGAGGACGAGCCGACGATCCAGCAGTTGTTGGCGAACGTGCTGCGCGTCGAAGGGTATTCGGTGGACGTCGCGACGACGTTCGCAGATGCGATGGGGCTCCTCGACCAGCGCTCCTATTTGCTCGTCATCGCGGATTGGCGGCTGCCCGACGGAGACGGGCTGATGATCGCCGATACCGCCACCCAAATGGGCGCGAACACGCTGCTGATGAGCGGCTATCTGTTCCAGATGCCGGGCGGCCGGGCCGAAGCCCATGAGACACTGATGAAGCCGCTGCGCCCAAGCGAGATCGTCGCCGCGGTCGAGCGCAGAATCGGGAAGGCCGGCGTCAGCTAGTCCGCCGCTTCCATTTTGCGCTGGCGCATCTGCTGCGCTGCCCCGACCGGGGCTCGGTCGCGCGCCGCAGCCATCGCGTCGAACTCGCGGGCCCACAGCAAGAGTTGCGAGCGGACGTATTCGGTACGGACACGCAGCGCCATCTGGCGGCATTCGTGGGCACTGCTCCGAAAGAAGTCTCGATCCGTCATGGAGGACCTCGCGATCGGTCTCGCACATAAAAACACGGGCGAGAAATCGCCGGTTCCGGGCCGCGGCGGCGGAAGGGCAGCAAAGTCGAAACCGGACGCCGCTCCGGGAAGCAAATTGCCGGTAGTGGGTCAGTTTCGATTGTAACAGGCTACGGTTCTGTTGACCAAAAGCTGACGATCATCCCGCCAATCACGATCAGCGCTCCGCCAACCAGGACCGGCAAGCTCGGCACTGAGCGGAAGGCAATGAAGGATATTATCTGCCATACAACAAAGAGTGTTCCGATATAGAGGCCGACGACCCGCTCGAACGGCAGGGGAGCCAGATTCAGCATAACGCCATAGCCGAGCAATAGAATGCCCCCGCCGGCCAACATCAGCGCGCGGACTATTCCCGCGCGATCAAACAATCCAATCCTGACGGTCGCATCGCCGCTTGCTTCAAGCGCCGTCGCGCCGATCAGGAACGCCAGCGCCAGCAAATTCTTGCTCATTATCCTCCACCCGATCGGCGTATTCCCGGTGATTTTGACCGGCCGAGATGCTGCCCGAGCCGCTTCCCAACCCTCGATAACCCGCGCTAAGTCGGTCAATGACCAAAGGGTTGTAGTCACGCCCGCCGCCATCGCTGGCGTGACCCGTAGGGGCGGCGATCCGAAACCCGGCCCGCTGTCTGTTACAATCGAAACTGACCCACTACCAAATTGCCGGCCCCCTTCCCTGAGTTCCGCTCATGTGCTAGACAGCCGTTGTGTTGGAACTTGAAAATCCGAATTGTTCCAATAGTTTCCGAGTTGCATTCGGGAGATTAAAGACGTCGTGAGCGACAACGGCCAGCGCCGGCCCAACAACTATCGCCTGCATCGCGGTGACCTGCCGGAGGGTCTGGATTTCGGCCCGGCAGTGGCGATCGACACCGAGGCGATGGGCCTCAACCCGCATCGCGACCGGCTGTGCCTCGTGCAATTGTCGGCCGGCGACGGCAGTGCCCATCTCGTCCAGTTCGAGGCCGGCGCTTACGACGCGCCCCGGCTCAAGCGGCTGCTGACCGATCCGGCGGTGTTGAAATTGTTTCATTTTGCCCGCTTCGACCTCGGCGTGCTGTACCGTTATCTCGGGGTCATGGCGCAGCCGATCTATTGCACCAAGATTGCCTCGCGCCTCGCCCGCACCTTTACCGACAAGCACGGGCTGCGGGACTTGTGCAAGGACGTGCTCGGCATCGAAATCTCGAAGCAGCAGCAAAGCTCGGATTGGGGCGCCGCGACTCTGACCGACGAGCAGCTTCGCTATGCCGCCTCCGACGTCCTGCACTTGCATGCGTTACGCGAGCGGCTCGACTCGATGCTCACGCGCGAAGGCCGAATGGAGCTGGCGAAGGCCTCGTTCGGGTTCCTGCCGACGCGGGTGCGGCTCGACCTCGCCGGTTGGGCCGAGCAGGACATTTTCGTGCACTAGCCTGCGGGGTGCGGCACCGGGCAAGTTGCCCGCAGTGCCGCGGCGGTGCGATAGTCGCCCCGCAATGGGGCTTGCGACCGTTTCGGTCCTTGGGGGAACAGGATTAGCGCTGGAGCGATGAACGACACGCTACCGAGCTTGCGCCCGGCGATCCGGGGCGGCGACGGGAGGCCGGGCATCGGGCGCGATCTCGCGGTCGCTCGCCGCGTCATCCGCGCCGAGATCGAAGGCCTCGAACAGCTGACGCGGATCCTCGACGGCGGCTTCAGCAAGGCGCTCGACGTGTGCGCGGCGATCGGCGGCCGGTTGATTGTAACCGGCATCGGCAAGAGCGGCCACATCGCGCGCAAGATCGCCGCGACGCTGGCCTCGACCGGGACGCCGGCGCAGTTCGTCCACGCCGCCGAGGCGAGCCACGGCGATCTTGGCATGATCGGCGTCGATGACGCGATCCTGGCTCTGTCGAATTCCGGCGAGAGCGCCGAACTGGCCGACATCCTCGCCTATTCGCGGCGCTTCAAAATCCCGCTGATGGCAATCACCGGCGACCCGCGCTCGACCCTGGCTGAGGCCGCCGATGTCGTTGTGCTGGTGCCGAAGGCGCCGGAGGCCTGCCCGATGGGACTCGCGCCGACGACCTCGACGACCATGATGGCGGCGCTCGGCGACGCGCTGGCGATCGCGCTTTTCGAGCGCAAGGGCTTCACTTCGGCCGATTACCGGCTCTTCCATCCCGGCGGCAAGCTCGGCCGACGCCTGTTGCGGGTCAGCGACATCATGCATTCGGGCGAGGCTGTTCCGCTGGTCCCGCCGGAGACGCCGATGTCAGAGGCGATCCTGGTGATGACGGCGAAGAGCTTCGGCTGCGTCGGCGTCTGCGACGTGGATGGCCGGCTGGTCGGGGTCATTACCGACGGCGATCTGCGCCGGCACATGGATGACGGGCTGCTGGCGCACCGGGTCGCCGAGGTCATGCATCTGCACCCGAAGACGATCGCCGCCAGCCGGTTTGCCGGCGAGGCGCTGGCGATGATGACGGAGCAGCCGCCGCCGACGACCTCGCTGTTCGTCGTCGACGAGGCGGGTCGGCCGGCCGGCTTCGTCCATATGCACGATTGCCTGCGCGCCGGGGTCGCATGAGGGTCGCCCTGCCATGGCCGACCGGCTGGGCCGGGGCTCCGGCGAGCAACCCCTACAGCCGGCGCGTCGCCCGGCTGAAGCTGATTCTGCCGGCGATCGGCGCCGCGCTGCTGTTGACGGTCGCCGCCTGGCCCCGTCTCGCGCCGCTGTTCGACCGGCTGCGGTTCGCCTGGCCGGCGATCGATCTGCGCGAGGCGCGCGAACTGCGCATGCTGAACCCGCGCTATATCGGCACCGACCGGCAGAACCACCCGTTCCTGGTGACCGCGGCGACCGGGCGTCAGGTACCCGACCGGCAGGATCTGATGGCGCTGGAAAAACCGCAGGCCGACCTGCAGACGCGCGGCGGCGCCAAGATCGTGCTGAACGGGGATTCCGGCGTCTATCAAGGGCAGCCGCAGCTGCTGGACCTGTTCCGCAATGTCACGCTGGTACACCAGAACGGGACCCATTTCCTGACCCAGTCGGCGCATCTCGATCTTTCGGTCAACAGCGGCAGCGGCCACGAGCCAATCGAAGGACACGGCCCGTCCGGCGATGTCTGGGGCCAGGGTTTCGAGATCACCGACAAGGGCGACACGATCGTCTTCACCGGCGATTCGAGGCTGATCGCCAGCAGCACCAAACCCGCCGCCGTAGCGACCGCAGCACCGGCGGCCTTGCCGGATGCGGTGATCGCCACTGCGGCGCGCGCCGCAGCCACGGTCAAGCCGATCGCCGCGAGAGGTCCCGAGAAACCATCGCCGGCCGTCGCCCATAGGGGCGTGGCGCGCCCGACGCCGGTCAGCAAGCGCACGCCGCCGGCGAAGAAGAAGACGCCGGCGGCCCGAAAGGCCAACTGATGACTGGCCTGTTATTCCATGGTTTTGCGGGAGCCTTGGCCGCGATGCTGCTCGCCGCGCCGGCGGCGTTGGCCCAGAGCCAGGTGCTGAACGGCGACAGCAGCCAGCCGATCGAGGTCCAGGCCGATTCCGGCATCGAGTGGCAGCAGAACGCGCAGCTTTACATCGCCCGCGGCCACGCGGTGGCGAAACGCGGCGACTCCGAGGTCCACGCCGACACGCTGATCGCGCATTATCGGCCGATCAAGCCGGGCAGCGCTCCGACTGCAGGCTCGGGCGGCGCCGTCGGCGGCAATACCGAAATCTATCGGGTCGATGCCGAGGGGAACGTGACGCTGAACCGGGGCGGCTCGACCGTCGTCGGCGACCACGCCGTCTACGATGTCGACCAGGCGCTCGCGGTCGTCACCGGCAAGGCACTCAAGCTGACCACCGCGACCGATACGGTCACCGCCAAGGACAGCCTCGAGTGGTACGACCAGAAGCAGGTCGCGGTCGCCCGCGGCGACGCCGTCGCGACCCGCAACGGCCGCACGATCCGGGCCGACGTGCTGACCTCCTACATGGTCAAGACGCCGCCCGCCGGCACGGCGACTGCCCCCGCCCCGGTCAAGCCGGTTGCGGCGAAGCCGGGTGCGGCCCCCGGAACCGCGCCGACGCAGGAGTCGAAAATCAACCGGGTCGACGCGCAGGGCCATGTCGTCGTCACCAATGCGATCGAGACCGGCCGCGGCGATTTTGCGGTTTACGACGCGGTCAAGGGCGTCTCGATCGCATTGGTGACGACGACATGGCCCTGCGCGTCGACCCGGTTGATTTTCGACTCCTGCGTCGGCGCGGTTCCGGGGGCCGCACCCGGCTTCGCCGCAAC
>Ga0102924_1006433_pt1 | contig 11020 bp, 5 predicted proteins | sample PaiPotPPM11metaG_FD_80116 | JGI IMG/M metagenome (GOLD analysis project Ga0102924, IMG submission 80116) | Iron sulfur acid spring bacterial and archeal communities from Banff, Canada, to study Microbial Dark Matter (Phase II) - Paint Pots PPM... ...
CCACTTTGTTCTTCGTGAAATAGTCCTCGGGAAGTTTTACGCTGCCTTTGAAAATCGTAACCACGTGCTCAGCTTCAAGTTTCTTGGGCTGCGATTCGGGTCCGTGGCACTCGAGGCAGAGCGCATTCGGGTTCTGGGCGCGCAGCAGATGCTGATTCTCGCTCCCGTGCGGCTCGTGGCACGTGGCGCACCCTTGCTTGAACGCCGGCTGAAGCAGCACATGCTTTTTCCCTTGCTTGGCCTGATCGCTGTGGCACGTCAGGCAGATGTCGACCGCCGTCGTCTTCGGCAAGCCGGGCTGCCGGCTGGCATGCGGATTGTGGCAATCCGTGCAATCCCCCGCCGCCCCCGGATGCGGCACCTTGGCCATCTCGATCGCTTCCGCCTTTTCGCTGTGGCAGGTCACGCAAAGTGACTTCACATCGGCCTGCGTCAGGACAACTTTTCCGTCCTTCGCCGGAGCGTGGCACGTCTCGCAGGATTTCTCCGCGAACGGTGGATGCAGGAACTGCCGCATTAATTTCGGAGCATCCGACTGGTGAGGATCGTGGCACGTCGTACAATCCGCAGTCCCAAAAGGCTGGTCGCGATGCGCTTTCTGCAGGCTCGCGTCTTTTACGTCGTGGCAATCGAGGCAGAGAGTTGGAGCCGCCTTGGTCAAATGAAAATCAAATTCTGCCTTACCGACTTCGCCGGTCTTATGGGTGACGTGGCAGGTGTCGCAGCCCATGTCGAGCGCGGCGTGCCGGCTGCCCTTCTCGGGCACGTTTAGTCCCTTGTTGTGACAATCGAGACAGAGATTCTTCCCTTTATCTCCCGACTCCGCCTTCAACAACTGGTTCTTGTTATCGCTGGTGTGCGGATCGTGGCACTTGATGCAGTCGCGCACCGCTGGCGGATGCACCGTGCCCTTCAGCGTGGACGCATCTTTTTCGGAATGGCAGCTCAGGCAAAGCGCCTGCGGAGTCGTCGTGATCAGTTTGACCCGCGTGATGTCTTTGTTCACGCGCACTTCGTGGCAGCTCAAACATCCCGTAGCGATCGCGGAATGCACCGCCTTGCCCTTCGTCTTGTCCTCGTGGCATTCCAGACACTTCGCCGCATCAACATTCTTGTCGAGAGGAACCGGGTGCTCTTTGGCCATCGCCGGGAGCACCGAAATGACCAGCAAGAAAATGAAACTGGAAACGCGGGGGCAGGCCCGACGGATCTTTCGCATCAGCAATCGAATTGGAAAATCTGCCACCATGACCAATCTTGCAACTGCACGAACCTCGCCTTAGTCGTGTGGAAGGATCGCAGGTGGACGGCCCTGATGTAAATGATTGCAACAAATCGCTTTCTGCGATGAATTTCTTGCTCCTACAGGGCCAGACGATTCCACTTTTCATTCTCCAGGATGGGCCTTCTCCCACACTCGCTCGGTGAAAAGCCCCATGTGTTTTTGGCGACAGCGGCCAGTCCGGATTGATCGGTCTTTTGCCCATTTGTGATTGAAATCACACAGTTGCGGCAGTGGGGAAATTCGCAGTCTGACCTTTTTCCGATGAGTGTTATGGCTCAGGCTGGGTTCTCCCTCCAGCTCTCGGGTTCCGTTCAAGCAACTGAAAAAGCGCGGGTTACCACACGACAGCGCTATTGGTGCCGAAAGTGCATTCCAGCTTAGTGAGGAAAGAACAACGTTATGGCCCCGTCCCTTCGCTCCGCGGTTCGCAAAACCTGGCAAACCCTGAGTTCCATCAAGACCGGCGTCGTACTGATTATTACGCTTGTGATTTTTTCGATAGCGGGCACCGTCATTCTGCAGCGCCCCATCACCGAACTGGATGACATGCAGCGCGCCTACTCGCCGGCCATGCTGCGCTTCCTCGATGCCGTGGGCCTGACTGATGTCTTCCACGCGCGCTGGTTTGTCGCGCTCATGATTCTAGTGAGCATCAGCATCATCGCCGCTTCCGTCGAGCGCTTCCCCAACGCCTGGCGATATTTCGCGCGACCCTATAAGAGTCCCGATGAAGGCTTCCGCAGAGTTCTCCCCATCCAGGCGCAGATTCCGATTCGCGATGACGAGCAGGGACTGAATGCCGCCGAACGCGCTTTGCACCATCTTGGCTTCGGATCTGAACGCATCGTGCGCACCGATAGTTTTTCCTTGTTCTCGGAACGTCACCGCATTTCCGAGATGGCAGTCTACATGGTGCACGCCAGCCTGCTGCTGATTTTTCTGGGTGGCATCGTGGATGCACTCTATGGTTGGCGCGGATTCCTGATGCTGAACCCGGGCACCGCGAGCAATCAGATCGAACTGCGCAATGGCGGCGCGCGCATGTTGCCGTTCTCGATCCGCTGCGACGACACCGGAGAAGAGACCTACACCGACGGCACCCCAAAAAGGTACTGGTCGAAGCTGGCGGTGGTGGATAACGGACGCGAGGTTTCGCGTAAAGAGATCGTCGTCAACGATCCTCTGGTTTACTACGGCGTGCGTTTTTACCAGGCCAGCTACGGCCGCACCGGCAAACTCGATCAGTTGATTGTCAATGCGACTCGCGCCGACGGAAAAAGCGCACCGCAACCGATCACCCTGAAGATGAATCAGGTCGTCTCGCTCGACGCGAATACCAAGGTCGAAGTCACCGAGTTCATTCCCGACTATGTCGTGCAGGATGGGCATGTCTATGCCCGCAGCAACGAAGTCACGAATCCTGCGGTGCACATGGTTGTGACCTCGGCTAAGACCGGCCAGTCCACCAACTACTGGCTGCCGGAGATACCCGGCATCGCCGAGAACGCTTCTTCCCCCTACACCTTCGATCCCAAAGATTTGAAGACGGGATTGTTCACCGGCTTGCAGGTTTCGCACGAACCGGGCCAGTGGGCAGTATGGGGCGGAGTGATCTTGATGGCCATTGGCCTGACATTTGTTTTCTACGTGGTTCACGTTCGCCTCTGGGTAGTTCCTGTGCAGGGCGCGAACGGTGGATTGGCCCTGTGGGTGGGCGGATCCGCGAACCGCAATCGCGATGCCTTTGAGCAGACTTTCAAGAAGGTCGTAGAACAGATTCAGAAGGAATTGAAACCGGAACACGTAGCGGCGGAAGAAACGCCGGCCGCGACGATCGCCAGATAACGACTGCACGATAACGACGGCCGGATGTGGGTCCGGCCAGGAGGAATGGTTCATGGCACGCGCAACCGTAGAGCAGCAGCAACAATCCGCAACCGGAACGACTTTGATCGTCATGGTCGGGCTGAGTATTGCCTTCCTGCTGTTCATGGCATTTTTGAATGTCGTTAAAACCGGCAACATCCTGAACGAAGCCAACCTGCTCTATGCTGCCCTGATTTTCTACGCGGGCGCGGGTGCTTTGTATCTCGGCTTCGGCGTTACCGGAACGGATTCCTACATCAAGTTTGCGTCTCTGGCCACATGGGCCGGCCTCATCGCGAACACGGCAGCGGTGGCGCACCGCTGGTACGAGGCCGGCCATCCTCCCTTCGCCAGCATTTACGAGATGCTGTTGAGCTTCGTGTGGACGCTGGCCGCGCTGACCCTGATCGCCGAGAAGCGCTACGGCGTAAAGGTGATCGGCACCGTGACCATGCCGGTCGCGATCGTCGGCGTCATCCTGATGCAACTTCTGCCCAGCGAAGTCCGGCCGTTGGTGCCGGCGCTGCAATCCACGTGGCTGCATGTGCACGTGACGCTGGCCATGCTCGCCTACGCAGCATGCGCGCTCAGCTTTGCCTTAGCCATGATGTTTTTGATCCAGGACAAGGTGAAGACCGAGATGTTCCTCGCCGCCACCAGCATTTTCACCGTCGGAATCTATGCGGCGGTCCTGACCCGGTTCGAAAAATGGGGCGGATTCAGCGTCGTGGCCTGGGACACCGAAAACAAAACCGAAGTTTTCATCTCGCGCGGCGTGCGCTTATTTGTCACCATTCCCGATCTCGGCTGGCTGATGCTACTGGTCTTCTGTGCCGTCGCGGCGCCTTTGGTGCTGTATATCCTGGCCGGCCTCAAGAAGAACGGATCATTTTTGGCGATCGCGAATCGCGCAGTATTCATCAGCATTCTGCTGCAGTCGCTCGCTCTGGTCTTCTTCCTGTTGCGCGCCCGGGATGGACGGTATCCTTCGCTCGATGCCGAGGGCCTGTACGCCACGAGTCTTGCGGCGAGCCCATTTATTCTCTCCGCCCTGGTCGGCGGCATCTTTGCCAACCTGCTTTACCTGCTGCTGCTGTGGCGGCGTGAAGATCTCGAGCGCCTGTTGCCGGATGCCGACAATCTCGACCGCGTCACCTACAAAACCATTTGCATTGCCTTCCCCCTGCTCACCCTGATGATCGCCGCCGGCGCCTTCTGGGCCAACCGGGCCTGGGGTTCCTATTGGAATTGGGACCCCAAAGAGACGTGGGCGGCGATTACTTGGCTGGTCTACGCCGGATACCTGCACATGCGGATCACGCGCGGCTGGCGAGGACGCCGTGCAGCTTACTTCGCGATCCTCGGATTCGCCGTCGTCATGTTCACCTTCTTTGGAGTCACGTACCTGTTGCCTGGATTGCACGCGTATGCCTGAGACCAAAAAAATGGGGACTGAGCCTGAAAGGCCAATCGAGCCGCAGCCGGACGCGACCGCGGGCGCGCCACCTGTGAGAAAGAGCTTCTTCAGCACGTCCAGTGGCGCGGCCGCAGATGCCGAACCCGTGAGCGCAAGCCGTGTCTCTCAGCCGCCCGATCCCGAACTGCCATGGTTCCGCATCAACTGGGAAATCAAAGCGCTGGTTCCGATCGCCTGCGTGCTGCTGGGTGGAATGCTGCTGTTCCTGCTGGCAACTCTCTCCTGGCGCGATCCCGAACGCCATATCGTGTTGCTGGTCGCGGGGGCCGGCGCGGTGGCAATCTGCGGTGCGTTGCTGGTCGTGCTGACCTACACCGTGCAGCGGCCCATGGTCGAACTGCAACAGAAAATCGCGCAACTCGGCGGCGGCGATCTTAGCGTGTCGGTGAGCTTCGCCCATCGGAACGACGAGATCGGCGACCTCGGGCGCAACTTCAATCAGATGGTCGAACAACTGCGCGAGAGCCGACAGGAGATCGAGCGCCTGCACCGCACGCAGATGTCGCGCGCGGAACACCTGGCAACGCTCGGCGAGTTGGCCACGGGTTTGGCCCATGAAATTCGCAATCCGCTGGCGGGAATTGCCGGAGTCATCGAGATTATCGGCCGCGATCTGCCCACCACCAGCCCGGCGCGCATGGTCGTGAAAGACGTGCGCCAGGAAATCGCGCGCATCAATCACATTGTCACCGACCTGCTGCAGACAGCCCGCCCCCATCCGCCCAAGGTCCGAAAAAGCGATCTGAACACTACCGTCGAGCACGCGGTAATGCTGGGCCGCCAGCAGGCTCTGGCGAAATCGAACGAGATCTCGCTGCGCAAAGATCCCTCGCTGCCCGAAGTCGAGCACGACAGCGATCAGATTCATCAACTGCTGCTCAACCTATTGCTGAATGCGCTGCAGGCCATCGATGCGAACGGAAAGATTGCCGTCACCGTGGAACGGCGAGGCGCAACCGCCGTGATCGAAGTAACCGACAACGGGCGCGGCATCGCGGCCGATCACCTGCCCAACATCTTCCGCCCATTCTTCACCACCAAAGGTGAAGGGACGGGTCTCGGCCTGTCATTAGCCCGCCGCATCGTGGAAGACCACCAGGGGCGGATCGACGTCACCAGCACGGTCGGCAAAGGGACGACGTTTGCCGTGGTGCTGCCGCTCGAACGGGCTGCCGCTCCGAACTCTGCCTCTTAAGCCAGCTCATGTCAGTCTCCTTTGTCCGATGCGTTATCGCGGTATGCAATTTCTTGCAAAACTGAAAGTTGCAAGAATCTGCATACGAAAGAGCCAGCGGGTCTCGTTGATTTCGTGCATTGGATGCGCGTGAATCTGCTATGATGCCTGAACTGAACGGCTCTGCTTTCACGCAGACGATAAGCTGATCACACACAAGTACTAAATCCTCCCTCTACAGTTAGCCAGGCTGAATAGCCATCGGAAACAAACAAAGCGTTCTATGAACACGTGCAGACTCTTGTCCCTGTTTTTTATTTTCGTGGCTTGGTCGATATCGCGGGCGCAATCGGTGACGACCTTCGAGGGTATAGATGCGTCGCAACTGACCAACCCGGGCTTCGACATCGACCCCAACGGCGCAGTGGGCACCAAGCAGTTCATGGAATGGGTCAATGTCGCTTATCAGGCCTATGACAAAGTGACTTTCGCGCCGGTCTGGTCCGTACCGCAGCAAGGTTCGACACCGTGGAAGAACGCCGGCCTGACCAACTGCAGTGTAATCATCGGCGACGGTCTTATTATTTTCGATCGCCTGGCCTCGCGTTGGGTCATCAGCGCTCGGACGAGCAATTCGAATAACTATTACTACTGCGTTGCGATTTCCAACACCGACGACCTGTCGTCCAGTTCCCTCAAATGGTATGCCTACGCATTTCCCCTGAATTCGATTTTGGGAACGAACTCTCAAGGCAACGTCTATTTTCCTGACTGGCCTAAATTGGGGACTTGGAGCGACGCATATTACGCGGCGATGGACCTTGAAGATCCGGGCAGCAATTTCAGGGAAGTGGCCATTGTGGCCTGTGCTCTGGACCGGGCAAATATGTTGATCGGAGCGGTAGCCCGGGCTCCTCAGTGCTTCCGTGATCCAACCTCAGTCGGGACCAGCGTCTACCTCGGTCACAGTTTGATCCCCGCCGATGTCGAAGGTACGACCGCACCCCCCGTGGGCCGGGATGAGTACTTGGTCAGCATTCAGAATCCGGTCATCGACGGCGTCACCACGACTTCAAATTCCTTCAACATCTGGGACTTCCATGTCGACTGGCTGACCCCTGCAAACTCGACATTCACAGAGTCGTCGCAACCGGTTGCTCCTTACACGCCCGGCTGCTACGCTGTGACACAGCCGGTCAATACGGTTTGCGTCCCAGAATCAACCACCAGCGTTACCGGAGAACACATCGATTCGGTCGGCGACCGGTTCATGCCTCGTCTTGCCTACAGAAATTTTGGTTTGTATGAATCATTCCTGTTCAGCCATACGATTCACGTGGGAGTGGGCACCAACAAGCAGACGGGCATCCACTGGTACGAACTCCGCGGCTCCGGTACGCCAGCTCTCTTTCAAGACGGTACCGTGAGTCCGGACTCGTCTCTGTTCCGTTTCATGCCGAGCATCGCCCAGGACAGTAACGCGGAAGCCGCAGTCGGCTATAGCGTCTCGAGCGCGTCCACACATCCGAGTATCAGCGCGTCATGGTGGAGTCTCGCCAGCCCGACTGCACCAGTTGAATTTTCTTTGTATGCGGGAACCGCTGACGACGAAAACTCAAGCAACTGGGGCGACTATACCAGCATGACCGTGGATCCGATCGACGATTGCACATTCTGGTACGTGAACGAGTATTTCGATCAGAACCAGACTGGGACGCAGCATATCTGGAAGACACGGGTTTCCAATTTCAAACTTCCCGGATGTGGACAGGTCGCGCTCTCACCCGCTTCCGGTCTGGCATTTGGTTCGGTAGCAACGGGCAACACAAGCGCTCCACAAACTGCAACCCTAACCAATGGCCTGAATGTCACCCTCAACATCAGCAGCATTGGATTCTCTGGCACCAACACCACGGACTTTGGGCAAACCAATACTTGCGGAACAACCTTAGGGGCCGGGGCGAGTTGCACCATCAGCGTCACCTTCACTCCAGGCGCTTTGGGTTCTCGCTCGGCTACTCTCGCCGTAACGGATGATGCCAGCAACAGCCCGCAAACGATCAACCTGAGCGGCACTGGGGTCGCACCTGTCACCCTGTCCTCGACCAGCCTCAATTTCGGCAACGTCGTTATCGGAACGAGCCGTACCGTCTCTCCAGTGATCCTGACCAACAATCAGAATGTGAGTCTCACCAACATCAGCATCGTGGCCAATCCGCCCTTCAGTCAGCAGAATACGTGCGGAACTTCCATCGCAGCCGGCGCGACCTGCAGCATCACGGTCACTTTCACACCCACGGTCACCGGAAAACAGTCAGGGACCGTAACCATCTCGGACTCAGCCAGCAATAGCCCGCAGATAATCTCAGTAACTGGAACGGGAGTTAACCCGGTGACCTTTAGTCCATCATCATTGAACTTTGGCACGGTCGCCGTTGGCACTTCCAGCAACCCGATGAGTACCACGCTGACGAACCGGCAGAAAGTAGCGCTGACGATCACCGGAATTAGCATCACTGGAACCAATAGCGGAGATTTTTCGCAGACCAACACCTGTCCCTCCTCGGTCCCTGCGGGAGGAACATGCACAATAAGCGTGACCTTTACCCCGAGTGCCACAGGAACCCGCAGCGCAAAGGTGAAGGTGAGTGACAACGCTTCAACCAGTCCACAGTCGGTCGGACTTTCGGGAACGGGACAGTAGAATGTGACGGCAGCAGCTGGCTCTGGAACATTCGACGTCTATCCGGCGCCTCGCATCTCCTTCTGACTCCGTTGCGGAATTCTTCCGCCCCCAGCGAATCACGCCGACCATCTAAACTTCTTTATCCCTATTTTGGAAAGCCGACCTTGCGCGCGAATTCCTTATAGCGCGGCAGAGAACCCTACTCTTTTCGGTTCTGACTGCCGGCCCCGTGCATCGTGCTATCCAGCGGGCAAAGCGTCGGCCGCTCCGTGTTGTCCACGCGATGACCGATTGGCTTCAGTGTTTTCAGGTAAGCGAAGATGGCCGCCAGGTCCTCGTCCGTCATGTTACCCATCACCGCCCATGGCATGGTTTTGTTTAGTTCGCGCGCTCGCACTACACCAGTGCGCATGGCTTGGATGAATAGGGCCTGGTCGTAATAAGGAATTCCGGACGCAGCGGGTGTCAGGTTCGCGCTGGCAACAGTTCCCCAAGGTGCGTGGAGAACCTGCCCGCCTGAAAAATCCAGGCCTGGAAGTGGCACGTGGTGATTGTCTACTGGCGTATGGCAGTCTGTGCAGCCGGCAAGATTTACAAGAAACCGGCCGCGCTTTACCGGATCGGAGATGTCAGGAGGCTGGACCGGAGCGGTTATCGGTTGCGGATCGTTCCTCATGATGTACTTCACCGGGAAAATAATCTCAGTCTTGGGAACTGCGTTCCTGACGGGCGGAAGGGATCGCAGATACACGATAATCGATGCCAAGTCCTCATCCGGCATGTTGCGGTAATGAGCAAAGGGCATGATCCCGAACAGGGCGCGTCCGTCATGACCGATACCCTCGCGAATACTGCGCGCCAGCATGTCGTCGGTCCAATTGCCCGCGCCGGTGTCTTTATCGGGCGTGAGGTTGGGCGCGAAGACTTTCCCGGGCAGATCGGTGTATGGCAGTTGCTCTCCGGCGCCTGTCATTCCCGCAAGAATCGGATCTTCTCGCTTGCTCCAATCGTGCGGCGAGTGACAATACAAACAGCCGATGGAATTCGCCAGGTATTTTCCACGTTCCAGACGTGCCGGCGTAGCTTCGAATGTGCGAGAGGTCAGCGGTCTTGACCGCGGTCCAAGAAAGGCTCGCGGTCCCAGCACTTTCCACGCAGCGACAGCGACCACAACAATCAGAACAATTACAACGGCCAGAGTAATTCTGAACGCACGCTTCATGCGCCCCCCCCCGACGCATTTTACGACACACAGCAAATTCCCGAGCCCCCATCCTTCGCTCCGCGTCGCCCGGCGTGCCCTGTTCCTCCCATCCGTAGTAAGCTAAAACTGCATGCCAGCGGAGAAGATTCTGGTGGTCGACGACGAGCGCCTGGTGCGCTGGTCGCTGCGCCAGAAGTGCGAAGAATGGGGATATCAGGTGGTCGAGGCCGCCGCCGGAGATCCCGGCCTGCGCCTAGCCCAGCACGAATCTCCGGACCTGGTTCTGCTTGACGTGCGCATGCCCGACATCAGCGGCATCCAGGTGCTGGAGCAGATCAAGAAGGCTCCGGACGCGCCGCCGGTCATCATGATCACGGCCGACCCGCAACTGGACGACGTCAAGAGCGCGCTCAAACTGGGTGCCTACGACTTCATCGGCAAGCCGCTTGATTTCGAAGAGTTACGCGTCACCATTCAGAATGCACTGGAAGCCAACCGGCTGCGCACCGAGGTCCAGTCGCTGCGCGGCGAAGTCCGTCGCCACACCGGCTATCACGAGATGGTTGCGGTCTCGCCCAAGAGCACGGAGTTGATGAACTTTGTGGAGAAAGTCGCGGCCAGTGAGGCCACGACCATTCTGATCCAGGGCGAGAGCGGCACCGGCAAAGACCTGGTTGCCAAGATCATTCACTACGAAAGTTCCCGCCAGAACGGCGCTTTTGTGGCCATCAACTGCTCGGCCATTCCCGAAACCTTGATGGAAGCTGAGCTTTTCGGCCACGAAAAGGGCGCCTTCACCGACGCCAAGCAGATGAAGAAGGGTCTGTTCGAGACCGCCAACGGGGGCACGCTGTTTCTCGACGAAATCGGCGAACTCTCTCCTCTGCTGCAGGCCAAATTGTTGCGCGTTTTAGAAGATCAAGTCATCCGGCGCATTGGCGGCGTGCGCGATATGCAGGTCGACGTGCGCGTGATCGCGGCTTCCAATCGCGATCTGGAAAAAGCTGTGCGCGAGGGCAATTTCCGCCAGGATCTTTACTACCGGCTGGCGATCATCGCCATCTTCATCCCGCCGCTGCGCGAACGCACGGAGGACATTCTCCCCCTGGTCGATTTCTTTATCGATTGGTATAACCGCAAGTTCAAGAAGGCCGTGCGCGGCATTACTCCGGAGACGCGCCGCCTGCTCCTCGCTCACAACTGGCCTGGCAATGTGCGCGAACTCAAGAACTCCATTGAACGCGCCATGATTCTGGAAGACGAAGCGGTGTTACGCCCCGTGTACATGCCATTCGCGGTAGGAGAAGCAGCGCGCAGCGGCTTGACCG
>Ga0102924_1006434_pt1 | contig 11019 bp, 7 predicted proteins | sample PaiPotPPM11metaG_FD_80116 | JGI IMG/M metagenome (GOLD analysis project Ga0102924, IMG submission 80116) | Iron sulfur acid spring bacterial and archeal communities from Banff, Canada, to study Microbial Dark Matter (Phase II) - Paint Pots PPM... ...
AACCGTGTGCCGCGGCCATGACGGCCTCGTTGACGTCCCGGCCTTCGCGCTCAGCGGCGGATGCCGCGTTGAGTACCCGCTTGTAGTCCTTCGGCATGACCTTGGCGAACCGCGGTACCGCGGCGTCCCAGTCGGCGAGCAGCCGGGCGGCGACCGCCGAGCCGGTCTCGGCGCGGTGCCTGGAGACGACCTCGCGCAGGAACTCCACGTCGGCGTCTTCCATGGGGTCGAGGTCGACCATCTCCCGGTTGAGCCGCGCCGCGTTCAGGTCGAGCACGTAGGCGATGCCGCCGGACATGCCGGCCGCGAAGTTGCGCCCGGTGGGCCCGAGCACCACCACGCGCCCGCCGGTCATGTACTCGCACCCGTGGTCGCCGACGCCCTCGGCGACGGCGAGCGCGCCCGAGTTGCGGACGCAGAACCGCTCGCCCACCACGCCGCGCAGGAAGATCTCGCCGGCCGTCGCGCCGTACCCGATCACGTTCCCGGCGACGACCTGGGTCTCCGCCTCGAATGGCGACTCGGGCGACGGCGTGACGACGAGGCGGCCGCCGGACAGCCCCTTGCCGAGGTAGTCGTTCGCGTCGCCGGTCAGCTTCAGCGTGATGCCGCGCGGCACGAACGCGCCGAAGGATTGCCCGGCCGAGCCGGTGAACGCGACCGTGATCGTGTCCGCGGGCAGTCCCTCGCCGCCCCACCGCCTGGTCACCTCGTAACCGAGCATGGTGCCGACGGTCCTGTTCACGTTGCGGATCGGCAGCTCCAGGTGAACCGGGCGCCCCTCTTCGAGCGCGCCCTCGGCGAGCTGGATGAGCGTGTTGTCGAGTGCGCGGTCCAGGCCGTGGTCCTGCTCGGTGACCCGGTGCAGCGTCATCTGGCCGAGCGGCCCGTCGACGTTGTCCGGCAGGTGCAGCACCGGGGTGAGGTCGAGCCCCGCGGCCTTCCAGTGGTCGACGGCGAGCGCGGTGTCGAGCAGGTCGACGCGCCCGATGGCCTCCTCGATCGAGCGCAGCCCGAGTGCGGCGAGGTACTCGCGGACCTCTTCCGCGATGAACTCGAAGAAGTTGACCACGAACTCCGGCTTGCCGGAGAACCGCTTGCGCAGCTCCGGGTTCTGCGTGGCCACGCCGACGGGACAGGTGTCCAGGTGACAGACCCGCATCATGATGCAGCCGGACACGACGAGCGGCGCGGACGCGAAGCCGAACTCCTCCGCGCCGAGCAGCGCGGCGATGACCACGTCCCTGCCGGTCTTGAGCTGGCCGTCCACCTGCACCACGATCCGGTCGCGCAGCTTGTTGCGCAGCAGCGTCTGCTGCGTCTCGGCGAGCCCGAGCTCCCAGGGCGCGCCCGCGTGCTTGAGCGAGGTGAGCGGCGCGGCGCCGGTGCCGCCGTCGTGCCCGGAGATCAGCACCACGTCGGCGTGCGCCTTCGACACGCCCGCCGCGACCGTGCCGACGCCCACCTCGGCGACCAGCTTCACGTGCACCCGGGCGGCCGGGTTGGCGTTCTTCAGGTCGTGGATGAGCTGCGCCAGGTCCTCGATCGAGTAGATGTCGTGGTGCGGCGGCGGCGAGATCAGCCCGACACCCGGGGTGGAGTACCTGGTCTTCGCGATCCACGGGTACACCTTGTGCCCGGGCAGCTGGCCGCCCTCGCCCGGCTTCGCGCCCTGCGCCATCTTGATCTGCAGGTCGTCGGCGTTGACCAGGTACTCGCTCGTCACGCCGAACCGGCCGGACGCCACCTGCTTGACCGCGGAGCGCCGCAGGTCGCCGTTGGGGTCGGGGCTGAACCGCTCGGGGTTCTCGCCGCCCTCGCCGGTGTTGGACCGGCCGCCGAGCCGGTTCATCGCGATGGCGAGCGTCTCGTGCGCCTCGGCGGAGATCGACCCGTAGGACATCGCCCCGGTGGCGAACCGCGTCACGATCGACGCGACCGGCTCCACGTCGTCAATCGGAATCTTCCCAACGAATTCGGCTTCCTCAGGCCGCTCGTCGATTCCCTTGATGCGCAACAGCCCGCGCAGCGTCTTCAGCTGCGCCGACTGGTTGTCGATCAGGGAGGTGTACTCCTTGAAGATCTCGTACCGGCGGCTGCGGGTCGCGTGCTGCAGCTTGAACACGGTCTCCGGGCTGAACAGGTGCGGCTCGCCCTCGCGGCGCCACTGGTACTCGCCGCCGGTCTCCAGGCGCCGGTGGCTGAGCCCCGCCCCGCCGGCGGCGACGGCCGCGCGGCGGGCGGCTTCCTCGGCGAGCACGGAGAACCCGACGCCGCCGAGCCGGGAGGCCGTGCCGGTGAAGCAGCTGCCGATGACCTCGTCGCCGAGGCCGATCGCCTCGAAGATCTGGGCGCCCGTGTAGGAGGCGACGGTGGAGACGCCCATCTTGGACATGACCTTGAGCAGGCCCTTGCCGAGCGCCTTGATGAGGTTCTTCTCGGCCCGGTCCGGGGTCAGCGGCTGCCCCGCGGCGCCGCGGACCTCGCGGGACGCGGCGAGATCGCGGACGGTCTCGATCGCCAGGTAGGGGCAGATGGCGGCGGCGCCGTAGCCGACGAGCAGCGCGATGTGGTGGGTCTCGCGCGCGTCGCCTGATTCGACGATGAGGCCGACCCTGGTGCGGGTCTTCTCCCTGATCAGGTGGTGGTGAACGGCCCCGGTGAGCAGCAGCGACGGTATCGGGATGAGCCCGGGAGCGGCGCCTTCGGCGCCGGCCGACGATCCGCGGTCAGACAGCACGATCAGGCGCGCGCCGCGCTCGATCGCCTGGCTGACCTCGACGCAGATCTCGGTCAGCCGGGCCCGCAGGCGCTCGCCCTTTTCGACCGCACTGGCGCCCGCCGGGTCAAACCGGCCGTCGACCACGTGGGTGGCGAGCCCCGGCATGTTGCCGTCGTCGTTGATGTGCACCAGCTTGGCCAGGTCCTGCTCGCCGATCACCGGGAACGGCAGGATGACCTGGCGGCAGGAGGCGGGACCCGGGTTGAGCAGGTTCTGCTCCGGCCCGATGTTGGTCCCGAGCGAGGTGACGAGCTCCTCGCGGATCGCGTCCAGCGGCGGGTTGGTGACCTGAGCGAACAGCTGGGCGAAGTAGTCGAAAACCAGCCGTGGCCGGTCGGAGAGCACGGCCACCGGGGTGTCGGTGCCCATCGAGCCGATCGGCTCCGCGCCTGCCCTCGCCATCGGGGCGAGGATGACGCGCAGTTCCTCTTCCGTGTAGCCGAAGGTGCGCTGGCGGGTCAGCAGGTCCGCCGCAGTGGGCACGACCCGCTCGCGGTCGGGCAGGTCGTCCAGGTGCACCAGGCCGGCGTGCAGCCAGTCCTGGTAGGGGTGCTCGGCGGCTAGGGCCGACTTGACCTCTTCGTCCTCGACGATCCGGCCGGCCGCCGTGTCGGCGAGGAAGATGCGGCCGGGCTGCAGCCGGCCGCGGCGCACGACGCGGGCGGGCTCGATGTCGAGCACGCCGACCTCGGAGGCGAGCACGACCAGGCCGTCGGCCGTGACCCAGTACCGGCCGGGACGCAGGCCGTTGCGGTCAAGCACGGCGCCGATCACGGAGCCGTCGGTGAACGCGATCAGCGCGGGGCCGTCCCACGGCTCCATCAGCGCGGCGTGGAACTCGTAGAAGGCACGCCGCCGCTGGTCCATCTCCTCGTGGTTCTCCCACGGCTCGGGGATCATCATGAGCAGCGCGTGCGGCAGCGACCGGCCGCCGAGGTGGAGCAGTTCCAGGCACTCGTCGAACGAGCCGGAGTCTGAGCCGTCCGGGTCGATGATCGGGAACAGCCGCTCGATGCCCCGGCCCGACTTCGACACGGGGATCAGCGGCGAGGCGAGCATGGCCTCGCGGGCCCGCATCCAGTTCCGGTTGCCCTGCACCGTGTTGATCTCGCCGTTGTGCGCGACGTAGCGGTACGGGTGCGACCTGGGCCAGGACGGGAACGTGTTGGTGGAGAACCGGGAGTGCACCAGGGCGAGGTTGGACGCGTAGCGCTCGTCGGACAGGTCAGGGAAGAAGGGCCCGACCTGTGGCGCGGACAGCATGCCCTTGTAGACGATCGTCCTGGTGGACAGCGACGCGAAGTAAACGCCGGTCTCGTGCTCGGCCCGCTTGCGCAGGCAGAACGCCATCCGGTCGAGGAGCAGGCCGCTCTCGCCCGCCTCGCCCGCTACAAACAGCTGCGCGAGGTGAGGCAGGGCCTCGAGCGCGCCGGCGCCGCACGCGGTGTCGTCGTGGGGTACGTCGCGCCAGCCGAGGACGCTCAGCCCCTCGTCGGCAGCGAGGTCGGCGATGCGGGCGAAGGCACGCTGCCGTTCGGAAGGATCGGTTGATAGAAAGGCCAGGCCGACGGCGTAGCGGCCGGCCTCGGGGAGGCCGAATCCGGTGACCGCGCGGAAGAACGCGTCGGGAATCTGCGTGAGGATGCCGGCACCGTCGCCGGTGTCCGGGTCCGCGCCCGCGGCGCCGCGGTGCTCCAAGTTGCACAGGACGCGGAGGGCACTGGCCACCACGTTGTGGCCACCCCCGGCCCGCAAGTCTGCGACAAAGCCGACGCCACAGGCGTCGTGTTCGAAACGGCTGTCGTAAAGTCCGTTCGACGCGGCAGGCACCATCGATTCTCCTGTCGTCATATCTCCGCTGAACTGCGCTTGCTGCGGGGGGACGACGCTGGCCCTGCTGCTACACGTAAGTTACATAGAGATTACATGACTGGTGAAATCCTTACCAGAGTCAACTTGTGGGCCTTCTGGTCAGGACTGGTGCACGTGCGACGCGTGCGCAATAGGTGGGCGACAGCGTCGACGGACACCGATACGCCGGAAGCCCGCCTGGTGCTGGGCTCCCGGGATGATCGGTAGGGTGAGCGATACCCCGCCGAAACCGCCCGAAACCGACGATCTCGCAGACCATCGGTCCGTGAGTGAAATCACTGCTGTTATCCGCGGCGGACGCCCTGCGCCAGGTCCGCGGTGAGCTCGCGGACCGCCGTGACGGCGTCGGCGGGGGTGGCGGCGTCGGCGATCCTGCGGACAAAGGCGGAGCCGACGATCACGCCGTCGGCGAAGCCGGCGACCTGCCTGGCCTGGGCGCCGTTGGAGACACCGAGGCCCACCGCGGCGGGGAGGCTGGTGTGCTCGCGGACATGCGCGACCACGCCGGCGGCGCTGGAGTTGACCGCGTCCCTGGCGCCGGTGACGCCCATGAGGCTGACCGCGTAGACGAAGCCGCGGCAGAGCCTGGTGATCGCCTCGACCCGCGGCGGCGGCGAGGACGGCGCCACCAGGAAGACGCGGTCCAGGTTGTGCCGGTCGGACGCCTCGAGCCAGGGCTGCGCCTCTTCCGGCGTCAGGTCCGGGGTGATCAGGCCGGCCCCGCCCGCGTTCACCAGGTCACGGGAGAACGCGTCGGCGCCGTACTTGTCGACCGGGTTCCAGTAGGTCATGACCAGCGCGGCCGCGCCGGCGGCGGCGACCGCCTGCACGGTGTCGAATACGTCGTGAATCCGCACGCCGCCCTTAAGCGCCCGGTAGACGGCGTCGGCGATCACCGGGCCGTCCATCAGCGGGTCGGAGTAGGGCAGGCCGACCTCGATGACGTCCGCGCCGGCCTCGACCATCGCCACGGCCGCCTTGATCGCGGTCTGCTTGTCGGGGAAGCCGGCGGGAAGGTAGCCGACGAGCGCGGCGCGGTCCTCGGCGGCGGCCTTCTCGAACGCGGTGCTAACGGTGCTCATTATGTTGCTGTTATCCCTTACACGCCGAAGTAGGCGGACGCGGTGGCCACGTCCTTGTCGCCGCGGCCGGACAGGTTGACGAGGATCAGGGCGTCCGGGCCGAGCTCGCGGCCGAGCCGGATGGCGCCGGCGACCGCGTGCGAGGACTCGAGCGCGGGGATGATCCCCTCGGTCCGGCAGAGCGCCGAGAAGCCCTCCATGGCTTCCGCGTCGCTGACCGAACGGTACTCCGCGCGGCCGGTGTCCTTCAGCCAGGAGTGCTCGGGGCCGACGCCCGGGTAGTCGAGCCCGGCGGAGATCGAGTGCGTGTCGAGCGTCTGCCCCTCGTCGTCCTGCAGCACGTAGGTGCGCATGCCGTGCAGCACGCCCGGGGTGCCGAGGGACAGCGTCGCGGCGGACCGCTCGGGGCGCCCGTCGCCGTCGCCGCCCGCCTCGCAGCCGACGAGCCGCACGCCCTCGTCGGGTATGAACGCGTGGAAGACGCCGATCGCGTTGCTGCCGCCGCCGACGCAGGCGACCACCGCGTCGGGTAGCCGCCCGGTCATCGCCAGGACCTGCTCCCTCGCTTCCACCCCGATGATCCGCTGGAAGTCGCGGACCATCATCGGGAACGGGTGCGGGCCGCCGACGCTGCCGATGCAGTAGTGGGTGTTCTCCACCGTGGTGACCCAGTCACGGAACGCCTCGTTCATGGCGTCCTTCAGCGTCTGGGTGCCCGCGGTGACGGGGACGACGGTCGCGCCGAGCATGCGCATCCGCGACACGTTCAGCGCCTGCCGCCTGGTGTCCTCCTCGCCCATGTAGACCACGCACTCGAGGCCGAGCAGGGCGCAGGCGGTCGCGGTCGCCACGCCGTGCTGGCCGGCGCCGGTCTCGGCGATCACCCGGGTCTTGCCCATCCGCTTGGTGAGCAGCACCTGGCCCAGCACGTTGTTGATCTTGTGGGAGCCGGTGTGCGCGAGGTCCTCCCGCTTGAGCAGCACCCGCGCGCCGCCCGCGAACTCGCGGCCGAACCGCTTGGCCTCGGTGACGAGGGTGGGCCGCGCGGCGTAGTTCTTGAGCAGGTCGTTCAGCTCGGCCGTGAACGCCGGGTCGGTGCGCGCCGCCTCGTACTCTTTGGCGAGCTGCTCGATGGCCGCCATCAGCGACTCGGGCGCGAACAGGCCGCCGTAGACGCCGAAGTGCCCGGTGGTATCGGGAACAGGGGAGATGTCGGGTTCTGCTGCTGGTGGGGTGCTACTCACGCCGCCACCTTATCGTGCGTCGCTACGGGCGCTCGCCGCGCAGGGCCGGGTGGGACCCGGCGGTCACCAGGTCGGCGACGGCGGCGCGCGGGTCCTTCTCCGTGACCAGGGACTCGCCCACGAGCACGGCGTCGGCGCCGGACGCGGCGTACGCCAGCAGGTCGTGCGGGCCGCGGACGCCGGACTCGGCGATCTTCACGATGCCCTCGGGGATGCGCGGCGCGAGCCTGGAGAAGATGCTCCGGTCGACCTCGAGCGTGCCCAGGTTCCGTGCGTTCACCCCGATGACCGTGGCGCCTGCGTCGACCGCGCGCTCAAGCTCCTCGTCGGCGTGCACCTCGACCAGCGGCAGCAGGCCGATGGAGATGGCGCGCTCCACCAGCGAGACGAGCGCGGACTGCTCGAGGGCCGCGACGATCAGCAGCACCAGGTCGGCGCCGTAGGCCCGCGCCTCCCACAGCTGGTAGGCGCTGACCACGAAGTCCTTGCGGAGCACGGGGATCTGCACGGCCCGCCGGACGGAGGCCAGGTCCTCGAGCGACCCGCCGAACCGGCGCTGCTCGGTCAGCACGCTGATCACCCGGGCGCCGCCCGCCTCGTAGTCGCCGGCGAGCGCGGCCGGGTCGTCGATCGCGGCCATCGCGCCGCGCGACGGGCTTGCCCGCTTGACCTCCGCGATCACGCTGACGCCCTCGGTCTTGAGCGCGGCCAGGGCGTCGAGCGGCGACGGAGCCTGTCTGGCCATGTCCTTCAGCTGCGCAAGCGAGACGCGCGACTGGCGCTCCGCCAGGTCGGCGCGCACCCCTTCGAGGATCTCGTCGAGCACACTCACCGCGGTTCCGCCGTCTCCTCAAATCGGAAATGTTGCGCCACTGATGCTAGCCGCCGCCGGAACGGGCTCCCTGCGGCCCCCCGGAAGTTTGCCTTCGCTATGCATTAGGCTTACGTTCACGTTGCGCGGCGAACGCGCTACGCCCTGGCGTCCTCGGCGCTCTGGTCGCGCTCGGCCGTGCTTTCCTGGGATGGGCCGTCCGCGGAGCGGCCGGCCGCGGACGCGCCGTCCTCGGTCGGGTCCTCGCCCTCGTTGAGCGACTCCCACATCGTGGCCGCGTCCTGCTGCCGGGCACCCGCCTCGCCGCCGGCGCCGCGGCCGCCCGGCGCGTCGTACCTGGCCGACATCACCGGCCAGTCCGTGCCGCGCAGCACCGTGGCCAGGCCCGCGACGAAGATCAGCAGCGCGCCGACCAGCACGGCGACGTGCCAGGGGGTGCCCGTCATGATGGCCTGGCCGGTCGAACCGGAGACGACGAACGACCCGCCGCCCGACGAGCCGCTTGTCGTGGACCCCACCGCGCCCGAGGCGGCGGCGGACCCCGGCGAGGCCACCTTGGACGCCGCGACGGAAAGCACGGTGGACGCTGTGACGGAAGTCATGATGGCGGCGCCCGCGCCGGCGCCGAACAGCAAGAGCAGGACCCCGGCCACGCGCCTGAGCACTCCCCTGGTCGCGATCACCGCGGCCAGGCCCGCCAGGGCGGCGATGGCGAGGGCGCCGGCCAGCGGTACGAGGTCGCTGCCCGACACGTCGACCACCTCCGCGGACAGCGGCTTCGGCGGGGTGAAGACCGCCTGGGCCCACTGCTGCCTGACCGCGAGCAGGACGAGCCCGGCGCCGACCGCGCCGATCAGCAGGACGAACGCGTACTCGCGCTTCGCGGTCATGACGTGACCGCCTCCGGCCGCTCGCCCGTCACGCTGTCGAGCACGTCCGCGTCGAAGCAGGTGCGGTCGCCGGTGTGGCAGGCGGCGCCGACCTGGTCCACCTTGACCAGGATCGTGTCGCCGTCGCAGTCCAGGGCCACCGACTTGACCCACTGCTGGTGCCCCGAGGTGTCTCCCTTGACCCAGTACTCCTGGCGGCTGCGCGACCAGTAGGTGCAACGGCCCGTGGTCAGCGTGCGATGCAGCGCCTCGTCGTCCATCCAGCCGACCATCAGGACCTCGCCCGTGTCGTACTGCTGGGCGACGGCCGCGACCAGGCCATTGACGTCCCGCTTGAGCCGGGACGCGATCTTCTGGTCCAGGTTCGACGGGCGCCCTGTGTTTGACGGGGACGCAGGGTCGGTCATCGTGAGGCTCCTCACCGGCGAGTACTCTAATTTTGCGCTCAACCAGGGAAATTGCTGAGCGGCAGGACAAAATTAGAGTACTCGGGCCTAGCGGCCCCCTGACGGGGCACGGTAACAGCCTACGAGGTCTCCGGTCCGCCGGCGCGGGCGGCGTGGAACACCGGCGCATCGTGCAGTGTGGAGGTCTGCGGCGCCGTCACGACGCTCACCCGGGCGGGCGACCAGGGAAATGGGCCTACGATTCTGTCGTGACCTATGCGCAGGAGGAACGGGGAGCGCTGGCGACGCTGCTCGACGAGACCGGCCCCGACGGGCCGACGCTCTGCGAAGGCTGGCTGACGAGGGACCTGGCGGCGCACCTGGTGCTGCGCGAGCGGCGGCCGGACGCCGCCGCCGGGGTGATGGGCGGGCCGCTCGCCGGCTACACCGCGCGCGTCCAGCGGCAGTACCTTGACCGGTACTCCTATCCCGCGCTGATCGCGATGTTCCAGGCGGGGCCGCCGTCGCTGTCGCCGTTCGCCATCCCCGGCGTGGACGAGGCCGCCAACACCGTGGAGTACTTTGTTCACCACGAGGACGTGCGGCGCGCCGTGCCCGACTGGACCGAGCGCGAGCTGCCCGACGGACTTCAGGGCGCGCTGTGGAGGCGGCTAAAGGGCGCGCGGATGTTCTTGCGCGGCGCTCCGACCGGGATCGCCCTCGTCCGCGAGCCCGGCGGAAGGGCCGAGAACGTGATCGAAGTCGGGCCCGGGCCGCGGGTCGAGGTCGTGGGCACACCCGCCGAACTGGCCATGTGGTGCACGGGCCGGGCGCGGGCCGCGCACGTCACGCTGCGCGGCCGGGACGAAGCAGTGGCCAAGCTCGGCGCCTGGCGGCGCTGACGGCCGCAGGCTGGCCGCGGATGCTCGGGGCGCAACCGGAGACGGTTGAGTTGCCCGGGCACCCGGCGGCCGGGAGATCAGTAGCGACCGCGGCGAATTTCGCGCTTCCGTCCGCTGCTGACCAGCTTGTAGGCGACGTAGCCACCGCCCGCGACCAGGGCGAGGAAGAACAGCGTGCCGATCAAGCCCATGACGAAGCTGACCACATGGCCGAGCACGACGAACAGGACGATAGCCGCGATAACGACAGCGCCAACCTTGATGAGGTTCATCTCGACGCCCCTTTCTATTCGGGCACATCCGATAATAGTCAAGCCGGCCAAGGGTAGGCCCCCTGGCGAGGCAGAGTCAGGGAAGAGTCAGGGAACAGTCAGGGTAAACCCGGGGATCACCGGGTGCCGCCTCGGCGTGAAGGGAACGGGCACATGCAGGCGTTTGGGATTGACATCGGGGGCACGGGGATCAAGGGCGCCCCGGTGAACCTCGAGACCGGGCAGCTGGTCGGCGACCGTAAGAAGATCGCCACCCCGCAGCCCGCCACGCCCGACGCGGTCACCGAGGTGGTCAGGGAAGTCGTGCAGTCGTTCGGATGGACGGGTGTTACGGGGGCGACCTTCCCCGGGGTCGTCGTGGGCGGCACCATTCGCTCGGCGGCGAACGTCGACAAGTCGTGGATCGGCACGGACGCGGCCGGGCTGTTCGGCAAGGCGATCGGCACCGACGTGGCGGTGCTCAACGACGCGGACGCGGCGGGGATCGCGGAGATGAAGTTCGGCGCGGGCGTCGGCGTGCGGGGCACGGTGCTGATGCTGACCTTCGGCACCGGGGTCGGCAGCGCGCTGTTCACCGACGGCGTGCTGGTGCGGAACACCGAGTTCGGGCACGTCGAGATCCGCGGCAAGGACGCGGAGGCGCGCGCCTCCGAGCGCGGCAAGACCGATCACGGCTGGTCGTGGAAGGAATGGACCGTCCGCGTATCCGAGTACCTGCAGCACATCGAGGCGCTGATGTCACCCGACCTGATCATCA
>Ga0102924_1006435_pt1 | contig 11018 bp, 9 predicted proteins | sample PaiPotPPM11metaG_FD_80116 | JGI IMG/M metagenome (GOLD analysis project Ga0102924, IMG submission 80116) | Iron sulfur acid spring bacterial and archeal communities from Banff, Canada, to study Microbial Dark Matter (Phase II) - Paint Pots PPM... ...
AGACGCACGACTGCAGCATTTGCAAGCTCAGTGGGGATGGTGGCCTCCTCATCCACGACGACAGCGATCACCGCCTTGGAGGCAGCCTGAGCAAGGGCGAGCTCGGCTCGTACCCAGGGCGATCCGGTCGTCCGGCCTGACAGCACCACGACGACCTTCCGAGATGTCTTGATCGCCTGGGTCAATGAGGACTCGATGGGCGCCCCTGAAGGAATCACGTCGCGTCCAGTGACGGCAGACCTGCCAGCTTCCCTCAGTACATCCTTGATCCAGTCGCCCCAGGCCTGGTCGGTCTGCACGAACGAAATGAAGATGTCGTGCGGGGAGTCTGGAGCTGTTGAAGCTTCCACGGGGCGCATCCTACGTCGGCCCTCTCGACCGGGGCGCGCGACGTGGATTCTGGCCCTCCCATCCCGGTCCGCGGATGTTCCGTAATGGGAATTCTGGACCACGCAAAGGAGGCTCAAAACCAGCGTCGAAACGCATCCGCATGAGCACCCAACAAGCCGAGCTTCAGTTGCCGGAGCTGCTGGCTACGCCGCGCCAGCTCCTCAATCTGAAAGCCGCACGGCGCGAGGTCGCCGACCGTCTGCTTGCCGTCGCTCGCGGCGAGCAGCCGCTTGAGCATCCGCAGTTGCCCGGCGAGCTCGCCGCCGCGTTTCTGCGGGGTTATGACGACCAGGAGTCCACCCAGGAGGCATACGCCCGCGATCTGGCCGACTGGTTTGTGTGGCTCGCTCGAGCGCGCGTGAATCCCTTCGACGCGACGCTCGCAAGCATCGAGAACTACAGCCGCGAGCCGCTACCCACCGGCCGTCCGCCGGCTCCGGCGACGCTTGCGCGACGGCTGGCGTGCCTGTCGCACTTCTACCGCCGCGCGCACTACGAGGGCCTGATCGAGCGGAACCCGGTCGAGTTCGCCGCGCGCCCCAAGGTCGCAGAGCAAGCCGAGACCGCCGGTGTCTCAAAGCAGCGAGCCCGCCGGCTGATCGCGGCCGCGCGCGCCGAAGGCCCCCGCGAAACGCTGCTCGTGCTGCTGCTGCTCGAGCTCGGACTGCGGATTTCCGAGGCAGTAGGCGCCGACATCGAGGATCTCGGCGAGCAGGGCCGCCACCGCGTCCTGCGAATCAAGGGCAAGGGACAGTCCACCAAGTCCGCCGTGGCGCCCCTGAACGCCTCGCTCGCGCACGCGGTCGAGCAGGCACGCGCGGGACGCACGCACGGGCCGCTGCTGATCACCTCAACCGGCCGGCGCCTCACCCGCCAGCAAGCCGGCAAGCTGATCAAGCGCCTCGGCGAGCAGATAGGCCTCCCCCACCTTCACCCCCACGCGCTACGCCACGGGTTCGTGACGCTCTCCCTCGACGAGGGCGCCTCGCTGCGCGACGTCCAAGACGCCGCCAGACACGCCGACCCGCGCACCACCCGCCGCTATGACCGCAACCGCAACAGCCTGAATCGCCATCCCACCCACCGGCTGCTCGGCGCGCTCGAGCCGTAGACCTCAGCGCCTGATCCGGTCAACGCGGCGCGGCCGCCGTATGTCCGAATTCCCGAGGCGTTCAGGTCGGCTGCGTGCTGCGGTTGCCGCCGTCATCGACGTGGGCGCAAGTGTCGGCAGAGGCGGAGGAGTCGGCGGAGCCGTGCTCTGCGGCGTTGTGGGCAACCCGCAGGCTTGCATCAGCTGCCGCAGGCTGGTGTAGGTTCCCTGCGGCGCGCTGACCGCCTGGCGGAGACACGTGTTCACGAAGTAAGCCGGCTGTACGCCCAGCTGCGCGGCGAACGCCGTTCCGGACCCGATACCAATCGCCGCGAGCACGATGACCGCGCGGCGCACCCGGGAATGGCGCACGATGCGGCGGCGGTGCTCTTCGTGGATCGTGCCGGTATTTGTGAACGTCGGTGAGGGCTGGCAGCTTGGGCGCCGGGTCACGCTACTGAACGCTGGGCCGGAGACCGCGTAGCGTCCGCCTGCAGGTCCGATTGGCGACAGACGCCACTCCGTACCATCGAGCCGATGTCGACCTCTGCGCTCACCAGCCCCGTAGTCGTCGATGGGGTGGTCTCGGACGAGAAGCTCTCCGAGCTGCTTGCGCTCGAGACCGAGTACCCCGGGCTGGATTTCAAGAGGACGATCGACCTCAGCACCACCCGCGACGGAGTCGAGCTGGCCAAGGACGTCGGCGCGATGCAGGTTCGTGGCGGCTACATCGTCATCGGCGTTGACCAAGTCGGCGCTCCAACGGGCGACTTGGACGGCGCTGACACCCGAATCTTCGATGAGGCCAGGCTCACTCCGAAGATGCGTCAATACCTCCCCACTCCGTTGGTTCTTCGGACCAGGGTTGCCGAGCGCGCCGGACACGTGGTCGTCCTCATCTACATCGGCCCGCACCCCGGCGGCTGCGCCATCTTCACGTCGATAGGTCAGTACCGGGACGGCAACGGTCGCGATGTTGTGGTGTTCCGCGAAGGCGAGGTGTTCTGGCGGGACGGCACGAGCAGCGTGCGCATGAGCCAAGCCGGGCTTGAGGCTGTGATCGAGCGTCGGATCACGGACGCGAAGGATGCGTGGCTCGCGGAGCAGCGCGGGATCCGCCGTCAGGAGCGCAACGAACTGGAGACCGCTTACGAGGGACGCCGGCTCACTGAGGGACCACTCGGCTCCGTCGACCTCGACATGGAGGCGGGCGAGCTGACCGCGGCCGCCCTGGAGTTCCTCCGACGCGACGACAGCATCGGCCTGACGCATCTCTTCAACGACGCGATCACGCGCGCCCGCGGCTTCGTCGAGCGCGATGACGTGGAGACCGGGCTCGCGTCCTTGCTGGACAAGCTCGCATGTCTGGCCGCGACCTTTCTAATGTACGACGAGGAGGAGTCGTTCAAGCGCGTTATCCAGGCGTTCACGCAGATCTACTCGATGCCGCTCGGTGATCGCGATGACGAGCGGTTCGATTTCTCAACGGCCATCCCCGGTACGACGATAGCGCCGCGCGTTTGGCTTGAAATCATGCGGCGGATCTACGGGATCGGCGCGCTCGCCGTTCGTCGCCGCGACTGGTCCGCGGTGCGAACCCTCACGCTCCACCATCCGGAGCGCGTCACCGACTACCACCCCAACCGGCTGCGTCACACGATCACGATGGTCAGTCGGGCCGGCCACTTCCGGCAGCAACGAGACGATGGGCAGACCGTCGACATCAGCCTGCTCACCTTGGCCCGCAACGACGTTGCTCGCCTCGACTGCCTCCGCGCCGACGGGATCACCGAGGACGACGAGCAGATCACGTCGAGCCTCGCTCAGTTCGACATCCTCGCCAACCTCGTCGCGATCGCCGACGCGGGAGAGGCCGCCGCGCGCGTCTACTACCCCAACTTCGCCCGCTTCCGCCAGGACCGAATCCAGCCGCTCGTCGACCGGCTACTCACCGATCGGCCCATGCGCCGCGACCTCGGTCTTGCCGACGATGCCACCCTCGCGACAGCGCTTGACGCGGTGGGGAATCAGGCGCGCATTGAAGGCGCGCGCTTCGACGGGTTTTGGGAGTGGGATCGCACTCCGGTGGCGGGCTTCATCGCCGAGCATCTCCCGCCTGCGCCCGACTGAGGTCCACCGCCTAGCCTGAATCGCCACCCCACCACCGCTACTCGGCACACGCGAGCTCTAGCCGGCCAGGTTGCCCGTCCTCCCCGGGGACCGCCACAGGCATCCCCTATCCTGTCGGGAAGATGACCGCGCCTCAAAACACCCCACGCACACTCGGCGTTGATGCCGAGACCGTGAGCCGCTGGAGGAGCCGGGGACTGTTGCGCGCACGCGAGCTGCGCAGCGATCAGTTGCGGTCCGGCTGCGAGGACGCCACGCCCGTGGTGGCGATCAGCGCCGCTCCCGTCATGGTGTGCGGCAGCGACGATCTCGTGGCGGTCAGAGCGCGCCCTGTGGACTAGAGATCGCTCACTTCTGTGTGGGTGAAGGGGCTCGACGACCGCCCCACCAACACACTGGAGGTCCAGACGAGAGTCGTTCGCCGGCGATCCTTGTGTTCCCGGGCACGATCAACCAGCAGGCGCCGGCGGGGTTGATCGCCGGGGGGTTCTCGAAACGGGCGTCCTAGCGCGCGCGGTGTCTCGGTCGCCCGACGTGGTCTGCCGACTTCCCTACACTCGAACGCGTGTTCGTTCGAGTCGAAGAGGAGGCGGCCGATGATGGGCGCTTTTGAAGTTGTTCGCGACGTGTTCGCTGTGATCGGCGCGGTCGGCACCGCAGGCGGACTCGGTTGGCGGATCTACACATGGCGGCACGACCATGCCCCGCACATCGAGGTCAAGATCGCCAACGGCTTCCCGACTTACGGACCCAGCAACGAACGGCTGGGAGAGTGGTGCTTCCTGATCACGGCGATCAATCGCGGAGATCATCCCGTGCACGTCACGTCCGCAGGGTTGTTGCATCCCAATGGCGGCGACAGCACGCTGGTCATCATGCAGCCGCCCTTCCCAGGAGCACTCCCCAAGACGATCGCGCCACGCGACTCCGGACAGACCTGGGTCGAGCGTAGCGCCGTCGAAAGCCGTGGGCTCGACACCGTCGAGCGGGCCCTGGTCGGATGGGTGAATCTCTCCACAGGCGAGCGCTTCGAGTCGAAGCCGACCGTGCTCGTCGCAGCCGACAAGCGGAGCGCGGCTTAGCATGCGCTTGGAGTCGCTGGACATCGACCACCCCGAGGAAGCTCACACCGAGCTGGATCAGCTCGCGCATCAACTGCGAGGTACGGGCTGGACGGTCGAAGTCGCCAGTATCGGTGAGCCCACCTGGTCGCGTCTGCGCGAGAGCGCCGAGCACGCTCTCGTCGACGTTCTCAACGTCGTTCTCGACGAGACCGAGCGCCATCTCATTGACGCCGTGATCGACGTCGTCTTGGCCTGGGCAGCAACCCGTCTGGTCTTCCGAGGGCGTGAGCGGGCGAAGCCGGACGTGGCGATTTGGATCGACGGCGACATCGTTCGCACCGTGCCGCTCCCCGGGACACGATTCGACATCCTGCTTCAGGTTGAAGTCGCGAGCCTCTCTGCGGGCAGAGACCTCGAGCGGGCGCTCAATCAGATTCTTCCTGACGGCGACGGCCTCAAGCTGACTGAAGCAGGTGAGGTGAGCGGCCTCCACCTCCAGACCGGGCTCGCCGAGGTCCGTGGCGACAGCGAGGGGGACGCTGTCGCCACGGTATGCGCGGCGTTCGGGACCCAAGGGATGACGGTGGTGCGCCGCGAACGCTCGCCGGCCGGTGACGCCCCTTTGCTCGCATTCGCATCAGCAGCTGGCGCAGAGCGCGAGTAGCGCCCCGTCGGAGCCAACAACCGGGGCTGTCTCATATCGGTGGGACGATCACGGTTTTGTACGACGTCGCACTGACAGCGTGAGAGTGGGCGTCGCCCAGCGCGCTCGCGGCTTTCTGGAATTGCGGCCGGAAATCGACCCTATGTTTTGGGCGGGACCGGCGCGTAATGTGTATGACGCAAGAAAAATTGATGCTCATCCTCAGTGCCATCGCCGTCGTCGAGAGCACGCTGTCGCTGCTGATCGCTGCCATCGGGATCATCGCAGCGCTTGTTGTGACCGCCTTCGTTGCTGGTGCACTGTCGGGAGTGTTCATCACCTATTACACGCTTGTTCGCGATCATTCGTAAGCCGCGGTGCAAGCGCGACGCCTACTCGTCCTGCGGCTCCTCGGACACGGCCTCTTGGGCATCCTGCGCGAGCTCACGCGTGCGCTGCAGCTTGGCCCCCATCGCCTCCCAACGCTTCTCGAGCAGCGAGAGGCGCGAGTCGGCGGATGGCGCCGAACTGTCACCCGATAGCCAGGCGGCCAGATCACGCTCGGCGAACGGGCCTTTCGTCTTGCGGGCCAGCATTGCCGGCAGGCTCGCGCCGGCCTCGATGATCCCAAGCAGCCGCTCGTAGTCGGTGATGTCGAGCACCTGCAATGGCTGCACGCGTGTTTTGGTGAGCGTGCCGGTGGTCTCGGCTTTGACGCTCGCGCGCAGGTAGTTCCAGACGTGCTGGGTTTGGATGAGATGCCCGACCGAAACGACCACCGGCCAGATCCGCTCGATCGAGTCGAACTCCACGTCGGGCAGCGTCGCTTCGCCCGCGCAGAGCTCCTCGATACGCGAGGCGACCTGGTCGATCTTCACGACCAGCAGCTTTGAGACCTCCTCCAGCGCCTCGGTCACCTCGCCGATCGCCAGAACGTCAGCCTTGACCCGCCGAGCGTGCACCTCGAACAAGATCAGGTCTCGGCCCCAGACGACAGCGACGTCGGTCGTGCGCTTGCCCCCGCCTTTGCCGTAGCGCTGCTCGCCCAGCACATGCGCGCGGTCGTCGATCGCCGCGTGTGCCAGGTCGAGTGCGTAGCGCTCGACCACCTCGCCCATGAACGTGTTGTATCGGCCGGACACCTTGCTGCCCTCCGACTTCTGAGCGTGGCTCAGCGCTCGGAAGTGGAAGCCCTCCCCTAGCCAGCTGAGCAGCCACGGCATCCCCAGCAGCACCAGATCGCCGTTGGCGAACCGCAGGAACGGCGTCGTCTTGAAGGGACGGAACTCCCAGGACAGCGTTGCATCGCCACCGCCCAGAGCCTCGAAACCCGCTTGAAGCTCGGCGCGTGTGGCCGAGATGATCGGCACCTGATGGGACACGCTCGACAGTCCAAGCCTGGTCAGCAGCTCATCGACGTGCTTAGCCTGAACGCGCGGGGTGACCGGCGCGTTGTCGAACCCCTTGGTCGTGGCGGCGAACCCGAAACCGATAACCCACTGCTGATCGGCCGTCAGACCACTCGCTGACAGCCAGTCATCCACCGGCACGTAATGCTTGGAGTCGCGCAGCTCCTCGCTTCGCATCAGCTCTAGGAACTCGTCGCTGCGAGTCATCTCCTCAAGCCAGGGCGGGCGGTTGAAGAACGCGGAAGCCTGCATCTCGAAGGCGACCTTCGCCTCATCTGTTGGTTTGGGCATCGCCTCGAGCGGGCTCTCCAGCGCCGAGTGCGCGCCCAACACGGCCCGCTGCAGCGTGTGGAAGTCGCCCGGCGTGATCGGGGCGAAGGGCTGCTCGCGCGCTTCGTCGATGAGCAATCGCATCAGCATCGCGATCGGCTGCGGCGAGAAGATCGGCCGATCCGGCGAGCGCAGCCTGACCTGCTCGTAGCGCCCGAGTAGATCGGGCCAGCCCTCGTAGAACCAGCACGCCAGCTCCCACTGGCCGGCAGCGTCGTTCAGCACACGCTCGGCGCGGAGGTTGAGCAAGGCAAGGCTGAGCATTGCCGACTCGAACGGTAGCTTCCGGACGAGGGTGCGCAGGTCCGCCAGCGTCGTCTCCTTCAAGCCGAGGGCGCGCTCGTCGATGAACACCGACATCTGGTCGTACTCGCTCGGCGGCGCCCGAAGCCGGAACGCGCTTCTCGCCGGCTGCTCGCGCTGCGGCCGGGTGTCGCTCTGGGCGCGCGCTTTGCGCCGTCGCTGATGCAGCTTCTTGTTTTCGTTGCGCTTCGTCGACATCGCGCCATCCACCGTACGACGGCGCGGCGCGGATCGCCTCGACGATCCCGTTGGATCCAGTGACGCCGAAGGTGGTCTTGCTCAGGATCACAGGGTCCGATGGGAGGCGCTCGAGGACCGCGGGTTCCGTGTGGCCGTTTCTGCCGGCTCCCTCTTCGGCTACGACCGCTGTGATGTCCAGTATCGCGGCGATTCCAGCCAGCCAAACAAGACGGTCCAGAGTGGCGATCGCTGCTGCCTTGGCTTCCTCGCTACGGGAGCTGTGCCTGACGAACCCGGGCTCGGGGCGACCACATGTTGGTCGACACACGAGAGACCTGCCATCGCAGTGTCCGTCAGTCGCTTGGCAAGTCGAGAGCGAGCTCGGCGCACCGCTCGATCACCTCGCCGAGCCCGGCAGGCTTGATCCCCTGCTCGGCCATGGCGCTGGCCACCTTTTCAAAAGCGTCAACCGACTTCTGGACCTTGTAGCGGTCTCGCAGGAACTTGTCGCGTGAGCCGCTTTTGCGTCGCTTCCATTCCTGCTCGGCTACCTCATGCCCCGGGTACTCGGGAAAGACGGCCTTCAGCGCGGCCTCGTCCAGATGGTTCAACATGTCGGGCAGCGGATTCGCGACCGGGGTGACCGTCCTTCCTCGGCGTCGAACGGCAGCGACCAAGAGCGCCAGAGTCTTGATCTCCTCGGGCTCGTTTCTTGCGCGCGGAAGAGCTTCGAGGTCCTCGATCGACATGAGCTGCATCTCCGTGATCTTCTCGGCTGAGACCTTGTCGAACATCACGGCGACCTCCGCGGTCGTGAATCGCCATAGCGCATCCGATTCGACGACCGCCTGCCATTTGGCTGCTCCGTGCATCGGGACGACCTCGATCCCGGCGGCCCGCAGCTCATTTGCGAACAGAGTGTCCAGAACGATCTTGTCGCCCAACCCCTCGACGACGAGCCATACGTTCACAAGTGTCAGCAGCTCGCCACGGTCAAAGCCCATCGTTGCGGCGATCGCATCGAGCCGTTCGAGATCGGTCAGATCGATTGCCTGCAAGCTGACTTCCTCGCCGACCCGGGTCACCAGAACGTAACTCGCAGACGCGCCCGAGAGACCGAGGAAGGGTGCGCTGTGCGTGGCCAGCAGGCACGGTGCCTGTCGCTCAGAAGTCGTACGGGCCAGCCACGACGCCGCGGCACGTTGCAGTCGGGGATGAAGGTGACGCTCTGGCTCATCCACAAGGAAGAACCGGCGGTCCCTGGCGCCGCCTCTCACCCACTCATCATTCGGCGGCCTCGCCAATGCTTCACCGAGCTCCCCAGCCGGTAGACCATTGGTGTAGTCAGTGAAGCAGAACGCGTCGAGCACCTCCTCGAGGGGCTTGTTGTGGGCCTCCAAGTCAGCTTGATAGCGCTCCAGAGCGACATCTCGCGGATCGATGTTCCCGAGCTCTCTCTGAGCCTCATATGCCTCGCTAGCGCGCTGCCAGATCACAGACTCGACGGTGCTCGCCTGCTCCAAAGCATCGAGCAGAGCGAGCTGCACCCAGAGACGGTGACCGTCCGCGGCCCGCTCGACAGGAAAGTCAGGCGCCGCCACCTCGTCCGAGCGGCCGCGTAGGCGGATGTCAAATGGCGCGTCCTGCAGCCACGCATCGAGCTCACGGAGCTGGATCTCAAGCTCGTAGCTGCGGCTCACGAAATCCGGCAGCAGGCCTGTGGCCGCCGCCGAGAGGAACCCGGCCGCCGCGAGCGCGGCCTGGCTGATGTGAACGTTCTCGTCCTCCCGTTCTACCCACCCGCGTGGCGACTCGCGCGCCCTTCGCTCATCTGGCGGAAGCGGATCCCCATCCAGGGAGATATCCCGTTGATAGTGACGCACCACGTCCACCAACTTCGTAATGCCGCGATCCACCGCGCCACGGAGAACGGTGAAGTCCGTGGGGACGGCCAGCCCGATCGGCATCGGTAGATCGACGTACGGGCCAAACGCGACCACAGGCAGCGGTGCGCTGGCGACGCAAAGATGCTTGGCGTCGCCATGCAAGGCGATGTAGAACCCGACCCGATACGGGGGCCGCCGCTCTCGCTTCCTCGCGATGAACGGCAGGTCGCTAGCGTTGACCGCCTCACGCAAACCGTCCTTGAGGTCGGCAAGAGCCGGGAGGCACCAGTACGCATTCCAAACTCGCTGGCGCATCTGGTTGCGCCCGGCGCACTCCAAGCCGACAATGCGCGAATCTTTCAGAGCCTCAAGGACCTGCTCGCGCCCGGGCACACCGCGTAGATGCTCGATCCAGTCGTCAGGTTCTGCGGGGTTCAGTGCCTCATAGCGCGGTGGTCCCCACAAGCCGTCATCCCACGGCGGGCGCTGGCCCTGCGAGCGAGTCCCATACTCGCTCCGCTGCTCCGCGCGAGTCCTTGAGGCGTTGACGGCGATCGCCGCGAGCTCACCATCGGATACCTCGGCATAGAAGACTCCTCCGATGAGCTTGGCCGCCTCCTCGTCCGCTTGCTCGAAATGGCCACCCGAGAGATCGCGCTCCACCGCACTCAAGAGACTGGACTTCCCCGAGTCGTTCGGCCCCAGCAGCACCGTGAGATCGCTCAACGGAAGAAATGCCCGGCGAAGCGGCGGATCAGGATGCCTACAGGCGTAGCCGACGAGCTTCATTCCGCATCATCCTCGCACCGGTAGCCGTGAACGAGAACTGCACGGCCGCTGTGGGGCACCCGCCGATATGGTTCTGAGAGATCGACTAGGTCTCCCGAGAGGGGTTTGTTGTGCTCGGAACGTTCTACTTCGTTCACGGAACCGGTGTTCGCCAAGCTCGCTACGACGAGCTGTGGGCGACGATTCAGGAGCGCGCCAAGCGCAACGGCATTGACGGGGTCGATTTCGTCGGTTGCCCTTGGGGCGCGAACGTCGGCGTGACGCTCGATCGGATCGCCGCGACCCTACCCCCGGACGCTAAGACCCGCGCGGCGATCGACGGCGCGCCAAGCGACACCGAGATCGAGGTGGCTCTCTGGGCGATGCTGCTCGAGGACCCGTTGCTCGAGCTTAGGCTCGCCGGAGAGGGAGGCCCTGGGCGTACGAAAGTCGTCGTCGGCGCTAAGCCGCCCGGTGAGGCAGCCCGTGCCGCGCTTCTCGCGCTACAGGCCACCCCGCCGGATGTGCGCGGCAGCGGGCTTAGCGTCGATGAGGTGGTGCGGGCGGCGAAGCTGGTCGCAGCCGCACCGGAGCTTGCCGCCGCGGCAGCGGCAGCGGGCACGTCGGCCGATGAGGAGGTGGTGGGCGCTACCGCGCGCGCCGTCGTGGCGACTGCGTTGGCACGCTGCCGCGAAGACGGCGGAGAGCCGCCCGCAGCGGCCGTGGAGGTGGCTGCACGGGAGGTCTTGATTAGCACGATCGAGACGGCGATCGCGCCTGCCGGGACGCGGAGCGTGGGCGGCAAGATCAAGAAGCGTGTCAAGG